>Ga0335081_10008768_pt1 | contig 16226 bp, 19 predicted proteins | sample Lox_Sample_35_FD_206713 | JGI IMG/M metagenome (GOLD analysis project Ga0335081, IMG submission 206713) | Soil microbial communities from Loxahatchee National Wildlife Refuge, Florida, United States - Lox_Sample_3.5 | ecosystem: Environmental > Terrestrial > Soil > Wetlands | place: USA... | reverse complement strand
CGGGGCGGGCCGCGGCCGCGGCGCACCGGCTGCGCCTGTCCGGCCCGGCCGCAGCGTCCTGACCAGTGTTCCCGGCCCGGTCACGGCCGACGTAGACCGCCACCGGGCCGGGAACCTGGCTAGCTATCGGCCGCCCGCAGCCCGGGCCAGTTCGGGAACGAACAGGGCGGCATTGACGGTGCCCACGCCGGACACGAGGTCATACCCTCGCCGGGCGTTGAAGCCCCGCACCGTGAACTGCGCCCCGTTCTGGGTGAACGACACGGTGTTGTTCCCGGTTGTGACGTCGACCAGGCCCGGGGCGTGCCGGGCCGAGAGGGCGTACAACGCCGGGTTGATCAGGCCGAGGGAGTGGTGAGCCACCTGGTCGGCCAGGGCCACGATCCCGGCGAACAGCGGGGTCGACTCGCTCGTGCCGCAGACCACGTACCAGCCGGCCGGACCGGGCGCGAAGCTCTGGTACGTGAGGACCAGCCCGGAGCACGCGCCGCTCATGGCGACGTCCGGCACCCCGCGCCGGGCGCCGACGCGACCGGCCACGCCGTTCTGGTAGGACGGCCGGGGGAAGACCACCGACTTCCCCCCGCCGGTGGCGAGGGCGTTGGGGCCGGGATCGCCGAAGAAGACCTGGTTCAGGCCCGTGTTGTAGGTGTCGTTCCACACCTGGTCCGGCGCGGTCCGCTGGCCGGACGAGTTGAGCTGCAGCTGGGTGCCCCCCACCGCGGTAACCAGCGGATCGCTGGATGGCCAGTCGATCGCCCGGTGGGTGAACAGCAGCGTTCCCTCGACGTTGGAGTAGTCGGTCGCCCCGGCGTCACCGGTCGCGGCCAGAACGGTCACGTGATGCAGGTAGGCATTGACGTAGGCGCTGCGCAGCCGCAGTATCGACCCCACCGACGGGAACGTCTGCTCGGTGGCGCCGAAGCTCTGGCTGATCACCTGGCCGAGATGATGGTTGATGACGTAGTTCTCGGCCTGGATGATCTCCGGGAGGCCGGCCACGCCCTCGGTCTCCGCGACCGGGGTCTCCACCAGGAGGAGGTTGGCGCCGGGGGCCATGGCATGGGCCCACTCCACGTCGAGCGTGGTCTCTCCGGCCCAGCCGGACATGGTGTCGGGGTCATACGGGCCCACCGGCCCGGCCGGCTGGATGATCTTGAAGGACGGGGGAGCCGGCAGGCCGAACGTCGCGTCGAACGTGGCCAGGTCGGACTGAATCGTCGGGGACCCGAAGGAGTCGACGAGCACGATGGTCTCGCCCTTGCCGGTGATCCCGCGGGCGAACAGCGGCCCCTCGTTGTACGCCGCCTGGAACTGGGCGGGCTGATAGCACGGGACGGTAAACGCCGCGACGCACTGAGCTTGGGTAGGCGGCTGAGTAACTGACGCCAGCCGGCTGTGCATCTCGGGCTGGATGCCGACGCTGGCGGAAGTGGCCGCGATGGGCGCTGCAGCCGCGAAGAACCCGCCGGCCAGGGCCAGGGCCCCGGCGGCTCCTAGATACCGAACTCGACGCAACAAGGCGGCCTCCTCGATCGTCGTACGGGGCACACGTGCGAACAGAACCCTACACCGAGTCGCCATGCCTGGCCAGAACCCGCCGCCTCTTGCGGCAGCTGGTTGCTGACCAGGTGGACCAGCTCAATCGCCTCGTTCACCAGATACAAGGTGATTGTCAGCAGCGGCGTGCGCCGCAATAGATGCCAATCCCCAGGCCGGCATTGACCTGAAGCACCCGGGCCTGGGAGTCGGCGGGCCGGCGCCTGGACAAGACGACTATCGCCCGGCCACGTGCTCGATTCCGTGGATGGGTTTGCGGGGCGCGCCGGGGAGCCCGCCGCCGTCACTGACCAGGGTCACATCCGGTGGCAGGACCTCCATCAGGGGCATCACCGTCCCTCTCCCGCCGGAACGCCCTGGGTGCGCCGCCCCTCTCATCCGCTGACCCAGGCACGGCATCCCTCCCGCCAGCTCGGGTACCGCGGCCAGCCCATCCAGGGTGAGCTCCGGGGCGCGCAGCTCGATCCAGCCGGGGCCGGCCAGGAAGAGGCCGAACGCGACGGCGTTCGCGTCGTCGGGGATCGGCGCGGTGACCTGGTGGGTGGTCCAGTCGGGCGCCGTGCAGGATTAGGGTGGGGATCCGCACGCCCGCGAGCGCCTTGCGCCGGCTTCCGGATGCGCTGACCGCGGCTCGCTGCCGGAAGTCGCCGGCCTCGCTGCCGGGGTCCCGCTGGTAGGAGCGGCGGCCGATGTCGCGGATGAGCTCCTCGTCGATCGGGTAGCGCGCGGTGCCGGTGAGCCGCTTGAGGGCCACGGCCGCCTCGGCGGCCTCCTCGGGACCGTTCGCCGGCGTGCCGGCGATCGCCATCAGCGTGCGCATCGTGGAGATCTTCGGCATGGTGCCGGTCCGGGCCGAGGGGGTGGACATGATCGAGGTGAGCGTGCGGACGCGCGACGGGTGCCGGATGGCCATGGTCTGGGCGATCATGCCGCCCAGCGACGCGCCGACGATGTGGGCGGCCGCTCGGCAGGCTCCTTCTACCAGCACTTCGCCGGCAAGGACGCCGTCCTGCGGGCCCTGCTGGCCGACTGGCTGGCGCAGGCCGGGGCTGAGCTGGCCGCCGATCCCGCGGGCGACGACCTGTCGCAAGAGCCGGCCCTGCGCGCCCGGGTGGCGGCCTACTGGCACACCTACCGCGCGCACCTCCCGGAGATCCGCGCGCTGGGCGAGGCAGCCCAGGTCGACCCGGCGTTCACTAAGAGCCTCGCCGCGATGCGGCACGCCGGGCTCGCCACCATGCGGCAGCACCTCGAGCGACTACGCGACGCGGGCCACGCCCTGCCCGGCGACCCCGCAGTGCTGGCATCGGCGTTCAACGCCCTGCTCGAGGGCTTCTGCCAGGTATGGATCGCGGGTGGCGGGGAACCCATCGGCCGGCCGCTCGGCGACGAGGAAGCCATCGACACACTGACCCGGCTGCTCATGCACGGCCTCGCCGGCCAGCGATAAAGCCCTCGGAGGACCGGTCAGCCCGGACCTCGCCTCGCGGTCGTCCCGCCGGCACGATGACCGCTTGCGGGCCGACGGCAGTAGCTGGGCGATGAGGTTCATGTCATTGCCGGGTGAGAGTCTTCCGTGGGTTCGTTCGATGTCCGGGTCTTCGCGGTCCGGCGCTGGCCGGCAGCTACCGCGCCGGACTGGTCCCCGCGGCCCGCAAGCGCGCTGAATTCGAGGACTTTCTGGCGGCGCGGCCTGCGTCTGCGCAGCCATTGCCTTGCGGTCAAGGAGAAAACATCAGGTTAATTACCGGTATTCACAGGCCTGCTCAGTTCGACGGCGGGTGCATCGTCAGGCACTGCATTCCCGTGAAGATCTCTTCGTTGATGATGAAAATAAACCCGACGACATACGGCACAGCGATTGGTATGACGAGAAGCCATACTTTCCACTTCTGGCCGCTCGCCCGCTTGCTGGTAACCCAGCGTCGTATCGGGGGTAGCCTCAGGATGATCAGCGGGAGGCTTATCGCGACGGACTGGTAGAAGCGCTGGTGGAAGACGGGGTCGCCATCGCCCAGCGATCCGCCGAACGGCTTGAAATCCAGGTGGCCAGCTGTACCGAGCCCGCGTCCCAGACCGGGCCCGGCGCCGGGACGCCGGGTCCAGGCCGGGTCCAGGCCGGCCGGGCCAGCTCGGATGGCCCGCGGCCTGCCGGGATCATCGCCGTCTACTGCCGAAATGTGGTCGAAGGGGACAAAATGAGCTGATGAGGGTCGTCGTGACCCGAATCAGCCAGGACGGCACCATGTGGCGCCGGATGGTTGACATGGCCGCGTCCGGCGACGTCGGCCCGTGGGAGGAGCTGACCGCACGCGCCCTGGCTGCCCTGCCGCCCTACCAACCGGTTCCAGGAGAGCCGGTCTACCATCTTCGCGTAGCTGACCAGGAAGTCCTGGTCGCTGAGCACGATCTGTCCGGGCCACTGTATGACCTGGTCACTGCCGTGCTCGCCATCGGCGGGGCGCCACAATGAGCCGATGACCAGGCGATCAGCCAGAGCATTCGGGAGGACTTGGGTCGCGCCTGCCGTATCGTGCCTGGGCTGCCCCGGCTGAGGCTGGGAGAACTTCCCGCCGTCAGTGGGAGTGGGTGCTCTAGGCACTGGGAAGCGTTCCGGCTCACTCTGGCTGGCGTCAGAGCTTTCTGCTGGAAGGAGTATTCAGTGTCTGCACTTATCGAAGGCCGGCGCGGGTTGTGGCGGACCGCGGGAATCCTGGCGATCGCTCATGTCGTTCTCATGCTGGCCGGGCTGGCCGGGGGCAAGGTGGCCACGGTCGGATCCGGGCCTGGCGCCTACATCGCGGCTTACATGGACGGCCCGCTGACGGAGAGGCTGGCCAGCGGCTGCCTGGCGGGTGCCAGCTTCCTGGTCTTCCTGCTGGCAGCCACGCTGTTCGCCCGCCTGCTGCGCGGCGGATCTGAACTGGGGCGCTGGTGGGCGTCGGTGGTCGCGGCCAGCGGCGCGATCTACGTCGCGATGACCCTGGCGGTGGCTCTGCCCGGGGTGGCCGCGGCCGTCTACGACGGTCACCACGGCGCGTCCGTCGGCATCGTGACCGCGCTCAGCGATCTGCACTACTTCGCCGTGTTCGCGTCGATGGCGGTGCTCGGGGTGTTCACGATCGCGCTGGCCGCGGCGGCCCAGGTGTCGGGAGGGCTGTCCCGCTGGGTCGCCTACCCCGGGTACGCGGTGGGCGCGCTGTGCCTGGCGGCGGTGCCCGGCGCGGGGCTCGGCCTGGTCGACAACGCCATGCTGGTCTGGACGATCTGGTTCGTCGTGACCGGGATTGCGGCGCTGCGCACGGCGCGCACCGCCCGGGTCCAGGTCCGGGCCGCGGCGGCTGCGGCTTCCTGACCGTTGCCGGGGCAGTCAGGGGCGAGGATCATTACCGCCATGAGCCGACTGCCGACGTGGGTGACTGCCGCGGTGGTGACCGCGGCAGTCATCGCCGCGCTCGGCGGCGTGGGCGTGTCGTTGTGGGCCAACGCCGTGGACGGGACGTCGGTGATCGGCCCGGCGATGAGCGCCGCAGTGGTGATCGCGTTCACCGCCGTCGGCGCGATCGTGGTATTCGCCCGGCCGGCCAACGTCGTCGGCTGGCTGGTCCTGGCGGGCGGCGTCATGTGGGCGCTCGGCAACGCCGGCGCCGACGCCGTCTATCGCGGTGCCGTCGTCGCCCCGCACAGCGTTCCCGCGGTCGCCACCTGGGGGGTCGCCGGGTCGGTGATCCGCGCCGCCGGCTGGCTCGTCGTCGTCATCGCCGTGCCCATGGTGTTTCCGGACGGGCAGATCCCGCCGACCCGCTGGCGCTGGCTGCCGGTGACGGTGGCGGCCGCCATCGCCTGCGAGGTCCTCGGGACGGTGCTGGCCGCCGACGCCAACCTGGCGCTGCCGCAGTTCCATAACCCGGTGGCCCCGCCGGGCAGCTGGCAGGCGGTCGCGGGGTTCCTCTCGGTGCTGAGCCTGGCGCTGGCCGCGCTGGGCTTCGCGATGCTGGCCCGCGGCCTGTATGACCTGAAGACCGCGGCCAACCGCGGGCTGGTCTGGCTCACCCTGTCCGCCCTGGTGGTCGGGGTCTACGCGCTGGTGATCGCCGGAGCGGGCAGCCTGCTGCACGATTCGTCCGCGATCTGGCTTGCCTGGCTGGCGGCCGGTGTGGTCGCGGTCTTGTTCACGCCGCTGCGCGATGTGCTCCAGCGGGGCATCAACCGGGTCACGTTCGGCCGCTGGGATGAGCCGTACGAGGTGATAGCCGCGCTCGGGCAGCGGCTGGAGGCCACCGCCGACGCCGACAGGCTGCTCGCTGACGTGGTGGCCGAGCTGCGCGACGGGCTGGGCCTGCGCGATGTCGCGATCTGCGACGGGCAGGGCCAGCTGGTGGCCGGACGAATCGGCCCGGACGCGAGCCTGACCGAGGTCACGCTGACGGCGTACGGCCATCCGGCGGGAACCCTGCGCTACCGGCCGCCGGCCGGCCCGCTGCGGGCCAGGGACGACCGGCTCCTTGATGACCTGGCGAGCCACCTGGGGGGGTTGCTGCATGCCCGCCAGCTCACCGGCGACTTGCGGCGGGCCCGGGAGCGGCTGGTGCTCGGCCGGGAGGAGGAGCGGCGGCGGCTGCGCCGCGACCTGCACGACGGCCTGGGCGCGGCGCTCGCCGGTCACGTGCTCCGCCTCGAGGCGATAACCGGCGGGGCCCGGCGGGGCGCCGACGTGACCGGAAATCTGGAGGCGCTGCGGACGGAGATGGCCGGCACCGTCACCGGGATCCGCCGCCTAGTCGAGGGACTGCGCCCGCCGGCACTGGATCAGCTCGGCCTGGCCGGCGCGGTCACCCAGGCCACCCGCCGCCTGGCCGCAAACGGCGACCTGACGATGCGCGTGGAGATCGGCGAGCTGCCGGAGCTGTCGGCCGGGCTCGAGGTCGCCGCGTTCCGGATCACCACCGAGGCGGTGACCAATGTCGCGCGCCATGCCTGCGCGTCCAGCTGCGACGTCCGCATCGAGGCGAGCGGAGGCACGTTGCGCATATCCGTGCGAGACGACGGTCGGGGCCTGGGCAGCCGCGACGGCGACAGCCGCGGCCACGGCATCGACAGCATGCGCGAGCGCGCCGAGGAACTGAGCGGTTCCCTGTACCTGGATGGGACGGACGGGACGACAGTGATAGCCGAGCTGCCGCTCACCCCGGCCACCGCCGAAGCCGGGCTTCCCGCGTTGGCGGCAGGCCCGGGATGACCATCCGGGTCCTGATCGTCGACGATCACCCTGTGTTCCGTGACGGCCTGACCGCCGCGCTGGCCGCATCGGACAGGATCGAGGTCGCCGCCACCGCCGGGGATGGCGCCGAGGCCGTCGAGATGGCCGGGTCGGGACGATTCGACGTGATCGTCATGGATCTGAGCCTGCCCTCGATGTCCGGCATCGACGCCACCGCACGCATCAGCGAGCTGCCCGATGCCCCTGCCGTCCTCGTGGTCACCATGGTTGACGACGACGACACCATAGCCGCGGCCCTGCAGGCCGGAGCGCGCGGCTACGTGCTCAAAGGAGCATCCGGCGAGCAGATCGCCACCGCAGTACACACCATCGCCGACGGCGGGGCGATCTTCGGCTCCGGCATCGCCACGCACATTCTCCGCAGGACCACGCAAGCACCGTCACCCACTGCCGACGGCGGGCTCACCGACCGGGAACGCGACGTACTGGCGCTGCTGGCAGAAGGAGCCAGTAACGCGCAGATCGCCCGGGCTCTCGGCCTGTCCGTGAAGACCGTGCAGAACTACGTGTCACGAATCCTTGACAAGCTCCAGGTCGCCGACCGGACACAGGCAGCACTGCTAGGCCGGCGGCGACGCTAACCGACCCCGGTCCTTGCCCCCTCACGTCGACACCGCCATCACCCAGCCCGGCTCACCGGCCCGGGCGGCAAAGGCAACAACCACGGAACCCCGCGTCGCCCAGGCTTGCGGCACAGATCGCTACGACATGGCGCAGCAGTGCCTGGCGAGCCCCCATACCTCACAGCCACTCAATTGGGCGGAATTCCGAAGCCGGGGGTACGGGGCTGTTGTGGGATTGGCGTCGCAGAGTAGAAGGGGCCCGCGTTCTTCGCGTGCCGGGCCTGGCGGTCGGATGACCGGTTGCCAGCCCCGCTGATGTTGGCGGCCGCTGGCCGGCCAGCGAGCGCTTCACCGTGGACTTCGGCGCAAGGTCCCGCGTCACCGTGATCACCCCGGAGCAGGTCGGCAGCATCCTGCCCGGCGGCACCGCGCCCGCCGACCCCTCCCTCGTCGGCTTCACCGTCCTCGTCGCCGGCCTGGACCGCGTCGCGGACCTGCTCACCCGCAACGGCGTGCCGTTCCAGGCGGCCGGCGGCCGACTGGTGGTCGCCGCGGCCGACGCGTGCGGCTGCGCCGTCCTGTTCGAGGCGTAAGCACACCACGCAACCCAGATGAACCGGTGAAAGGCACGGAAACCGATGAGCGATCTTCAGGGCATTGCCGACCGTGTCGAGGTCGAGGCGCTACCCGGTGAATACACCGACGCCGCCATGACACGCGACTACGACCGCTTTGCGTCGCTGTTCACCCCGGCGCCGCGGTGCGGATACGCGTCACGACCAGGGCGGGAGAGTCTCGATGATCAGGATCGGCATCATCCTGGGCAGCACCCGCCCCAACCGTAACGGTGAGCAGGTCGCCACGTGGGTCTACGACATGGCGACCCGCCGCAGCGACGCCGAGTTCGAGCTGATCGACCTGCGCGACTGCCCGCTGCCGCCGCTCGATGAGCCGCGGGCGGCGCATACGGCCACTATCAGCACGAGCACACCAGGGCCTGGAGCACGGCGCTCGCCCCGCTGCGCGCCGCTTCCCGCGTCGCAGCCTAACCCAGGTCACCCCCCGGCGGCGCGCATCACGATGGCCGTTGGTGCGCGCCGCTGGGAATCAGCCAGTCGTACTGGCTGGTGTCCAGAGGCGTGCCGCCGGTGCCATAGCTGTCACCAGACTGGTAGCTGGTCCCCTGATCATCGGTAGCGGAGAACGGCCGGCATGGTCGTTCGTCAGGTTCCAGTGCTCAGGCACGTACTGTGCCGAGCTGATCCACGAGCAGAGCCAGGCGCTGGTCGTAGGAGTCTGGGCGCAGCCTCCCGGCCTGGGAGAGTGTCGCCAGGCCGTGAAGAGCGCTCCAGGCGACCTCGGTGAATGTCTCTATGTCGCGGTCGCCAGCCAACGGTGCCAGCGCCTCGCGTAGCTCGGCAAAGCCGGCGTGCACCGGAGCTGGCGTGCCGGATTGCGCGAACGTCAGATCGATGCTGAGGGTGAACATGGCCTCGTAGAGGGCAGGGTTCGCTCGCGCGAACTCCAGGTAGGCGCTGGCGGCCGCTCGCGGCTCGGCGTCGGGCGAGCCGGCCCTTTCGCGGGCGTTGTGCAAGACGGCGGCCAGTTCGCCGAACCCCTCGAGGGCCACCGCGCTCACGATGGCGTCTTTCCCCTCGAAGTGGCTGTAGAGGACCGGCTGGCTGTATTCGATGCGATCGGCCAGCCGGCGGGTGGTCACGGACTCCCAGCCTTCGGCCTCGGCCAGCTCGCGAGCGGCGTTGACGATGACCTGGCGCCGCTGGGCCCGCTCGCGCTCTTTGCGCTCCTGTCTGGTCATGCCGACAGCCTAGCATCGCTAGAAAAAATATCAGGTTGACGACTTACGCTAGAATATCTAGCATTGACAGGAACAAGGGTTCTTCCCGGAAGAAGATCCCGAGACGCCTCGATCCGGCTCGCCCTCACGAGCAGGGGTCGCGGCGTGACGCGACAACCACCGGACAGGCCCCGCAGCGGCCGGGGCCTGATTCCCAAGGATCCAGAAGGAGAATCACCATGACTGCCGGCCAAACCGATGGACGCACGCTCGCTGCGCGTTACCTGAAAGGGCTGAACGACCACGATCCCGATTCCGTCGACGGCTTCGTGGCGGTCGACTACATCAACCACAATCCGTTCGTGGAAAACGGACGCGAAGCCAACCGCGCCTTCTGGTCGAGCTTCTTCACCGCGTTCCCGGACATCGAAGCGACCATGGACGACCTGGTGGTGGCCGGAGACCGCGTCGTCGGGCGATTCACCTACCGAGGCACTCACGCTGGCCCCTTCTACGGCATGCCTGCGACGGGAAACCCGATCGAGATGCGTTCCATCGACATCTGGCGGACCGAGAACGGCGAGTTCGCGGAGCACTGGGACGAGCTCAACCTCCTCGACCTCTTCCAGCAGATCGGCATGATCCCCGCGTTCACCCCCGCAGACACCCAGGGCGCGACATGACAGCGCTCGGCCAGGTGCTCATCGTGATATCCGTGCTTGCCGGCGGGATCATCTACGGCACGGATGTCTTCTCGGCGATCGTCCTGCGTCCCGCCCTGGCCCTGGTCGACGACCGGACCCTTGTGTCCACCATGGGCCGGGAGCCATGCCGCCCAGGCACCCCCCAACGCCGATCCGCAGGCACGCAGAACGACAACGCCACCCGACGACACAGGCGTGCTAATGCTGACCGAGCCTGTTGTGACCCGCCTGGATCGGAGTCGTTGACCTGCCGTTCACAAGGGGCCTGCTCCCTCGCTCCCATAGCATGACCTGCACAGATAGCACGACGAATGGCAGCTATGACGCTGATCGCACTGGAATTCCGCGGACAGCCGTTCCACGATCCGTTCCACGGCCAGCACTCGATCGCCGCTCGCCGCAACCCCGAACACGCGGACTCAGCAGCGCCGCTCCCCCGGCGAAATGCGGGCAGGGAATGTATGACCTGGCACGCGCGGGCAAGGGCGGGGGGATGCTGGCGCGGTGTCTCGAGGACCATTCGAGCAGCACGCGAAGCAGAAATCTCTTGCGCGGGCTGCTAGAGCCGCCTTGGGGGATCTTGGGGACGTTTGCGCCCGGACTGCAACCTTTTGATCGGCAGGAATGGGCATATCGTCCAGGATCGTCGTTCGCCGCCGGTACTGGACCGATGTTCCATGTAGGTCCGCTCGTGCCGGCTGTTACCTGACGACTTGGCAGTAGTGCTGGCAGCAGTCAGATAGTGGTAGCAGGCACACCATGGAAACGTAAAGGCACCATCCTGGTGCCCCGGCTCGCGGCCCTTTTAGCCTGGGTTATTCAGGCGGCCTGACTGGCGGGCCGCCCGGACGTCGCGGGGCAGCGCCCTCCACCGCCCTTCCCGTCAAAGGCAGCCCCGGCGCCCGAGCCGATCCAAGGCTGCGTCCTGGCCTGTAACCCGCCCGGGCTCACCCGGCCCAGGCAGATCCCCGAGGGACCGTACAAAACCAGTGGTTCTTCGGCGGCCAGATGGTGATCACGCCCGGCGAGCCCTGGAGCAGCACGGGTGAGTTCGCCCTCACGCTCGACGCTGCGCCCGACGACTCCGTGCTGTTCTGGGAGGACGTGTGTACCCCATCGAGCATGACCAGCGCGTGGCCGGGGTGCCGATGACCGTCAAGGGACTGCTCGGGTGGCTCCAGAAGACCCCGCAGCTCGACGTCTCAGCGCCCCGTCACGGCACGATAGGTCGCGGCCTGCCCGCGACGGTCGTTGACGTGAGCATCGCCAAGGACGCCAAGAACGAAGATCCGGACTGTCCTGCCAGCACCTGCATCCTGTGGCTCGACTTCCCGCAGTGGGACGGCAACTGGGGGATCGCCGAACCGCAGATCCAGCGCTTCTACCTCTCCGACGTCTCCTACGGCGGGCGGAAGCACCTGTTCATCGCGGTCGTATACCCCGACGACCCTCGCGACATGAACACGTTCCTGCCGCGCGCCGAAAAGCTCATCGCGACCACGCAGGTACCCGCGACCCCCGCCTGACTGCCGGCTCCATAGCGTCAGAAAAACGAAGCACCGTAAAGGTCCATAGCCGCAGTTCCGGGTGCGCTTTAGGTGAGGGGAGGAGGGCGGGCGGGTGGAGCTCGAATCCACGACCGGCGGATTACGAGAAGTCCGGCCCGCCGCTCCCGGTGCGCTACCTGCACGGATACCACGGAGTCGTGCCACCGACGGCGCTGAGCGCACTGGTTCCACAGATGGGTCGGTCTACGAACCAGTCCACGACCGCGTCGCCCGATCCCTTAATCCTGCTACTGTGCGTAACATCGTTAGCAGCGCGCGTCCCTATGTCAAAAGCCTGCGGCCCAGCCCGGAACATAACTAACCGTGGGTCTCGGCGCGCCTACACCGTCCGGACGGCCGGGTTGACGGCGCGGCGGGCTAGCATCGTGGCATGAGCGCGCAGCCTTCACAGCAGCACGACAGTCACGACGTCATCCGTCTCGGTGACGAAACGGCTGTCGTGGTTCCGGTGCACGAGTACCGCACGCTGAAGGCCCTGCGGGACCGCGCATCCGCCGAGCAGGTCGAGGAAGCCGAGATCGACGCCGCCATCGCCGAGCACGAGGCATGGAAGGCGGCCGGGCGGCCGGGCCTGAAGTCTCACGACGAGTTCATGGCTGAGGTGTTCGGCGGCTCCCGGTGAGGATCATCTGGTCAGAGATCGCGCAGGCGACCTTCGTCCGCTTCATGACCGACCAGGCCGGGATGACGGCCGTCAACCGCGCCGTGGAAGCCTTAGCTGACGATCCGGCGCCTTTGGGCGCGTTCGTCCGCGGCGCCTACCGCAGGCTACGCGTCGGTCCTTACCAGTTCGTCAGGATCGGACTGTCACTGGTGCCGGGCCCGCTGTCCGGGACCCGTCACAGATCACCTGCCCGGTACCCACGCCAATGGACACGGCCGAAGCGAGGCAGAAGGCCAGCACGGCGGTCGAAACGAGGCTGACCGGGCCGCTGCGGACGCTAACGGCGGAGTGGCTCGCCAAAGGGGTGGTGGAGGTCGGGGTCAAGGCTGCCGGTCCGCCGCCATCCGGGTTGCTGGGCAGGGAGCTGTTCGGCACTCCGGAACAGCGGGTCTTCCTCGCCCGTGCGCGCGCGTTCGTCCGGTTCAGTGCCACGCAGCGAGCATCGCTGATCGGCATGCAGGAATGGAAGGCGCGCGGCCCGGCCGCGGCGCTCGCTGCCGAACTCGGCGCACCCGTGCTGGACCCGCGGGCGCTCCAGGTTCTGGCCGCCGAGGACGCGCTGGCCGCCCTGCCCGACACGACGCTGACCATTCCGGCCAGCATCAGTGGTGACATAACCATCGGCCTCACACGTTCAAATCCTGGGTGCGCGTACACGACGTCGGCTATCAGGGCATGATCGCGGTCGTGACCGATGGCATGCGCCGCTTCGGGCTGCCCGAGCTCAGGCTGGGCCCGCATCGCCGGAGCTGCGGGAGGAGTTGACCACGCTACTGAACGGGGTGGCCTTCCGGAACTGGTCCGACCTGATCGCCCGCGCGCAAGATACCCCGAAGGCTACAGGCTTGCTCCATCTTCCGCGCTTCCTGCGGGTACCGGCCGAGATGGACATTCACCGCCGGGACCTGGACCGGGCAAACGGCGTCCCGAACCGGGGCGGCATGCTCGTCCTCATCGGGCCGCAGTTCGATCCCGGGCACAGTGAAGACTCCGGGGGCTGGCTGACCGTATGCCCGCCCGCTTGCTGGGAAACGAGCTGGGAGGATTTCATCGCCGATACGTGCCACGGGATGTTTGGCTTCGAGAAGCCGCGCTGGCACTACATCCCGGAGTTCGGCGCTCTCGTAGATGCTTAGCCCATCCACGCCCTGTGACGCCTGGCCGCGGTGGTCAGTCACACAAGAGCTAACACGAGGAGCCGGTTCCTAGCTGCATGCTGTGGACTGGCTGGTGAGACCAAGGGAATCGAACCGTATAGTCGGTCCTCGCCAATCGAGATTTTCAAATCTTTTTTTGAGGTTTGTTAGGTGGGGCGGGTGGGGCTCGAACCACGACTGGCGGATTATGAGTCCAGACAGCCAGCAGACCTTCTCATGGCACTGACCTGCAGATACATCCATGAGCGCGATCTTGCCCGGGCCTATTTGGGCACGTATTTGGCATGATCAAGCTCGCTTGTTGCGGACTATTGGCGTCACCGCTGCGGGCGCCGGTAGATCTCCGAGCGGTGGCCGATGTCGAGGACGTGGACCACGCGGCTGTCCTCGTCGATCCGGTAGACGATGCGATAGGTGCCACGCCGGGCTCCGTAACATCCGGCCAGCGGCCCGAACAGCGGTTTGCCGACCCGGTGCGGATCTTCCGCCAGGGCGGCTGCACAGAACTCCAGCGCAGCCGCGGCCACGGCCTCCGGCAGCTGCTGTGCGATCGCGCGCCGCGCGGCGGCTTGGAACCGGATCTCGTACCGTCGGCCAGGCTCGGTCGTCACGCGCCGGTGACGCGCCGCCGGGCTAGATCCTGGCGCACCGCAGCCAGGTCTGCCCCCTGCTCGCCGCGTTCCAGTGCCGCCAGGCTCTCCGAGATGCGCGTGACCGCGTCGGCGTCACCTAGGATCTCCAGGGTCATCTCCAGGCCCTCAAGGTCATCTACCGACAGTAGGACGGCCTCGGGCTCTCCGTTGCGGGTCAAGGTGATCCGCTCATGCTGCTGGCGCACTCGCCTGGCCAGCTCAGACAGGCGTGCCTTGGCCTCGGACAGCGGAACCGGCGTGGCGGCTATGGACATGATCAGAAGTATAGACCGCACTAGTCTGATTTTCGACCATCATCTGGGTGCGTGCGTACGCCTGCCGCTCCCGGCTGCAGGCAGATGGTGCAAGCCTCTAGCGTGAACGGGTGTCCCCACCGCCAGAGACCGACGTCGCCAGGATCCGCAAGTACTGCCGCGCCCGGCGCAGACGGTGATCACGCGTGCCTCGGGCGCTGCGAGCAGGGCGGGCAGCAGGTGCCCGGTCAGGGCGTAGTGGCCGAGGTGGTTGGTGCCGAAGGCCAGCTCGAATCCGTCGCGGGTGGCCTGCCGCTGGCGGCCGGGCATGACAGCGGCGTTGTTGACCAGCACGTCCAGGGGGCGTGCGGTGGCCTGAACCGTCTGGGCCGCCTGCTGGACGCTGGCGAGGTCGGCAGGTCCAGGACGAGGGTCTCGATTTCTGCGCCGGTACCTGGGTGGTGACGCTCTGGGCGAGGAGCTTCAGCTTGACGGGGTCGCGTCCGGCCGCGATCACGTGCCAGCTTGCCGGGGTTTTCTGTTTTTGCTGTCCTGGTGGCGTCCGGGGCGTCCGCGTGCTTGTCAGCCATCGGTGTGAGCCTGCCGACGCTGCAGGAATCTCCTGGTCAGGTCCGCGATCAGGTCGGGCTGCTCGTCCAGGGCGAAGTGGCCGGCATCCAGGACGTGCACCTCGGCGTCGGGCACGTCCCTGCGGTAGGCCTCGGCTTCCTGGACCTGGAACGAGGGTCGTAGCGGCCCCAGATGACCTGCAGCGGCGGCTGGTGTTGGCGGAGCCAGTCCTGCCAGGCGGGATAGCTCGCGACGTTGGTGCGGTAGTCGTAAACAGGTCGGTCTGGATGTCTTGCTGGCCGCGCCTGCTGAGGAAGGCGAGTTCGTCGGTCCACAGGTCCGGGTCGTAGTTCTCGGTGTTCGGGCTGGTTCCGACGTGGCGCTGCCGCGTCGCGGCGTAGGAGAAGAAGTTCTCCCGCAGCGCGGCCTCATGGGCGTGGCGGTCAGCCCAGAACTCTCGCCGGGTCTGCCACAGCGGGCCGAGACCGTCCTCGTGGGCGACGGCGTTCTGGACGATGAGCGCGTCGAGCCACTCGGGATGGGCGATCGCGAGCCGGAATCCCACCGGGCCGCCGTAGTCCTGCATGACCAGGCTGTACCTGACCAGCCCGAGAGCCTGGGTGAACTGGCCGAGGACCGCGGCCAGGTGGTCAAAGGTGTACGCGAACTGCGTATGGCTGGGTGCGCCGCTGTGCCCGAACCCGGGATAGTCCGGCGCGACGAGGCGGAACCGGTCGGCGAGCCGGTCCAGCAGCGGCTGCCACATGCGGGACGAGGAGGGAAATCCGTGCAGGAGCAAGATCGCGGGCGCATCCGGCGGGCCGGCCTCACGATAGAACACCGGCAAGCCGTCGACGTCGACGGTGCGGTACGCCGTGCGACCCATGGTTGTCTCCGTTCACATCAGGGCCGTGCAGGTCCGGCAGTTCAGATGACGGCCCGGCTCTTCGTCCCCGGGCACCGTCGATGCAGAGGATTTCGCCGGTGATCCCGGTAATCACTCAGACTGCTCCGCGGGGGTACTCGATGGCCAGTGCGCGGGCGACCAGTCTCCCTGCGGATCCGTGGTCTGCCCCACCTCGATCAGGTAACCGTCGGGATCGCGGATGTAGCAGCGGGTCTCGTATGGGTGCTGTTTCGGCGGCGTCAGGAACTGCGCACCCCGGGCGCTCCACTCGGCATACACAGCCGCGATGTCTTTGACCCGGAAATTGAGGAAGCTGCTGATCCGGTTGGGATCGGGCGGCGTCTCCAGGGTGACCTCGGGCTTGTCGTCGGTCGGACCTCCGCCGCCATTGATGACGATCCAGGTATTGGCCAGCGCGACCACAGTCGGCTCGCCGGCGAAGAGCACCCGGCCGCCGAGTACCTCGGTGTAGAAGCGCCGCGAGCGCTCGATGTCGTCCGAGACGATGAAATAGCCCAGCAAAATATCCTCTGCGGGCGGCGGAAGCTCAGCCATCCGGCACCTCCAC
>Ga0335081_10008766_pt1 | contig 16227 bp, 13 predicted proteins | sample Lox_Sample_35_FD_206713 | JGI IMG/M metagenome (GOLD analysis project Ga0335081, IMG submission 206713) | Soil microbial communities from Loxahatchee National Wildlife Refuge, Florida, United States - Lox_Sample_3.5 | ecosystem: Environmental > Terrestrial > Soil > Wetlands | place: USA... | reverse complement strand
CGGTGATGACGATGACCATGCCTCGCTTGTAGCCGAGATCGGCGGGCTTGGAAAGCGCGCTCCTCGCGGCGCGCTCTGCTATTGCCGCGACTGCAGGCTGAACTTGTTCATCCCCGTCTTGCGGCACGCGTCCATCACAAATGCCAGCCGCTTGAGCGGGGTGGTTTCATCGGCCTGGATGAGCACGGGAATGTTGCGATCAATATCCCGCACCTGGCGCAACAGACCTTCCAACTGTTCCTCCGAGGCCGGCTTACCGTTGAAGGCGATCAGGCCCTCCCGATCGAGGGCGATCGTGACCGATCCCTTGAACTCGTTTTTGCCGGCCGTCATGACCTTGGGCAGCGTGATGTTGAGCGTGGACATCGACTTGAACTGCATGGTCACGAAGGCGAAGAAAATGAGCATGGTGAGCACGTCGATGAGCGGCACCAGCATCAGTTCCGGCTTTTTCCGGCGCTTTTCGTAGAGGGCCATGGTCGAAGCGGAAGAAGTGTCCGGCGGACCGGAATCTACTGGAAGTTGGCCACTGCCGGTTCGCGGACCCGCTCAGTCACGCGGCTCGTGGTGCGCCGGCTGTTGATCCGCTCCAGCAGGGAGTCGATCCGCACCGCGTAATTCTCCACCTTGCGCTGCAGATAGCCGCCCCCGACGAGCGCCGGAATGGCGACTGACAGGCCGATGACCGTGGCGGAAAGGGCGAGGGCCACGCCCTTGGTAAAGGCCACCGGATCCGGCAAGCCCGTTTCGGGTGAAATCTGGGAGAATACCTGCAGTAGGCCGGTGACCGTGCCGGTGAGACCCAGCAGCGGGCCGGCGGCATAGATGACATCGAGATACGGAATTCCCCGCTCCATGCGGTTGATCTCAAGGCGGGCAAAGGCTTTCACCGCGTCCTCATCGTGCTGGTTTTGTTCGGCGAACTCCAGAATGCGTGCCAGCACCGAGTGCCGGCCGCCCGAGTAGGGCTTGTTCTGGACGATGGCGTCGACCAGATCCTGCGGCATCACGACGTTGTTGCGCAGGGCGTACGTCCGTTCGCAGATGATGAAGACCATCGCGACCGAGCAGATTCCAAGGGGGTAAATGAGCAACCCAGCCCCCCGGAAGATTTCGATCATGGCAAAGTCTGGATGTATCAACATGGAAGGAGAATCTCCCAATAGACGTCCGCTGGCAAAAAAGGATTCATTTTTTTACACGATTTGCGTCGCAAGGCCCTCAGACTGCCAGATAAGGCAGGTCAGCGGCGACCTTTTTCACACCTCCAATTCCCTCCAGCAACTCGCCGATGGCATCCCAGCGGCCGCTGATCAAGGCTTCCCGGGCGCTGTCGCGCAGGACCGCCCGCACCGTTTGCCCTCCAAACCGGATCTCTCCCTTGGCGACATCGACGGTGATCTCGCCGCCGGGATTGGCTTCCACGGCGGTGGCAATCTGCCGGAGGTCGGCGCGGCTGGCGCTCAGGCACGGGATGCCCAGCGTCGTACAGTTGCCAAAAAAAATCTCTGCGAAGCTTTCCGCCACGATCGCGCGAAAGCCGTGCTTCTGGATCGCCTGTGGGGCATGCTCCCGCGAACTGCCGCAGCCAAAATTGGCGCCCGAAACCAAGATGGTCGCGCCGGCGAAGCGCGGATCATTGAGCGGATGCGCCCGGTTGGTGCCGTCGGGATTCTTGCGGACGTCGTAGAAGAGGTACTCCCCCAAGCCGTCGAACGTGACGCATTTCATGAAGCGCGCCGGAATGATGCGGTCGGTGTCGATATCGTTGCCGGGCACACAGACGCCGCGGCCAGTGATGGTCGTGATCTTTGGGAGAGACATGGCAAACCAGGCTGAAGTTGAAGGTTGAGGTTTGGGCGAATCAGGGAAGGTGGTTTCTTGCCTTCATCCTCAACCTCAAACCCAAACCGCGCCCGCGTCAGCGGACACTGACGTCGAACACCTCGCGGGCGTCGGCGACACGACCCATGACGGCCGCGGCGGCGACCATGACGGGACTCATCAGAAGCGTCCGCCCCGTCGGGCTGCCCTGCCGGCCCTTGAAGTTGCGGTTGGAGGAGCTGGCACAGAGTTGGTCGCCGACGAGTTTGTCAGGATTCATCGCGAGGCACATCGAGCAGCCCGCGTCGCGCCACTCGAAGCCCGCGTCGCGGAAGATCCGGTCGAGGCCGAGCGAGGCGCACAGCGCCGCCACCCCCTGGGAGCCCGGCACGGCGATTGCCTTGACCCCGGGCGCGACCCGCCGGCCCCGCAGGAATTTCGCGACTTCCTGGAAATCCGAGAGGCGTCCGTTGGTGCAAGAGCCGAGAAAGGCGACGTCGATCCGGGTGCCCTTGATCGGCGCCCCCGGCGCGAGCTTCATGTGCGCCAGCGCCTCTTCAATCGAGGCTTTTTCATCAGCCGCCGCTGCTTTCCCGGGATCCGGGATGGTTTCGGTGACAGCAACGGCTTGCCCCGGATTGATGCCCCAGGTGACTGTGGGCGGGATGTCTTCGGCGCGGAAGCTGACGACGTCATCGTAGGTGCAACCCGGATCACTCGCGATCGCCCGCCACCGCGCGACAGCGGCTTCCCAGCGCGCGCCCGCCGGGGCATAGGGACGGCCCTTCAAGTAGGCGAACGTCGTCTCGTCGGGATTCACATAACCGACGCGCGCCCCGCCTTCAATGGACATGTTGCAGACGGTCATCCGCTCCTCCATCGAAAAGCGGTCGAAGACCTCGCCGCCATATTCATAGGCATAGCCGGTGCCGCCATTCACCCCGAGCTTCCGGATGAGGTGCAGAATGACGTCCTTCGCGTAAACGCCGGGTCGCAGATGGCCCGTGACGTTGATCCGGCGCACCTTCAACCGGCCCAAGGCCATCGTCTGGGTGGCCAGCACGTCGCGGATCTGGGTGGTGCCGATGCCGAAGGCGACGGCGCCGAACGCGCCGTGCGTGCTGGTGTGCGAGTCGCCGCAGGCAATGGTGGTGCCCGGCTGCGTGATGCCCAGCTCGGGACCGACGACATGGACGATGCCCTGCTTCCCCGTGGCGCGGTCGAAAAACGCAATGCCATGCTCGGCGCAATTCCGGCGCAGTTCCTTGATCATCGCATCCGCCAGCGGATCGGCGTACGGCTCGCCGACCTGGTCGGTCGGCACAATATGGTCGACCGTTGCAAACGTCCGGTGCGGCATCAGCACCGGCACGCCAAGATCACGCAGCATGCCGAACGCCTGCGGACTGGTCACCTCGTGGATCAGATGGGTGCCGATGAGAAGCTGGGTCTGACCATTGGCCAGCGCGCGCACCGTGTGCGCCTCCCAGACCTTGGCAAAGAGCGTTTTGGGCATGGGCGGAAGGAAGAGTGAGAGTGAAGGCGAAAGGGAAGCTGGGAACCTGGGGCAAAACACGGCGTCCCGCCACCACTTTTGCGTCCGCTTATAGCAAATCCTTGCCATACCTGGAAATACTTGTTTTGTCGCCGGTGATGCCCAGGGAGTATCAGTACAATTTCGAGCTCCGGCACCTTGTCTATTTCCGCGAAGTGGCGCGCCAGCTGCACTTTCGGAAGGCCGCCGAGGCCCTCGCGGTCGCGCAGCCGGCGTTGAGCCGCCAGATCGCCCAACTCGAGGCGGCGCTGGGCGCGCGCCTCTTCGTGCGTTCGCGCCGGCGCGTCGAGCTGACCGCGGCCGGGCAGTCGCTCGCCGAGCGGGTGGAGCCGCTGCTGCGCGCCCTGGCCGGGGTACCGGCGGAACTGCAGGCGCTGGCGCAGGGGCGGGTCGGCCGGGTGCGGGTGGCGTTCACCGGGCTCGCGATGGCCACGGTGCTGCCGGGCATCTTGCGCGAGTTTCACCGCCGCCATTCCGGCATCCGCGTCGAACTCAACGAATCCCCCACCGCCGTCCAGCTGGAAGATTTGCAGGCGGGCGAGCTGGACTGCGGCTTTTTTCACCCCGACGCCCCCACGCCCGGCCTGCGTACGCGGCTGCTGCTGCGCGAGCGGAACGGCGTGCTGCTGCCGGCTGACCACGCGCTCGCCGGGCGGCCCACCCTGCGCCTGCGCGCCCTCGCCACCACGCCCTTCGTGCTGTTCCCGCGCACCCACAATCCGGGCTTCTACGACCGCGTGCTCGCCGCCTTTGCCCGCGCAGGCGTCGCGCCGCACATCGCCGAGGAGGTATGGCCGCGCGCCAACGGCATCGGTCTCGTCCGCTCGGGCCTCGGCGCGACCTTCATGTGTCCCTCGGAGGCCCGGCACCTCCCGGCCGAGGTGGCGTTTCGGCGACTCGTCGGCCCGGCGCCCGAGAGCCGGCTGGTCGTGGGCTGGAAGCAGCCGCCGGCACCTCCGCCGGTTCTGGGAGCCTTCCTGGCGGTGGCCGCTGCCGGCTGCTCCAGCCGCCCGGGCCTTGGCTGAGGCCCGGCTTGGGCGGCGGTTGCAGGGGTCCCGCCAAAGGGATTTCAGCCCGCCGGCGGCACGCGCCGGAGCACCTCGAGGCACGCCCGGGCGTTGTGGTACGGACATTTCCATGGGCCGATCTTGCAGCCCTCCGCGTTCGCGGGATAGTCCGCCGACGGCCGCCCCGCGCGATCCACCTGGGCAAACCATTCCCCGTGTTTCCGGTCGATGACATGGTCCTCGATGAATTGCCACGCCCGGAGGGCCGCGGTGCGGTAGCGGGGATCGCCGCCCAGGGCGTGGGCGTTCAGAAACCCCACCACGGCCTCCGCCTGCGGCCACCAGTGTTTGTCGGTGTCGGCCACGCCAGCCGCCGTGCCGTTGTAGAAGACGGAACCATCTTCGTCGCATCCGTGGTCGAGCACGCCCGCCGCCAGGTTGAGCGCCGCGCGCCGGGTCCGGTCGGACAGCGCGGCATCGCCCAACGCATCGGCCGCCTCCCACAGGAGCCAGCTGGCCTCGATGTCATGCCCGTAGGAGATTCCCGGCGACAGCGATCGCCATTCGTCATCGAAAAAGAGCTGGCAGTGGGTGTAGGGCGAGGTCGTGACGACACGATCCAGCATCACGCCGAGCAAATCCCGCAGGCGGCCGCGCAGCGCGGCATCGGGCCAGTGGCGAAAGAGGCTCGTGTATGCTTCGAGCACGTGCAGCAGCGTGTTCATCGACTTGGGCGCGTTGAGGTCCTTGTCGCTCAGTCGCATGTCCGCGAGCCCTCCCCATCCGGCGCTGAGTGCCTCGATGTAGCCCCCCCGCTTCGAATCCGCCGCATGCTGCTCGACCAGATCGAAGAGTGCCCGGGCCCGGGCCAGTGCTCCGGCGTCGCCGGTGGCCGCATACCATTCCGCAAGGCCATAGATCGCGAACGCTTGGGCGTAGGTCTGCTTGCGGTCGGAATACACCCGCCCGTCGCGATCGAGGCTCCAGAAGACTCCGCCTTGAGAAGCGTCCCAGTACGGCCCGGTGAGCAGCGCAAGCGCCGTGCGTCCCGTGGTCAGCCATTCCGGTCGGGGTGCATGCCGCGCGGCGGCGGCAAAGGTCCACAGCAGGCGCGCAGAAACCACGGCGTGACGCGGCACATCGTCAAAACGCCGGAGATCGTACGTAATCAGACCCACGAGACGGCCGGTGGCCGGGTCGAATCCATGACGGATCCAGAAAGGAAGAATGTCCTGGGTGAGCTCGTCTTCCGCGCGCCGGCGGAGCCCGGTCAATGTGAGTGCAGGCGAAGCCATGGTTGGACGTTAGGAGATGGCGGCGCGTTGGCGAGTCTCAGCAAGCGCGCGGGTTCCGGCCGGCAGGCGCGCCGTCCCGCCGGGCGGTTCGCTCCTCCCTGGTCGGCGGATGCCGGGAGCACCGCGATTATCGCCCACGCCAGGGTTTCCGGGGTGTTGGTCCACGACGCGGGAGCCACGGTCAGTTCAACGCCTTCTGCGCCTGATCGGCGAGCGCGTTGAGATCGCCTTCGAGCTGGCTGTTGGGCTCCACGCGGAGCACCCGACGGGCCTGGGTGACTGCCTGCATCGCCTCGCGCGGTTGGTCGTTCCGCAACATGTGCTCGACAAATGGCCGCACGACCCGGTCGAAGAAATCGACGCCCGCGCCGCGCCCGTAGGTGTTCAGCACGCTGTAAAAGGTGCGGATCCGGGTGTTCATGTCGTCGCTGTCAAGACTGCGCTTGAGGATGTCGCTCGCCTGGCGGACCCCCAGGTCGGCGCGATCGGCCTGATCATACTTCCTGGCGTCGCTCCGCTCGGCAAAATCGGCGGCGCTCACCTCGCCGCGCGCCCGCAGACTGCGGCTGAGCAGCGCCTTGAATTCCGTCTCGATGTCGGGATAGCGCTGGAAGGCGCGTGCTCCCTCTTGGTAGATGGCCTCGAGTTGCCTGGAATTCTCTCCAAGATGCTGCTGCGCCCTGATCAGGATGTTCCAGCCATCGAGATTGCGCCGTTCGATGTTGACGGCGGTCCGGGCGGCCCTGGCCGCGGCAGCGAATTCACCGGCGTCATAGTACACCGCGGCGAACTGGGAGTGCATCCGCGAGGTCTTGTAAAGCGGCAGCCGCCGGAATCCCTCGGTGAGAAAGGTGAGCTCGTGGTCGGAAATATCGGTCCACGTCTGCGGATCGTACGCCACGCCCGCCACGAGCTTCTGGTCGGCGTAGCGGCCGCAATCGAGCTGCCAGTGCCCGTTGTCGTCGAGAAAACCGAACCAGGCGTGGCGGCCGTCCAGACCTGCGCCGCGAAACAGCAGCGTGGGCACGCCCTTGGCCTTTCCCACCGTGGCGGCGAAGTAGGCTTGATCCACGCAAATGCCGCCCGCTTGGAGAATATCCATGAGCCGGTAGCTGGGCTGCGGCCAAAGCAGCACCCCATTATCGAGGCGGTCGCGCCGGTAGCGGACCACATCGTACACTCGGGCCAGCTGGCTGAGCGGCGTCTGGACATTTTTTTGCGCCCACACCAGCTCGTCATAAGAGGCGGTGGTATCGACGACGAATTTGAGCTCCGCCGCCGGCAGCGCGCGCAGGTGTTGGAGGGTAATGCCGGCGCGATCGGCTTTGACGAAGAACGCGAACACCGCTTCAGGCGGTGGCAGCTGGCGCGGCAACGCCTGCGTGCTCACCTGGCCGTGTGGCCAGGACGGCGGCGGCGGCACGTCGTAAACCACGGCGATGGCCAGCGCGAGGTTTGCGTAATCCTTGAAGTCGGCCGGCTGGCGGGTCCACAGCGCCGCCAGAATCGACATCACCATCGCCGGCTGATCCAGCGGCGAGATCAACGTGAAGAATTGATCCGAGAACTCCGGCGACGCCAGCGCGAACGTCCGAAGGTCGGCCGGCCAGAAATCCACCAACGGATGCCCGCTCGGCCGGAAGCCTGCACCCCACTTGGCCGGGTCGGCTCCGGAGCGCTTGATCGACTCGATCCAGCCAGCGATGGCCTGATCTTCTGTGACGCTGAAGAGGCTGGCCCAGCGATAAAGGTAGTACCACGCCTGGGTCTGCGCTCCTTGCTTCTCGTAGAGGGACAACGCCGCGCCCCGCAGATCATGCGCGACACTTCCCCAGCCCGCCTGTTCTGCCTCCGCCTGCAACGCGGCGATCCGCTGTGGCGTCGGCGCCTGGGCCAGTTCGCCTTCCACCCGGCCTGCCCCCAACGCGACCGCCACCGTCCCCAGCAGGACGGCCGCCAACAGCATTGGTCCGCGCATCATGCGCCGAGGGAAAACGAAATACCGGCGGCTGGCAACGCCGCCGGCTGTAAGTCATTGGTTAACTTCGCCTCAAGGCGAGACGCCGGTCGCCCCGGCCGCCGGCGCCTTCTGCTTGAATTCCAGCTTGTCGCCCTCGCGCACCACCAGGATGGGTTCACCCTCCTTCACCGCGCCGCGTAGCACGGCCTCAGCCAGGGTGTCTTCCAAGTAGTGCTCGACTGCCCGGCGCAGCGGACGCGCGCCGTACTTCTCATCGTAGCCCTTCTCAATCAAGAGCGTCCGGGCGTCCGGGGTGAGTTCGAGCTGGATCTTCTTATCCGAAAGTCGCTTGGCCACCTTGGCGACCTCGAGGTCGACGATTCGGAGGAGGTCATCCTTGCTCAGGGGCCGGAAAAAGACGATGTCCGAGATACGGTTGAGGAATTCGGGCTTGAAGATCTTCTTCGCCTCCTCGAGCACCTTTTCGCGCATTTTCTCATGATCGCCGAATTCGCTCTTGCCGCCGGCGGCGAAGCCCATCGTCGTCTGACGCTGGAGCTGCTGGGCGCCGACGTTGGAGGTCATGATGATAATCGTGTTCCGGAAGTCGACGGTCCGCCCCAGCGAATCGGTCAGCCGGCCGTCCTCGAGGATCTGCAGCAGCAGTTGGACAACGTCCGGATGCGCCTTTTCGACCTCGTCAAACAGAATCACGGCGTAGGGCCGCCGGCGCACCTGCTCGGTGAGCTGGCCGCCCTCCTCGTAGCCCACGTAACCTGGCGGCGAGCCGATGAGCCGCGAGACGGAGAATTTCTCCATGTACTCGGACATGTCGAACTGGATGATCGCATCCTGGCTCGCAAACATCTGCGCCGCCAGCTGCTTGGCCAGCTCGGTCTTGCCCACTCCGGTCGGCCCGACAAAGAGGAACGAGCCGATGGGTCGGCGCGGGTCCTTGAGGTCGGCCCGCGAGCGCCGCAGCGCCCGCGAAATCACCACTGTGGCCGCATCCTGCCCGATGATGACCTTCTGCAGCTCGTTTTCGAGCTGGAGCAGTTTCTCGTTCTCCTTCTTTTCCATCCGGCTCAGCGGTATGCCGGTCCAGTCGGCGACGACCTGCATCATCAGGTCTTCGTCGATCGTGACGCGTTTCTCCTCGCGCTGCTTCTTCCACTCCTCGGTGATCTGCTCGAGCCGGGTGCGCAGCTGCTTCTCCTTGTCGCGGAACTTGGCGGCTTCCTCGAAATGCTGCTGGGAGATCGCCTCCTCCTTCTGTGCACAGACGGATTCAATCTCCTTGTTCAGCGCCTCGACGTCCGGCGGACGGCTGAGGGCGGAGATGCGGGCGCGCGAGCCGGCCTCGTCCATGACGTCAATGGCCTTGTCGGGCAGGAAGCGGCCCGTGATGTAGCGGTCAGACAACTTGGCGGCGGCATCGAGCGCCTTGTCGGTGAATGTCGCCTTGTGGTGGTCCTCGTATTTCCCCCGGATGCCCTTGAGGATGAGGATCGTGTCGTCCACCGACGGGGCGTCGACCTTGATCGCCTGAAAGCGGCGATCGAGTGCGCTGTCCTTCTCAATATATTTCCGGTACTCGTTGAGGGTGGTGGCGCCGATGCACTGCAACTCGCCGCGCGACAGCGCGGGCTTGAAGATATTCGACGCGTCCATGGCGCCCTCGGCCGCGCCGGCGCCGACGATGGTGTGCAGTTCGTCGATGAACAGGATGACGGTCTTCGAGCGCTTGATCTCGTCCATCACCGCCTTGATGCGCTCTTCAAACTGGCCGCGATACTTCGTGCCGGCGACCATCAGCGCGAGGTCGAGTGTGATGACCTTCTTGTCCATAAGGATCTCGGGCACGACGCTGCTCGCGATCTCCTGGGCGAGGCCCTCGACGATGGCCGTCTTGCCGACGCCCGCCTCGCCGATCAGGACGGGGTTGTTCTTGGTCCGTCGGCACAGGATCTGGATCACGCGGCGGATTTCGGTCCGGCGTCCGACCACGGGATCGAGTTCGCCCTTGCGCGCCAGCTCCGTCAGATCGCGACCAAACGCCTTGAGCGCGGGCGTCTTGACCTCCTTCTTTTCCTCGGGGCCGCCGCCGCGCGGCGACGGCGCCGCCGCTTCCTCGCCGCCCTCGCCGGAGAATTGCGGGTCGAGCTCGCGGAGGATTTCCTGCCGGGTGTGCTCGATGTCGATCTCGAGAGACTTGAGGACCCGCGCGGCCACGCCCTCGCCCTCGCGCAGCAAGCCGAGCAGAATGTGCTCGGTGCCGACATAGCTGTGGTTGAGCGTCTTCGCCTCCTTGCCCGCCAGCGCCAGGACTTTCTTCACGCGCGGCGTGTAGGGAATGCTGCCGGTCGCCTTGGTCTCCGTGCCGGTGCCCACCTGCTTCTCGACCGCCGCGCGCACGGTCTCCAAATCGAGCCCCATCTTCTGGAGGACGCTGACCGCGACACCCTGCCCCAGCTTGATCAGGCCGAGCAGAATGTGTTCGGTGCCGACATAATTGTGGTGAAAGCGGTCGGCCTCCTTGCGAGCCAGCGCGAGCACCTGCTGCGCGCGCGGCGTGAAATTGTTCAGCGGTTCCATGGAAAGAGGAAGAGGCGGAGGTTCAGTTCTTGCCCCCCACATTGAAATTGGGCGGCTCGAACTTGTTGAACTCGGTGCGCAACAACTGCGCCCGGAGCTGGTCGCGTTGGCCGGATTCGAAGGTGCCGCGGGCCGCGTATTGGATATGGCCGGGCTGGGCTTCGATGAACAGCCGATCGATCAGAGGCCGGCGGCTCTCGGGGAACACCCCGAGGTCGATCCCAAGGCGGATGAGCGAAAGCAGATTCATCACCTCGGCGGAGGTGAGCAGCCGGCCGTTCTGCAGGATGCCAAAAGCCCGGCCGATCTTGTCGAAGAGCTTGCTGCCGTCGGCTTCAAGCAGCTTGGCGCGCGCGTTGAGCTCGTGCTCAATGATCGTGTTGAGCACACTGGAGAGCCGCTTGATGATCTCCTCTTCAGATTCGCCGAGGGTCGTCTGGTTCGAGATCTGGAAGATGCTGCCGCTGGCGTCGGAACCTTCACCGAACAGGCCGCGCACCGCCATGCCCAACTGGTTGACCGCACGCACGACCTTCTCCATCTGGCTGGAAATGACCAGCGCGGGCAGGTGCATCATGGCCGAGGCGCGCATGCCTGTGCCGAGGTTGGTCGGGCACGCGGTCAGGTAGCCGAGCGTCGGCGAAAAGGCGTAGTTCAGCCTCTCCTCGATCTCGCTGTCGAGGGCGTTGATGGCGTTCCAGACTTTCTTGAGCTGGAAGCCGTAGCGGAGGACCTGGATGCGCAGATGGTCCTCCTCGTTGATCATCACGGCGGTCGATTGGTCGCGGCTGATGACCACGCCTGCGCCGTGTTTCGCCGTGCTCAGTTCGCGGCTGATGAGATGCCGTTCAACCAGGATCTGCTTCTCGAGATCGGTCAGCTCCTCCACCGTGAGGCTTAAGCCCTTTTTCATCTGCGGCAGGCCGGCGACGACCCCGATGCTTTCGGCCAACATGGCGCTGCGCTGCGCCTCTTTGGCCCAGCCCGGAAACGGCTGATTCGCCAGGTTGCGCGCGAGGCGCACCCGGGTCGTCAGCACGATCGCGCACTTGCCGGCCGCGGCGTCGGTCAGCTCGGACTGCACGTCAAATAAGGGGGCAATCTTCATTTCAGTTCGGCGGGCTTTCCCTCAAAAGCCTGCTTCACCTGGTGGATTTCGTCGCGGCAACGCGCGGCGTCCTCGTAGCGTTCGGATTTGATCGCCTGGTCAAGCTCCACCTGGAGCTGCGTGAGCCGGTCGTAGAGGGTTTTGCGCTCGAGGGCGTGCCGCGGCACCTTGCCGATGTGCACCGTGCCCTTGTGCATGTTGCCCAGCATCGGCCCGATGATGTCCTTGAACGTCTCGTAGCAAGCCGGGCACCCGAAGCGGCCGTGCTTCTTGAAATCCGCCTGCGTAAAGCCGCATTGCTCGCAGCGCACGCCCTCGGCCACCGCCGGCTCCGGATTCAGCGACGCCTTCAGCAGCAGATCCGCCAGCGAAAACCCGCTCGGATCGGTGACGCCTTTGGCCTGCGCGCATGCCTCGCAGAGGTCAACCTTGTGGATCTTGTTGTTGACGATCTGCGTGAGATGGACGGTCGCGGGCTTGCCGCAGAGGTCGCATTTCAGGGAGTTGGCCATGGCTTATTATATCACGTCGCTGCAAAACGGCGATGGGCGTCCCCCAAAAGTGGGACACACCGGCACCGTTCCCATCTTCACCTGCACCTATCATGCCATTCGCCCGCCCGCTGGCAAGGACGAGCGTAGGGAGGGAAAATCCCCATCTCCCTTGGACCGCTTGGCGGCGAGAGGGTTGCGCGGGCGTCCGCGCCCCCTGGCCCCGGGGCCGCCGTCAGATCCGAGTGCCCTCCGTGAGCACGCGCTTTCGGAATTCCGCCAGCACGCGGTTTGTCACCGGCCCGGGCTTGCCGCCGCCGACGTCGCGGCCGTCGAGCTTGACGACCGGAATGACCTCGGCGCCCGTGCCGGTCAGGAAGCACTCGTCGGCATTCCACAAATCGTACCGCGTCAGGTCATGTTCCTCCAGCGGCAGGCCGAGGCTCCGGGCGATATCAAAGATCGTTTCGCGCGTGATGCCCTTCAGCGCGCCCTGCTGCGCCGCCGGCGTGAAAAGGCGCCCCTTGTGGACGATGAACACGTTGTCGCCGGTGCACTCCGCGACGAAGCCTTCATCATTGAGCATGATGGCCTCCAGCGCGCCCGCCTGTCGGGCCTCCAGCTTGGCCAAAACGTTGTTTAGATAGTTGAGCGACTTGATCGCGGGCGGCAACGCCGCCGGGCCCACGCGCCGCGTTGGCACGGTGACAACCGTCAGCCCCGTGGTATAATATTCGGGCGGATAAAGGGCGATCGTGTCCGCGATGATGATGACCGAGGGCTTTGGGCAGAGCCACGGCGAAAGCCCGAGGTCGCCCACGCCGCGCGTCACGACGAGCCGGATGTAGCCATCGCGCAGGCCGTTCCGGCGGCAACTCTCGCACACCGCCTCGGCCATCTCCTTCCGCGAGACCGGAATGTTGAGCAGGATGGCCTTCGCCGAATACCACAGGCGCTCCAGGTGCTCCTCCAGACGGAAGACGTTGCCTTGGTAAAGCCGGATACCCTCGAAAATCCCATCGCCGTAAAGCAGGCCGTGATCGAACACGGAGATCTTCGCGTCGGCTTGGTCGACATATTCCCCGTCCAGGTAGATCTTCATGGCAGCCGGTCACACTAGATCCGCCGCAGGCTTTGTCCAGCTTCGCAGGGAACAACCCGAGGGGCAGTTTCAGCCGGAATCGACCGGCACAGTAGGGCCGGGTTCTTTCTCCGCCGACCCGTCCACTGTAGCCTGCAGAGGTTCGTACAACCGGCTCACCGCGGTCCGGGCCGAATCGTTGGGCCGGCCGTTCGCTCGGCGGGCCTGGCGGCCCCGACCTGCCGGAAATCGTCCATTCAACACGCGAGGCTCGGGAGGCGGCAGCGCAAGACTCGCGCGACGGGGCATCCCCCGACGCCAGGGTGCCGCTGCGCAATGCCGTCGGATATTCCGCCGTCGCCAGGCCAATAGCGGACGGCAAAGTCCGACTCACCCAAGGCGCGCGATTTTTCATCTTGTGTTCTTTTCCAAAACCGAACATCTGTGCCGCAAACTCCTCCCCCTATGCAAACGAATGTCTCCCGCGGCATCCGCGGTTTCACATTGATCGAGCTCCTGACCGTCATCGCCATCATCGGCGTGCTGGCGGCCATTATCATCCCCACGGTGGCCAAGGTGCGCGAGACTGCCCAGCGCACCGTCGACGCCAGCAACCTTCGCGAGATCGGCAAGGCCGCCATGATCTATGCCGCCGACAACAACGACCGACTGCCCGATCCGCTCGCGGCGGCGGCCCAGACGAATGTGCAGGCCTCCAGCAATTACTTTCGCTGGATCGGACTGCTCGGCCGCGCCGGCACGCTCAACGACCCCGCTTTCTTTTTTTCCAAGAACGATCCCGCCTATGATGGCAGCGCGCCCGCCACCATCATCGACCCCGATGACGACACCCGCCGGCAGGTGATTGCCGCCCTGGAGGCGAAGACGCCAAGTTTCGAGGTCGTCGGCGGCCTGAAGATGAGCGATCCCGCGACCACCCCCATCGCCTTCACCCGCGGGTTGACCACGGCTGGCGGCTGGGATCGCGACCGCGGCGTTTATCGTGAGTCGGGCGGCCACATCGTCTTCCTCGGCGGGAACGTGCAGTTCTACCAATCCATCGACAGTCGTCTCGTGAACACGCGCGGGAAGTCCACCAACGATATCCGGGAAACAATTCCCGCTCCCGCGGACGGCAACCAGCGCATCTACGGCAAGAATTCCGCGTTCGCCTCGGAGGACGGTGTTCCGGCCGTCGCCCCGCCGTAAGCGATCGCCCGGCGCCGTAGGAGCCCTCCTGCAGGCGATTTGCTCCCCCGCCGGTCGTCCGAGGACGCGCGGGCCATCGACATGGCTCAGGCCCGGGAGCGCGTCTTTCCAGGATTCGCCGCAGTGTTGGCTACGACGCCGCATCCGGGCTCGTCTCAAGAATCTACCCGCCCTTTGCGTCCCTGGTGTCTTGGCCTGGGGCTTGAGCCTGAATAGGCCCGGGACGGGCGCAGCAAGCCTGCGCCCCTACGTTTCCCCGCCCGCAAAAGAAATCTTTGCCTCGTGCCGCGGGCTGGTCATTTTGACCACGCTACTTCATGTCGAGTCCGCCCTTCACGCCCGCCGACGGCGTCACCTACGTCATCGGCCACAAGAATCCCGATGCCGACGCCATCTGCTCCGCCCTCGCCTATGCGGCATTGAAGGAGGCGCGCGGCGAGCATGGGTACGTGGCCGCCCGCTGCGGCAACTCCAATGCCCGGATCGACGCGATTCTCGCCCGTTTCCACCAGCCCCTGCCGCTTTACCTGAGTGACGTCACTCCGCGGGTGCGCGATCTCATGGTCTCCGAGGTCATCGCCATCTCCCAGGACGCCACCTGCGCCGAGGCGCTCGCCCTCATCGAGGGTCACGACATCCGCATCCTGCCGGTGACGGATGCCGCTGGGCGCGTCGCCGGCACTGTGTCCATCTTCCAGCTCGGAAGCTTCTTCACGCCCAAGGTCAGCGAGCCCCGGCTCATGCGGCGCGTGGACACGCGCCTCGCCGACATCGCGCGCGCCCTCAAGGCCAATGTCCTCCACCTGACCGGCGAGACCACCGTCGAGGAACTCTACGTCCGCATCGGCGCGATGGACATCCGCTCCTTTGGCAAGTTCTCCGATCAGGAGAACATCCCCGCCCGCCAATCCATCATCATCGTCGGCGACCGCTGGGACATCCAGCAGCGCTCCATCCAGATCGGCGTGCGCTTGCTGGTCATCACCGGCAACCTTCCCGTGGACGACGAGGTCGTGGAACTCGCCCGGTCCAAGGGAGTGAGCCTCATCGTCAGCCCCTACGATTCGGCGACCACCGCCTGGGTGATCCGCACCGCCACCACCATTGAGCGCCTGGTCGAGCGCAAATTCGTCTCGCTCGATGCCGACACGCGCCTTGCCGACGTGCGCCGGAAGATCGCCATCTCCCCGGCTCCCGCCTTCCTCGTCCTCGCCGACGACGGCCGCCTGCAGGGCATCCTGACCAAGACTGACATTCTCAAACCCGTCAAAACCCGTCTGGTGCTCGTTGATCACAACGAGATGGCCCAGGCCGTCACCGGCGCCGGCGAGGTTACGATCACGGAGGTCATCGACCATCACCGCCTCGGCACCCTCAACACGGCCCAGCCCATCCTTTTCATCAATGAGCCGGTGGGCTCGACCTGCACCATTGTCGCCGATCTCTTCCGCCGCGAACACCTCGCGCCCGCCCCCGATCTCGCCGGCCTCATGATGGCCGGCATCATCTCCGACACGCTCAATCTCAACAGCCCCACCTCGACCGAGAAGGATGGCGTGGTGCTGCGCTGGTTGTCGCAGGTCACCGGCGTCAATCCTCGCGAGCTGGCTGAAACCATCTTCAATTCCGGCTCGGTCATTCTCGCCAGCCCCCCCGACAAGGTCGTCCGCTCGGACTACAAGATCTACACCGAGGAAGGCGTGCGCTTCGCCGTGTCGCAGGTCGAGGAGCTGGGCTTCGCCAACTTCTGGGCTCATGCCAAGGACCTCTCGGCCGCCCTCGACGGCCTCCGCGCCGCCGAGCATCTCTGGTTTGCCGGCCTGCTCGTCACCGACATCAACACGCAGAACTCCTTGCTCCTCGTGAAGGGCGACGCCGACGTGATTGCCCGCATTTCCTACGCGCACGTCGAAAAGGATGAGATCTTCGACCTCCCTGGCATTGTGAGCCGCAAGAAGCAGCTTATCCCCTACCTCACGAGCCTCCTCAAGGAAATGCAGGCGGACGGCGCCATTCCCACGACCAAGGGCGGCGCGTGAGGGGATTAGGCCCTTCCGATCAACGGCTCGCCCGTTTTCGGAATAATCTTTGCCACCGAGGGC
>Ga0335081_10008765_pt1 | contig 16228 bp, 13 predicted proteins | sample Lox_Sample_35_FD_206713 | JGI IMG/M metagenome (GOLD analysis project Ga0335081, IMG submission 206713) | Soil microbial communities from Loxahatchee National Wildlife Refuge, Florida, United States - Lox_Sample_3.5 | ecosystem: Environmental > Terrestrial > Soil > Wetlands | place: USA... | reverse complement strand
CTGCAACGGCAAGAAGACGCCGGCAGAGTCGACCAGGTAAATCGTCGGGATGCGGTTGTCGATGGCGATGTTCTGCGCGCGAATGACTTTCTTCGCCGTGATGGGGAAGAACGCGCCGGCCTTCACGGTTGCGTCGTTGACGATGAGCATGACCAGCCGGCTATGCACGCGTGCGAGCCCGGTCACCACGCCCGCACACGGCGCGCCGCCCCACTCTTCGTACATGCGCCAGGCGGCGAAGGAGCCGAGTTCGAAGAACTCCGTGCCCGGATCGATGAGCAGCGCAATCCGCTCGCGCGCGGTCAGGCGCCCTTTCTTGTGCTGCGACGCGATGGCCTTCTCGCCGCCGCCTTGCCGGATGATCTCTTCTTCATTGCGCACCTGCGCCACCAGATCGGCCACGGCCCGCTGGTTGCGCTCGAAGCGCGGCGAGTCAGGCTTGACGGCAGTTTCGAAGAAGGATGCGGAGCGCGGATGATCAGTCATAAGAGTGCCGGGCAGACCATCCACGATAAAGCAGTGTGCGGCGGGGCGCAATCAGCAGCCGGCAATCAGCAACTACTCACGGCGCAAAGTAGCTGGCGATGTCCAGAATCAACTGGGTCATGCCATAGGCGTAGGCGTCGCTGTCGCCGTCGTGATTGCCGATGATGGCCATGTTCGAGGCGGTGATCCCATCCAGCGCGTTCAGGTTGGAGACGCCGGGCATGGCGTCGCCGTCTGCCCACAATGTCAGATATCCGAGCGGCCCCACGGGTACAACCGTAGCGTTGAAGACATACTCCTGAGCGCCGCTAGGGGGACTGCACACACTAGCCGCGACGTTGACGGGCGGATTGCGCTGTCCGCTGAAGGCCCCTCCTGCCGAACGCGTGTCGATAACGCGGCAAGGAGCTAAGGGATACAGCGACAACCCGCCCACTCCGGGCGCTGCAAAATAACCGTTGATGTCGGCGATGACGTTGGTGTCCTGATCGGCATAGGCGGCGATGGCTCCGCCAGCTCCGGCGGGTACGATGGCGGCATTGGCCACCACCGTCGCTGTCGGATTATTCAGGGTGGAGACGACCGGCTGCCGGCTGCCCGCCGGCCAAACCGTGAGGTAGCCCAAGGGCCTGCCCCCCACTGGCGTAACGGTGAAGTTCATCGAGTAGGCCTGCGCGCTTGCGGGCACTTGGCAGTTGCTCGCCTGCACCGGGAAATCGCGCTCCCGGCTGCCCTGCAAGTACGGGCCTCCCAGGTCCCCGTTCGCGTTTCGCGTATCGAAAACACGGCATAGCGGCAAGGCGTAAAACTGTAGCGTCTGCGCGGATGGGACCTGAAAATATCCATCAATGTCCAGAATTACGTCCGTTGCATCGCTGACGTAAACGCTGACCGCGTTGCCCGCCCCGGCAGGCACAATCGCCGCGTTGGCCTTGATGCGGCCATCGGCGGAGTTGAGGGTAGAGACCAGGGGCTGGGCTTCGCCGGTCGGCCAGATCGTCAGGTAACCCAGACCCGCGCGGGGCACAACAGTCACGTTCAGCGAATAGGCGACGGCTGAGCTGGGCACATTGCAACTGCTCTGGGGAATGGCGAAGCTGCGCGAGCTTCCCGCGGAAAGGTAGGGGCCGCCGAATGGCCCATACGGCAGACGGGTATCGACGATGCGGCACGGCGTCACGGGGACAAACTGTAGCGGCTCCGAGGCGGCTCCGGCGATCACCGAAACGCTGTGCTCGTTCGAATTGGCGACATAAATTCTGTTAGTGATGGGGTTGACGGCCAGCGCCGTGGGAAATCGGCCGACAGCAATACTGGCCGACGCCCCGCTCGCGGGGTCGAACATGGTCAGCGCGCCGGTATAGACATCGTCTGCGAAGTAGACCTTGTTGGTCACGGGACCGACATCCACCGCGATGGGAGAGCTGCCGGCAGCTATCGGGGTCGTGGATAAAGTTGTGCCATCGATCATCGTCCCCGAGTTGCTTCCGCTGTTGGCGACGAAGGCACGATTGCGGACCGGATCCACGGCCACGCTGACTGGCGACGTACCCGCCGGGACCTCGGTGACCGCACCCGTCGTGCCGTCGATGACCGAGACACTGTTGGACAGGTAATTGGCAACGTAGACCTGGTTGGTAACCTGATTGACGGCAAGCGCGCGCGGAAGCTGGTCTACCGCGACCGTCGTCACCGAGTTGGTCGCGCCGTCGATGATGGCAACGTCGTTGCTGCCGGAATCGGCAACGTAGATTTGATTGGTTAGGGCGTTGACGGCAAGCGCGTAAGGTCTCCGCCCGACGTCGATGTTGCTGGCCAGGTTGGTCGCGCCATCGATGACAGTCACACTGTTCGAGCTGTAGTTGGCTACGTAGGTCTTGTTGGTGAGGGTATTCACAGCAAGCGCCAGGGGATAAAGGCCGGTGCTGATGGTCGAGGCTTGATTGCTGCCGCCATCGATCGCCGTCACCGTTCCGCCGGAGGCATTGGCGACATAGATCTGGTTGGTGACGGGATTGACCGCCACGGCGTCGGGGCCGATGCCGGTCGCGACGGTGACGGTGTTATTGGTCGCGCCGTCAATGACGGTCACGTTGTTACTGTTCTGATTGGCAACGTAAATCTTGTTGGTGTTCGGGTTTACGGCTACGGCAGTCGGGCCGTCCCCAGTCTGCACGGTGGTCACCAGGGTCTGTGCGACCGCGGAAATCGAGCCCAGGGTAAGAAAGCACAGAGCCATCACGCTCATGCAGACTCGCGCGTTCTGCTTTTGGCGCCCGTGGGCTGCCATTCCATCACCGCATCAAGCTGCTGTTATCACCGGACAGCAGCGCGACTGGAGAGGGTCTTTGGAATCACACGGCGGAATAACCGCTGCGGGTGGGAGATTGATGCAGAAGTGTGGCGCGACTCCATGTGCTCGAGGCGGTCGCGCCGCAGCCTGCCACAGAAAAGGGCGATTCAGGCTTACTCTAATGCAAGTAACGTCTGCCGATCAGTGATCGGGAGTGCAGAATTAGCACCCAGTGCCAGAATGGGAATCCACCGAGCCTCGGCACGGTCCCTGAAGCCCAGGTTCGCTGGCGGCGCCACAGAATGTTAACCGTCCGCCTGTATCATGGCTTTGAGCCCTGATGCACGGATTGCGTTTCCCCAAACACTCGCGGCTCTGGATCAGCCTGGGATTGCCGGCCATCGCCGTCGCCATGCTGCTGTGGCGTCACGTGACCGTCAGCGCGCAGACGCCGGACCAGCTCACGGTCTACTCCGCCCAAAGCTCCTACTCCGTGCCCCTGCTTGCGGTCAACGGCCAGCCGTACGCCGGGCTGGTGGATGTGCTGGAGCCGCTCGGCTCCATTGACGCTCGTCCCGAGGGCAAGAAGTACAAGCTGCGATTCAATGCTCCCGGCGGGAGGCAAGTCGAGGGACAGTTCACCGAAGGCAAACAGAAAGCCAAGGTTCGCGGCGAGAGCTACAATCTGCCGGCGAACTTCGTCCTCCAGAACGGTCGCGGCTACATTCCGCTGAGCTCGACGCCGCAGGTCCTCACCAAGCTGCTGGGCAAAGCCGTACAACTGCATCCGGAGGCGCGGCGGTTGTTCATCGGCGATGTGCCAATCCGCTTCGCGCTGGAGCTGGACAGGAGCAATCCGCCGAAACTTACGGTGAGTTTCCCCTCGCGCGTGAATCCGTCGATTGCAACCGAGCCGGGACGAGTGCGCCTCACCTTCCGCCGTGAGCCTGTAGTCTCCAGCGGGCAGGACACATTCAGCTTCAACGATCCCATCATCAGCGGCGCTGCCTTCTCAGAGCACGACGGGCTGGCGGAGTTGGATATCATGGCAGCCGCGCCGCTGATGGCCAGCTTCGCCGATGGCGGCAAAACCATCATCGTGGCGGCCATTCCTCCTCCGCCTCCACCACAGGCGGCGACTCCCGCGCCTGCACCGCAAGCGCCGTCAACAGGTACAACAGCGCAGCCAAAGCCTCCTTTGGCGCCACGCTTTCTGGTGATTATCGATCCTGCGCACGGAGGCAGCGATAGCGGAGCATCCATCACTCCGTCGCTGGTGGAAAAAGATATCGTGCTGGCCCTGGCCCGCCGTGTGCAGCGGGAGCTGGGCAATCGCGGGATTGCCGCTGCCATGCTGCGCAACGCCGATGTGCCAATCTCCCTCGACCAGCGCGCGGTCACGTCGAACGCCGCTCGCCCTGCGCTTTACATCGCGTTGCACGCTGCCAACACGGGCCGAGGCGTCCACGTGTTCACCTCCCTGTTGCCGGCGGCGAACCTCTCGCGCAACGGCTTTCTGCCATGGGAGACCGCGCAGGCGACTTTCCTCGATTTGAGCGGATCGGTCGCCGGATCGGTGGCGGCGGAGTTGGAGAATCGCAAGCTGCCTAACGCCACGCTGGTTGCCCCGCTACGGCCCATGAACAACATCGCCGCGCCCGCGGTTGCCATCGAGATTGCGCCTCCGGACGACCAGGTGGAGAACATCGCGGGCGCGCAGTATGCGGAGCAGGTGGCGCAATCCATTGCTGCCGGAGTGGCGGCGGTACGCTCCAAGCTGCCGGAGGTGCGGCCATGACCCTCCTCCACCCCAATTCGCACAAAGACGGCGCGAATTGGGGCCCCCGGCGCCGCATCGTGGTCCTGCTCGCGCTCCTGGCCGTGGTCGCGGTCGCGTTGGGACTTTATGCGCTGCACCTGAAGCGAAAGGTGGCGCGCGACGAACGCGCCGCCGCTGAACAGCAGGCCACGCTCGTTTCCACCGGCAATGGCCCTCCCGCGCCGGTGACGCTGTATGTAGCCAATGACAGCGATGGCACGCTGGGCAAGATGCAGATAAGCGTCGCCCTGCCCGCCGAGCGCACCGAGCGCGACCGCGCTGTGCTGGCTACACTAGTGGCGCAATATCTGAAGTCAGCCTCGCCTCATCCCATCGGCGCCGGAACGGAGATCCGCCAGGTTTATCTGATGGGCGATGACACGGCGATCATCGATACCAACTTGTCCTTCGCCGATGCGCATCCTTCGGGCGTCCTAGCTGAGGAGTTGACAGTAACCTCGCTTGTCGTCACCCTCAATGCGAACGACAGCAAGGTGGCCCGCGTGAAGATTCTGGTGAATGGACAGGAGCGCGATACCCTGGCCGGCCACGCCGATTTGCGAAGGTTCTACGAGGCCAGCAACATCGGCCAGATCGTGAAGGACATGCAGTGACCGTGATCCTGCCGCGTATTGGGGTATTCGATTCGGGTGTCGGTGGCCTGACCGTGCTGAAGGCCATGGCCGAGCAGTTGCCCGCTCACTATGTATATTTCGGCGATACCGCGCGGCTGCCCTATGGCACGAAGTCGGCAGAAACGGTGGCGCGATACGCGATCGGCGCGACGCGCTTTCTGGAGGCGCAGAAGATCGATCTGCTGGTGATTGCCTGCAATACGGCGACTGCGCTGGCGCTGCCCGCGATCAAGGACGCGGCGCACGTGCCGGTGGTCGGCGTGGTTGAACCGGGCGCGGCCATGGCAGCCGAGGTGAGCCGGGGCCGCGCGGCGATCGTGATCGCAACCGAAGCAACCGTCAGCAGCCACGCCTACCGCGACGCACTACAGCGGCACGGACTTCAGGCGCTGGAGAAGGCTTGTCCGCTGTTCGTTCCGCTAGTAGAAGAAGGATGGATTGAGCACCCCGTGACCGAGCAGGTGGCGCGCATCTATCTGGGCGAGGCAACGGCGCAAGCGCCCGAGGGCGCTGACGTGCTGGTGCTGGCGTGCACGCATTATCCGCTGATCGCTCCACTGTTGCGTCGGATTGTGCCCGAGTCGATGCAGATTGTGGATTCGGCGGAATCGACCGCGCGCGTGGTGAAGAACATGATCGAGGATAGACGTGAGCTGCAAGCCAGAAGCGGGCATTCCCACTCTGTGTGTCATCCTGAGCGAAGTGAGGACGCGTCAGCGGCCGAACGGAGTCGAAGGACCCCTACAGTTGCGACGATGTCTTCCGCCGACCATCGCACCTTCCGCTTCTACGCCACCGATTCCGTCGACAAGTTCAAGCGCCTGGCAACCCGCTTCCTGGGACGGCAGGTGGATAAGGTGGAACATGTCGACCTCGGAGGATAAATTAGGAAAATTTCTATCCACTATCCACTAACCACTATCCACTGACTATGATCTTCCGCTCCGACAATCGCTCCCCCGACCAGATGCGGCCGGTGAACATCGTGCCCGACTTCATCTCCACCGCCGAAGGCTCGTGCCTCCTCGAGTTGGGCAACACGCGCGTCATCTGCACCGCCACCATCGAGGACACGGTGCCGCAGTTCCTGCGCAATAGCGGCAAGGGTTGGGTGACCAGCGAATACGGCATGTTGCCGCGCGCGACGCTGACCCGCACCCCGCGCGAGGTCACCAAAGGCCGCGCCGGCGGACGCACGCACGAAATCCAGCGGCTCATCGGCCGTTCGCTCCGCGCCGTCACCGACATGCAGAAGCTGGGCGAGCGCACCATCTTTCTCGATTGCGACGTGATTCAGGCCGACGGCGGCACGCGCACCGCGTCCATCACCGGCGCGTTCGTCGCCATGGGGCTGGCGATGCGCCGCATGGTGGAGGCGGGCGCGATGACGGTTGCGCCCATCCGCGACTACATTGCCGCCACCAGCGTCGGCATCGTCGATGGCGAGATCATGCTCGACCTGTGTTACGAAGAGGACGCGCGCGCCGAGGTGGACATGAACGTGGTCGCCACCGGCAGCAAGAAGCTGGTCGAGGTGCAGGCCACCGCGGAGCGCCGCCCCTTCGACGACACGCAGTTGGCGAAGATGATGGCTCTGGCGCGGCAGGGAATCGAGTCGCTGGTATTACGGCAGCAGGCAGTGCTGGGCGGCCTGCCGCTACGGCAGTGATTAGGGGTCTGGACTTTCGCTCGATGTATATACATAATTGTTATGGCAAGGAGCTACTTGCGGTTCAGTTGGGACGAACGAAAGAATCGAATCAACAGGCGAAAGCACCGCGTCAGTTTTGAAACCGCAGCCTTGGTTTTCGACGATCCCTGGCATATCTCTCACCTCGATTGCGAAGTCGAGGGAGAATCGAGATGGCAAACGATCGGCATGGTGAAAGGTATTCACGTGCTCCTGGTCGTACACACAAGTCCGGAGTCCGACAATGAAGAAGACAATGAAGCAGAAGAGAATGTCCGCATCATCTCAGCGCGAAAGGCCACCCCGCAGGAGCGCCGCATCTATGCGCAAGGCGAGTAGGCCGGCCGGCAATAGTGCTGGAAATGGGCTGCGTTTTAGCGCGAAACAGAAGCGAGACTTAGCGGCTTTGGCTGCCCTGCCGGACGATCAAATCGACACATCCGACATTCCGGAATTGCCTCCGAGCGCCTGGAAGGACGCGGTACGGGGCAAGTTCTATCGCCCGGTCAAGCAAGCCGTCTCGCTTCGTCTCGATGCCGACGTGGTAGCTTGGCTAAGAAAACCCGGCAAAGGGTATCAGACGCGAGCGAATTACCTCCTTCGCCAGCAAATGCTTGCCGACATGCGAAGGCCCTGAGTAGGCCCGCGCCAGGGTCCCCACCTCTCGCACGCTTCTCAGGATTCGTTTAGAATGCCCTGTCCTGCGGTTCTCGGGCCCAGCCGCACTCTGCGGGACCGCACTTCTAATCTGTATTCTTCGAACCGGGCCATCCGCCCGTGGAGGTCTCATCATGAAGCTAACTCCTGGAAAACTTGCGGGCATGAAGGCTGTTTCCAACAATCGCGGTGTAATTGCCGCCGCCGCCATGGACCAGCGCGGCTCGCTGAAGAAAGCTCTGGGCGCGAACGCCACCGATGCCCAACTGGAAGAGTTCAAGATCTACGTCACCGAGGTCCTGACCCAGCACGCGAGCGCCATCTTGCTCGATCCCGAGTGGGGACTGCCGGCAGCGAAGCGCCGCGCCAAGGGCTCCGGCCTGCTGCTGGCTTATGAGAAGACCGGATATGACAAGACGCTGCCGGGCCGCCTGCCCGATCTGCTCGATCTGTGGTCGGTGCGCCGCCTGAAGGAAGCCGGCGCCGACTGCATCAAGATCCTGCTCTACTACACGCCTTATGACGAGCAGAAGATCAACGAGCTCAAGCACGCGTGGGTGGAGCGCATTGGCGACGAGTGCCGCTCCAACGACCTCCCGTTCTTCCTCGAGCTGGTCGGCTACAAAGAGGGCATGGACGAGAAGGGCGCGGACTTTGCCAAGCTGAAGCCGGAGGTGGTTGCGAAGTCGATGGCGGAGTTCTCCAAGGACCGCTATGGCGTCGACGTGCTGAAGGTCGAAGTTCCCATCAACATGCAGTTCGTCGAGGGATCGCGCTCGTTTAAGGGGACGAAGGTCTACAGCAGGCAGGAGGCGCTCGGGCATTATCGCACCGCGGCCAGCACGACCGGCAAGCCCTTCATCTACCTGTCGGCAGGGGTGAGTAATCCCGAGTTCATCGAGGACCTGGAGTTCGCCGCCGAAGCGGGCGTGAAGTTCAATGGCGTGCTCTGCGGACGCGCCACCTGGAAGGACGGCATTCCGGTGTACGCGCAGCAGGGCGGCAAGGCCTTCGAGGCGTGGCTAAAGGATGAGGGCGTGCGCAACATCAACAACGTGAACCAAGCGCTGAAGGCTGCCACTCCGTGGTACAGCATCTACGAAGTGCAGGAGGCGGTTGCCACGCGGTAGCTGAAGCGCCAACAAGGCCGTGAACTGCCCCGCCCTGGCCAAAAGAAGGCCAGAACGGGGCACCCGTGTTTAGGGGAGAATTTCTGTCGTCTTGCCCCAAGGTGTGCCGCGTCTTTCTTCTCCCCGCCATGAGCTGCTGGAGGAGCTAAGAATTCCTTGCGCCTGGCTTCGCGTTTTCTCATCTCACTGTAAGACGCCATGGCCTTCCGCGATCCAGCGCAGAGGACGTTCGTCGTTTGCCGGTCAATCATCTGGCTGGCGAGCTGGCTTGCGCCTGCAGCACAACGCGCGCGATGGCGTACGAGCTGGACCAAACAGGTGTGGCACTGGTGCCTGTTCCTCGCGGAAAGCGGCCGCCTCAATCGCACCACCCAGCTCGAACTGGCGAAGTTCTGCTGGGGAGCATTCCCCGCCGCGTTGTGGCTGCGTTTCGATCGCGAAGAATTCCTCCGGCGCAGGGACCGCATTCTCCGTGCGCCCTCGTTTTGTCTGGGCACAATCGCGTTGGCCGCGCTTATCGTGGTCCTTGGCGGCGGAATCATCCCCGTGGCGCGATCGTTTACCTCCTCGCCCATTCCGGACCCTGATTCCGTGGGCGTGGTCAGTTTGAATGGAAAGTTCCGGCGGGTGCGTTCGGAGACCCTGCTCGACCTGGCCTCGGCCTGGAAGCGCAGCAGGCTGCTGGACGACGTGGCGCCGTACTCGTGGGGTCCGGGCAAGCTACAGGGCGAGCGGCGCACCGTTCCCATACTGGCGGCGCGAGTCGCTCCCGAGTTCTTCCAGGTGCTGAATCTGAAGGCGGCGGTTGGACGCACCTTTCGCCCCGGCGACGAAACGGCTTGCGGCGGCTGCGTGCTCCTGAGCCACGAGATCTGGCGGCTTCAGTTCCACAACGACCCCTCGATCATCGGCCGGCACGTTCTTGTCGATGGTGCCGACCGCACGGTGATGGGCGTCCTGCCTGCCAACTTCCATTTGCTACCGGCCGACATCTCGGTGTGGACGCTGCTCGACTCTGATGCGCCGCCGTTTTCGAACTTCGTGGAGCGCATCGGCGCGGTGGCCCGTACTAAGCCCGGAGCGTCGGAGCGCAGGGTAGAGGCCGAGCTTGCCGACCTGACGGAGAACGCGGGCTACGTCTTTCCCGCTTCGCTGCTCACCGTCACCTCGGGACCGGCGGAGGTACGCCGCTACCTGCTTTCGTATCTGTTATTCGTATTACTGGCCATGGGCTGCGCCATGCTGATCGTCTACGCGAGTGCCGGCAGCGGCGTGGGACGCGCTCCGCTCTCTGCGCGCGACCGTTGGCGCTGGTGGTCTTTCTTCGTCAGCAAGACGGTCTTGCTGTTGGCCTTCACCGGCCTGCTTGCGTGGGCCGTCGTCCATCGCTTCTCGATCTACCTGTACGGCTCCATCCACCCCATGACGAATGCGGTCGGCCTGTGGCTGTTCCTGATTCTCTCCGTCGCGCCGCTCTCTTGGGCGATTCGCGACCAGCAGCGACGCTGCCGGGTTTGCCTGCGCCGCCTGGGCACGCCCATCGCCATCGGCGTGCCTGGACACGTGCTGCTCGATTGGTCAGGCACAGAGATGGTCTGCTCCGCAGGACATGGCGTGCTGTATTTGCCGGACTCGCAAGCCAACTGGCTGGAGCGCGCCCGCTGGGACAACCTGGATGATTCGTGGGCGGGGCTGTTCCGGGAGGAGTGAAGGCAGTCCTACTTCTTGTCGTCGACCAGCCGAACTACGATGCGGTCAACGCTGTCGAGCACGCGCTTGGTGGGCATGGTGTTGTTGTTAGTCATGACGGAGAAGGCGATGTGGTCGCCCGATCGGGTGGTCGCATAACCGGCCAGCGAGTACACATGGGCCAGCGACCCGGTCTTGGCGCGGACCGCACCCGCCGCGGGCGTGCTGCGGAAGCGGTCGGCGAGCGAGCCGTCCACGCCGGCAACCGGCAAGGTGTCTTCGTAGGCCTTACCCCAGGGCTGCTGCGAGCAATAGCGCAGCATGGCTACGATGGCCTGCGGCGTCACCAGGTCCTCGCGCGAGAGACCCGAGCCGTCATAGAAGACGAACTGGTCGGGCTTGATTCCCGCGTTCACCAGGAAGCTACGCAGCACCTCCAGTCCTCCCTCGATTGAGCCCGACGTTCCCTTCTCTTTCCCCAGCAATCGCAGCATCAGCTCGGCATGAAGGTTCTGGCTCACCTTGTTGATCACCCGCAGGTCCTGCGCGATGGGCTGCGATTGGTAGCTGGCCAGAATGAGCGGTGTGGGATTCGGCGGCCGCGTGCTGTCGCCGCCGCCCGAGGCCATCGACGTGACGCTGAACGTTTGCGTCGAAGCCAGCTCGGTGTGCCGCGTTCGCGAGCGGCCATAGATCGCCACGCCGCGCTCCTCCAGCAGCTCGCGGAAGAGCCGTGCGCTGAAATCAGCCGGGTCTTCGATGGCTAGCGACTCGCCGAAACCGGGATCGTCCTGCGGAATGTTGCCCCAGAAGGTGAGCTGGTTCGATCCCGGTTCGCGATTGATGGAAACCGTCCGCGGCTCGCTGCCCGCCGGCGTGGTGATCACGCGATTGTCGATCTTGTAGTACTCGGGAAACGGCGTGATGCTGAGGAACGCGCGCTCGCCGGGCCGGTCGGCAGGCATGAGGTTCACGAAGATGACGTTGTCGTTGATGGTGAGCGCCGAGACCGGAGCGCCCCACTCGCGCGCCAGATCGTCCTGCGACCATCCCTCGCCGTAGCGCTCCCACACGAAGTAGGAGTCGTCCGCCACGATGTCGCCGTCAACGTACTTCAACCCGTGCTGCACGAGCTGATCTGCGAGCTCCTGAAGCACCTGGATGGGCGGCGCCTTGCGCTCGGTGTGCATGCTGTACGGCAGCGTGCGGCCCGACAGGTTGGGATCGCCACGGCCCACCAGCACCAGGTCGGAATTCAAACGCCCATACTTGTCCAGCGAGCCCATGGTTTCCACCGTCGTCTTGAAGCGGTAGTCCGGGCCGATCAACCCAAACACGGCGGCAGTGGTGAGTAGCTTCGCGTTTGACGCGGGGGTGAAAAGCTTGTCGGCATTCAACGCCACCAGGGTCCGTCCCGTGTCCAGCGAGATGGCGTCGATTCCCCAGAAGCCGCGAGCGGCGTCGGCGTCGTCCAGGATGGTTGCAACATCGTGGCTGATGGCCGCCGAGGATTGCGCTTTCTTCTTGTTGCGGGCAAAGGCAGGAACGAGCAGCGCCAGGCAGAGGGCGAGAACAGCGAAATAGCGGACCCGGGACATAGGACTACTCTCAGATTCTAGCATTGCCAGGCAAGGGCAGTGGGTCAGTTTGAAATCCTGTCCTGCGAGTTCCAGCGACCCTTGCCGAGCGAAAACAAAAGGTAGTCCGTAGCTGCATCTGCCAAATTGGAGAATCGTCTAACGCACTCAAGTCCCAGGCGAGGCGAATACCAGCCAACGCTGAATCCGTCACTTTCTTCCATAATGAATGATGCCGGGCTGTATCGCTTGTCATAGGACTCTTGGAGTAAGTCTTTGGCCGCTTCGGGGGAATTGCGAAAGTAGACTGCAATGTCCGCAGGTGGAAGGTCGGCGACAGCTATTGCAGCGGCGACTTTAATGCGCTGGACGCGGAATCCTTTTGGGAATTCATCGCTTGACCGGGCGTCTGGTCTTTGTCTCATGCACGCTCTATTATGCACTTCTCTTCTTGTAAGGGACGATGGCAGCTATCGCTGCCTTACAATCGCTGAATGCGCCCGCGTCTTCGTTGGCAACTACGCTCCCGGGGCCTGGACCTCGGCGAAACGACCCTTGTCATGGGCGTGGTCAACGTCACTCCAGACTCATTCTTTGACGGCGGCGCTTTTCTCGATCCCGAAAAAGCCATCGAGCACGGGCTACGCCTGCTGGACGAAGGCGCCGACATCCTCGACATTGGTGGAGAATCGACCCGGCCGGGCGCGCCGGTTGCCGGCGAGGATAGCAGCGCCACGGCCGACCAACTGCCCGTCTCGGCAGAGGAAGAATTACAACGCGTGCTGCCGGTGATCGAGGGCGTTCTGCGCGCGCGTCCGAACGCGACCATCTCGATCGATACCTACAAGGCCGATGTGGCTCGGGCAGCGGTGGCCGCTGGCGCCGAGATCGTCAACGACGTCAGCGCATTTCAATGGGACCCGCAGACGGGCTCGGCCTGCGCCGAGCTGCAATGCGGCGTCGTGCTGATGCACACCCGCGGCAAACCGCGCCAGTGGAGGGGCCTGCCGGGTCTGGCAGATATCGCGTCCACCGTCGAGCATGACTTGGCGAACCGGGTGCAGGTTGCCTTCGAGCGCGGAGTCGAGCGCTCGCGCATTGTTCTCGATCCCGGCTTCGGCTTCGGCAAGAACTTCGAGGACAACCTTCGCCTGCTCGCACATTTCGATCAGCTCCAGCGGTTGGGATTTCCGCTGTTGGCCGGCGCCTCGCGCAAGTCATTTATTGGCCGCGCCATTGAGCAGCGCACCGGCAAAGATGCCCCGGAATCGGAGCGGCTCTACGGATCGCTTGCCGCGATGGTGGTCAGCATACTTCGCGGCGCGCACATCGTGAGAGTGCACGATGTGAAGCCTGCGGTGGAGGCGGCGGCAGTAGCAGACGAAATGCTGGCGGTAAACGGCAGCAGATGATTGCTGACTGCTGATTGCTAAAATGCGACCCCACGCGGCAGCTCTCATCTTAACTAACCAGTCCCATTCTTCAAGGCGTTAATGTACGATGATTTCGGCTGCCAGGAGGAGTCGTGGTCTGTAGCTCCTGTGGATTCGACAACCAAGCGGGCATGCGCTTCTGCGGAATGTGCGGCACCCCGCTGCCGCATCGCCCCATCACCGCGCCGGGCGCACACAGCACGCTGAACTTCACCCGCGTTCCCGTGGATTCCAAACTGGCGGAAGGCGAGCAGAACGCAGCCCCGCAGGACGGCGGCGACGTGTTGCTGGAGACGCCGGTTGCCGGCCCCATCTCAAACGAGTCGACCGTCGATGAGACTCCGCCGAGCGAATTGGTGCCCGATGTTCCGCTCCAGGAGTACGTCCAGCGATTTCATTACGAGCCGCCCAACGATCCTGCCGAGGTAACCATGCGCGGGGACGCGCACGTTGCGCACACGCCAGCCAGCCCGGCCGACAACATCATTGCCTCCAGCAGCGCAGCCGAAGTCCAGCCGCCGGCGCCCAGCACGCAGGCCACTCCTGCCGAGGATGTGGATGACCGCCTTGGACTGGAGCCGGAGAGTGCGGCGGAAGCGCGCATCGCGCGCCCACGATTCCTGGACATTAATCCGCCGAAGGAAACCCAGCCTGCTAACTCGGGCACCTCGATTTCCGGCCCGTCCTTTCTCGGATTGAACGACTCGCCGCAAACCTGGAGTGATGCGGTCGGAGTTGAGGCCGGCGACTACGCGCCGCGCACCAGCCACTGGAGGGCATGGCTGGCCTTCGCCGTGGTCGTGGTGATTGGCGCATTGGGCGTGATGGAATGGCGTTCACAAAGCAATCTAGCGGACAGTGGTCCCGTCCAGGTCATTCGCGCCGAGGTCCGCAGTTGGCGGCACGGCGCTGCGCCGCAGAACAGCCAACCCGCCCCCGTAGCGCCCGCCAAGGACGCCAATGCCAAGCCGGAGATACAGGTGCAGGAGCAGCCGAAGCCATCGTCGCCGGACCAAGCAGCCACGGCCGCCGGCAATTCCGGAGAACCCACAAGCGTCCAGAATCCCGCGAGTGCAGCGTCGGCGCCTGCCGATCAACCTACAACCGGCCAGAGCGCTTCCGCTCCCCCTTCGCAGAACCCGACACCCGCACAAAGCCCCGCTACGGCGGCGACAACCCCGGCCCAGAAGCAGCAAGCCGCGCCGGTGCCGACGCAGCAGGCCTCGACCGAGAAGCCGAAGAGCAAGCGTCCAGCAGACCCCAGCGACGACCAGGAGGTCACGGTGAAGGAGATCGTCCCCGGGGCCGAGGAGATGAACAAGGCCAGGGATGCCAGCGATGCCGCCGCCGAGGCCGCATGGTTATGGAAGGCGACCGCCAAAGGCAATCCCGATGCGCCCGTGGAGCTGGCCGACATGTACATCAAGGGCGAGGGCGTCCCCCGCAGTTGCGAGCAGGCGGTGGTCCTGCTGAAGACGGCCGCCGCCAAAGAAAACGCGCACGCCCGCAATCGACTGGCCTCGATGTACGCCACCGGAAACTGCGTGCCCCGCAATCGCGTGGAAGCCTATCGCTGGGTGTCGGCCGCACTGAACGCCAATCCCAACAGCGAGTGGGCCAAGCAGAACCGCACCCTCCTCTGGCAGCAAATGAGCCGCGAGGAACGGCTTGTGGCGGCGAAGTATCGATAAATATCGCTGCTAAGATTTTTTCACTCTTTCGCTATCAGTGCGTCACCATGCACCTCCGCGCTAGAATGTGGACGGCAGTGGCAGCGCGCAAGTTTCGCCCTGTTCACGCCTTATAGACTGCACCAATCCTGGCAAAGGACGGAATCATGACCAACAATCCTATGGAGCGTCCACTGGCGGAAGTTGATCCCCAGATCGCAGAGGCCATCGAGAACGAGGAGCGCCGTCAACACGAGGGTTTGGAGCTGATCGCCTCGGAGAACTTTGTGAGTGAGGCGGTGCTGGAGGCCATGGGCTCGGTCTTCACCAACAAGTACGCCGAAGGTTATCCCGGCAAGCGCTACTATGGCGGCTGCGAGTTCACCGACGTGGTCGAGAACCTGGCGCGCGATCGCGCCAAGCAGCTCTTCGGCGCAGACCACGCCAACGTACAGCCGCACTCCGGCACCACGGCCAACATGGCGGCGTACGCTGCCGTCGTTCAGCCGGGCGACACCGTTCTCGGCCTGAATCTGGCACATGGCGGACACCTCAGTCATGGGCATCCGCTCAATTTCTCCGGCAAGACCTACAAGATCGTGCCCTACGGCGTGACGCGCGAGACCGAGACCATTGACTACGACGAGCTGGAGCAGATCGCCGAACGCGAGCGCCCCAAGCTGATCATCGGCGGCGGCAGCGCTTATCCGCGCACCATCGATTTCGTTCGCATGAGACAGATCGCCGATAAAGTGGGCGCGATCTATCTCGTCGATATGGCGCACTTTGCCGGGCTGGTTGCGGGTGGCGTGCATCCCTCGCCCGTGCCGCACGCACAGATCGTCACCAGCACCACGCACAAGACGCTGCGCGGCCCGCGCGCCGGACTCATTCTGTGCACGAAGGACTATGCCGCACCGGTCGACAAAGTGACGTTCCCCGGAATGCAGGGCGGGCCGCTGGTGCACATCATCGCGGCGAAAGCTGTGTGCTTCCAGGAGGCCATGCAGCCGGGCTTCAAGAATTACGCGCGACAGATCGTCGTTAACGCCGTGGTGCTGGCGCAGACGCTCGCCGACGAGGGCTTCCACATCGTCTCCGGCGGCACCGACACGCACCTCATGCTGGTGAATGTTTTCGCCAAGGGCA
>Ga0335081_10008764_pt1 | contig 16229 bp, 14 predicted proteins | sample Lox_Sample_35_FD_206713 | JGI IMG/M metagenome (GOLD analysis project Ga0335081, IMG submission 206713) | Soil microbial communities from Loxahatchee National Wildlife Refuge, Florida, United States - Lox_Sample_3.5 | ecosystem: Environmental > Terrestrial > Soil > Wetlands | place: USA... | reverse complement strand
GCAGGTGGAATTCGCAGCGGTCCGCTTCCATCAGCCGCAGTCGACGGAAATGGAACCGTCTGGGTCGTGTGGGAGGATTGTCGCTTCCGTGCGAGCTGTTCGACCAACGATCTCGTCTACAGCACATCAAGTGACGGAACGACCTGGAGCCCGGTCACGAGAATTCCAATCGATGACGTTTCCAGCACCGTCGATCATTTCATCCCCGGGATCGGCATTGATCCGTCGACTTTCGGGAGTACGGCTCATGTCGCTCTGCATTACTACTACTATTCGCAAAGCAATTGCGCGTTTTCTACGTGCCAGCTTTATGTGGGATATATCTCATCCGCGAATGGCGGAAGCACCTGGAATCCTCAAACCTCGCTGGCTGGTCCAATGCAACTGCCATGGTTGCCGAACTCCCAGAATGGACGGATGGTCGGTGACTACATTGCCACCGCATTTACCAACGGCGTTCCCCACGGCGTCTTTGCCGTAGCGCAAGCCAACGCGAGCACGACATTTAGCGAGGCGATGTATACGGCGCAGGGCCTGACCGTGGCAAAGTCCGGGCGCCAGTTGTCGTCGATTGCCGACAGGCCTCTGCACAAACTGACTGACAAGATCGAAAGGGAAGTACCTGAGAAAGGCTGGCGGCCGCCCATTCCGCGCAAGATGCGGCGAAGTGCGAAGTAAATCGGAGGAGTCCTAGAAGCGGTCGTTCGTGTCGATGCCAAATCCCAGAATCGCGGTGACCTCGACCGGCTTGGCGCCGCGCATCGCCGGTTGGAATTTCCATCCGGGAAGCGCCGCGCCGACCTGTGCGGTCATCCCGGCGGGCCCCGGTTCAAGAATGCGTGCGATTCGTAGATTGCCTTCGATGTCCAGCTTTGCCATCACCACCATGCGCGCGTGTGGCAGATTTTTCGGCAAATCCAGCCGGATTCCAACCGGCGCGGTCAGTGTTCCGCCGAACTGGTGAGACGTCGCACTCTCATCGGCAAATTCCATGACCACCGTTCCCGCCGGTGTATCGAGGTAAGTCGTATATTTCTCGCCGTGTAAAAGATTTTTGTAAGGCTCGAAGGCCCCGCCCGAACTGGCAGTCGCTACCACGGTTACGCCCAGCGTGTTCTGCTGCTTGACGCTGGTGCGACCGGGCGTGCTGGGCTGGCCGGCTTCCGGATCAGAACCAAATCCCGGCAGCGTCACGACACTGCTTCCGCCGCTGATGTCGACTCCGCGAATTGGCGGATTCCCGGAACTCAGATTTCCTGCGCCGCCAGGTCCCGGAGATGGAGAGATGCCACCGCGCGCATTCGTCTCCGCGCCGCGCCCGGCGCCTTCCTTCGCAGCGCCGCCTCCATTGCCAGCCATCGCGCTGCCGGGACCATTTCCTCGTCCAATGCCCGTGCCGCCACCCGATCCACCAATCCCTGACTTGTCCCCGCCCGAAGGAGACATCGCCAGTGAGCCAGAGCCGCCGCTAGTCGGCAGCCCGACCTTGGATCCGGGATCGGTCGAGATGACCGCACCCGCATTTGATCCGCTGCCGGCTGTGTGCGGAGGAGCGAGTGCTGCACCTGCGTCCGATGGTCCGCCAAGTCCAATGCCTTTGCGTCCAGTTCCTGAGCCCGCAGAGTTGGCGCCTCCCCCAACTGAGGGAGGCGGCGGAACTACATTGTTCGCCAACAAAGTTCCACCTGGTGCTCCAGCGCCGCCCGCCGTATTGCCGGTTCCGCCGCCCTGTCCTCCAACCGATGGCGGAGGCGGAACGATCCCCGGATTTCCAAGATACGGCGCAGAGCCGCGAGAGGTGCCGGTTCCTCCCTGGACACCCACTGAGGGCGGAGGCGCAACTACATTCGAACCAAGGCCCGCTCCATTACGGCCGCCGCGCGGATTGCCACTCGAACTGCTCGACCCAACCGAAGGAGGGGGCGGAACGACATTGTTGGACAGTGTCGTGCCCGACGAACCTCCATTGCTTGCGTGGGCATCGACCGTCGGCGGTGGAGGCACAACTTCACTGGCGCCAAAGATTTTTCCAATCAGGCTGCTCACCAGCGATCCACTGCCGGATTGCGAAGGCGGAGGCGGCACCACAGTCTGCGCCGGGTTGGCAACGCTTCCCCCCGCAAGCCGTGCTCGATCAGGAGACAAATTGGCCGAGGGCGGCGGTGCAACCACGGATGGCGCAGGCAGCGTCAGCCGCGCACTCCGGTCCGTTGAGCGCTCCGGCGCGGAAACCGGCGGCGGAACCACCGTTGGATTAGCCATCTGCACGGGTGCGCCGGATATCTGTCGGCTTACCGTTCCCGGCGCTGGCGGAATTACGCTTCCGGCAAGTGCTGGGCTCGATCGCGCACCATCTCGCGAAACGTTTGGAGCCGGCGCGACCACAGACGCATTCAAGCTTGGAGCTCCCGTCGTACGGTCGCGGGTCACGCGCGGTGCAGGCGCTACCACCGTCGGAACCAGCGCGGGAGCAACCAGCGCATGATCGTTTTGCACGCTCGGCGCAGGCGGAATCAGCGTCGTGCTGTACGTCGGTGACGTCATCGTGCGGTCGCGAATCACATTCGGCGCTGGCGCGATCACCGAGTCCAGTTGCACGCCGTTGCGCGTGTAGTCGCGGATTGCATTCGGCGCGGGCGCAACCACGCTCGTTGCGAGATTTGGGGCAGGGCGGGCCGACCGCAGGCCTTCCGCCGGCGGAGGCCCAGGATTCGGTTTCACAGCCAGCAAATTAGCCACTGCATCGCTGGATGAGGGCAGCTTCAGATTCGGAGCATCCACGACTTGTGGAACAAGATGGCCACCCCGCGCAATCTTGATCGTCTGCGTACGATGATGCGCTTCGTCTCCACCGACACGGCCAGCCTTGCCGGCTTCGGCGCCGCCCAGATCTTCGGTGCGTGGCAATTCATCGCCCGTGTAATAGATCACGTCGTGGCTCGACAGCCTAGGCGCCACATGCGGCCTCAATTCCTCGACCTTCATTTTGATGAAGATCATCGACATGATCAGAAACGCCTCCACGACGTAGGAGGGAAACATGATCCGGAAGGGAAGCAGGCCAAACGGCGCCTCTCCCGCCAGCCGCGCTTCCGAACGGGCAAGAGCAGGTTTGATTGAGCTTGTGAAGTCGCTCCAGCGCGAAGACCAATTCACGAGGAACTGCGGGGTATCGTGCAGTTCTCGAACCTGGACCTGTTCTTCGAGTTGGAGAATTCCGCTCATTCTGATGTTGCTGGCGTGCCGTCCTTCGCGAGTGTGATTTCGATTCTATCGCCGATGGCAGTTTCTGTTTGAGCGGCCATGTGACAAGGCAGTTCCAGCACTGAAACAGCTTTTCTTCGAACCGGCGCAAAGCGCCAGGGTTTCAATACAGATTCCACATGTATGACGGTTTTACTGCCGTCCAGGTAAACCACGTCGATTGGGAACCCCATGCCCAGAGTATGGACGCCTTTGCAGGGGACAATCCAGAGCCCAGAGCCGTTACGGAAGTCATCCGAGGCCAGTCCCAGCAAACCACGGAGTCGCGTCCAATGCGTGTCGGCTACCGCCAGCGACGTGGCGAGATAGGCCTGCCGTGTCTGATTGAATGCCTTCCCTTGAGTTGCGAGAACTGCCATGCGATACCGTTTGTTCTGCGTGTTCTGAACCGCCTAGTGGCCGGCGACCGGTCCCAGTTGGCGGATGAGCGAAATTACGGCCGGTCCAATCGTGACAAATATGATCGATGGCAGAACAAAGATTACCAGCGGGGGAACCATTTTAATCGTGGTCTTGGCAGCTTGCTCTTCGGCCCGCTGCCGGCGTTCCGTGCGGAGGGAGTCAGAATGCACGCGCAGAGCCTGAGCGACGCTTGTACCAAAGCGGTCGGTCTGAATCAGTGTACCAACAAGGGAGCGGATATCGTCAACACCGGTCCTATCCACAAGATTCCGCAGGGCTTCAGCCCGAGGCTTGCCGGCGCGCATTTCAAGATTTACAAGATGGAACTCATCACTCAGATCCGGATGCGCGTGGTGCAAGTCCTGGCCGACTCGCATGAGCGCCTGGTCCAGCGCGAGTCCAGCCTCCACGCAGATCACGGTCAGATCGAGCGCGTCGGGCAGTGCGAGCCGAATCCGGTTCTGCCGCTCCCGAATCATCCGTTTCAGAATGAAGCGCGGTAGAAAAAATCCGAGGAAAGAAACCCCAATCAACAGAAATGGATTGTTTAACCCGACCAGCACGATAACGAGCAGGAATCCGACGGCGGCCATCAACATGCGCGCGCCGAAGTAGTAGTTAACGTCGGCCGCATCACGGAAGCCGGCCTGAATCAGCCATTTTCGGGTCTGGGAAACATCCGAGGGCGAAAGTGGGATCGCCTTGCTGAGAGGATCCAGTGCCTGCTCGATGCGCTCGCGAATCGCCGGCTTTGCTTCGGCTACCGGCGCCTGCTGCCCACCCAGAGCGCGCAAGCGGGCGCCCAGTACGGAACTCGGCGTGACAAACGCTGCGCCAAAGGCAAACACCGCCATCACGACGGTGACAAAGATGAGGATGATCAGCAGCAGTGACATGGGCCCCTACACCTGGATCCGGATAATTTTCCGGATCACAAAATATCCGATCGTTTGCAACGTGATTCCGGCCACCAACAAAGTATGGCCGATAGGATCCGAAAACAGCGGCTGGATAAAGGCTTTGTTCAAAACCAACATCGTGACCACGATGATGGGCGGCATCCCCATCAGAAGAGCCATCGTGAGCCGGCCCTGCGCCGTGTAAACCCGCACCTGGCGCTGAATTTTAAAGCGCTCGCGGATCACGTACGACAAATTGTCGAGAATCTCGGCCAGGTTGCCGCCGGTTTCGCGCTGTAGCATCACGGCCGTCACGAAGAACTTCACGTCCACCAGGGGAATGCGCTCAGTAAGGTTCATCAGCGCATCGCGCACCGGCATACCGAATTTCTGTTCCTCGTAGAGTTGCCGGAACTCTCCCGCGATCGGTTCAGCCACCTCGCTGGTGATCATCTCGAGAGCTGTGGTGAAGGCGTGGCCGGCGCGCACCGCGCGCGCCAGTGTGTCGATTGCTTCCGGAAAAAGCTCCTCAAACTTCTGGAAGCGTTTGCTCCGCTTCACGGAAACATAGGAGTACGGGAGAACGAAACCGACCAGCAGGGCGACCCACGAGACATCGATGCGGCTGGAAAATACGTACGCCAGAATCGTGGCTCCAACTCCCGCAAGAGCGGACATTCCCAGGAAGTTGCCCGCCCGAATGTCGCCCATACCTGCCTGCGACAGAGTCTTCTGCAGTTCTGTGACGCGAGCCGAGCGGCGAAGCAGTGTATCGATCGCCGGAATCTTGCTGAGTTGCTCGTCCCGCAAGAGAGCAAGTTCTTCTTCCGCGGCTAGTTCGGGCGCTTTCTTCTCGTTCGCAAGACGCTCTTTGATCAGGCGAGCGCGGGCGTTCCGCTGATCCACGAGCGAAATCGCTCCGAAGACTGCGGCGGCCACGATTCCGAAGACGACGATAGCAAGCAGGGTAGCCGACATGACTAGACCTCAGCCTTCGATTCAAACAGCGCCGCACGCAAGCGCGCTCCCGATGTGGCCAGGCGCTCGGCGAATTTTGGGCGGACGCCTGTGGCCCGGAATGCTCCCCGGACCTTGCCATTCTCATCGATGCCTGTTCGGTCGAACAGGAAGATGTCATGCAGCGCAATCGAGTCGTCGTGCATGCCGGTGATCTCGGAAATATTGATGACTTTTCGCGTACCGTCCGAAAGTCGCGACACCTGAATGACAGCGTGCACCGCGGACGAGATCTGCTGCCGAACGGCGCGTTCCGGAATGTTCAGATTCGCCATCGACACCATGTTCTCAACACGAGCCAGAGCGTCACGCGGAGAGTTCGCGTGAACCGTCGTCAATGAACCTTCGTGGCCGGTGTTCATGGCCTGCAACATGTCGAAGGCCTCTTCGCCGCGAACCTCACCAACCACAATGCGGTCGGGACGCATACGCAAACTGTTGATCACCAGTTGCCGCTGGCGAACCGCGCCCTTGCCTTCAATGTTCGGCGGGCGCGTTTCCAGACGCACAATATTTTCCTGCTTTAACTGCAATTCGGCGGCGTCTTCGATGGTCACGATACGTTCGACGTTCGGAATGTATCCCGAAAGCACGTTCAACAGCGTCGTTTTGCCGGCGCCCGTTCCGCCGGATACGAGAACGTTCAACCTTCCCTTGACCATCGCCGACAGCAACTCCAGCATCGGTTCGGTCAGCGTCTGGTTTTCGATCATCTGACGCGCGGTGACAGGATCTTTTCCAAAACGCCGGATCGAGAGGCAGGGTCCATCCAATGCTAGTGGCGGGATGATGGCGTTCACACGGGAGCCATCCGCCAGGCGCGCATCGACCATCGGAGAAGATTCGTCCACACGCCGGCCCACGCGTGACACGATGCGCTCGATGATCTGCATCAAGTGCGTGTTGTCTTTGAAAGCAAGCGATGTGAGTTCCAGCTTGCCGGCTTTCTCGATGTACACCCGGTCATAGCGATTGACCAGGATGTCGGAGATGTTGGGATCTTTGAGCAACTGCTCGAGTGGTCCCAGCCCGAAGATTTCGTCGAGAATTTCGCGCGACAACCGTTCGCGCTCCGCAAAGCTGAGAGGAACTACCTCGCCGTTTACCGCGCTGCGAATGACGACCAGCACTTCGTCGCGCGCCGAATCTCCGGAAGTCTTGCCGAGTTTTTCAAGATCGAGTCGGTCGAGGATTTTGCGGTGCAGGTCCGCTTTGACCTGCTGGTAATCCGTACGCTCGAACGATTGAAGATTCGCCATATTGTCCTACACACCTAAACCGACTTGAATAACGACCACGCGGCGCGTTTCACCTCGACATCGTTGCGGGTCAACTCCTGTGCCAGTCCCGAGAAGCAGCGCGCGATTTCCGATGTGCGCTGATCCATCACCGGAGTACCGCGATCGATGGCGTTCGAAATTGCGAAATACTGGTTCGGCACTCTCCAGATCAGTTTGGCGCCGACCGCCGACTCCGCATCGCTCTCGCTGAATCCCGTCACCTTCCGGTACCGGTTCAAAACCAGCCGCACTCGTTCTCGGCTCCCAGTCTCGCTCAGATATTGCTGCACGCGTGCCGCGCTCCACAACGAGGCCACATCGGTGCAGGCGACAAGCAGCACCGTTTCAGAAAGACTCGCAATCAGGCGGCTGGCAGCATCGAATCGTGACGACGCGTCCACCACCACGTAGCGATAGTGCGTCACCAGCATGTCGAACAGCCGGACGAACTCTGCCGTGGATGGATCCACTGTCGCGGGCACATTTGTTCCGGCAAGTAGCTGGAGCCCCCCGCTGTGACGCGTCATGAAACTTTCCAGCAGGGAAGCGTCCATGCGGTGTAGGTTGCGCGTCGCATCCGCCACCGTGAACACCGGCTTCAGATTCATGTGCAGCGCCGCGTGGCCCAGCGGCGCGAGATCCACTAGCGCGGTTTGACCGTAGGCGGACTGGAGCGCCAGGGCAAGATTGACAGCAACAGTCGTCGCGCCGTTTCCACCCTTGGCGTTGATGACAGAAAACACTTTGCCGCGCAGGCCTTCTTGTTTCCCGCGCCGCTGTGCCGTCGTCAGGCGCACAAACGCTTCGATCAGATCGGTGGTCGTGGTGGGACGCTCGATGAACTCACGCGCTCCGGCGCGCATCGTGTTGACGATAACCTGCGGTTGGTTCAGCGTGCCGATCGCGAAGATCGCGGTGTCGGGCATCTCCTGATGAAGGAGTTCAATCGCGCGCAGCGCAAGCCCGGAGCCGTCCACCGGGATATCCACGATCGTGACATCCGGATTGGCAGCACGCACGCGGCGTGTGACCGGGTCCGACGCAGCCACCGGAAGGCTGGCGCACACGTGCACCGTCCGCGCGACGCTGGTCCCGTCAACCAGCACCTGAAGCAGCGTGCGCTGCTCGTTATCCGTGGCCACAATGACGACTGAAAGCTCTGCCATAAATCCTGTTTCGTGCGCGGGCTGGTCCGCTCCCCGGTGGGTTCCGATCAAAAACTCAACTACTTAGATTTATCAAACTTCGCTGGATCCAGATACGGCTTTGGTGCCTTCGGAGCCGCCTGTTGTTCGTTGCTGGGCGAAACCCGGTGCACCGTGCACAACACCATCAGTTCCGAATTGCTCTTCTGCAGGCTCTTGCTCCGGAAGAAATTCCCCAGGATCGGAATATCTCCGAGGCCGGGAATTTTGTTGTAAATATCGGTCACCCGGTTGTCCATTAACCCGGCAATCACGAAGCTTTGTCCGTCCTGAAGCTCGAATTCCGTTTCCGCCTTCCGCGTGCTGAGGGCGGGAACCGTAAACCCCGAAATCGTCAGGGCGTTGGCAAAATCCAGTGTGCTGACTTCGGGGGCGACCTTCAAGTGAATATTTCCGCTCGGCATGATGACGGGCGTGAACTGCAGCCGTACGCCGAATTCCTTGAACGAAATCGTCACCGCTGTGAAACCCGCGCCCGGTTGCACGATCGGGAATGGGAATTGTCCGCCGGCCAGGAAGCTGGCTTCCTTGCCGTTGACCGCGATCAGATTCGGCTCCGCCAGGATCTGCAACAGGTTCCGGGTTTCAAGCGCTTCGATGACTCCGCCAAAATTGATATCAGGTCGAAACACAAACAAGTTCAAAACGTTGCTGATTGTCTGGCCGGTAGTTGTTGTGGTCGTTCCGCCGGAAGGCGCTGGAGTCGTCGAGAGTGTCTGCTGGCCGAACCCGCCGAACTGACCGGTTGTGACGGTGCCGATGGTATTTGCGGCACCCGTGGAGATGAAATTCACGCCCAGTTGGGTCAGAGCCGTGCGGTCCACTTCCGCAAACTTGACTTGAAGCAGAACTTCCTGCGCTCCCACCGGACCAAACGTCAACACATTGACGACCTTCGGCGAGTATGCTCCGGCGAGTTCACCCGCCCGCTTCGCAACATCTTCTGTGGAAACGTGACCGGACAGCACAATCGCCGCCCGCGACGGTGTGACTGCAATCTGCTCATCGGGGAAAACGCGCTTTTCTTCTTCTGCGCATGCGCTGACGTCCACATCGACTCTCAGGTCGAAGCTGCGGTACCGCTCGAGTTCATCCCAGATCAGCAATGAAACTTCGCCCGGAGCCTTGCCGTGAACCAGAATCTGTGTTGGGGTGATGACCTGCGCAAACGCAATCGCGGGATCGGTCACCGCAATTCGCTTCAGCCGCTCCGTCGTGTTGATCAGCAGCGATTTGCCCACCATCACCCGTAGCGGGGCAGAAGCCTGTGTCTGCGACGGCGATGGGACGTTGGCGGTCTGAGTACCGGTCGGAACGGAAGTCTGGGCCTGCCCTGCGGTGTCCGCCTGCTGCTGGATCGTTTCCGAGGAGGCGGGAAGAACAGACGCCACGGTGATCAACAAACACCCGAGCAGAATGCGAACGTTCATTTTCGAATATGTCCCCTTGATATGAGGAAACTGGCAGGAGTGCATTTTAGTTGTGCGCCGAATCCGAGTTGTCTGTCTCACTTGCTCTCCGAACCATCGTCGACGGGCACTTCCTGTTTCGGTTTGTCGCCTTGATAAACCTCGATGCTGTATCCCGTCTTTGCCGGAGGGGCCGGTGCAACTTTTGGAGTCGCGACGTGCTTGGGAACGTGCGACACCGCAACCACAGGCGGCGCGGGCCCGCCTCGATAAAGGACATGGGAATTGGTAGAGGCAACTTCGTCCTGCTTGGTGTCGAGCGGATTGCGCAATGCAAGTTGAATGTGTCCCAGGGTGCTCGCCAGCGTCAGTTTTTGCGCATCATCTTGCGTCACGAGAAGCGTGATCACGGCTGCGTTTTGCGCTTCCCCCGTGGGACTGCGCTCGAGAGTGTGTCCGGAGGCAAGAACCAGAACGTTCTGCAATACCGTCGTCGTCTCTTGATCGCTTGATGATCCCGGTGCTCCGGTGAGCAGCACATCGACGCGCGTGCCCGGGGTGACGAATCCGGCGACAGAAACGACTTCATTCACCCGAACCGACACTGCCCGCATACCCGGAGGAATCAACGCCGGCAGTCCGGAACCGGCATTCTCCGCGGCTAACCGGTTCGGCAGAATGAACTCACCTTTGGCGATCGGCAAAATCACGCCGTGGCCGATGACGTCCGAACGCTTGCGAGGCGCGCCCGGCGGCAACGCCGAGCCAGGGATCTTAATGATCTTGACATCGTGCTCTTCGATCCGGGATCCGACCTGCAGGTCGTTAGCCGCGACCATGACGTCAACGCCGGGCTCTCCGCCTCCGCCGTTCTTTCCTTGCAACGTTCTATAAACGTAGAGGCTTGCGACCAAACCAAGTCCTATTGCCAAAACCCCGATCATCAACAGACGTGTGCGATTCATGCCTTTTTCCTAAATGCGACTGCTACGGTCGAGCTTTGCGCTTGCACTACTGAATCGAACTGGCAACATTGGAAAAAACGTTATTCGCGTTGGATCCGATCAGGCGGATGGTGCCGACGACTATGACGAGAATCACTGCCAGCATCACCGCGTATTCGGCGATATCCTGTCCCTGCTCTTCGCACCACAGCCTACGCACACTCTCTATGCACATTGTGTTTTTCTCCCATCGCCTTCTTGTTGAATCGAATAGGAATGGTTACCCGAGCCCTAGCTGGGATTGACTTAGAAGGCTCGCTGCCACTCGACATTACCGCTAATCATACCCGCATCTTGCCGGAAAGTGACAAATTCTTGCATCAAAAAGGGGCACTCCCAAGTAACCTCCTCACCACCGCACCGCCTTCCTCGGGACTCGCCCGCACGTCCTGACCGTCCTTGGAAACATCCACCGGACCCGGGCCCGAACCTTGGTCGGCGTTACGAACGTTGCTTTACCTGTCGGAAGCCAATTGTGCAGTCTCGACGTGAATGCTAGCCTCGAAACAGTGAGTACCGCATCCGCCAACCCACTGACTTCCAGCGCGAACCGTTCCGGCACCGCCATGCAATGGCTGCTATCGGCGGCGGCCGAAGTCTGGGTTAAGTTTCTGTTGGCGCTGGTCGGTCTCGGATTGGCCTTCGGAGCGGCGCTGTTCTCGAGTGTATCGCGCGACGCCGGAAACGTCGTGGCCACCGTCATCCTGGCCTCGGTGTCGCTGGTTTTGGCCACGCTTGTCGGCTTGGTGACCGTGCCATATCTCGCCCGCAGGGCCGCCGTCGAGCGCTTCCGCGAATCCTTCGACTACGACGTGACCCGTGCCGGCATTGTCTACATTCTGGTCACTCTGGTCATCGGGATCGCCGCGCTGAACACCGGGAATAACCTTCTCTATATCGTGGTCGCGGCCATGCTGGCGGCGATTCTGGTTTCCGGCTACGTTTCCGCCTGGGTTCTCCGGCACCTTGAACTCGACGTCCAGCTTCCCGAACACATCTTCGCTGGACGGCCAGTCTTCGGGCGAATCGCGCTCAACAATCCCCGGAGAGTCGTCCCGGCCTTCTCGATTCAGGTTGTTTCAACCCACAAAAAGAAGAAGAAGGGCGCCAAGCAATGGAAGTGGGAAGCAACCACGTTTGCGTTCCCGTTCAATCGTCCCGCGGAACAGCAATGGCTGCGTCTTCCTGACCGTCGGCTTCGCCGCGTGACCGTGCTCCCGCCTCCGCCCGGAATATTTCAGGGCATGGCCTACTTTCCCTTTGTTCCGCCGAAGAAAGAGGCGACAGCCGATCTGGAGTTGAAGTTCGATCAAAGAGGCTGCTATCGCGAGGACAGTTTCGGCCTTGCCACGCGCTTTCCTTTTGCCTTCTTCACCAAGACGAGGCACGTTGCCTTGCGTCGCGAGGTGATCGTTTATCCTCGCATCGAACCGACACGGCAACTGCTCGAAATCCTGCCCCTGGTCCGCGGGGAATGGGAAAGCTTCGTGCGCGGTCGCGGCGCCGACCTCTATCGCATTCGTGAATACATGCCCGAAGATTCCGCGCGGCATGTGGACTGGAAGGCAACCGCGAAGTCGGGGTCGCTAAAAGTTCGCGAGTTCGCCCGCGAAGACGAACGCCGCGTCTGCATCATGTTCGACAACCCTGTCTCCGGGGTCATTGCGGAGCAGGACTACGAACGCGCGGTCGATCTCACCGCATCGCTCGCTTGGCATTTCGCGCATGAGAATGCCGAAGTCTCGTTCATTGCGCCCGGCCACATGCGCACCCGCGATCTTCACGAGTTCCTTGCCTGGCTGGCGGTGATTCAGCCGGTGAAGGGAAGTGCACGATCCAGCTCAGCCGATCCGGGAGAGGAAGCTCTGCGGCAAATGGTCCTGAGCGGCGGCGACGAATACAACATCGTGATTACCGCTCGCCCAAGACGAAGCATTCCATCGGCTCTATGGGAAACGTCGTATTTCGTGTTTGCGGGCGATCCTCCAACGACGCGATAGACCACAACGCTCGTCCGCATTTTGTGAACACGGCTCTCAATATCTCTTTTGCTGCCTGCAACTTCTTGCACAATTGACTTTGCCTTCCACCCTGAACAGAATTGTGACACTGCTATGACTTCTCCCCCTCCGCTCGGAAGGCCGTGGCGTTGCTTTACGTTTACGACCTCCAAAAGGTTATCCGCAGTATGAGGAGGATGTGTGCATCGACGTTTTTCACCTTTAGCGATCTGTTTACTTGCACTGACCTGTGTCACGCTGCCCGGAGCAACTGCTCAAACGGTATCAATCCTGCATAACTTCGGCGCAGACGGAGACGCCGCCGAACCCGACGGAGTTCTCATCTTCGACAAAGCGGGAAACGCCTACGGAGTAAGCTATCGCGGCGGGACCACTCTGAACGGCACGGTGTATGAGCTCTCGCCGAGCGGATCCAGTTGGAACGAAACGATTCTCCACAGCTTCAATGCGAGCGCCGGCGACGGCCAGACACCTCAGGGATCGCTCGCCATGGACAGTGCGGGCAACCTGTACGGTACGACTCAGTACGGCGGGTCGCGCAAGATCGGCATCGTATATAAGTTGTCGCCCGCTTCTGGCGGAACCTGGACGGAGAAAATCATCCACACGTTTATCGGCGGTACGGACGGCCGATTTCCGCAGGCCGGACTGATACTCGACAAGAAGGGCAATCTTTACGGCACGGCCAACCAGGGCGGAACGGGCGGAACATGCGGCGGGCTCGGCTGCGGAGTCGTGTTCGAACTTTCACCGAAATCCGGCGGCGCGTGGACCGAAAAAATTTTGCATACCTTCAAGGGAGGAACGACCGACGGAGCCAATCCAATAGCAAGTCTCGTGATGGACTCCGCCGGTAATCTTTATGGCACCGATGCGACGGGCGGTGCGCATTCCGGCGGAACAGCGTTCAAGCTGACCGCGAACGCATCCGGAGGATGGACCCAGACGATTCTGCACAGCTTCAACGCCAGCAGTTCTGACGGAAGTAATCCCTACTCCAATCTCGTGTTCGACAGCGCGGGAAATCTCTACGGCACCACAGGCGCCGGTGGCACCAACCAGTCCGGCACTGTCTTCAAGCTCACGCCGGGGAAGAGTGGAAGCTGGACGGAGAGCGTCCTCCACACCTTTGGAGGGCCGGGTACGGATGGACAGTTCCCATACAACAGCGGAGTCATCTTCGACAGTCTGGGAAATCTCTACGGTACGACGGGTGGAGGCGGCTCAACCGGACAGGGCGTCGTGTACAAGATGTCGCCTGCCTCAGGTGGTGGCTGGACCGAGATTGTCTACGTCAACTTTGACGGCACCAACGGAATCGCGCCCACATATGGGTTGACCTTGAATTCTGCTGGCAATATCTACGGCACCGCGTTAGACGGAGGCACGCAGCTTGCCGGGACAGCTTTCGAGATCGTTCCGTAGCACCATTATCGTTTATGCGAGAAATCCCATCCCGAGATCGCTGCCAGTGCGATCGTGGGATGGGTTTGTTATTTGCCCCGGCAGCTAACTGCGGACAGCCGTCGGCCTCTTCTTGCGGCCACAATCGCTCACAAGAATTCCTTTGCCGCACTGATCCAGCGAAACGCATTCACATTTCCGAATCATCTCGCGCAGCATCCGCTGCATTTCACGCAGATCATGCATTTGCCGGTCCAACTCAGTAAGCTTTCGTCGTGACAGCTTTTGCCAACGTAACGAGGCGCGAGCATTCGTGCGAAACCCGAAAAACAGTTGGCGAATCTCTTCGAGCGTGAAGCCCAGTTGTCGGGCTCTCTGTACGACTGCAAGGCGATGAAGAACGTTGCTATCGTAACTTCGCTGTCCACTTATTCTTGGCGGAGCCGGAAGCAAGCCGATCTGCTCGTAATACCGAATCGCAGACGCCTGTATGCCGATCTGCCGCGCCACCGTCGAGATTGTCATGCTGCTCATGACGCCATCGTAGAGCGTTCCGCGGTTCCGTGACATTCTTTTTACAGTCCGCCTTATTGCCTTAAAGTCCACTTGAAGTCGTAGGGTCCTTACAGGCTTTTAAAGCCACAATAGGAGGACCACATGAAACAAATCGCGGCATTTGCGCTCGCCATCCCGATGTTGATCGCCAGCGAAATGAGTCAGGCTTTGCGCCCACCCGAACCACCACAGCAAGCCAGGACTGAGAGTCCCTTCGCGTGTAACAGACTTGCCCTGAACGAACAACAGAGAAGGCGTCACTTCGATGAACTCAGCCCCACGCTGCGCGGGCTGAAGACCCAGGTTGCGGAGCTGCCCGACGGGTTCGAGTTTCAGTTTCCTTCCGACCAAAAAACCTTCCAGCTCCTGGCGGAATGGATCGACGGAGAACGGGTCTGCTGCCCGTTCTTTGACATCGACTTGCGAAGCCAGAGGGAAGGCGGCCTTCTGACCCTGCGTTTGACAGGGCGGGATGGCGTGAAGCAGTTCATTCGCGCCGATTTTGCCAAATGGTTCTAATCGCTGGTTCGTACCGGGGCGTCACTTTAGCGATGTCGTAACTGAGGCAGAATCAACCTTGCCTTTAGGCGCTTCGGTTTATCAACGATCCTTTCGCAACCCTGGGTTGGCAGTTTCTGCCAACCTTTTTTCCTTTCCTTCCATCTCCTTTCAGGCATATACTCGCGCCCCTGTAGGTCGTTTTGCGCCAGCTCGGACTCCGTACCCGGGAGGTATCAAATGCGAATCTGCGACCTGATTAAGGATCAGGACACCTATCAAGCCGAACTCGGTCAGACCGTTCTCCAAACTGTCTGCGCCATGGTCGACCGCAATATCGGCGCTGTACCTGTACTTCACAACGGCAAGCTTGTTGGCATATTTTCCGAGCGCGACCTGATGCGCCGTGTGGTCGCAGAAGGCCGCGATCCCCGCAGCACCTGCATGGCCGAGGTCATGACCGACGACCCCTTAACCATCAACACGACCGAGGACCTCGAAAATTGCATGGCCTTGATGCGCCGCCACGGATTCCGGCATCTCCCCGTATGTCATGAGGGACAGCTGGTTGGCATGGTGTCGCTGCGCGACATTCTCCTTCACGACCTCAATGAAAAGGATGATGAGGTCCGCATGATGCGCGCCTACATCCACTCCATGCCCGACGCTTAATCCGCGTGGTCGGATTCCGGCAAAAAAGGGTGGCCCGATCCCTGTTGCCCCAAAATACAGGTCTATCTCAGAGGGAGAATCTCGTTTATCAGGACGAAAAGTCGCGATCGCCTTCCAGCCGAAAATCCCTATGTCCCAGAGTGCCGTTTCCTTAGCACGAAGGTAACTTGCCCGGATGTCCCATAGACGGTAACGTTACGAACGGTTACCTACGTCCATTGAACATTGGTTCGACTACCGCTAACTTGGTTTTACAGGCCAGAGGAGTCTTCGGAAGCAACACCGTTTGACGGCAGTGGTTTGCATTTCCGGTAGAAGCATGAGCGAGCATTTGAAATACATCTATTACCCGCTCTGGATCGCCCACCCCACCCTGCAGTTGGGGATCGCGATCTTCATGCTTCGTCGTGGCCTGCTCAAGCAATTCAAGTTCTTCTTCGCCTACATCGTTACCCAGCTCGCAAGCTTTGCCATCGTCTTTCCCGCCTTCGTCTGGCGCAGCTATTCCGCTGCTTTCTACCTCTCTTGGTGCACCACCGCGATCAGCGTGGCCTGTGGATTCCTCGTCATTCATGAGGTGTTTGTCGATGTTTTCCGCT
>Ga0335081_10008763_pt1 | contig 16229 bp, 16 predicted proteins | sample Lox_Sample_35_FD_206713 | JGI IMG/M metagenome (GOLD analysis project Ga0335081, IMG submission 206713) | Soil microbial communities from Loxahatchee National Wildlife Refuge, Florida, United States - Lox_Sample_3.5 | ecosystem: Environmental > Terrestrial > Soil > Wetlands | place: USA... | reverse complement strand
GCCGCATCCTCACCGACTACGGCTTCGAGGGTCACCCGCTGCGCAAGGATTTCCCGCTCACCGGCTTCGTCGAGGTGCGCTGGGACGACGAGGAAAAGCGCGTGCGCTACGACAAGGTGCGGCTGGCGCAGGAATTCCGTACCTTCGATTTCATGTCGCCGTGGGAAGGCACCGACTACGTGCTGCCGGGCGACGAGAAGGCCAAAGAGGGCAAGCCGTCATGAAGCCGACGCTCGTGCCCGGCCTGACGCACTCGTTCTCCTACAAGGTGCCGGAGAACAAGACGGTGCCCTACACCTATCCGGAATCGGACATCATCGCCAACATGCCGAAGGTGTTCGCCACCGGCTTCATGATCGTGCTGATGGAGTGGACCTGCACCCAACTGCTGCAGCCCTATCTCGAGGCCGGCGAGGGCAGCGTCGGCACCCATGTCGATGTGTCGCATCTGGCGGCGACGCTACCCGGCCAGACGGTGACGGTCGATGCCGAACTCGCCGAAGTGAAGGGCCGCAAGCTCGTGTTCAAGGTGAGCGCGCATGACGGCCTCGACCTGATCGGCGAGGGCCGTCACGAGCGCGTTGTGGTGGCGTGGGATCGGTTCAACGCCAAGCTGGCCGAGAAGGCGAAGGCCGCCGCGGAGCTGGTGAGCTGATGGCGGAAACCTCGCTGCGCAACTTCACCATCAATTTCGGGCCGCAGCATCCGGCGGCGCACGGCGTGCTGCGCCTGGTGCTGGAGCTCGACGGCGAGATCGTCGAGCGCGTCGATCCGCACATCGGGCTGCTGCACCGCGGCACCGAGAAGCTGATCGAATACAAGACCTATCTGCAGGCGATCGGCTATTTCGACCGGCTCGACTACGTCGCGCCGATGAACCAGGAGCACGCCTTCTGCCTGGCGGTGGAGAAGCTGCTCGACATCAAGGTGCCGCGCCGCGCGCAATTGATCCGCGTGCTCTATGCCGAGATCGGCCGCCTGCTGTCGCACCTGCTTAACGTCACCACGCAGGCGATGGACGTCGGCGCGCTCACCCCGCCGCTCTGGGGCTTCGAGCAGCGCGAGAAGCTGATGATGTTCTACGAGCGCGCCTCGGGCGCGCGCATGCACGCGAAGTACTTCCGGCCCGGCGGCGTGCACCAGGATCTGCCACCGCAACTGGTCGACGACATCGACGCCTTCTGCGATCCGTTCCTGAAGGTGGTCGACGATCTGGACGACCTGCTCACCGGCAACCGCATCTTCAAGCAGCGCAATGTCGACATCGGCGTGGTCAAGCTGGAAGACGCCTGGAACTGGGGTTTCTCCGGCGTGATGGTGCGTGGCTCGGGCGCCGCTTGGGATCTGCGCCGCAACCAGCCCTACGAACTCTACTCCGAAATGAAGTTCGACATTCCCATCGGCAAGAACGGCGACTGCTTCGACCGCTATCTCATCCGCATGGAGGAGATGCGGCAGTCGACCGCCATCATGAAACAGTGCCTGGAGAAGCTGCGCGAGCCGGCCGGGCAGGGGCCGGTGGTCATCGACGACAACAAGATCGTGCCGCCGCGCCGGCCCGAGATGAAGCGCTCGATGGAGGCGCTCATCCACCACTTCAAGCTCTACACCGAGGGCTATCATGTGCCGGCGGGCGAGACCTACGCCGCAGTCGAGGCGCCCAAGGGCGAGTTCGGCGTCTATCTGGTCAGCGACGGCACCAACAAGCCGTACAAGTGCAAGATCCGCGCGCCCGGCTTCGCGCACTTGAGCGCCATGGACTTCCTCACGCGCGGCCACATGCTGGCCGATGTCTCCGCCATCCTCGGTTCGATCGACATCGTGTTCGGGGAGGTCGACCGATGAAAAAGCCCAAGAAGAAGGCGATCGCAGCCGACCGGCCGAGCGCGTTTTTGGCCGCGGGTTACAAGGTCGTCGATTATTCGGACGGCACGCTGCTGCTGCAGAAAGGCGGCGACCTGCGCCTGTTCAAGTTGACTATCAGCCGTGACGGCTCCGATCCCGTGCATGGCTCCGTCAATGTCTCTTTCGCCGCGAAGGTGCCATGAGCGTCCGCCGCCTTGCCCCGCCGGAAATCCAGCCGAGGGACTTCGCCTTCGGCGCGGACAATCTCGTCTGGGCCAAGAAGCAGATCGCCAAGTATCCGGAAGGCCGCCAAGCGTCGGCGATCATTCCGCTGCTGTGGCGCGCGCAGGAGCAGGCCGGCGGCTGGCTGCCGGAAGCCGCCATCCGCCATGTCGCCGACTTCCTCGGCATGGCGCATATCCGCGCGCTCGAGGTCGCGACCTTCTACACCATGTTCAATCTGGCGCCGGTCGGCAAATTCCACGTGCAGCTGTGCGGCACCACGCCGTGCCGGCTGCGCGGCGCCGACGAGTTGGAAAAAATCTGCCGCGCCCGCATCGGCGAGCAGATGGAGGTCACCCAAGACGGCAAGTTCTCCTGGGTCGAGGTCGAGTGCCTCGGCGCCTGCGTGAACGCGCCGATGGCGCAGATCAACGTCGATTACTACGAGGATCTCGACGCCAACTCGTTCAACAAGATCCTCGACGCCCTGGCCGCCGGCAAGAAGGTCAAGCCCGGGCCGCAGACCGACCGGCAATTGTCGGCGCCGATCGGCGGACCGACCACGCTGCTCGACGGCAAAAGCGGCAACGGCCGTCGTTCGCCGCAGGCCGAGCCGAAAGACGCAAACGCCAAGAAGCCGGGCGCCGCCGCCAACTTCCAGTCCGGCGCGCCGAAGCCGCCGGCGCAAGACAGAGAAAAGCCGAAACCGAACTAGCCATGCTCGCCGACAAGGACCGCATCTTCCGCAATCTCTACGGCCTCGAGGACTGGGGCCTGAAAGGCGCGCGCGCGCGCGGCGCCTGGGACGGCACCAAGGCGATCCTCGAAAAGGGCCGCGACGAGATCGTCAAGGAAGTAAAAGACTCCGGCCTGCGCGGGCGCGGCGGCGCCGGCTTCCCGACCGGCCTGAAATGGTCGTTCATGCCGAAGCAGATCGGCGAACGGCCGCACTACCTCGTGGTCAATGCCGACGAATCGGAGCCCGGCACCTGCAAGGACCGCGAGATCATGCGCAACGATCCGCATTTGCTGGTCGAGGGCTGCCTGATCGCCGGCTTCGCCATGGGCGCCCACACCGCCTACATTTATATCCGCGGCGAGTTCATCCGCGAACGCGAGCGGCTGCAGGCGGCGGTCGACGAGGCCTACGAGGCCAAGCTGATCGGCAAGAACAATGTGCACGGCTGGGACTTCGACATCGTCGTGCACCACGGCGCCGGCGCCTATATCTGCGGCGAGGAAACCGCGCTGCTCGAAAGCTTGGAAGGCAAGAAAGGCATGCCGCGGCTGAAGCCGCCGTTTCCGGCCAATGTCGGGCTCTATGGCTGCCCGACCACCGTCAACAATGTCGAGTCGATCGCGGCGGCGCCCGACATCATGCGGCGCGGCGCCGCCTGGTTTGCCGGCATCGGCCGCCCCAACAACACCGGCACCAAGCTGTTCTGCATTTCCGGCCACGTCGAGCGTCCGTGCAACGTCGAAGAGGCCATGGGCATTCCCTTGCGCGAACTGGTGGAGACGCATGCCGGCGGCGTGCGCGGCGGCTGGGACAATCTGCTGGCGGTGATCCCGGGCGGCTCCTCGATGCCGCTGGTGCCGGCGGGACCCGATTGGGCCGACTCGCTGCTGATGGATTTCGACGGCTGCCGCGACAAGAAATCGGCGCTCGGCACCGCCGCCGTGATCGTGATGGACAAATCGACCGACATCGTGCGCGCCATGACGCGCATCTCCTATTTCTACAAGCACGAATCCTGCGGCCAGTGCACGCCCTGCCGCGAAGGCATGGGCTGGATGTGGCGGGTGCTCACCCGTATGTCCGAAGGTCGCGCGCAGAAGCGCGAGATCGACATGCTGATGGAGGTGACCACCCAGATCGAGGGCCACACCATCTGCGCCTTCGGCGACGGCGCCGCTTGGCCGGTGCAGGGCCTGCTGCGCCATTTCCGTCCCGAGATCGAGCGGCGCATCGACGAATACACGCGCAACGCGGATGCGCATGGTGTGCGCGAGCCCGTGCCCGAGGCAGCGGAGTGACGAGCATGCAGCAGCCCGCCAATACGCATCTTGCGCAGCTCAACATCGGCCGCATCCGCTACGAGATCGAGGATCCGCGCATGGCGGATTTCACCAACAATCTGGCCATGGTGAACCGGCTGGCCGAGCGTACGCCCGGCTTCGTCTGGCGCTATATCGACGAAAGCGGCAACTCGACCAGCACGCGGCCCTATCCCGATCCCCGCGTCGCCGTCAACATGTCGGTGTGGGAGAGCGTCGAAGCGCTCGAGCGCTTCGTCTACCAGACCATCCACAAGCGCTTCTACGGCCGGCGTGCGGAATGGTTCGAGCATTTCGAGGATGCCTATTTCGTGATGTGGTGGGTGCCGGCCGGGCATTTGCCGACCGTTGAGGAGGCGGTCGAGCGGCTCAAGCACCTGCAAGAGCACGGGCCGTCCGACCACGCTTTCGATTGGACCTACACCTCGGCGCAACTCTTCAAAACGGCGCGTTGTCCGCCGGGCGAGCACGCGGCATGAGCAAGCGCCATCTCGCCCAGTTCAACATCGCGCGCATCCGCTATGCGCTCGGTGATCCGCGCATGGCGGAATTCGTCGACAACGTTGCGCGCGTGAATGCGCTGGCCGAGCAGATAGAGGGTTTCGTCTGGCGGCTGCAGGACGCAAGCGGCCACGCCATGAACATGACGGTCTATGGCGATCCCACGATCCTGCCCAATTTGACGCTGTGGGAGAGCGCGGCTGCGCTCGAGCGTTTCGTGTGGCAGACCGTGCACGGGCGTTTCTATCGCCGGCGGGAGGAGTGGTTCGTGCCGCTCGAAACGCCGCTGGTCTTGTGGTGGGTGCCGGCGGGCGCGCGCCCGACGCTCGCGGAGGGCGTCGCGCGGCTCGACCACCTCAAGCAGCATGGCCCGAGCGATCATGCCTTCGGCTGGCAGCAACTGGCCGAGGCGGGGCTTTGGAAGACGCAGCGCGGCGTCAAGGCAGCGGCGCGGCCGCTGGCCGCCGCAGCCGCGCAGTAGCGGGGGAGGGCAACCCGTGGAGCAGAACGATGACGTTCGAAAACCGGAATATGCGGTGTGTCACCTGCCGTTTTTGGTGGCCGCTCGCCGAGGCCGCCGGCAAGGAGCCCAACCGGCAGCACGCGATTCTCGGCCACTGCCGGCGCACTGCGCCGCCCGCGGTGGTGGCGGACCTGCCCGATCATGGCCGCCATTATCCGTCCTGGGCGACCACCAAGCGCGACGACTGGTGCGGCGAACACCAGCACATACAGCAATGACCGCGGCGCACGACGGCATGAAGACGCAAGCGAAATGACCAAGCTCATTGTCGACGGCAAAGAGATCGACGTTCCGCCGGAGTACACCTTGCTCCAGGCCTGCGAAGCCGCCGGCGCGGAAATCCCGCGCTTCTGCTTCCACGAGCGGCTGTCGATTGCCGGCAACTGCCGCATGTGCCTGGTCGAATTGAAGGGCTCGCCCAAGCCGGTCGCCTCCTGCGCCTGGGGCGTGCGCGACTGCCGCCCGGGGCCAAACGGTGAGCCGCCGGTGGTGAACACGCGCACGCCGATGGTGAAGAAGGCGCGCGAAGGCGTGATGGAATTCCTGCTGATCAACCATCCGCTCGATTGCCCGATCTGCGACCAGGGCGGCGAATGCGACCTGCAGGACCAGGCCATGGCCTATGGCGTCGACGCCTCGCGCTACGCCGAGAACAAGCGCGCGGTGGAGGACAAATATATCGGCGCGCTGGTCAAGACCATCATGACGCGCTGCATCCACTGCACGCGCTGCATCCGTTTTTCGACCGAAGTCGCCGGCGTGCCCGAGCTCGGCGCCATCGGGCGCGGCGAGGACATGGAGATCACCACCTATCTCGAGCAGGCCATGACGTCGGAACTGCAGAGCAACGTGGTCGATCTCTGCCCGGTCGGCGCGCTCACCAGCAAGCCTTACGCTTTCTCGGCGCGGCCTTGGGAGCTTTCCAAGACGCAGTCGATCGACGTCATGGATGCGCTCGGCTCGGCCATCCGCATCGACACGCGCGGACGCGAGGTGATGCGCATCCTGCCGCGCACCAATGACGACGTGAACGAGGAATGGATTTCCGACAAGACCCGCCACGTGGTGGACGGGTTGCGCACGCAGCGGCTCGACCAGCCCTTTATCCGTGTCAACGGCCGCCTGCGCGCGGCGAGTTGGAAGGAAGCCTTCGCGGCGATTGCCGCCAAGACGAAAGGCGTCGCCGGCGAGCGCATCGGCGCCATTGTCGGCGATCTCGCCGGCGCGGAGGAGATGTACGCGCTCAAGGACCTGATGGGGCGGCTCGGCAGCGCCAATATCGATGCGCGCCAGGACGGCTCGGCGCTCGATCCGCGCTGGGGGCGGGCGAGCTATCTGTTCAACGCCACGATCGCCGGCATCGAGCGCGCCGATGCGCTGCTCATCGTCGGCTCGGTGCCGCGCCGCGAGGCGGCGGTGCTCAACGCCCGCATCCGCAAGCGCTGGCGCGCCGGCGGTTTCCCCATCGGGCTGATCGGCGAGAAAGCCGACCTGACCTATCCCTACGACCATCTCGGCGCCGGCCCCGAGACGCTGGCCGGCCTTGGCTCCAGCAAATTTGCCGAAGTACTGAAGAAGGCCGAGCGCCCGCTCATCCTGGTCGGCGCCGGCGCGCTGGCGCGCAGGGACGGCGCGGCTGTCGCCGCGCTCGCCGCCAAGACCGCGCTCGAATTCGGCGCGCTCAAGGACGGCTGGAACGGCTTCTCGGTCTTGCACACGGCGGCCTCGCGCGTCGGCGCGCTCGATCTTGGCCTCACGCCGGGCGAGGGCGGCAAGACGGCCGTGCAAATGGCCGAGGGCGGGCTCGACGTCTTGTTCCTGCTCGGCGCCGATGAGATCGACGTCAAGGCGGGCCCGTTCGTGGTCTATATCGGCACCCATGGCGACCGCGGCGCCCACCGCGCGGACGTCGTCCTGCCGGCCGCCGCCTATCCGGAGAAATCCGCGATCTACGTCAATACCGAAGGCCGCGCGCAACTGGCCGAGCGCGCCGCGTTCCCGCCCGGCGACGCGCGCGAGGACTGGGCGATCCTGCGCGCGCTTTCCGCCATGCTCGGCTCAACGCTGCCTTACGACTCGCTCGCCCAGCTGCGCCGGGCCATGTTCGCCGCGCATCCGCATCTGGCGCGCATCGGCGAAATCGCGGCCGGAAACCCGGCCGACGTCGAAAAGCTCGCGCGGCTCGGCGGCTCGCCCGACAAGGCGCCACTCGTCTCAGCCGTTGCCGACTTCTACCTCACCAATCCAATCGCGCGCGCTTCCGCGATCATGGCCGAATGCTCGGCACTCGCCGGCACGGCGGCCAAGAATCCGTCAATGACGGCGGCGGAGTAGGGCACCATGGACTTCTTCTGGACCTATCTCTGGCCGGTGCTGGTGATCGTGGCGGAATCCGTCTTGCTCTTGGTCGTGCTGCTCGTCGTCATTGCCTACATCCTGCTCGCCGACCGCAAGATCTGGGCTGCTGTGCAAATCAGGCGGGGGCCCAACGTCGTTGGACCCTGGGGCCTGCTGCAATCCTTCGCCGATCTCTTGAAATTCGTGCTCAAGGAGCCGGTGATCCCGGCCGGGGCCAACAAGGGCGTGTTCCTCTTGGCGCCGCTCGTCACCTGCGTGCTGGCGCTCGCGGCCTGGGCGGTGATCCCGTTCAACGTCGGCTGGGTGATCGCCGACATCAATGTCGGAGTGCTCTACATTTTTGCCATCTCCTCGCTCATGGTCTACGGCGTGATCATGGCGGGCTGGGCCTCCAACTCGAAATACCCGTTCCTCGCCGCGCTGCGCTCGGCGGCACAGATGGTGTCCTACGAGGTTTCCATCGGCTTCGTGTTCATCACGGTGCTGCTGCTGGCCAATTCGCTCAATCTGTCGAAGATCATCGAGGCGCAGAACGGCCCTTATGGCCTGTTCTCCTGGTTCTGGCTGCCGCTGTTCCCGATGTTCGTGGTGTTCTTCGTCTCGGCGCTGGCGGAAACCAACCGGCCGCCCTTCGATCTGGTTGAGGCCGAATCGGAACTGGTCGCCGGCTTCAAGGTCGAATATGGCTCGACGCCCTATATGATGTTCATGCTCGGCGAATACGTGGCGATCGCCACCATGTGCGCCATGGGGACGATATTGTTCCTCGGCGGCTGGCTGCCGCCGGTGCCTTATCCGCCCTTCACCTGGGTGCCCGGCGTGATCTGGTTCGTGCTCAAGGCGTTTTTCCTGTTCTTCATGTTCGCCATGGTCAAGGCAATCGTGCCGCGCTACCGCTACGATCAACTGATGCGGCTCGGCTGGAAGGTGTTCCTGCCGCTGTCGCTCGCTATGGTCGCCATCGTCGCCGCCGTCATCCAATATGGCGGTCTGGCGAGCGCGGCGCTGGCGATGAAATGAGGATGCCATGAGGCTCGTGGGTGCCGCCAAGGCGCTGTTCTTGTGGGAGTTCGTTGCCGGCCTCGCGCTCGGCATGCGCTATTTCTTCAAGCCCAAGGCGACCATCAACTATCCTTTCGAGAAGAACCCGATCTCGCCGCGCTTTCGCGGCGAGCACGCGCTGCGCCGCTATCCGAACGGCGAGGAGCGCTGCATCGCCTGCAAGCTCTGTGAAGCGATCTGCCCGGCGCAGGCGATCACTATCGAGGCCGGCCCCCGCCGCAACGACGGCACCCGCCGGACCACGCGCTACGACATCGACATGGTCAAATGCATCTATTGTGGGCTATGCCAGGAAGCCTGCCCGGTCGACGCCATCGTCGAGGGCCCGAACTTCGAATTCGCCACTGAGACGCGCGAGGAGCTATACTTCGACAAAGAAAAGCTGCTCGCCAATGGCGACCGCTGGGAACGCGAGATCGCCAAAAATCTGGCACTCGACGCGCCCTACCGCTAATACGCATCGCATAAAGCCGTTCGTTTGCACTGCAACCAACAACCGGTCGGCGGGCGGGCGCCCACTGTTGCAAATCACCTATCCCGCAAATGTGAGCAGTCTTCGCTTGCAACGGTCTCAGAGAAGCGGTTTGATTTAAGCACTGAGCGAGCGGCGTGCACCGTCCGGTGACGGTAGGGGCGGCGCAGTGTTCGGAAAATATCGAAACCGAGATTACTTCGTTTGAACAGGGCCGTTGGCGAACGGCCCTGCAAGCGCGCATGCGCGCAACCGCAGCAAGGGAGGACATCATGGTCAACCTGCGTGTCAATGGCCAGGCGCGGACGTTCGACGGCGACCCGTCGATGCCGCTCCTGTGGTACCTGCGTGATGAGCTCGGCATGACGGGCACGAAATTCGGCTGCGGCGTCGCGCTTTGCGGCGCCTGCACCGTTCACCTCGACGGCGATGCCGTGCGCGCATGCGGCGTGCAGATGTCGGACGTCGCCGGCAAATCCGTCGTCACGATCGAAGGCCTCGACCCGAACGGCGCGCACCCCGTGCAGGTCGCTTGGCGGAACCTGAGCGTGCCGCAGTGCGGCTATTGCCAGGCCGGCCAGATCATGCAGGCCGCGGCCTTGCTCGCCAAGAAGCCGGCGCCGACCGACGCCGAAATCGACAATGCCATGTCCGGCAATATCTGCCGGTGCGGGTGCTATCAGCGCATTCATGCTGCCGTGCGCGCTGCTGCCAGGGGAGCGTGAGATGACCTATCACAACAGAAACAGCAACATCAGCATCAGCAATGTCAGCCGCCGCGGCGTGCTCAAGGGCATCGTCGGGGGCGGCGGCCTCGTGCTTGCGGCGCAAATCCCCGGCATGCGCTCGGCGCTTGCCTACGCGACCGGCGCCTCCGGCATGCCGCACGGGGTGGTCAGCGATCCGCATGTCTTCGTCGCCATCGGCAAGGACGGCGTCGTCAAGATCGTCGCCGCCCGCGCCGAAATGGGCAACGGGGCGGCGCGCACCAGCCTGCCGATGATCGTCGCCGACGAGATGGAGGCCGACTGGTCGAAAGTCCAAATCGTCCAGTCGCCCGGCGATGAAGTGACCTACGGCAACCAGGATACCGACGGCTCGCGCAGCGTGCGGCATTTCATCCAGCCGATGCGCCTGTGCGGCGCCTCCGCCCGCCACATGCTCGAGCAGGCGGCGGCAGCCAAATGGGGCGTCGACGTTGGCGAGTGCGAGGCCAAGCACCACGCCGTCGTGCACAAGACGTCCGGCAAGAGCCTCGGGTTCGGCGAGCTCGCCGAAGCCGCGGCCGCGCTGCCAGCGCCGCCCGCCGACAAGGTGCGGCTCAAGAACGAGTCCGAGTTCCGCTACATCGGCAAGGGCACCGTGCAGATCGTCGATCTGCACGACATCACCACCGGCAACACCACCTACGGCCAGGACGTGAAGCTGCCCGGCATGCACTTCGCGGTCATCGCCCGCTCGCCGGTGGTGCTAGGCAAGGTCGCCTCCTACGACGCAAGCGCCGCGATGAAGGTGCCGGGCGTCGAGAAGGTGGTGACCATCGATGGCACCCCGCCGCCGGCCAAATACGCCCCGCTCGCCGGCGTCGCCGTCATCGCCAAGAACACCTGGGCGGCCATGAAAGGCCGCGACGCGCTCAAGATCGTCTGGGACGACGGACCCAACAAGTCCTACGACTCGGTCGCCTACAAGGCTGAGCTCGAAGCCGCCGTGCGCAAGCCCGGCAAGGTCGAGCGCAATCTGGGCGACGCCGACAAGGCTCTTGGCGCGGCCACCAAGGTGATCACGCGCGACTACTACGTGCCACATCTCGCGCACGCCACCATGGAGCCGCCGGCTGCCACCGCGCGCATGACCGACGGCAAATGGGAGGTCTGGGCGCCGCTGCAGAGCCCGGGCGGCGCGCGCGAGGACATCGCCAAGGCGCTCGGCGTCAAGGACACCGAGGTGACCGTGCACGAGACGCTGCTCGGCGGCGGCTTCGGGCGCAAGTCGAAATGCGACTTCGCCATCGAGGCCGCGCTGCTGTCCAAGGCCATGGGCGGCGCGCCGGTGAAGGTGGTGTGGACGCGCGAGGACGACATCCAGCACGGCTTCTACCACACCGTGACGGCCGACCGCTTCGAGGCCGGCCTGGACAAGGACAATAAGGTGGTCGCTTGGCGACATCGCAGCTCGGCACCGACGTTCCTGTGGAACTTCGTGCCGAACGATCCGGGCGCGCCGAGCGCGATCGAGCTCGGCATGGGCTATGTCGACCTGCCGTTCGCCATTCCGAACATCCGCATCGAGAGCGCGAACGCGCAATCGCATCTGCGGGTCGGTTGGTTCCGCTCGGTCAACAACATCGCCCACGCCTTCAGCGTGCAGTCCTTCGTCGCGGAAATCGCCAATGAGCTTGGGCGCGACCAGAAGGACTTCCTGTTGGAAATCATCGGGCCGGACCGCATCGTGGATCCGCGCAAGCAGGTGACGACGGCATTCTGGGACTACGGCGAGCCGTTCGAAACCTACCCGATCGACACCGGCCGGCTGCGCAAGGTCGCCGAGACCGCGGCGGAGAAGGCGGGGTGGGGACGGAAATTGCCGAAAGGCCACGGTCTCGGCATTGCGGCACACCGCAGCTTCGTGACCTACGTCGCGACGGTGGTGGAGGTTGCCGTTGACGACAAGGGCAACGTCACCGTGCCGCGCGTCGACACGGCCATCGACTGCGGCTTCGCGGTGAACCCGGAACGCATCCGCTCGCAAATCGAGGGCGCCTCCGTCATGGGTCTCACGCTGGCCAAGTATGGGGAAATCTCCTGCAAGAACGGGCGCGTTCAGCAGAGTAATTTCCACGACTTCCAGATGGCGCGCATCGACGAATCGCCGCTCGACGTGCGCGTGCACATCACGGAGAACGGCCTCAACGTGCCGGCGAGCGGCGTCGGCGAGCCGGGCATGCCGCCGTTCGCGCCGGCGCTCTGCAACGCCATTTTCGCCGCCACCGGAAAGCGCATCCGGCGGCTGCCGATCGGCGATCAGCTCAAGGCCTGACGCCACGTAAAGCGTACGGGCGTCGTTGCCCACAAATCCGGCCGCCCCGCCCAAAGCGGGGCGGTTCGATTATGACGGCTTTTCGGCAAAAAGCGGCGTGGAATTTGGCCTTGCGCCGCCGTTGATTAGCCGATTTCGGCGGTGGACGAGGCCGGTTGGGCGCGCTAGGAACGGGCCGTCTCGAAAGCTCCCCCCGGTCGCGCAATGATTTTCACCGCGCTGTTTTTCTATTTGTTTGCCGGCATTTGCGTGGCCAGCGCCTTCATGGTGATCGCGGCGAGAAATCCGGTCCACTCGGTGCTGTTCCTCATTCTCGCCTTCGTCAACGCCGCCGGGCTGTTCGTGATGATGGGCGCCGAATTCCTCGCCATGATCCTGATCGTGGTCTATGTCGGCGCCGTCGCCGTGCTGTTCCTGTTCGTGGTGATGATGCTCGACGTCGACTTCGCCGAGCTCAAACAGGGCGCGCTGCAATATCTGCCGATCGGCGCCCTGGTCGGCGCCATCTTCCTCGCCGAATTGCTGCTGGTGGTGGGCGCCTGGACCATCGGGCCGGAAGTGCCACACGCCATCGCCGCGCCGATACCGCCCGCCGCGCACATCTCCAATACCGAGGCGATCGGGCTCGTGCTCTACACCAAGTACGTCTACTACTTCGAGGCCGCCGGCCTGATCCTGCTGGTCGCCATGGTCGGCGCCATCGTGCTCACGCTGCACCACAAAGTGCGCGTGCGCCGGCAGTCGATCGCCGAGCAGGTGGCGCGCAGCAAAGCCGCGTCGATCGAGCTGCGCCGCATTCGCCCGGGGCAGGGCCTGAGGGACACCCCATGACCATCGGGCTCGGCCATTATCTTTCCGTCGCCGCCATCCTGTTTACGTTCGGCGTGTTCGGCATTTTTCTCAACCGCAAGAACGTGATCATCATCCTGATGTCGATCGAGCTGATCCTGTTGGCGGTCAACATCAACCTTGTGGCCTTCTCCACGCATCTCGGCGACATCGTCGGCCAGGTCTACGCGCTGATCGTGCTCACGGTCGCCGCCGCCGAGGCCGCCATCGGGCTCGCCATTCTGGTTGTGTTCTACCGCAACAAGGGTTCGATCGCGGTCGAGGACATCAACATCATGAAGGGCTAGCGCAGGATGTACCAAGCCATCGTCTTCCTGCCTTTGCTCGGCGCCGTACTGGCCGCGCTGATCGCGCTCGCCGGCGCGCGCGCGCGTTGTCCGGGGGAGGGGCCGCCCGCGGCCGCCGAAGACACCGCGACCGATACCGGCCCGCACCATTATGCGCCCGAGCGCGAGAGCGGTAGCGTCATCCACCACGCCCATCACGAGCCGGAAATCCACGAGCCGGCCGCCGCCGGCTCGCGCACCACCGAGCTGATCACCACCACGCTGCTGCTCATCTCGATGATCCTGTCGTGGATCGCCTTCGTGCAGGTCGGCTTCGGTCATCACGAGGCGCGTGTGCCGGTGTTCACCTGGATCGCCTCCGGCACGCTCAACGTGCCCTGGTCGCTGCGCATCGACACGCTGACCGCGGTTATGTTGGTGGTGGTGACCACGGTGTCGGCCTTCGTGCACCTCTATTCCATCGGCTACATGGAGGAGGATCCCTATCGACCGCGCTTCTTCGGCTATCTGTCGATGTTCACCTTCGCCATGTTGATGCTGGTGACCGCCGACAACCTGGTGCAGCTGTTCTTCGGCTGGGAGGGCGTCGGCCTCGCGAGCTACCTGCTGATCGGCTTCTGGTATCACAAGCCGGAGGCCAACGCGGCGGCGATCAAGGCCTTCATCGTCAACCGGGTCGGCGATTTCGGCTTCGCCCTCGGCATTTTTGCGCTGTTCTACCTGACTGGCGCGGTCGATTTCGACACTGTGTTCGCGCAGGCGCCGGCGCTGACGTCCAAGACGCTGCCGCTGTTCGGCTGGCGCGTCGACGCCATGACGCTCATCTGCCTCATGTTGTTCATGGGCGCCATGGGCAAGTCGGCGCAGTTCCTGCTGCACACCTGGCTGCCCGACGCCATGGAGGGCCCGACTCCGGTGTCCGCGCTGATCCATGCCGCCACCATGGTCACCGCCGGCGTGTTCATGGTGGCGCGGCTGTCGCCGCTGTTCGAGCTTGCCCCGCACGCGCAGGACTTCGTCATCTTTATCGGGGCGACCACCGCGGTGTTCGCCGCCACCATCGGCTTGGTGCAGAACGACATCAAGCGCATCATCGCCTATTCGACCTGCTCGCAGCTCGGCTACATGTTCGTCGCGATGGGCGTGGGCGCCTATTCGGTCGGCATGTTCCACCTGTTCACCCACGCCTTCTTCAAGGCGCTCTTGTTCCTCGGCGCCGGCTCGGTGATCACCGCCATGCACCATGAGCAGGATATCCGCGCCATGGGCGGCCTACGCGACCGCATCCCGTTCACCTACGTCACCATGATCATCGGCACGCTGGCGCTCACCGGCTTTCCGCTTACCGCCGGCTATTTTTCCAAGGACGCCATCATCGAGGCGGCCTTCGTGGCGCATTCGCCGGTCGCGCTTTACGGCTATGTCTGCACCGTGGGCGCGGCGCTGCTCACCTCGTTCTACTCATGGCGGCTGATCTTCAAGACCTTCCATGGTGAGCCGCACGACCGTCGGCATTGGCGCGACGCGCAGGAAAGCCCGATGGTGATGCTGATCCCGCTGGGATTCCTCGCCTTCGGCTCGATCTTCGCCGGCCTGCCGTTCAAGGAGATCTTCGCCGGCCACGGCGTCGAGGGTTTCTTTGCCTCCTCGCTCACCTTCGCCAAGAGCAACACCGTGCTCGATGACATGCACAAGGTGCCGTTGCAGATCGCCATCCTGCCGACCGCGATGATGGCGCTCGGTTTCCTGGTGGCCTGGCATTTCTATATCCGCCGGCCCGACATCCCGGTCGAGCTCGCGCGCCAGCACGAGATTCTCTACAAGTTCCTGCTCAACAAGTGGTACTTCGACGAGCTCTACGAGGCGATCTTCGTCAAGCCCACCAAGCGGCTCGGGCTGCTGCTGTGGAAGGGCGGCGACGGCTGGCTGATCGACGGCTTCGGACCGGACGGTGTCTCCGCGCGCGTGCTCGACGTCACCCGCAACGTCATCCGCCTGCAGAGCGGCTATCTCTACCACTACGCCTTCGCCATGCTGATCGGCGCGGCGCTGTTCATCACTTGGTTCATGTTCGCTTTCAGGTAGGGCAGGGCGATGAATTGGCCGATCCTCTCCGTCGTGACCTTCCTGCCGCTGTTCGGCGCGCTGCTGATCATGTTCCTGGTGCGCGGCAACGAGTGGCTGGCGCGCGGCACCGCGCGCTGGATCGCGCTGTGGACCACGCTGGTCACCTTCGCGATCTCGCTGGTGATGGTGGTGCACTTCGACCCGGTCTCGGCCGAGTTTCAGTTCGTTGAGAAATATCCCTGGCTGGGCGTCGCCTTCTACCACATGGGAGTCGACGGCATTTCGCTGCCCTTCGTCATCCTCACCACCGGACTGATGCCGATCTGCATCCTGGCGAGCTGGACCGCGATCCAGAAGCGCGTGAAGGAATACATGATCGCGTTTCTGATCCTGGAAACGCTGATGGTCGGCACCTTCTCGGCGCTCGACCTGGTGCTGTTCTATCTGTTCTTCGAGGGCGGCCTGATCCCGATGTTCCTGATCATCGGCGTCTGGGGCGGGCAGCGCCGGGTCTATGCCAGCTTCAAGTTCTTCCTCTACACGCTGCTCGGCTCGGTGCTGATGCTGCTCGCCATCATGGCGATGTATTGGGACGCCGGCACCACCGACATCCCGACGCTGCTGCGCCACGGCTTCCCGCTAGCGCTGCAGAAATGGGCCTGGTTTGCCTTCTTCGCCTCGTTCGCGGTCAAGATGCCGATGTGGCCGGTGCACACTTGGCTGCCCGACGCGCATGTCGAGGCGCCGACCGCGGGCTCGGTCATCCTCGCCGCCATCCTGCTGAAGATGGGCGGGTACGGTTTCCTGCGCTTCTCGCTGCCGATGTTTCCGGTAGCGAGCCACGATTTCGCGCCGCTGATCTTCACGCTCTCGGTGGTCGCCATCATCTACACCTCGCTGGTGGCGCTGATGCAGGAGGACGCGAAGAAGCTGATCGCCTATTCCT
>Ga0335081_10008762_pt1 | contig 16230 bp, 16 predicted proteins | sample Lox_Sample_35_FD_206713 | JGI IMG/M metagenome (GOLD analysis project Ga0335081, IMG submission 206713) | Soil microbial communities from Loxahatchee National Wildlife Refuge, Florida, United States - Lox_Sample_3.5 | ecosystem: Environmental > Terrestrial > Soil > Wetlands | place: USA... | reverse complement strand
GGACTACTCGCCCTCCCGGCGCAGCGGCGTGCGCTCGATCGGCTCGGCGAGCAGCATCTCCTTGGTGAAGATCAGATCCGACCGCGAGTAGTCCGACATCTCGTAGTCGTGTCCCATCGTGATCGCGTCGAACGGACACGCGACCTCGCAGTAGCCGCAGAAGATGCACCGGCTGAGGTTGATCTCGTAGACCGCGGCGTACCGCTCGCCGGCCGAGATGCGATTCTCGGGCGTGTTCTCGGCCGCGACCACGCGGATGCAGTCCGCCGGACAGGCTGCCGCGCACAGCGAGCAGCCCACGCATTTCTCGAGGCCCGTGTCCTCGAACCGGTGGAGCTTGTGGCGCCCGCGGAAGCGGGGGTAGACCGGCGTCTTTTCCTCGGGGTACTGGATCGTTACCGGGCCTTCGGCGACCCGTGCGAGAGTCGTCTTGAGGCCCCGGAGCGTCTCGCCGAACACCCGGTAGGCGCCTGCCGCCGGACCGCGCGCCGGCGAGCGGACGACCTCGATCACATCGTCGCTGATGTCGTACGGGGTCATGAGGCCACGATGATCGCGGTGACCAGGAGGTTGAGCGTCGCCAGCGGCAGCAGGATCTTCCAGCCGAACGCCATCAGCTGGTCGTAGCGAAGGCGAGGGAGCGTTGCCCGAATCCAGACGAAAAAGCTGAACACGAGGAAGATCTTGGCCAGCACGACGAACGGGTCGACCCAGCCGGGCGGGTCGATCCCGAACGGCAGCAGCCAGCCGCCGAAGAAGAGCGTCACGGCCATGCCGGACACGACGATCATGTTTGCGTATTCGGCGAACAGATAGGCCACGAACGGGGTGCCGCCGTACTCGGTGAAGTAGCCGCCGACGAGCTCGGCGTCGGCCTCGATCAGGTCGAACGGAGCGCGGTTGGTCTCGGCGAAGGACGCCACCAGGAACACCAGGAAGCCGGCGAATTGGGGGATGAAGTACCACATGCCCTCCTGGGCGTGGACGATCCCGGTCAGCGACAGCGTCTGGGCGGTGATGATCACGCCCACGATCGAGAGACCCTGCGAGACCTCGTAGGAGATGAGCTGCGCCGCGCCGCGCATCGATCCGAGAAACGAGTACTTCGAGCCCGAGGACCAGCCGCCGAGCATGATTCCGTAGAACGAGATCCCGGCCAGCGCGAACACGTACAGCGGGCCGATCGACACGTCGATCCCGTACAGACCCACCTGCTGGCCGAAGATGTGCTGGACGTCCCCCCACGGGATGATCGCCAGTGCCGCGACCGCGGTGATGATCGAGATCACCGGCGCGGCCCGGAACAGGTAACCGACCGACGTCGTGGGCCGGAACGGCTCCTTCATCGCGAACTTGACGATCTCCGCCATCGGCTGTAACAGGCCGAACGGCCCGACCCGGTTCGGGCCGTAGCGGGCTTGGAAACGGCCGAGCAGCTTGCGCTCGTACACGATCAGGATCGGGAGAATCGCGAAGATCACGCCGAAGATCACGAGCGACTTGACGATCTGGACCCACCAGGGCTCGAAGTAGTTGACCTCCGCGAGGACCCTGATCGTCATCGCTTGCTCACCTCGACGACGGGCTCGGTCAGGGCGTTTGCCGACTCGGCGGCGATGCCGTCGGCGAGAAACACGGTGCCGGCCGGGACGCCGGAGCGAACGTGCGCGCTGCCGCGCAGCCGCGTCCCGTTCTGCGCCACGTCGATCGCGTCTCCGTCGCCGATCCCGAGCCGTCGGGCGTCCTCGGGCGACAGCTCGACCTGCTGGCGCGCGATCGTGAATTTGAGCGCAGGTGAGATCTCTACCTCGGGAGCGGCCCAGATCGAGCGGTACGTCCCGAGGCGCAGCTCTCCGTTCCAAGGAGCGATAGCGGCGGCGGGCTCCGGCGGCCGGGCGTGCCGGGCCTGGCCGGCTGTCGGCGCCGGCAGCTCCGAGGCGACGTCGAGCTCGGGCCAGCGGACCCCGCGCCCGGCGATCGCCTCGAGCGTGATCCCGCGGTAGAACGGGACGGCCTGCACGAGTTGCGCGAACGCCATCGGGGAGGTCAGGACGCCGGTGTCGAGCCCGGCGCGTCTGGCGATCTCGGCTATCACCGACCAGCCGGCGCGGACGGCGCCCGGGTGAGCGATCGCGGTGCGCAGCCGCTGGAGGCGGCCGTCGGGGTGGACGACCGTTCCTTCCTTCTCGGCGTAGGACTCCGCGGGGAAGATCACGTTCGCGTGCTCCGCGAGTCCTTCGGTGAGGACCGAGGCGTGCGCGACGACCAGCCCCGCCCCTCCAAGCGCCTGCTCCCACAGGGCGCGGTCGGGGCGGTCGCGGATCGGATCGGTCTGGAACAGCCACAGCGCGGCGATCTGCCCATCGACGACGGCGCGGGCGATGTCGGCTCCGCCGCGTCCGGGCACGGTGGCCTCGCTCTCGGAGACGCTCGAGTACCCGGGGCCGCACCCGGGGATCGCGCCGGCCTCGCGCAGCCCGCGACCGTTCGCGCCTGCGGGGATCTCGAGCAGGCCCGCGCCGTGACGATCGGGAAGGCCCAGCCGCTCGGCGATGCTGAGCAACGTGCCAAGCGCCTCAGCGGAGAGCGACCGCTCGCCCCACAGGATCACGATGTCTTCGCCGCCGTCGCGCATCAGCTCCGCGACCCGGGCAGCATCGGACTCCGAGCCGCCCGTCCCTTCGGCCAAGGCGACATCGAGCGTGGCGAGGAACTCCGCCTCCCCGCCTGGCGCGAACCGGATCGACAGCCGAGCGTTCGGGTCGAGCGCGCTCGGCCGCGACGTCGCGATCGCCAGCTTGACGCCGTGGCGCCGTATCCCCTTGCGGATCCGCAGGTCGAAGATCGGGGCGTCGTCGAGCGGCTCGCAGCCGACCATCAGGATCGTGTGCGCGAACTCGAGGTCGACGACCGTGGCCTGCAGCGCCGGGGCGGCGAGCGCCCGCATCAGATCCGCGGACAGCGTCGAGCCCTCCCGCGAGTCGACGTCCGACGAGCGGAGCCCCTGGCGCATCAGCCGCGCGATCAGGAATCCCTCCTCGTTTGTCGCCTGACCGCCGACGAGCGCCCCGACCGCGCCCTTATGCCGCGCCAGGCCGGTCGCGGCGTCCAGCGCCCGATCCCACGACACCGGACGCAGGCTGCCGCCGTCCCTGACCAGAGGCTGGGTAATGCGCTCGTCGACGTGGATCGCCTGGTAGGCGAAGCGGCCCTTGTCGCACAGCCACCCGTCGTCCACGTCCGGATTGCCCCCGGGGCCGCCGCCCGTGGCGGCGCCCGTCGCGTCGCGGCTACGCACCCGCACGACCTTTTCGTCTCGGACGGTGAACTCGACGTTGCACTGCGACGGGCAAAGCGTGCAAATCCCGCCGGCGCCCTCGATATCCCACGGGCGCGCGCGGAAGCGGTACGGCTGCGACGTCAGCGCCCCGACGGGGCACAGCTCGACGATGTTGCCGCTGAACGGCGCCACGTACGGATGCCCGTCGAACGTGCCCACGAACGTATGCGCGCCGCGCTCGGTGAAGATCAGCTGGTAGTCCTCGGAGATCTCCTGCGAGAAGCGGACGCAGCGGTAGCAGAGGATGCACCGCTCGCGGTCGATCGCGATCACCGGCGACAGTGCCAGCGGTTTCTCGAAATGACGCTTGGGCTCGATGAACCGCGACCGCCCGAGGCCCCATCCGAACGTGATGTCCTGGAGCGGGCACTCCCCGCCCTTGTCGCAGACCGGGCAGTCGAGGGGATGGTTGACGAGCAGGAATTCGACGATCGCGTTCTGGGCGTGATGGACGCGGTCGGTCTGCGTGTGGACGACCATCCCGTCCTTGACCGGCGTCGAACACGACGTCTGGAGCTTCGGGATCCCCTCGATCTCGACCAGACACATCCGGCACGCTCCGACCGGCGCGCCGAGCTTCGGCTCGTAACAGAAATAGGGAATCTCGATGTTGCCCTCCTTGGCGGCGTCGACCAGCATCGAGCCCTCGACGGCGCGCACCTCGCGGCCGTCGATCGTCAGCTGGATGATGTTCTGTGGGGGACGGGGCAAGGGTTCAGTGCACAGGGAAGGGACCGGCGTGCTCATCGGCGACCCCGATCGGGACCACGTCGTCCAACTCCGCCCCCTCGGCACGCTCGCGCGCTGCTTCGATCTCGTCCTCGAGCTCGCTCCTGAACTTCTCGACCATCGAACCGATCGGCATCGCCATGGCGTCGCCCAGAACGCACAGGCAGTTGCCGATGATCTGCTCCTGCACGGACGCCATGATGTCGAGATCCATCGGGGTCGCCTCCCCCGACTCGATCCGCTGGAGCATCTTGACCGTCCAGTTGGTGCCCTCTCGGCAGGGCACGCACTTGCCGCACGACTCGTGCGCGTAGAACTTCGCGACCTTCAGCGCGACCTCGAGCACGGAGTGCGAGTCGTCGACGATGATGATCGCGCCCGATCCGAGCATCGATCCCGCCTTGGCCATCGAGTCGAAGTCGTAGGGCAGGTCGAGGTCGTCCTTGGTAAGCACCGGCGAGCTCGAGCCGCCCGGGAACCAGAACTTGATTTCGCGTCCCTCCGGCGGTCCGCCGGCAAGCCCGTAGATGAGTTCGCGCGAGGGGATGCCGAGCTCGATCTCGTAGTTGCCCGGCCGTTGGACGTCGCCCGAGATCGACACGACCTTGGTGCCGGTCGAGGTCTCGGTCCCGAGCTCGGCGTATTCCTTGCCGCCCAGGCGGATGATCGCGGGGACGGTCGCGAGCGTCTCGACGTTGTTGATCAGCGTCGGGCCGTGGTACAGGCCCTCGATCGCCGGAAACGGTGGCTTCAGGCGCGGGTTGCCGCGCTTGCCCTCGAGCGAGTCGAGCAGGCCCGTCTCCTCGCCGCAGATATAGGCGCCCGCGCCGCGATGCAGCACGAGCGACATCGTGTGGTCCGATCCGAGGATCCGCTGGCCGATGTACCCGGCCGCCTCCGCCTCGGCGATCGCCGCCTCGAGGATGTCGGCCTGGTGGGCGTACTCGCCGCGGATGTAGATGAACGCGCGGCTGATCTCGCCGGCATACGAGGCGATGATGATCCCCTCGATCAGCATGTGAGGGTTCTTCTGCATGATCTCGCGGTCCTTGAACGTCCCCGGCTCGGACTCGTCCGCGTTGCACACGAGGTACTTGTCCATGTCGCCGTGGGGCAGGAACGAGATCTTCCGTCCCATCTGGAACCCGGCGCCGCCGCGTCCGCGGATGCCCGAATCCATCAGGTTGCTCAGGACCTCCTCGGGCGTCATTTCGAGCAGCGCTCGGCGGAGCGCGTCGTAGCCACCGCGGCGCTCGTACACCGGCAGGGTGTTGAGGCCCGGCTCATCGATCCTGTCGAACAGCAGCTTCATTGAGGCCCTTAGCCCTCCTCCGCTTCCTCGTGACCCTCCCCGGCCGGGTGGCGATCCTGGTCGGTGGGCGCCTCGGGCTCGGGGTGCTCGGCACGCTGGTCGTCGGTCATCTCGATCGCGGCGGTCGGCCCCGGACGGTCCTCGGTGTCGCCCTCGGGGCCCAGCCCGGCAGTATCGGTCATCTCGGTGGTGTCGCGATCTGGCGGACCGAAGTCGGTCTCCTCCGCGGCCACCTCGGGATCGGCCGAGCGGCGGTAGCGGAGCTGCTTGTGCTCGAGCACGGCGCGGCCGGCGCGCAGGTCCTCGACGATCCGGGCGGCGTCGTCGAGGTCGAGCGGTCCGACGTACTCGCCATTGACCGAAGCCATCGGAGCGATATCGCATGCTCCGAGGCACTCGAACGAGCGGACGTCGACGTCAGGATCACCCTCGGCCGCCGCCAGCATCGCCTCGAAGAACGCGTCGGCGCCGAGCAGCGAGCAGGAGATGTTCGTGCACACGTACACATCGTTACGCGGCTTTGGGACGGTCGAGAACATGTCGTAGAAGGTCGCCACCGCGGTCAGGTACGCCGGCGTGAGCTGCATCACCGACGCCACCTCGTCGATCGCCTGCGGCGAGCACCATCCGTGCACCTCCTGCGCGGCGTGAAGCGCCGGGATCGCGGCCGAGCGCCGGTCCGGGTACTTGGCCATCGCCGCCTCGATCGTCTCCCGCAGGCCGAGCGGGACCGGCGTGGTCGCCGGGTCGGGAACGGTCGCCGGGTCTTTGGTGAGGTCGACCGCCTCGTCCCACCCGGGGACGCGCGACCCGTGCCCGAACCGCGGTACCGGCGGTCTCGTAGCGCTCACCGATTGCACCTCACCTATCTATCCCTCCGAGGATCGGGTCGAGCATCGCGAGCGTCGCGATCAGGTCCGCGATGTAGCCGTCCTTGACCATCGGCGCAAGCGCCTGGAGGTTGACGAAGCTCGGGTCGCGCATGTGCACGCGCGCGGGCTTGGCCGATCCGTCGGACCGGACGAAGCAGCCGAGCTCTCCGCGCGGCCCTTCGATCGGGTAGTACGCCTCGCCGGGCGGCACGCGGAAGCCCTCGGTGACGAGCTTGAAGTGGTGGATCAACGCCTCCATCGAGGTCGCGAGCTCGTGACGGGGCGGGAGCGCGACCTTGCGATCGGTCGTGATATGCGGCCCTTCCGGCAGGCCGTCGAGGGCCTGCTCGACGATCTTGCACGATTCGTAGAACTCGGCGTGGCGGACCCGGTAACGGTCGTAGTTGTCGCCGACGGTCCCGATCGGGATCTTGAAGTCGAAGTGCTCGTAGCTCGAGTACGGGTGTGCCTTGCGGAGATCCCACGGTTCGCCGGCGGCGCGCAGCAGCGGGCCGGTGACCCCGAGCTTGAGCAGTGTCTCCTTGTCGAGCATGCACGTGCCGCGGAGCCGCTCCAGCACGATCTGGTTCTTCTCGAGCAGGTCCGCGTACTGGTCGGCCCGCTTGGGCATCTCCTTGATGTACCTGCGGACCTTGGCCTCGAAGCCGGGAGGGATGTCCTCGAACACGCCGCCGACCTGGAAGTAACGCGTGTGCATCCGCTGGCCCGAGGACATCTCGAACAGGTCGAGACACGCCTCGCGCTCGCGCCACGTGTACCAGAACATCGAGATCGCGCCGAGGTCGAGCGCGCTCGTGCCGAGCCACAGCAGATGCGACGCGATCCGGTTGAGCTCGAGGTGGATCACCCGTAGGTACTGGGCTCGTGGCGGCACGTCGATGTCGAGCAGCGTCTCGACCGCGCCGCAGTACGCCATCGCGTTGAAGTAGTAGCTCAGGTAGTCCATCCGCTCGACGACCGGGATCACCTTCCAGTAGGCCTTGTCCTCGGCGGTCTTCTCGATGCCGGTGTGGACGTAGCCGATGATCGGCTTGATGTCGCGGACCACTTCCCCTTCGAGCGTCGCCAGCAGCCGCAGCACGCCGTGGGTCGCCGGATGGTGCGGCCCGATGTTGAGCGTCAGCAGTTCGTGGGTCTCGCCAACGCCCGACGGCGAGCTCGACAGCGTGATCGATTCCTCGCGCCGGCGGTAATCCTCAGGGGTGAGGGTCGGCCCTTCGCCTGTGCTTGCGCCGGTCGCGGTCACACGTACTTCCCGTAGTTCTGCTCTTCGTTGTAGGTGAACAGGACCGGCTCTCCGCCGACCGGGAAATCGCGCCGCTGCGGGTAACCCTCGTAGTCCTCGGGCATCAGGATCCTGCGCAGGTCGGGGTGGCCGTCGAACACCACGCCGAACATGTCGTACACCTCGCGCTCGGGGAAGTCCGCGCCCGGGAACATGTCGACGACCGAATCGATGTGCGGCTCCTCGGTCGAGACCCGCGCCTTGACCGAGATGCGGTCGACACGGCGGCGGTCGAGCATCTCGTAGAGAACGCCGAGCCGGGGCTCGTCCGGGTAGTAGTCGACGCCGTGGAGGCTCGCGAGCATCGTGTAGCCCTTGCCGTAGAGATGCTCGAGCACCGCCTTGATCCGCAGGGGGTTGACGAGGAGCACGGCGCGGCCGCGATGGAACTCGGTGTCGAGGATGCTGTCGGCGTGCGCCTCGCGGATTTCCTGGGCGGTCAGCTCTAGCTCGGTGGCGTCAGGCACCGGCCGTGTCCCCGGCCTTGAACACGCTGATGTCGGCGCTGCCCAGCGACGCTGCGTTCGGAAGCAGCTCCTCGGTGCCCGTCGCGGCGTAGCGCTCGCGCCAGCCCTCCGGCTCGTTGCCCTGGATCTTGTCGCGAAGCCTGAGGATCCCGTGCATCAGCGCCTCGGGCCGGGGCGGGCAGCCAGGCACGTGGACCTCGATCGGCATGAACTTGTCCGACGGCACGATCGCGTAGTTGTTGAATACGCCCATCGACGAGCAGCAGGCGCCCATCGAGATCGCCCACTTGGGCTCGAGCATCTGATCCCACAGCCGCCGGATTACGGGGGCCATCTTGATCGACACGCGACCGGACAGGATGATCAGGTCGGCCTGTCGCGGCGATGCGCGCAACGCCTCCCACCCGAACCGAGCGATGTCCGCGCGCGCCGCGACGATCGCCATCATCTCGATCGCGCAGCACGCGAGGCCGAACGTCAGCGGGTAGATCGAGTTTCCCTGCGCCCACGCGACTGCCTTGTCGACGGTCGTTGTCAGCACCCGGTCTTCGACGTACCGGTCGAGCTCCTCGTCATCCATGCCGCGCAGCATGTCCCGCGCCTTCAGCTGCCGGACGCGGAAGTCGGTGAGCGGCTCGCGCTTTATTTCCATTCGAGCGCTCCTCGGCGCCACACGTAGACGAACGCGATCATCAGGAGCACCACGAACGTCACGGTCTCGAACATCGCGAACTTCCCGAACGCGCGCAGTTGCACCGCGATCGGGAACAGGAAGATCACCTCGATGTCGAACAGGATGAACAGCATCGCGACGAGGTAGAAGCTGATCCCGAAGCGGAAGCCGCGCTGGACCTCGGAGGGGAGCCCGCATTCGTACGGCTCCACCTTCGAGCGATTCGGTACTCGATGCGCGACCAGCATGTTGAGCGTGCCGAACAACAACCCGACCGCCGATCCCAGGACCAGAAAGACGATCGCAGGCAGATAATCGCGAAGCACGGCTGCCCGTTATATCACCGCTGGTGCTTACCTTGTAACACTGTGTTACTTAGTGATGATTGCGTCTAACGATTAGCAGGCATGAAGCAGGTTCACCTCGTCCTCGGAGTTGTGACGATCGTGTTGTCCGGGGCCGCGGCGCTGTGGGGCGCCTGGTGCTGGTGGCGCGTCCGGAGCAGCCGGTGGTTCTGGTGGCTGCTGCGCGCCTCGCAGGTGGCGATCGTCCTCGAGGCGGCGCTCGGCGGCGTCCTCCTGCTGCTCGGCCACAAGTCCCCGGGTCTCCACACCCTCTACGGCGTCTTACCGCTGTTCGTGTCGTTCGTCGCCGAGCAGCTCCGGGTCTCGACCGCGCAGATGGTGCTCGACAAGGGCGGATTCGAGTCGGCGCACGAGGTCGGCAAGCTGCCCGAGGCCGAGCAGCACGAGATCGTGCGCACGATCATCAGGCGCGAGATCGGCGTGATGGCGCTGGCGGCGCTGGTGAACACGTTATTGCTAGCCCGCGCCGCAATGACGCACTAGCGCTCGACTACGAGTCCGACGTCGTGGTAGCGGCCTCCGTACCACAGCAGCGGGTCGCCGTCGCCGAGCCCCATGGCCAACACCTCGCCGATCGCGATCGTGTGGTCGCCGCCGGCGATCAGCTCGTGGAGCGCACACACCACCCAGGACAGGGCGCAGTCGATGATCGGGACGCCGTGCTGGAAGCGATGTGCCACCGCCTCGAGCTTCTCGGACTCGGGCAGCTTCGAGGCGAACACCTCGGCCACCTCCTCCTGGCGAGAGCTCAGCACGTTGACCCCGAAGCGCCCGGCCTCACGAACGAGCAGGAGTGTGCGCGCGTTGTTCTCGAAGCACACCAGCGCGAGCAGCGGATCCAGCGACAGCGAGCACAGAGCATTGGCGGTCATGCCGCCGGAGGCCGCCGGGGTGGCGCTGGTGACGACCGCCACGCCGGTCGCGAACCGTCCGAAGACCTCGCGGAACAGCTCCGGGCGGGGCGTATCCGTCATTGCCGCTCGTTATAGCGCGCGGCCGTCCAAGGGCGTGTCGCGTGACCCGGCGCCGGCCCCTTGGTTGCCGCCGTAGGGACGATCGCGACTTGGGGCTGGCCTCAGCGAACGTCATCCGGCCGGCGCCGGGATTGGGCAGAGCTTCGGCATGCGCGGCCCGCCTCCTGCCTGATTGCCTGCCCACGTCACGAGTAGCCGAACTTGCGCGGTCCTTCCGTATGATCCCGCCCCGGATGAGTCGACCCGCCAAGGTCCTCCTATTGGGCGCGTTGCTCGCATCGGCGGCCCTGTCGACCGCATGCGGGACACAGAAGATCGCGGTCCCGAAATCGCAGCCGGTGCTCCACCAGGGGGCGGTGCTGTTCAACCAGCGGTGCTCCGGCTGCCATACGCTCCAATACGCCGCCGCCCACGGATCCGCCCAGAATGTCCGCACTGCGGAGTTCAACAACGGCCCGAACTTCGATGTCCGGTGCGAGCGGCCGGTGGCCCGCGTCCTGTACGCGATCCAGAACGGGGGATTCTCGGGCGCGATCATGCCCCAGAACATCGTCGTAGGAGCCCAGGCGCTGGCGGTCGCGCAGTTCGTCGCGACCTATTCCGGGCGCTCAGCGCCGAAGATACCCGGGGTCGTGCCATGCGAGCAGGTCCCGATCGGGTCGATCTCGGCGGCGCTCGCCGGCTCGGCCGCACCGACTGGCTCGCCCGGCACCGTCACCGGGAACAGCACGGCGACCAGCCCGTCCTCCCCCTAGGGCGAGCGTGCTCGACATCCAGCTGATCCGTCGCGATCCGGAAGCCGTCCGCGCTGCGCTTCGGCGGCGTGGCGAGGAGGCGGCGGCCGCTGTCGACCGCGTGCTCGAACTCGACGGCCGGTGGCGGTCGATCCGGACGGCTCTCGAGGAGCTGCAGGCCGAGCAGAATCGCGCCAGCCGCGGTCGCAAGGGCCCGCCGACCCCGGAGGAACGCGAGCAGCTCGCCGAGCTCGCCGCCCGGGGACGGGAGCTGAGCGAGGAGGAGACGGCGGTGGCGTCACAGCGCGAGCGCGAGCTGGCCTCGCTGCCGAACCTGCCGGCGGACGACGCCCCGGACGAGGACACGGTCCTGTACGAGGTCGGGGAGGCCGGCGCCACCGGCAAGGACCACCTCGAGCTGGCCGGCGACCGGATCGACATGGAGCGGGGCGCGCGGTTGTCGGGCTCGCGCTTCGCCTACCTTCGTGGCGACCTCGTGATGCTCGAGTTCGCGCTGGTCCGCTACGCGCTCGAGAAGCTGCGTGGCAAGGGGTTCGAGCCCATCGTCCCGCCGGTTCTGGTGCGAGAGCGCGCTCTGTACGGGACCGGGTTTCTGCCCGACACCGAGCAGCAGATATACCGGCTCCCGGACGACGATCTTTACCTCGTCGGCACCTCCGAGGTCGCGCTGGCCTCGCTGCACGACGACGAGATCCTCGCCGAGGAGGACCTGCCGAGGCGCTACGCCGGCTTTTCGACTTGTTTCCGGCGCGAGGCCGGAGCCGCGGGCAAGGACACACGCGGGATCTTCCGCGTCCACCAGTTCGACAAGGTCGAGATGTTCAGCTTCGTGGCGCCGTCGGACGCGGCCGCCGAGCACGACCGGCTGCTGGCCATCGAGGAGTCGATCCTGTCCGAGCTCGAGATCCCGTATCGCGTCGTGTCGATCGCGGTCGACGACCTCGGCGCCTCAGCGGCGAAGAAATACGACTGCGAGGCGTGGCTGCCGGGGCAGGGCCGCTACCGCGAGCTCACGTCGACCTCGAATACGACCGACTACCAGGCCCGCCGGCTCGGCATCCGCTACCGCCCGGCCGCTGGCGGGAGGCCGGAACACGTTTGCACCCTCAACGGCACCGCGGTCGCGGTCGGACGGACGATCATCGCGATCCTCGAGAACGGGCAGCGGGCCGATGGATCGGTTCGCCTGCCGGGACCGTTGGTGGCGGCCGGCGCGCCGGAGCTCCTGCCCCCGGCGGTTAGCTGACGACGCGGAGGGGGCGCGCCTGCTGGTGCTCGAGGACGACCAGCGCGGCTCGCGGCGGGCCGCACGAAGCCACCCGCGCCCGGAGCCGCACGCCGAACGTGTTCCAGGGGCGAACGAACGCGCTCACGGGCTCGTCGGCGCCGGCGGCGGCCTCGACGAGAGCGGCGGCGAACCGGGCGGGGCGGCCGGCCTCAGCATCAGCGGGGACGAGAAGCTGCATGACGGGGCGGTTGACCGCGCTGTCCTCGGTCACGCCGAGCAGCGTCTCCGCCCGCCAGGACATCGCCTGGACGAGCAGCGAGCTATCGATCACCAGGAAGGCGTCGCGGTGGCTGGGCGCGATGTCCGCCCGCGTCTCGAGCATGACCCCGAGACCGCACGAACGGCACACCCGCGCCATCGGCGCCGGGGGCTGATCGCTCTGCGCGGGGGCGGCGCAGTGCCCGCAGAACCAGCTGAACTCGACCGGGTGAACGACAGCCGGTTGAACGAGTCTTAATGCTGGACGAGAATCTGTGTGTGTCCCCATTGCCCCTGAAACGGATGCTAACTCTGATTCTGACGGAACGGAAGCGCCCGCCAAACATTTGTGCAAGTTGTAAGGCCGGTCGACTCTTTTTCAGCCGACTGTGAGCGCAGCGTTCTCGTCTGGACGGATAGGCCGTCCTCAGAAGAGGCCGATGAGAATTCGACTGCGCGAAGTTGCGCATGCAAATTGCGGCAAATCCCTCTCCTCATGGTCCCTCGACTCCTCTTTTCCAAGCGATACCCACAGATCGAAGATATCTCTCCCTAAATTCCGTTTTGGCCCCCCCAGGTGGGGGGTTTCTCATTTTCAGCGGGCGGCGCGGGCGGCGTGGCCGGTTCGCTTCGCCCCGAGGAAGCATGCTCCGACTGCATGGGCAGCACCTATGCAGATCTTGGCATCGCCGAACAGCGGAGAGGGGGGGATTCGAACCCCCGAACGAGGTCAACCCCCGTTACGCGATTTCCAGTCGCGCCCGTTCAACCGCTCCGGCACCTCTCCGTGAAGGCCGGCCAAGGGTAGCGCGGCTACGGCGCCCGGGCCGCGCGCAAACGCAGCCGTTCAGATTTGCCAGACGCCGTTCCGGAGCAGCGGCACCTCGGCGCCACCGGGGGCGATGCCCGTGACCGCGACGTCGCTGGACCCGATCATGAAGTCGATGTGAAGCTCGCTTCGGTTGATCTGCTGCCGATCGTCGTCGTCGAGCACGGTGAAATCGAGCCCCTCGCCGAGCGCGATGTGGCTCGCGGCGTTCTCGTCCAGCAGCGTGTCGAAGAACACCGTGTCGAGGTTGCCGATCCGGCTCTCGCCGTCGACGAGCGCCACCTCACCGAGGCGCGCCGCGCCTGGATCCCGGTTGGATAGCGCCCGTAGCGTGTCCGCGCCCTGGTCGGCGTCGATCTCGACCGCAATCCCGCCCTCGAACTTCACCCGCAGGCCCGTGATCATCACCCCGGAGACGAACAGCGGCTTGGTCGAGCGGACATGGCCCTCGACGCGAGCCGGATCCGGCGTGGTGAACACCTCTTCGGTGGGGAGGTTGGGCGCGTGCACGACGCCGTCGACGGTGGTTATACGCGCGCACTGCCACTGGCTCGAAGGGAGCACGCCGACGAGGAGATCCGTGCCCGGACCCACGAAGTGGACCGACTCGAGGTGCAGCTCGTCGAGCCTGCCCGCGACCGCCGTTAGACGGTCCATTCGCTCCTCCCAGGCCGCCACCGGGTCGGCCTCGTCGACCCGGCACACGTGCGCGACGTCGTGCCAGAGGCGGTCGAGCGCATCGACAGTCGAAAGCTCCGGGCTGACGAGATTGGCCCAGGCCTCGGTCGGGCACGGCGCCGCCGTCCAATTCGTGGTCCGGTTGTTGACGATCTCGATCGACTCCCGCAGCTGCGGCAGCAGATCCTTGCCGAGCAGCGACGGGTCGACGCCGTCCATGACGCTGGGCGCGACGGGACCGGTGAGCGCAATCAGCGCGCCGCGCTGCTCTGCGAGTGCGCGCACCCGCTCGCCGTACCAGGTGGGCACGAACCCGAGTGTGTCCGGCGCTGCGTGCAGCGCCCGGGCGCGCTTGATGTAGATGTCGAACACGGACAGGTCGACGAACTTGGCACCGGCCTTGTACGCGGCCTCCGCGACGGCGCGGGCGAGTGGCTCCTTCCCCGGTTCGGAGCTGAGGGCGACGATCTGACCGGGTTGGACGTTCGCGCCGAAGCGAACGATCAGATCGGCCAGCACCTCGATCCTGTCGGTGGTGTCTGCACCCATGGCTTATGCGCAGGATGCCACCCCGCTGCCGTGCACGCATCGGCAACCATCCGCGCCCGCACCGGCAAGCGGCCGTGCACTCGGGGAGCGTAGAGTCGGGCCGGTGACGAGCGCCCTGCGCAATCTCGACGAGAGGCGCGCCGCCGTACTCGAGTCTCTGTGCGACACGATCGTGCCCGGCTCGAGTCGCGTCGGCCCGGTCGTCTATATCGACGCTGTCATGTCCAATATGCCTCCGCCCGCGCGCGCGGCCGTCGTCGACTCGATCGACGCTCTCGCCCACGCGGCGCCCGGTGGCGCCGAGGCGCTTGCGCCGCACGCACTCACGCCTCCGTTCCTGCTGATCCGCGCGCTCGCCGTCGAGGCGTTCTACAGCGACTTTGTCGCCCCGGGGGCGACCGGTCCGAGCGCGTACGAGGAGATCGACTTCCACTCGCCGCTCGCGATGCGGATCAAGAAGGATTGGTCGTATCTGGGGATCCCCGGATGACCTCGGAGCGATTCGAGGTCGTCGTGGTCGGCTCGGGCGCGGGCGGCGGCGTCGTCGCCGGCGAGCTCGCCGAGCGCGGCCGCTCGGTGCTGTTGCTCGAGGCCGGCGGCCACTACGTGGCTGCCGACTTCGTGCGCTGGGAGAGTTGGGCGGCAAACCAGTACTGGTGGCCGCTTAGCTTCGCGTTCCCGGCTGGCGATCCCGGCCTAGGCCCGGTGGTGATGATCAGCGGCTGCTGCGTCGGTGGCAGCACGGTGATCAACACGAAGGTCGCGATGCGCGCGACCCAGCGCGAGCTCGACAAGTGGTATGCCGCTACCGGCCTCTGCAACGACCGCGGCGAGCCGATTTCTCGCGCCGATCTCGATCCCTACTACGATCGCGTGGAGGCGTACCTCGGCGTGCGCGACCGCTCGAGCGACTGGGACCTGAAGCGGTGCGTTCAGACGGCCAAGCGCGGGTTCGAGGCGGTCGGTGCGACGCTCGAGCCGGTCCGCGCCTACACCGACGAGAACTGCGAGCAGTGCGGCTCGTGCCTGCAGGGCTGCCCCACCAACGCCGGGAAGTCGACGATGAACACGTACATCCAGCGCAACGTGCTTTCGGGCGCGATCGCGCTGCGGCCAAACTCGTTCGTGAACCGTGTCGTGATCGAGGATCGCGGTGTCGGCCCCGAGGCGACGGGCGTCGAATACACCGACGCCTATGGGGAAACGCGGCGCGTCGGGGCCGACGTCGTCGTGGTGGCAGCCGGCTCGCTCCGAACGCCTCAGGTGCTGATGCGCTCGCAGGTGCCGAATCCGAACGTCGGCAGGCACCTCGGCCTGCATCCGGCGCATTTCGTGTTCGGCCTGTTCGACGAGCCCCAGGACGCCCACATGGTCGCCCCGATCACCGGGCACTGCTACGACTTCGCCGCCGACGAGGACGGAGGCTTCGCGGTTGAGGCGGTGACCGTGCAGGACCCGATCGGGTTCGCCGCGGGCCTTTGCGACGAGAACGGGCCGATGTGGGGGGCGCCGCTCGTCGAGGCGGCCAAGAAGTACCGCCGCTGGATCGGGCTGCTGAACATGGCCAACGACGACAACAACGCAAGCGTGTCGCTGGACGAGAACGGCAACGAGCTGTTCCTGTGGGACTTCCAGCCCCACGAGCTCGAACGGATCAACAAGGCGCGCGAGTTCTCCAGCCGCGTGCTCGAGGCGGCCGGCGCCTCCCAGATTCTGTGGTCGGGACTCGCCACCACGCACATGCAGGGGAGCTGCCGGATGGGCGCCGGCCCGGCGAATTCGGTCGTCGACACCCACGGTCAGTCGCACGAGGTCAAGCGCCTGTACGTCGGCGACAGCTCGGCGCACCCGCAGACGCTGTCGGTGAACCCGTCGTTGACGATCATGATGCTCGC
>Ga0335081_10008761_pt1 | contig 16231 bp, 16 predicted proteins | sample Lox_Sample_35_FD_206713 | JGI IMG/M metagenome (GOLD analysis project Ga0335081, IMG submission 206713) | Soil microbial communities from Loxahatchee National Wildlife Refuge, Florida, United States - Lox_Sample_3.5 | ecosystem: Environmental > Terrestrial > Soil > Wetlands | place: USA... | reverse complement strand
GCGCCGAAACCAGGCAAGCCAGGCCCCGGACGCCCGCCCGGATCGAAGAATCGTCACCCCGCCACCCGCCACGACGTGGGCAAGACCATCAAGCGAGACGAGCCCAAGAAGAAACCCGCAGGCAGAAGGGTTAAATAACAAGCTAAGGCCACGACCTTGAGGCTGCCGCCCGTTCGCAGGCGATCGTGCCCGTCACCAGCGTGGAGCCGTGGCTTACATCGGGCCGTGACCGGCGCGGGCATCGGGCACCCCGCTCTGGCGGCAGCGCTGGCAGAGCTATCCGGGCTGGCCGGGCGCGCCGGGCTGGCCGGGCGTACCGGGCGTACCGGGCGTGCTGGGCGGGCGGAGCCGCAGGTCAGACATGCCCCCGTGCACGGCAAGGACCGTCCCCGTGGTAGCGCGAGCGAGTGGGCTGGCCAGGTAGGCGATGGCAGCGGCGGCCTCGTTCAGCAGTTCACGGCCAGCGTCGATCTTCTTGTACAGGTAGGAGACTCGGCGCTGACCAGACGGCAACGGACCGACCTGAACGGCAGCTGGAAACGTAGATCGCTTGCCAATCGATCAGGCCCGCCCAGGTCGAGGCGGTGATGGTGGCCGATTTATCTGTCACAGGACACGAACAGGTCTAGACGGCAACGTCAGCGTGCCCGGAGGCGGCGGCGGGGGATCTCCTGCGCGAGTTCCACCACAAACCCGTCCGGATCGGCCAAGTGCAGCGTGCGGTGGCCCCAAGGTCGGTTCGCGGGCCCGCTGACCACCCGTGCGCCCCGCGCTGCGAGCCGCTGTGCGCGGGCGTCCACGTCATCGACGACGAACACGACCTCCGCCGCCGGGCCGGGCACTACCGGACCGGCCGTCAGCCACTCCGCCCGACGCCGTTCATACAGGGCAAACCGCGTTCCTTCGGTCGCGAATTCGGCGTACCCCGCATCCTCGAACTTGAACGGCAACCCCAGCACATCCCGGTAGAACGCGATGGAGGCGGTGAGATCGGAGACGTAGACAATGACATAACCAACCCGGTTCATGTTCGCCACCTAAGAACGGGATGCGCTACCGCGCTCAGCGCCGCTTCGGTTAGCGGGGGGAACCTGCCTTCGGGTGGTTTTGACGCACCCGCCCCCCTGGGGCGTCGAATGCGGCGACAGGCCGCACAGCACATCGTCGACAGCGAAGGGCAGAGTACCGGATAGGTCAGCGCGAACCTGGTTGCAGCTCCAGAACGACTTCCGCGTGCAGCCACGCGCGCGGCGCGAAGACCGCGAGGTCCTTCTGTTCTCCAGAGTGCTTACGCTGGATAAGCAGGAAGCCGGCAGCGGTGACGCTGAAGGCGTCCGCTTCTTCGTAGGTCACCGTGTTCTGTGCCGCCGAAGCGCCGCCGAGAAAGACCTTGACAGCCATGACGGCAACCCTTCGTAGCAGGCAGATGTTCATTGGGTGCCACGCTACCCGGCGGTCGGGCATCCTGGCGCTCGAAAACTGGCCACATCTGGTAACACGACCCAACTAGGACGCCTCTGGACAACGCCGATCGCACGGCCCGCCTGGGCAGGGGCCGTGGCCTGTCCCAGGTACGGTGGCTGGCGGCGTTAGGGGATATTGCCTTGCCAGGGCCTACGGCCCGGGGTCTGGGCGGGCCGGAAAGCGCCCCCGCCTCGGAAGTAGAAGGGGTTCTGCCCGTCAGGCCAGTGCCCAGGCGCCGTCCCGGCGGGTTAGCCCGTGCCGTAGCAGGGTGCGCAGGTTGATCGCGGCGCAGCGGGCGTGCAGCCAGGCGTCGTTTTTGGTGGTGCCGATGTAGCGGAGCTTGACCCGGCGGGCGTTTTGGGCGGCGGTCCAGGCGATGATCCGCTCGATGGCCGACCGGGTGGGGTAGGCCTTTTTGAACTGCACGGTGCGGGCCTGGGCGCGGGCAGCGCGCAGCAGGCCCTCGTGCGGGTGGATCCGCATCGACCGGCCGGCCGTCTTTGGCGGTGGTGCACCGCTGCCGCAGCGGGCAGCCGGCGCACACATCGCCGAAGGTGACCGTCCGGGTAGCCGCGGTCATCGGGCGGGTGTGCCCGGCCGGGCAGGTCACGGCGCCGTTGCCCTCGTCGATGGTGAAGTCGTCTTGGGTGAACCCGCCGGGCACGGCCGGGCGGACCGGCCCGGGCTTGATCACGGTGTCGTGCCCGGCGTCGCGGTAGGCGGCGCGGGCCTGGCCGCTGCCGTAGGCCGAGTCGCCGTAGACCTCCAGCCCGCCGCCCTCGCCGGCGCCTGGATCCGCCCCGGCCTGCCCGTCCGGCAGATCTGCCCCGGCCTGCGCGTCCGCTGGTCCGGCGTCCGCTGCCTCGTCCCGCGCGCCCGCCGGCCCGGCGGGCGCTGGCGTGTCATCGGGCGCCGCAGCGCCCGGGGTCTCATCTGCGCCGCCGAACCGGTCGCGGGCGGCCATCTTCACCCCGTTCCCGGCATCGGTGCTGCCCGGCCCGGCGGCCATCGTCATTTCGCAATGGGTGATCAGCCCGGTCTCCGGCTCGGCCGCCACATGCCCCCGGAACCCGTCCCGGCGCTGCGACTTCGACTTGCGGGTATGCCGCGGTGACGGTCCACGGTGCTGATCACCCGGTCCGGCGCGACCTTACGCGCGATCCGCCACCGCCCATCGGTGCCATCGGAGTCCCCGCCCGGCTCCACGTCCTGCCCGGCCACCAGCGCCAGCAGCCCCAGCGCGTCCGCCGCCGGCCCATCCCGCTCCGGCGCGCCCGGCCCGGCCAGCGCATCCAGCACCGCCAGCGCGTCAGTCACCAGATCGGACACCAGCTGCTCCCCGGCGGCCGGGTCGTCCCAGTCGATGCCCGGCTTGCCCGGCCGGGCTCCGTTCCTTCTTCCGCGGCGCACTGGGAGGGCGACTGCCCACCGGGTGCCAGCCGGCGCCGCGCACGAGGTCATATGCATTCCCATGGGCTAACCGCGGCACGCCAGCCTCATTGGCCTGGCACCGTACCACCCGGGCGGTCGCGGCGGCTCGGCCCGGCGCCCGCTGCCGGAAGGACTTCTTCCGATGATGCTTGCTGGCCCACCAGATTCAACCGGTTCGGCCGCCTGGTGCTTGACGGCGCCCGCGTCTGCCGCAACCTGCTTTCCGGTCTGCAGCCGAGACCTTATCTGATAATTTCACATTTGTATAATTATTTGACTTGTTATGTGGAAAAATGTGGCTGCAAGGGGATAATACGGCTGATGCCGCTGACCGGATACTGGCGCGTTCAAACCTTGCTAGGAATGAGTTTCCGGTGCAGTGTAAATGTGGGAAGTTGGTCCCCATAAGATTGGTGACTTTCTGCCCTAGGGCGCCATGATCGTCTCTGACATATTCGTTCCATGGCCACATTTGAGAGCCCTACCGGGACCCGTCCGGACGGCGTCAACGGGTCATTCATCACAGCCGAGCCGGTGGCAGTCGCAGTCCACTTGCGTGAGCCGGCCCGGGTGGGTACCGAGGATCGTTTCGGCCCGTCGGACCCGCCACGGGGCTGGGATGTCACGGTGAACCCGGGGATCGCCCGGCTGGTGCGGAGCCGGCGCTTCCAGTTCCTGCTCATCTTGCCCTGCCAGATCATCTTCTGGGCAGTGATCTTTGTGGGCCTGCTGGGAACCGCCATCCCCGGGCTCAACTTTGGCACGGTGATCACGTGGTATATCTGGGCCGCGCTGGTCTTTGTGATGATGCTGGCCGCCGGGCGGGCATGGTGCGCCATGTGCCCGTTCGGCGGTCTTGCCGAGTGGGTGCAGCGCCGCACGTTCTGGCGTCGCACGCAGCGGAGCCTCGGCCTTGGACGCAAGTTCCCAGCGCCGCTTGCCCGCTACGGCTTCCTGCTTCCGATGGCCACGTTTGTCGCGCTGACCTGGATCGAGGAGTTCTTCAACATCGCCGGCCCCGGCGACCCTGCCGACACGAGCTGGCTGGTCGCGGGTATCGTCGGGTCTGCGCTGATCTTCTTCCTCGTCTTTGAGCGGCGGACGTTCTGCCGGTATCTGTGCCCGCTGACCACGCTCATCGGGTCGGTCGGGTCGATGGGACCGGTCGCTGGCTTCCGGGCGAGAGACCGCGAGGTCTGCCTGACCTGCCAGACCAAGGACTGCATGCGAGGCGGCGAAAACGGTTTCGGCTGCCCCTGGTACACGTGGCCCGCCAGCGCCGACTCGAACCTGTACTGCGGCCTGTGCTCGGAGTGCTACAAGGCCTGCCCGGAAGGCAACGTCGGGCTGTTCCTGCAGAAGCCGCTCACCTCCGTGATCGCGCCGGGGCGGCGCCGGGCCGACGTCGCCTGGGCCATCGCCCTGCTGTGGGGTCTGGTCCTCTACCAGCAGATCAACGCCACGAACCGCTACGCGAACGTCGATGACTGGCTGAACTCCTCGCTGCACTTCCCGCACTACCCGGACCCGGTCGCCTATGCCGGCCTCATCGGGCTGCTCGCCCTCGCGACCGCCGGCGGCGCATGGGGGATCGGCAAGCTGTTCGCCCGCAGGGACCTCGAGTTCACCGCGAAAGGTAGTTTCCTGGACCGCGGATCACGGTTCCGGGCCTACTTCCTGCCCATCAGCTACGGGCTTATCCCCGTTGTGGGCGCGGACTATTTCGCCCGCATGCTGCCGAAGTTCTGCCACTATTCACCGCGCCTGATCCCCTCGGTGCAGCGGATGTTCGGCTTTACCCCGGCAATCCACTCGCCTTTGGTCACAGTGCGGATGCTTTCCGATCCCCGCATCGTGATCGCTCAGGTTGCTGTCATGGCCCTCGGTACACTCGCCGCGCTGTGGTCGGTGTGGCGGATCGGGAGCCGTGAGCTGGTGCCGGTGAGCCGCAGCGCCATCGGCGTCCGCGTCGCCACTGCCGGCTTCGTGCTCAGCTGCGGCGCCGTCGCGGCGGTGCTCTACGTGTTGATTCAGGCAGCGGACTTAACTGGAGATGACCATGAGACCGACACGCACGTCCGATCCGCCGGCCGCGGCCGGCCAGCGGCACGTGACAGTCCTCACCGACCGTTGCGCGGGCTGCCAGGAATGCGTCATCCGCTGCCCGCCCGGGGCGCTGGCGATAGATGCCAGCCGCTGGGTTGTGGTGGCTGATGACGCGTTGTGTGTCGGGTGCCGGCAGTGCGAGCGGACCTGCCCTTTCACCGCGATCACGGTCGATGGGCCGCTGGCGGTGTCCGACCGGGCCGGGCCCGGACCGGTAGCCGCTGAGGCCCCTACCGGTCATGGCGAACAGGTCCTTACCGGTCACCGCGAACAGGCCCTCACTGGTCACCGCGAAGAAGTCCGCACCGGCTTCGAATCCTGGGAACAGGCGCTCGCCGAAGCGAGCCGGTGCCTGAAATGCCCGGACCCCACCTGCGTGCGGGGCTGCCCCGCGCACAACGACATCCCGTCATTCATCAGCGCCGTGCTCGGCCGCGACCTGGTCACCGCCCACGAGGTGCTGCGCCGGACCACGGTGCTGCCGGACGTGTGCAGCCGCGTCTGCGATCAGGCGGCGCAGTGCGAGGGGGCCTGCACCTGGTCGCTCGCGGGTGGCGCGCCCGTCGCGATCGGCAACCTCGAACGCTTCGTCGCCGACCATGCCCCCGTACCGCCGACGGCCCGGAACCCGGCGGGCGGCGCCGGGCTTTCGGTGGCGGTGGTGGGTGCCGGACCCGCCGGGATCGCCGCCGCGTGGCAACTCGCCGAAGCCGGCGCGTCGGTAACGGTCTACGAGAAGGAGCCCGGGCCCGGCGGCCTGCTCGGCTGGGGCATCCCGGATTTCGTTCTCCCCGCGGCGGTGGCAGCGCGCCCCTGGCAGCAGCTCACCGCGGCTGGCGTCGACCTGCGCTGTCGCGTGAAAATACGCCCCGGTGACCTCGACCGCCTCCGCACCGAGCACGATGCCGTGATTCTCGCGCACGGGGCGCCGCTGGCGCTGCGGTTGCCGGTGCCGGGCATTGGTCTCGGCGGGGTGGTCGACGCGACGTCGTTCCTGAAAGCTGGTAGGGCAGCCCTCGAGGACGGGGACGTGGCCGGCTTCCGGGAGTCCTACGGTCTGCCCCCCGCGCCAGGCGGCAGCCAGACCGTCCCACCGCGGGCCCTTGTGCTGGGATCGGGAAACACAGCGATGGACGTGGCCCGAACCGCCAGGCGGCTCGGGCTGCGGGCGGTGTGCCTCGCCCGCCGCGACGAACGCTTCGCCCGCGGGCGTCCAGACGAGCTTGACGAGGCGCGGCAGGAAGGTGTGGAGGTCCGGTTCCTGCGTACGCTGGCGCGGCTTGAGGGGGTGGACGGACGAGTGCGCCGCGCCGTGCTGACACCGGCCCGGCAGAGCCGGCCCGGCCAGCGGCCGAAACCCGCGGCCGGCGACAGCGAGACCCTCGCCGTCGACCTCGTCGTCATCGCGCTTGGCTACCGCGCCGACCCGGCCTTCGCAACGGCACTGCCCGGCACTCCACTGCTCCGGCAGCCCGAAGGCCTGCCCGACCGGCGCTGGCTCGCCAGCGGCATCCTCGCCAGCCCAGCGTCGGCGTTCGCGCACCACAATCCTGTGGGAAGGCTCGCCATCGGCAGGGAGGCAGCACTCACGGCCTCGGCCCTGCCGTTCCAGGAACGGCTGTGGGCAGCCGGCGACGCGCTCGTCGGCCCCTCAACCGTGGCCGAGGCGATGGCCCAGGGCCGCCGGGCCGCCGCCGCCGTCCTCGCGGCCCGGCCCAGCCGTGGCCACCGCAGTCACGCTGCCATGACCGAGATTGCGGGTCCCCTGTCGTCCCCGGCCGGAGTTCGACGCGATCAGGGACGGTCCGGCGCGGACCGGTCCAGCGCGATGAGCCGGTAAGCAAGCTCCACCAGCATCAGGCCGATCCCCGCTTCTACCACTGCCTCGGCCAGCCCGCGAATGGCGAGGGCTTCCAGGATCGCCCCCGCGGTGGTCGGGTGGCCGGGACCGACGTTGTCAATCTCGCTCGCCAGAATCACCGGCAGCGTTGCCAGCAGCGCTACCTTCCAGAAATGGCGGCGAACGAGGTGCGCCGACCGCCGCAAGGCCGCGATGACCGGCCTGTCCTCGATCTCGATCACGGGGCCGACGACCGCGAACAGGTTGATGGCAACAAGCCCCGGGATTACCAGTGCGATCAGCCCGATGACGACGAGCAGGGCTACCAGGATGTCCGCCCAGGCTAGACGAAGCCACGGCAGGGTGCCCAAGACACGCTTGACAGAGGTCCGTTCCTTACCGTGCTCGGTCTCGCCCACGAGCCGGCAGAGGAATCCCGACAGGAAGACCGTCCCCAGGATGCTCACGCCCGCAGCGCTCAGAGCGCCGAGGATCGCCAGCGGCACGTTCGTGCGGTCGATCAGGTTGTTGACGGCGATCTCCACGAGCGCCGTCGCGATAGACACCAAAAAGGCGGCCGCAAGGATCCGCCAGACGTGACGGCTTCCCGCGCGGGCCGCCGCGGCGACTGTCTCACGGACGGGGAGCGCCGCGCTGGACTTCTCACGGTCGGCATCGGCATAGGCTTCGCGCCGCTTCCGCACCTCGGACCGTTCGGGCTCCGGATCAGATCGCCCGACGCGGGCTCCCTGCTGCGGGTTCGCGGTGATTTGCTCCTCCTTATCCTTCCGGAGCTGACGGCGAGACATCATGTTGTGCCACGCTACGCGAGCATCGTCCAGCAGGTCAGAGGCGGGCTCCTGCACTCCTGATAGTGGTCGGCGTGGGCACGGCCCGGTGTCTATGCTTTCTGCACCGCCTGCACGCTCAGATTGAGCCGGTCCAGTTCGTGAGCATGCACTCGGTGGGCCCGGCCCCGTTCCTATGCTTTCTGCACCGCTTGCACGCTCAGGTAGACCGGTCCAGTGTCTGAGCATGCCCCCAATCGGAACGGGATCACCTTCGACGCGGTCTGATTCGGGGGGTAGACGCGCAGGCCCGCAGCGGTCACCGGGCGGCAGATAGCGCCCGGGAAATTTCCTACCTCGACGATCTGAAGTATGACGATCGCGGTCCCGCTGCGGGCGAGTGTGACCACGCGCGGCCTTGGAGAGCTGTTGCGGGACGCCGCGCGGCCGATCTGGGCGCCGCCGAGGTTGACCGCAAAGACCCTTGGATAGCCGGAGAGGGTGCACGTGTGCCGGGAGATGTTGGTGAACTCGAGGTTGTAGAAGATGCTGCCCGCCGCACCGTTGCCCTGGGTGTCCAGCCGGATGGCGAGCCCGGATGTCGTGCAACTCGGCATACTGGCCGCGGCGGCTGCTCCAGCAGGTGCCGCCCGGAAAGTCGTGGCGGCGAACACAGCGGCCGTTGCCAGCGCTGCGACGCAGGCTACCGCAACCGCGCCGGTCAGTGGCCTGGCGGAGATATTGGGTAGGTGCATGGCGCGCCACCCCTTCGCTAGGGAGATTGCGGCATTCGCACTGCTTCACCCATCGTCAATGGATGTTGGACCGGCCAGCTACGGATCTGCGCCGCAGGGGTGTCTTCGATACTACTGATCGTCGGGATCTCGCGTTACCGGCGCACGGGTGCCGCGGTCCCTCGAGGTTCGAGATGTGTAGCCAACTGTCGTGCAGGTGCCGCCCGCCGGGTCCAGGCGATGCCGATCCGGGCCCGAACGCGGCGACATCAGACCCCCTGCCGGGGCCCCCTGCCGGGGCCGACCGCCGGGGCCGAACGCGCCACGCCATACGCTGCCACATCCGGGGTCGACGGGGTCGAGGTCGTGATGAGCGTGCGCGGCCAGTACCCCAAGGCTGGCCAGGTACAGCGGTTCGCGACGGGAACGGGGAAGGCCGATGCGGTTCCTCACGGCCCGGCACAAAAGAGGCGCAATAGCTGGCGCCGATCAGCAGTCCAGCCTGGGCCCGAGACCGAGGACCGCGAAAGCCGGGACGAGGGCCCGGACGCGACCGGCGAGGCCGGACCTGCCGCTTGCCGGTCAACTGGTCGATGGCGATGCCGGTGCTCTCGATGACCCACCCGACCGGGGCGGCGCATACAACTCTAGGTGATCTCCGGGGCTGCGCCTTCATAGCCAGACGGTGGCCACCGCCATCAGGGGCAGCCAGAGAACGAAATCCTGGACGTACACCGCGTTCGTGGTCACACTGGTGCCGGGTAAGACGGCCGACGGACCTCCGGGCAGGTCGGCAGGATCCCAGTGAGCCACGCGCCCGCTTTCAGCGCGACGGTGGCCCATAAGCAGGCGGCGATGACCGCACGGGCTCCCGCGGCGAGAAGCGCCGTGCAAGGTCGCCGACGGGGATACCAGTTCGCGGACGGGGATACCGGCGCGATGTCCGCGCCCGGAGCCATCCATGGGCGTGGTCATGGCCAGCACCTGCGGGGCGGCCGCTGATCCATTTCCGACAGCATCACCAGGTGTGCGGCTGGCCGGTGGTCGGCGGGTGGGCGTGGTCTGTGGGCTGGCCGGTGGTCGGCGGGTGGGCGTGGTCTGTGGGCTGGCCGGTGGCTGGCGGGTGGGCGTGGTCTGTGGATGCGCTTGCCCGTGGCGGTGCCTGCGGCAGGGTCAGGGACCTCTCCCACAGGAACGCCATGTCCTGATGGGTGTTACGGAACGCGCGGAGCACGCGAACGGCGATCTGGCTAGGACGACTGGTGGTCGCCAGGACAGGACTCATCTTGGGCCTCCTTGAAGGCGGGGTTCTCGGCCCGATCCGGAGCTTGATCTGATAAAAGCGATTGGGCGTGGAAACCGGATGCGGCCCCTATGGCGTGCGTGTGGAGAATGGCGTGCGCCGCGGTTGCGTTCGCAAGGCCGAATGGCGTTCATGAGGCGTGCTGACCAGGTGCTTACGGGCTGGAGGTGACCCGGCTTCGTGACCGGCTGCCTGGCGTGGTTCGCGCCTGGCCCGGCGCACGGGCGGGCCAGGCGCCGGTGCCGCGAACGCTAGGAACTTCCCCCGTAATGAGCGCAGGCTCATCGGGAGCCGAGAACTCAAGAGTCACATCGCTCGCGTCCCGCGCGGGGCGATACTCGGACGGGCATCGCGCGGCGATGCCCGTCCGCGGACGAGCCGATCACTGTCAGTTGGTCCCGACGTCACCAGCCGGTCACGCACCCGGCAGGTTTCCCGTCTGGCCAGCCCGGATCTACCGGGGCCGGCCGGGTCGGCTAGATTTTGGCCATGTTGCGTCCTGGAAGCTGGTCAAGGCCTGCGGGGCGCCAGCCGGGCACGACTATCAGCAGCGGGCACGACTATCAGCAGTGAAAAGGATGCTCATGCACGAGATCGCGTACGCGGTGCGGGGATTCCTAACAGTCCGCAGAAATTCCTTGCGAGTACCTTTGAACGGGTCGCTAACGGTCCACGCGGATCTGGATTCCGGCCTCTTCACTGGGGACTTCGTCCTCGACCCGGCCACCATCAGGCGGAAGGTCCTGGGGGCCAATCTCGTCGACGCGACCGTACAGATCCGGGCAGATTCTCCCGTCATCGGCCGAATCGACGACGCAGGCCGGATGTTCGCGACGGTTACAGTGGATGCAATCCTCGCTGCTGTCCAGGTTGCCGGGCAAACCGTGATCAGCGGCGATTCATGCCGCACGGCCACTCAAGCCGTTGTGCCGCTGCAGTCCAAGCCTGACTTCAAGCTGGAGCGGGGCGGCCGCCTTGCCGGACAATACCAGCGACCGCCCTTCACCGGGTGCGGGAAGATGACTCCCATCGTTAACCTGTTGATCTCGGGCCCGGGGAACGCCGCCGTCATCGATCTCGTCCCGCTCACGTCCTGAGGCTACGGGTCTACCCTGACGCCGTGCGACGCAGGCGAGCGACCGAGGTGCTCAGGTTAGCCTCGACAGCGGGATCAGGCAGGGCCCGGCAAGGCCAGACCGCGCAGGGCGTTGCAGGCCAGACTCACCGGGGCAAGCCGCCCCGCGAGCGAGCGAACACTATTGTCTTGCTGTGAGCCGTCTCCGCTACCTGACTATAACGACCTCGCCCCGGCCCGCTGTGGGCGCATACCCGCATGGCCCGCGAGCACGGCGTGGCCGATGTGGTGGTCGACGCCATCGGCCGGGCCGAGGGCCCCCCATTCGAAGCCGACGAGGAGCGGACAGCCTATATGGTCGTCCGGCAGCTCAGCGAGACCGGCCGCGTCGACCAGGCCGCCTACGACCGGCACGTTGACGACATCCAGGAGCCTCTCAAACTGCTCATCGACGGCGGCGCAGAGGAGCAGCGGGCGGTCAGCGATGTCGGTGGGGCAAGCTGATCGCCTCTGTGAAAGACCCAGACGACAACATCATCGGACTCATCCAGTCACCCTGATCGCCCGGCGTCACGCCGACCCCGGCCGGGGTTCAGTGGATCTGGTGTCGTTGACGCCCGGTCCCTTGCTGGCCCCGGCGCGGCGGTTCGGCCGACGGCCCGCCGTTCGGCCAGCGGCGTCGGCGGCGCGATCATCGCGACGCCACGCCACGCGACGCCACGCCGCGACCGCCGCCGGTCGGCGGTCGCGGTCACCGTGGGTACCACTGCGACGCGTCTCGACGGTGACGTGGCAGAATCGCCGCCAGGACGGCGAAGGAGGCGGAGACGGCGATGGCGCGTGAAATCCGGACTGTCGGAGTGGTAAGCCTGGGCACCATGGGATCGGGGATCGTTGAGGTCTTCGCCCGCAGCGGCATCGATGTGATCGCCGCTGAAGTGGATGACGCGGCCCTGGACAGGGGCCGGGCCACCCTGACCGAATCGACTGACCGTGCCGTCAGCAGCGGCAAGCTCTCCGAGCCAGAGCGGGACGCCCTGCTGGGACGGGTCACGTTCGCCGTGGGGCTGGACGCGTTCAGCGAGGTCGATCTGGTCATCGAGACGGTGCCGGAGCAGTTGGAGCTCAAGCGGCGCGTCTTCGCGGAGCTGGACCGGATCTGCCCCGATTCGGCGATCCTGGCCACGAGCACCTCCACGCTGTCGGTCACTGAGATCTCGGTCGCCACCCGGCGCCCGAACCAAGTGGTCGGGATGCACTTCTTTAACCCGGCGCCGGTGATGAAGCTGGTCGAGGTGATCCAGACCGTGGTGACATCGCCGGACGTGATCGAGGACGTGGCGGCGCTGTGCGAGCGGCTGGGCAAGGTCGCGGTGACGGTCAGCGACCGGGCCGGGTTCATCGCCAACGCGCTGCTGTGCGGGTACCTCAACCACGCGGTGACCATGTACGAGAGCGGGTACGTCGGCCGGGAGGACCTCGACGCGGCGATGAGACTGGGCGCCGGCCTGCCGATGGGGCCGCTGGCGCTGTTGGACCTGATCGGCGTGGATGTGGCGTTCGAGATGCTGGAAACCATGTACCGGAGCGGCGGCCGGGACCGGCGGCACGCGCCGGCGCCACTGATCAAGCAGATGGTCACGGCCGGACTGCTCGGCCGCAAGACCGGCCGGGGGTTCTACACCTACGCCAGGCCGGGTTCGCCGACCGTGGTGCCCGACGAGCAGACGCCCGGCGGCGACGGAGAGCGTCCGGCGGAGGCCGCGCGGTCGATCGCGACCGTCGGCGTGGTCGGATCGGGCGTGATGGCCACCGGCATCGTTGAGGTGCTCGCCCGCGGCGGCTACCAGGTCGTCGTGGCCACCCGTGGCGAGGAGAAGGCAGCCCGGATGCGCGACGCGGCGACCGCGTCGATGACCAAGGGTGTCATGCGCGGCAAGATCACCGAAGAGGCCCGCGACGCGGCGCTGGCCCGCGTGACCTGGACCTCGTCCCTGGACCGGCTCAACGGCGCCGATCTCGTGGTGGAGGCGGTCGTCGAGGAACTGACCGTCAAGAGGGCCCTCTTCGCGAGCCTCGACGAGATCTGCAAACCTGACGCCTTGCTCGCCACCACCACGTCCAGCCTGCCCATCATCGAGTGTGCGATGGCGACCAACCGGCCGGCGAAGGTGATCGGGCTGCACTTCTTCAACCCGGCCCCGCTAATGCCACTGGTCGAGGTGGTACGAACGATCCGCACGTCGGCTGAGACCACCGCGGTTACCCGTGGGTTGTGCGCGCGCCTGGGCAAGACCGGCATCGTCTGCGCGGAACGGGCCGGCTTCATCGTCAACGCGCTGCTGTTCCCGTACCTCAACGACGCAGTGCGGATGCTGGAGTCGTCGTACTCGACCATCGACGGCATCGACGACGCGATGAAGCTGGGCTGCGGGTACCCGATGGGGCCGTTCCAACTGCTGGACATTGTCGGCCTCGACGTCTCGCTGGCCATCCAGCGCGAGCTGTACCTGGAGGCCCGCGAGCCCGGTTTCGCGCCGGCGCCGCTGCTGGAACACCTGGTCACCGCCGGGTACCTGGGCAAGAAGGTGGGCCGCGGCTTCCGGGACTATACGGCCCGCTGACCATCAGGCGGCTGCCGGGCGGCGTCACTGTTCCGTCGGCCAGCACGGGGACGCGGCAGCCCTGCGCGGGCTTGGGGTCGTGCCACCGGCGCATGCCGGGGACGCACTCGGCGGTGCGGGCAGCGCGCGCCGGAAAGTTATCCGCAGGCCAGGAACTCGTCGGCCGGGCACCCGATGCCGGCCGCGCCCGGCCGATGCCGACTTGCTGCCAACCTGACGTGCACGACGGGCCACCGATGGCCCTCCGGGCCTACCGGGCCAGCAGGTCGTCCACGATGAGCGTGGCCGCCACAGGCGCGCCGGCGGCGAACCCGAGGAACGGGCCGAACGCGCGGGCCGCCGGGAACCCGGTCACGTACAGCTTGTCAAGCGACGTGCAGAAGCCTTCGCCGAGCATCGGTAGGCCGTCGGCGAGGTTGATCCCGTCGAGGACTCCGGACAGGTAGGGGACTCGCGACAGGTCGGCGCGGTAGCCGGTTGCGAAGACAACATAATCCACACCAAGGCGGTCCCCGGTGGACAGCGTGACGAGGATCGTGCCGTCGGCTGCGGGGGCAGCGGCGTGCACCACCTCGGTACCCGGCCACGGCGTTATGGGACCGCGCCGAAGCCGTGGCGCCAGCCAGTATTCGAGCGTCAGCCGGCCAGCCTCCCAGAATCGCCGCTCGATGGCCGCCTGCTGCGACGCGGGCAGTCGCCGCCACCACCCGCGCAACCGCAAGGTGGCGTCCGTGTACTCGTCCACGAACGCCCAGCTGACCCGTTCGAAGCGCGGCACCTCGTGGCGGTGGACAATGTCGATCCGCCGGGCGCCGTGTTCTGCGAGTAACGCGGCCCACTCATAGGCACTCTGCCGGCCCCCGACGATCAGTACTCGCGCGCCCGACAGCCGGTCGAAGCAGACCAGGTCGCAGGTATGCGAGGACTGCGGGGAAGGCACCGCCACGGCCCATCCCGGGACGCTGGTGAAGTAACGAACGCCGGGAGCAGCCACCGCTGCCCTGGCAACGATCCGCTCGCCGCCGTCGAGCACCGCCTCGAACCGCCCGCCGACCTTGCCGAGCGCGGTGACGGCGGCGGACTGGACGTCGATGCCCTTGGCCGCGCGGAACCACTCGGCGTAATCGATGAACAGGCCGACCGGGATCGGATCGACGTCATCCGGGCGGATCGCGTGCTCGGCCAGGTAAGCCCGCAGGGTGTGCGTGCCGGATGCGTCAAGGTGCCAGTCGGGGCCGGAGCGCAGGAACATTCCCTCGGGCATGCAGTCACGCCAGAAGCCCATCGGGTGACCGACCACCACCGTGTCGATTCCCCGTTCGATGGCGTGCGCCGCCACGGAAAGACCGTATGGTCCCGCACCAATGACCAGCAAATCTGTGGTCACCAACGGCTCGCCCCCTAACACCTGGGCTGCAGGGGACGCTGTTAGCAGCATCCCCTCTGGGCGTGAACGTTGACGGTTGAGCCGAGTCTCAGGCTCCCCCAGGCAGGCTAACGTCGGCGAAGCCGGTTGCCGAGGTGAGGGTCGATGACCGGCAGGCCCGTGCCAATCACGGGCGGGGCCTGGCGCTGGTCTGCACCAATCGCGGGCGAGGACGGTTCGTGGATTGTGCCAGACCGGCAGCAAGACCGGTGCCTTAACCAAGTGATGCCGCTACAGGAGACCGCAGGCAAGCTGTCGATAAAGATCAGTGGGCCCAGGTTCCGCGGTCAGATGCGGGTGGCACTGATTTCGTGCCACCCGCGATGGCTTTCTTCATGATTACGCCGTTCGGTTGTTGACTAAATCGTGAGCCTGGCGTCGTCAACCGCGACGGCGGTGGCGACTGGTGGTCGAACCAGCACTCAGCGCTTGATCAAGGGCTTAGCGGCCTTCGTACGTCGCCCGGCCCGGACCATCACGCAGGAAGGAATCAACCGCGTTCCTCAGGTCCTCGGTAGCGAAGAGCCGGCCAGACACCACGGGCACGATCGCGTCGGCGGCGCGCGTTCCCTGCTCGACCTGTGTCCGCACGATCTGCTTAGTCGCTGCGTGGGCTTGCGTGGGGCCGTTCGAAAGGCGCAGCGCGAACGCGTGAGCCGCTCCGTCGAAGCTGTCGTCGGGCCATACCCGGTTGACCACGTTCCACCGCTCGAGGGTCGCCGCGTCGAACAGCCCACCGGTGTAGATGAGCTGCTTAGCTCGCGCGGACCCGGCACGCTCCGTGAGGCGCTGGGGACCGCCCATTGACGGGGTAAGCCCGACGACCACCTCGACCAGGCCGAACCTGGCCGATTGAGCTGCGAGAAGCAGGTCGCAGGCGAGGCTGAGCTCGAACGCGGCTGTTAGACATAGCGCGTGGCTGGCGAAGATCGTAGGACACGGCAGCTCCTCCACGCGCCAGACGATCTCGAGCAACCGCTGCCACAGCTGCCCCCCGGCGTCCGGCGTGAGCCCGTGGAACATATTGACGTCAACGCCGCCTGAGACTACCTGTCCTTTAGAGCGGATGAGCAGCCCGCGAGGAGGATTTGCGGCCAGCTCCCGCGTCTCCGCATCGAGGGAGTCGATCACGATCTGGTCGAAGAGGTTAAGTTTGCCATGATCCAGGGTGAGGATTGCCAACGGTCCATCGTCGCTGCGGTGAAAGCTCATAGGTGAAGCTTCGCAGACAGGCGTCGTCTCCCTGTCGTTATGCGCCACCCGCTTTGTTTCTCCCGATCGCGACCAGCCCGCCCACGACTGCGTCCCCGGGCACGAGGCGCCTTCGCCGGGTTGGCCGGCCAGCTCACGGCCGACCGCCGCACAGCCCGGACGACCTGGTGGTACCGCCGCACAGCCCGGACGACCTGGTGGTACCGCCGCACAGCCCGGACGACCTGG
>Ga0335081_10008760_pt1 | contig 16232 bp, 15 predicted proteins | sample Lox_Sample_35_FD_206713 | JGI IMG/M metagenome (GOLD analysis project Ga0335081, IMG submission 206713) | Soil microbial communities from Loxahatchee National Wildlife Refuge, Florida, United States - Lox_Sample_3.5 | ecosystem: Environmental > Terrestrial > Soil > Wetlands | place: USA... | reverse complement strand
CAGGAAAGAAAGATTTGATTTGTTTTAACGCAACTGATGGAAGCTTAATATGGCTTTTCCAGACCGAGGATATTGTGCAGTCCTCGCCTGCCGTTTCTAACGGGATAGTTTATTGTGCCACAGGCGCTTTTGCCGTTTACGCAATAAACGCCTCGACAGGAAAAGAAATATGGAACCGCCACACTTCAAGCAGAGATTCTTCCCCAAGCATATGCAACGGCTCTGTCTACATAGGATCATACGAAGGGGACGTCTACGATTTGAATGCTTCAACCGGTAATGTGATTTGGAAATATCAAACTCAAGATGAAGTTATTTCTTCCCCAGCTGTTGCTTATGGAGCAGTCTATGTAGGCTCCAAGGACAATAGGGTCTATTGCTTAAATGCGTCCACAGGTAATGAAATTTGGCAAACCCCAACTGGATATTGGATCGATTCTTCGCCTGCATTGTCAGGCGGCAACGTTTACGTTGGCTCTGAAGACTATAATATCTATTGTCTGAATGCTTTCACAGGAGAAATCGAGTGGAGGTACCAAACAGGAGGCTACGTGGATTCTTCGCCAGCCATCATAGACAACACGCTTTTTGTTGGTTCCTTTGATCATTATGTTTACGCTTTTGCATTATGCAATTCGACAAATGAAGCCTCGAATTTGACTTCAAACCCGCTTATATCGTGGACAACTCTTGCATTTGACGGAATTGCTTGCACAATTGGGGTAACTATTGTTCTTACAACCCTCCACTTTGTCAGATCAACTAGGCGGACCAAGCAGAAGGCTAAAGAATCAAACATTCCTACGCAAAACGTTTCTTGGTTTTCAGCACACACTGAGGCATTATACCTTTTAGGAATTTTAGCGTTTTCCATAGTGTTTTTCGTTAATCTTGGAAAGGGTGCTCTTTGGGCGTCAGATGAGCAGACGTACTCTCAAATGGCATTTAGCATGATTAAAAACCAGGATTATCTAACTCCTTGGTGCACTGGCGCACTTGGGATTTGGACTGGTAAGCCACCGCTTACGATGTGGCTGATGGCACTGTCCTACCAAGTCTTTGGCATTAACAACTTTTCTACAAGATTAACGTCTGCTCTATTCGGAACATTGTCGCTTGTTATTGTGTTTTACTTAGGAAAAAAACTCTATAACGCGTACGCTGGTTTTTTTTCAGCGATAGTTCTGGGCACATTCACAACCTTCTTTGCTTTTGCGACCCATGCTATGCTTGACGTTCCACTTATTTTTTTCATGGTGACGAGCATTTACTTTTTAGTTTTGAGCGAGAACAAAGAAAAAGCCAACCTATATGCGGTTTTGAGCGGCTTGTTCTTTGGTTTAGCGTTGATGACAAAGCAGATTGATGCCTTGTTGATTCCACTGATCGCCTTTGTTTTTCTTGCTATAACAAAGAGGAGTATTCGGTTTCTTTTTACAAAGCGCTTTATCCTTTTTGTGGGGGTTTCACTGCTAATTTTTGGCCCCTGGCTTGTTTATATGAACCAGCGTTTTGGAGGGTTATTCTGGGAGACCTATTTTGCCTACTCCGTCGTTACCCGGGCAGTTAGCCCTGTTGAAGGACATGTCGGCAGCATCCTATTCTACTTTAACTATTTAGCCAATAACGAAACGCTGCTTTGGGTGATATTGCTGCCTTTCTCGGTGGGAGTTTGCATCTTCAATATTTTCAGAAAGCGAGTAGGCGACACACTAATGTTTGTATGGATAACGGTTGTGCTTGCGATTTTCACTTTTTCACAAACAAAAATTTACTACTACATACTGCCCGCTTACCCAGCCTTCGCCCTTGTCATTGGCAGCTTTCTATACCAGTTATTTACCAAGTTCTGGCAGACACTTCCAAAAATCAAAAACGGTTTGAAAAGTGACAATACATTAAGCGAATCCGATGGCGGGCCCGCTGGGATTTGAACCCAGGATTCCCGGCTCCGCAGGCCGATGCCTTGTCCGTACTAGACTACGAGCCCTAAAGATTTGCCCCAGAAAGAAAAAGGGTAGAAGAGTAAATACTTTGCTTAAACTTAAAAATAGTGTATAAGAGGAAAACGCTATTTTTGGAAAACCTATTTTGAATCGGATTCCGGCGTTGACTTTGCTTTCAAAAATTATTTTGTCAACTCGCACTTTCACAGAGCACTTTACAAGAGAAAATCCGAAACCTTAACCCTAGCTTCTGTTCACAGTTCTTTTTAGAGCTGCAATTACATTTTGTTTACCCATAGCTAACACATACGGACCTAAACGTGGACCCTGCGTTGCCCCCATCAAAATCTTATAAAGCGTTTTGAAGAAGCCACTAGGTGCTATATTGTTGCTTTTTGCGGAATTGAAGATTGCATTTTGGATTTTATCAGGTTCTTCTTCTGCTTCCAATTCAATAATTAGTTCGGCGATGGCTTTTTTCTCTTCACTTGTGAGAGTAACTTCTGTTTCTTTGATTTCTTCAAAATCTCTTGTCCAGTTTAAGGCGTATTCGATGCGTTGTTTCAAATTAGCATCTAAGACAACGTTGCCTTTTTGGAGGTAACCGTAGCTTTGCAGTTTTTCGGCAACGTATTCAGCCAGACATTCTTTAGGCGCCATTTTAACAAGAAACACCATGAGATTATAGGGGACGTGAATACTAGACTTAGTTGGCGGCTTCATAACATAACAATATTCATACAAACCCCTAAGTTTGGTCGCTTCTTTTTCAACCGCTTGTTTCTTGCCAAAGTAAAGATCCTCAAGATAATCAAGTTCATTCATGTAGGCCGGAATATCGGATACATCTAAGCTTCTGGTGCCAACAAATCGTTTTAACATCAGCAAAAGCAATGATGGGGGAGAACCATAATTGAACCATACTTGTGGAGTGAAGACGTTTCCTGCTGATTTGGAAATTTTCTTTCCACCTTTATCGAGAAACATTTCATATTTTGCATGCGAAGGCGGTTCAAAGCGTAGGACTTCCCGGCATATTCGATCGTTGATTTTTACAGAGTCAGCAATGTCTTTTCCGTAAGCTTCAAAGCGAATATCAAGTGCTTTCCAGCGAGCGGCGAATTCTCCTTTCCAAGTTAACTTTCCTTCGCCTTTTTTGATGTCTACTTCGCTTTCATGCCCACAACCAGGGAGAAGTTTGCCGCGGATTTCTAATCCTTCGCATTTATAATGAACTTTATCGGTTTTTGGATCAAATGAGTAAGCGCGTGTGGTGTAAATGCGTCCGCATTTTTCGCAAACTACAAAATAAGGCAAAACTTCAGTGTAAGTATCTTGTCCAACCTCTTCTTTTACTATTTGGCCGACTTGTTTGGCGTTAGTGAGGATTGTTCGAACTTCGTTTAGTATAATTCCTTTTTCGTAAACTTCTTTGGCTGAATAATAACGGTACTCTATACCGCACTTGTCCAAAGATTCAAGCAAAAGTGAGCTCATGTGTTTGCCGTAGCTTTCGTGGCAACCAAATGGATCAGGAATACTAGAAACTGGAAATCCAAGGTATTTTTCTAAGCCCTCATTTGAAAGCCCTGCAGGGACTTTTCTTAAGCCATCTTTATCATCGCAATAGGCTATTAGTTCGGAGTTGAATTTTTGGTCTTTGAGTGCAAGGGTAACAGTATATGAGCGCGCGGCATCACCTAGACTGCCAATATGTGGGAATCCTGAGGCACCAAGACCCATTTCGGTCCTGAGTTTATCCGTGCTTCTACCAAGTGATTGTTCTCTTTCAATGACCTTTTTAGCCATCATATCGTACCAAGTGCCGCGTCCGATAGTTTCTTCACTCATAATAGTTGCCTTCAGAGACATGACTGTGCATTGGAATAAAAAAATGTTTAGAGCCAAAAAAGCTCAATGAGTTATTTTCTTCTTAGTGCTGCGGCGATAGCTACGAGACCTAAGGCAAGCAATATCAGTGCTATTGAGTACAACCAACCGAATGTGAAAACATACCATGCCGCGCCAAGAACAATCAGGCCCCCGCCCATTGCCATAGTGCTAAACGCACTGCGTTCATACTTCTGTGGCTTCGCACTGCGCATTGCGGCCAACGCTACAATCCAGATGCCTAAGAATCCAAGAACAAATGGGCCGAATAATCCCCAGGTCAGTATGCCTGTAGCTACTAGCAGTATAGCTACAACTAGAATTATGAAGAAAACGCCTATTGAAAGCAGTTGTCTTCTACTTTCAGACATCATTATGCCAGCTTATGATATTGTTGCACCGCATTCAGGGCAGAACTTTGAGCTCGCAGGAATTGAGTGCCCGCATTTTGGACAATTTATGGTTGCTTGTGATGGAGGTGTCAGATTGGTTCCGCATTCAGGGCAGAACTTTGATGTGGCTGGAACATGCGCGCCGCATTTGGGGCATATCACGAGTGCAGCTGTTGGGGCTTGTGCTTGAACTTGACCAGCTGAATTCATAATTTGAGGAATGAGCACCATGCCTGTGCCTAAGCCTGCTCCGCCGCCTCCACCAGATTGTCCTAGTGACGCTGCTGCACTCTTCACTGTTTCCATACGTAGAACTGTATCAGCTGGAGTTCCCCCAGTTTTAAGCCAAAACAGCCTCTCTCGGTATTCTGGCGTTGTATCGATACCTTCGAAGCGTAAATCTGTAAGTTCAATGCCAAGGCGTTTAAAGTAGTCTAAAACCGAGTTTTTGACAATAACCGATGTCTCTTGCAAACGGGTGAAGACTGTAACTAAGTCGTAATGGGAAAGTTCTCCAATTATCTTTTCGTTTAAAAAGCCTCGCAGGAAATTGTTGACGTCTTCAGTTGTGAATGCGTTTTGTCCGCCTACTACTTCGTTTACAAATAGTGTTGCGTCTTCGATTTTGAAAAGGAATTGCCCGAACACTTGAAGTGGAGCTAACTCTGTTGTTTGTGCTCTTGTGCCCCATTTGCCGTTGAAAACTTTGGTGGCAATGTAAATGACCATTGCTTTAAACGGCTTATTGCTGCCGAACCCCGCAATTCGAGTCAGTAAACTAGTTAGCAAAGGCAAATTCAATGTTGTTAATGTGTGCCTGCCTGCTCCAAAAACATCGTATGCTTTGCCATCCCTGAAGAACACAGCCATTTCGTATTCGTGAACGATAAGCTGGGCTCCCCATGTGATGTCTTCTACTGGGTACTTGTAGATTATAGCGTCTGGACCTGCATTTGTCCATTCTATTACTTGTGGCATTTTAACTCGCTCCTAACATAACTAAATTACGTTGATCAAATGTAGCTTCGAAGCTTTCAAGTTTGTCAGTAACGTTTTGAACCCTAATTTTAAGGTTCGAAGTGTTCCCGCTGGATAGATCTGTTTTAAACGCGTCGATTTCAGTAGTCAGTGCGGTTACACCATCCATAAGTTTATTATCGAAGTCTATCATGCGGTCAAGACTATCCTCTTTGACTTTTACTGCATCAAAGAAGCCGCTGTATCCGTAAGAAGCGTGATTAACTTTCTCAACAACGCGATCCATTTTTGCTAGTAAACGGTCCATGTCAGTTAGGACATCGAAGTAACGACGGTCAGCTAACTTTTGCGAAATTTCTCTAAGATCTGTCTTTTCAATTGAAAGTTTTTGGTACAAGTGGTCCCTGATTAGCCTGTCGCTTTCACGACGCAGCTCTTTTTCTTTGTAGCCGCGAAAACCTGGAATAAAAGCGGCTATTCGCTCAGAGAGGCGCATTTGACCTTTTACGTCTGAATATACATCGTTTTTCTCGCTCATGGACATATCTCCGTCTTTTTTAATATCCGTTGATATTAAAGGCTCGCTCTTAAAGTTTGTTAGAGCAAACTAAGCTTAGAATCTTGAAGATGGTATGTCGCCTTTTAAGGCTGTTCCAGCGGTTCCTTCAATTATCAACTGGTATACTTTACCTTTGTATTCGTATTTTATAAACCAAATGGGCGCATGTACGTAGACGATTTGTTTAGACGTTATTTCCGTCTTTATTTCGACTATTTTGTCTACATCCTGCTGAAGTAGGAAACGGTGATGGTCTTCGATTTGTTGCTTAGCTATTTCTAAAGCAGCTTGTCTGTCAATTTCACTATTGAGGAGTTTAGCGAAGCCTTCGATTTTGCGAAAGTCAAAGGGAATCTTTCCTTCGAGTGGAATGTCATATTCATGTGTGGGAAATTCTGAAGCTTCCCGTGCCAAAACTAGCCAGTCATACTCTTTTGAAATTGTGCCTTCTTTAACTATTGCTGGGGATATACGTTCGAATATTCCTTTATACGTGCTCTTGGCTTCAACGGAAACAACCCAAAATGGCAAATAGACTAATTCTTTGGAAATGGTTTTTGATTTCTTGGCAAGATCGCCTGGTTTTAGGAAGCCGCCACTCATCCAGCCATGAATTTGCTGATCTATGCTCGTCAAATCAAACGAGTTTAGGATAAGTGAGTGTTCAAATGTGAATGCTTGTCCTGTTTCTATAACAGTTGTGAAACCGCAATATTTGCAGGTTGCAACAAGTTCTCCAGGTTTAAACTCTACTGGAGCGCCGCAGTGACTACAACGAATTTCTTGAGCAACTGTGGTCATGATTAAGGCACCAAATGTTCCCGTTTCAAAATTTCTCGAGCAACTATTACACCTGAAGCTGATGCTTGAATTAGGCCACGGGTTACACCGGCTCCATCCCCTATAGTGAACATGTTTTGTATTTTTGTTTCCAACGAATTGTTTAGTTGCAGGTGTGAAGAGTAAAACTTGACTTCTATACCATAGAGCAGTGTATCTCTTGAGTGAACTCCAGGCGCTATCACATCTAAAGCTTGAAGCATTTCACGTATGTCTGCCAAATATCGGTATGGCAAAACGAAGCTTAGGTCTCCTGGTGTAGCATTCTTTAAAGTTGGTACAACCACACTCCTTGCTAATCGTTCAGGGGTTGATCGGCGCCCAGAAACCAAATCGCCTAATCTCTGGACCATTACTCCTCCGCTTAAGAGGTTTGAAAGTCTGGCAACGTATTTACCATAAGCAATAGGCTCTTTGAAAGGCTCAGTAAAAGAGGTGCTAACTAAAATGGCGAAGTTCGTGTTATCCGTTCTTGTTTCAGCATGACTTCCACCGTTAACAGTTAAGACTCCATCATATGATTCAGTCGTAACTTCGCCATAAGGAGACACACAGAAAGTGCGAACTTGATCATCAAAAAGTCGCGAGAAATAAACGAGTTTTGGTTCATAAAGCACTTTCGTTAGGTTCTCCATTACTGAAGCTAAAACTTCAACCCTTACGCCGATGTCAACTGGGTTGTTTATGGTTTTTAATCCGCGAACTTGTGCCTCGGTTTGAAGCCATTCCGCTCCGCTTCTGCCGGGTGCAATAATTACATATTTTCCTAGAATTTTTTCGCCATTAACAGTCTCAATGCCTTGGACAGTGTGGTTTTCGGTGATAAGTCCTTTGACATCAGTTTTTGGGATAAAAGTGATTTTGCCGTTGAGTTCTTTGCGCATTCTTTGGAGGGTTTCTAAGCATTTGTCGGTGCCCATGTGGCGCACTTCTTGCTTGATAAGTTTTAAGCCAGCGAGCGAAGCCTGACGTTCAATTTCATCTACTTGTTCGTTTTCTCCACCGTAAACCTTGTCGCTCGCCCCGAACTTGATGTAGACACTATCTACATGTTTTACTAGGGCTTGAAGTTCTTTTGTTGAAACATATTGATTTAGCCAACCACCAACTTCGGTTGATAGTGTTAGTTTTCCGTCACTGTAAGCACCAGCTCCACCCCAGCCCGAAAGAACCGAACATGGTTCACAATGTACACATTCGAATCCTCTGCTCGAGGGGCATTTGCGCTTATCAATATCTGGTCCTCTGTCTACAATTATGACATTGAGGTTTGTTTTCTCTGTTAACTCTAGCGCTGAGAAGATACCCGCTGGTCCTGCACCCACGATTATTACGTCATATTTCATAGGTAGCCTTCCTTGGAACCCAGAATTAGATGCAACAGGTAACATATATTTGTTGGCACAGGAAGAAAATTCTGTTCTTAAATATTCGAGTAGGTATTTCTATGATATATCTAACGAACAGTTATAATTACAAATTTGCAGTTATGGACAAAGAAGAGCATGTCAAGAAAAGAACCCGAAAACATTGATGATTTAATCTCAGACTTCTCTCGCTTCTACATTCTCACCATACTTTATGAGGGACCGACATATGGTTACAGCATAATAAATAGATTCAAAAAAAGAGTAAAAAAAGAAGTGAGTCCAAGTCTAGTTTATCCGTTTCTACAGGAACTTGAGGAAAAAGGCTTAATCACGCATACCGACGAACCTGTGGGCGAAAAAGAAAGAAAAGTTTTTGAATTAACACTTCCTGGAAGAGAGTTATGCACTGATCTTTTCAAACGCTTCACCGAGCTAGTGTCAATCGCTATTGAACCAAGCCTCTACATTTGTGCCCATTGTGAATGCAAAGTATACGAAGGCGCTTACCGAGAAATCATCGAGGGGAAAGAAACTGCCTTCTGCTGTGTACATTGTGCTCGCACTTACAAGGAAGCGAAAATGATAGCGAAGAAACTACAGCGCAAATTAACCTTAACCTAAATGAGCAGAAAATTCTTAAAAAGTAAACAAGACAAAAATTTTGCTAAAGATTACTTAGTCTTTTATTGCTTCAATAAAACTCATAACATTCCAAAGTTTGACTCGCGTATAAGCAGGCATATTTGGGTCTTGAAGAATTTCGTCAAGAAGCGAAACAGCATTTGAGGCACGTACTGCAAGCGTGAATTCGCCGCTTTGCAAGGTATTCATGGCATCTTTTGCAGAGCGCCTAATATTTCGTGGCGTAGTGCTATCTTCAGAAACCTCTGCAAGCACCACTAACGCTTGCTGGATTTTTGCTTCATATTCTTCAGCTTTTTTCTTTCGAACCATAAATTCACTACCTTACTGGCTCCACGCAGTAACCAAGTTATATAAGTATTGATACGTATTTACTTTGGGGTTCTCATTGCAACAAAAAAAAGATAACGCGCCACTTAAGCGTATGGCTGATTTGTTAATGAAAGGGTCTACTTTGACTGATCTATCGTGCCCTGAATGTAATTCACCGCTTTTCAGATTGCAGGATGGCACGTTATGGTGTGCAAATGATGAAAAGAAAGTTGTGATATTAAAAGAAGGAGAAGAACCTTCAAAACCCTTGGCGACGGGCTCACCATACGATAAGCTTGAAGAAACCTTGATGAAAAAAGTTCAAGATTTACAAGGCAAAATCGAAAAAACAGAGGATGTGGATGAGTTACAAAAGCTTACCAACGCGCTCACGGAATTACTGAATAGTCTTGAGAAGATACAGAAAATGAAAAAGTCCTGAGCAGAAATAGTTTGCCTTTTGGATTTTATGAAGATTTTCCATCGCATATTCACAGAGTCGAGAGTTTCGCTTCAGGTTGTTCAAATCTGCAACTTCAACAAAAACTAATTCAATGCCTTTATGAAATAAATCGAAAAGAATTCAGTTTTGAAGAAGTTGCTAACCCAACAATTCCTGGATGCAAATTGATTTTTGAGTTTGGATTGGCTGGTGATGAAGGTTTCAACTATATTGATAAGGAAGAAGCAAAAAAAGTACTTAGCCTATTGATGGGAGCGCATTTACACATCATGGATTTTTTCTGTGGAGTACGATACTATAAATCCAAGGAGGACAAAAAGACGGCTCTAAGATTTGATTATTACCTTCTGCGAACAATATTCAATCAAGGCAAAGTCGAAATTCAAGTTCACCATGAGAGGGGACCAAGATATGTTTCTCCCGAAGACTTGATAATGTTTATTCTTAAAGAAATGAATCAAGGAACGGATAAGAAAGTTTTAAGAAAAACAAAATCAGTGGCCTAGAAAAACTAAATAGAACAGGGCTGTTCTATAGCCGAAAGTTATATTTCTAACGAGCGTAAATCCGTAAAAGAAAATGGAATAGAAAAAATAGAACTACAAACAGAAAATAGGAGCAAAGATAATGATTCCGATTGAAGTTTCCAATCTTAAAAAATGCTATGGCAGTTTGAAAGCTGTAGATGGCACTTCTTTTCAAGTTAATAACGGTGAAGTGTTTGGACTTTTGGGACCAAACGGCGCGGGCAAAACTACTACTATAGAAATTTTAGAGGGTTTACGCGAAAGAGACGGAGGGGACGTGAAGGTATTGGGTTTTGACCCATGGAAAAATGGTTATGAAGTCCACAAGAAAATCGGTGTCATACCTCAAGAATTCACTTTTTTTGAAAAAACAACTCCGCGTGAAGCGATTATATATTATGCTGATCTCTTCAATGTCAAAGTTAACCCGGATGAAATTTTAAAGGAGGTCTTACTTGAAGAATCAGCCAAAGTCAATTTTGACAGTCTCTCCGGTGGACAGAAACAGAAAACAGGACTTGCACTATCCCTTGTGAATTCACCTGAACTGCTCTTTCTAGATGAACCGACAACTGGATTAGATCCGAACGCTCGAAGGGCAATTTGGGAAGTAATAAGGGGGTTGAAAGCGAAGGGCAAAACAATCATTTTAACAACTCATTATTTGGACGAAGCCCAACAACTATGTGACAGAGTTGCTATTATGGATCATGGGCATATTGTTGCTATGGGGACCTCTGAAGAAATTATTAAAGAGCATGGGTCGGGCGAAAGACTTGAAATACACGGAAACCAAAAACTCGCTGACTACATTAGAATAAATACGGACTTACAAGTTAGTTACGATAGTGTTAGAGGAGAAATCTTAATACCACTAAAAAAGAAAATTGATGCCTTAGCGGCTTTAGCTTCTGTTGAACAGTCGGGGATGGATTGGGGAGAAATCCAGACACGCCAAGATAGCTTAGACGACGTTTTTGTTAAGCTTGTTAATGAAGCAGGCGAAAGTACATCACAAGAAGATCCTGACACTGAACCTACAAAAAATAAGCGTAGAGGTGCTTGAAATGGTTAGTGGAAAAAGAATTCTGTCAGACTTTAAGGTTTTCAGCCGAGGCTACTTAAGAAATAAATTTGGATTATTCTTTGGACTAATTTTCCCGGTAATTTTGATCTTGATTTTTGGCGCAATCTTTTCAGGCGGATCTTCTGGAACCTTGAATGTTTATGTGCAAAATCTAGATACTAACGCGCCTCCGCAAGCAGACATTGCTTCACAGTTCCTAACCGCGCTCAACACTTCCACAACAATAAAGGTAATAACTGTGAATGCAACCGATGACTTTTCAAAATATCTAGCAGCGCATTCATCCTCAGATGGAATAGTAATTCCAGAAAACTTTTCGATGAATTATTTAGCAGGTCATCAAGTGAATGTAACAGTCTATGGTAATCCTTCTTCAGCTTCAAGTGGCATCGTTAGTGGAACCGTTAATGGATATGCAAACTATTTTAATCTCAATTATTACAAACAAAATGCCATTCCTGTCATAGGAATACAATCAGCGACCGTTAATACTCAGCAAACCAAGTATATTGACTTCCTAATTCCAGGCTTAATCGGGTTCTCAATTCTTACCAGCCCGATGTTTTCATTAGTTAACATTTCTTCAGAATACAAAAAGACAAAGCTCTTCAAACAACTGTCACTTACACCACTAACAAAAATGGAGTGGCTAACCTCTAAAGTAATGTGGTACATTGTTTTAACAATCGCCGGTTTCCTACTTATGGTTGGAGTTGGAGTATTTGCTTTCGGTGCACATGTTACATTAAATGTTGGGTTAATACCATTCCTATTTCTAGGTCCAATGCTCTTTGCAGCACTCGGTATGCTTGTAGGCACGGTAACCAAGAGTCCTGAAACTGCAGGTGTAATAGGCAACATAGTAACATTTCCAATGATGTTCCTCTCAGGCACATTCTTCCCTATCAGCACCATGCCACAATACTTGCAAAACCTAGCTCACATCCTACCACTATTCTACGTAATTGAGGGTTTAAACAACGTAATGGTTTACGGAAACGTAACAGGAGCACTAATTGATTTTGCAGTCATCGCGATCATAACAGCAGTATTCTTCGGGTTAGCAGTAAAGTTGTTTAAGTGGAGAGAAGACTAAACTACGTTTTTTTCTTTTTTTTGTTGATAATTAATTTTTTTTAGCAACCCCAAAATCACAGAGTATAAGGCATCAGCTACGTCATCCTTTGATTTGTCGCCATTTATTAGAATAAGCTCGTCTTTTTCAACAAATTTGAGATAGACTTCCCGAACTTTTTGCTGTATTTCTAACGTTTCCATAACTGATTTCTTTCTTTGCAATCGCTCAAGCACCTGTTCTGGAGACACATCAATAAAAATGCTGAAGTCAGGTTGTAAAGCGCGAGCATTAATAGTCTTAATCCAGTCTAAGCTAAGACCGGTACTGCCCTGGTAGGCTAAGGAAGAGTAAATGTAGCGGTCGCAGATTACTATTTTGTCTTCTGCTAAGGCGGACGCTATTTCATTTTGCACGTGTTCAATTCGGTCTGCAGCAAACAGTAGCGCTTCAGCTTCTTTTGGGAGACGTTTTTCTTCATAAAGGTATCCATTTCGTATGAAACTGCCAATTTTACCCTGACTAGGTTCAGCTGTGCAAAGCACTTTGTAGTTTTCTGAGAGTTTTTCTGACAGAATGTTTGCTTGCGTGGTTTTCCCACTTCCATCTAAGCCTTCAATGACTATGAAAATGCCTGTCTTAACCATTTTTTCAACTCGGCATGTTAGCGTTACACATTATAGGAAGATACATAAATATAACTTACAATTGCGAGGGTTGCTTTTGTCTAAGGCTTACTGGGGAGAAATAAAGGATCCAGTACACGGCTACGTGTACATTACCGAGTCAGAAAAAAACATTATCGATTCTTACCCAATGCAGCGTCTGAGACGCCTGCGTCAGCTTGCAGGATCAGAATACGTTTACCCAGGCGCCAACCATACACGCTTTGAACACTGTTTAGGCGTGATGTTCCTTTCAGGCGAGGTCTTAGAAAACCCCAATGTTTCACGATGTGTAACTGACGAAGAAGTTGAAATGTGCCGAATTTCAGCTCTTCTCCATGATGCAGGACACGGACCTTTCTCTCATGTGTTTGAACATTTACTCATAAAAGATTTGGAAAAGACACATGAAGATATGACTTCGTGGATTATTGAAAAGAGTGAGGTTGCCGATAAATTATCAAAGATGGGTTTTAGTCCTCAAGAGGTGGCTCAGCTAGCTGTTGGAAAACTGCATAAGCCAGAGAAAGCGTTCCTTGACCAAATAATAAGTAGCGCCGTAGACGTTGACAAGCAAGACTTCATTGTACGAGATACCTACCATACCGGAGCAGAGTACGGCTTTATTGATGTTTACCGATTAATCCATGCACTTGATGTTTTAGGAGAAAATCTAGCTGTTGAACTTGGCGCCTTATCAGCTTTGGAAGCATTTATGATTGCGAGGATTGAATCATTCAAAAGCATCTATTTCCACCGCGTAGGCCGTGCAGCTCAAATAATGCTCGCTTCCGCTATGGAAAAAGCAAACAGCGAGTTAGGCTTAACAGCATTTAAGACTCCTGAAGAATATTTAGCGCTTGATGACTACACGGTCTGGTCAGCACTCAAAAAATGCGAAGCATCGAAAGGAATCATAAACGACCTAGAAACGCGCAAAATGCTAAAGTGTGCTTATGAGCGAACCTTTTACGAGAAAGACACAATGATCTCGAACATTTTTGGTCGGGAATCATACAGACGACAGATGCAAAGTGAGATAGCCATGGAAGCGGATGTGGATCTCGAATCAGTGATAATAGACGTGCCCACCGTACCCTCAGTCCCTTATCATCATGGAGTGTTAATGGAATCAATGGAAATCCCAGTTTTCACAAGAAACCAAGCAGGCGACAGAAAGCTACAGCGACTAAGCGAAAGCTCAAAAATCTTTGAAACACTAAAAGGTTTTATGAACATACTTAGAGTCTATACGACAGCAATCGATCGTGAGAAGGTAGAGAAAGCTACAGCTAAAATCTTGGGAAAAGTTCCTTCTGCTGCAAAAATCTCGTTTTAATAGTTTTTTCTTAAATACTAGTCCTGCTTAAGAAGAAAAGTATAAGAACTGAAAGTCTGCGGAGGAAAAAGCCTTGGAAAATGACTCAGATGACAAAAAAGTCATCAGCGTAAGAATCAAAAAGAAAATTGAAACAAAAACAGAACCATCTGTGCTTTTTGACCAAAGCGACATACGAAAATTCGTCTCCGAATTCATCTCTTCATGGATAAGAGGAGATCTCATAATCCGTTTCCCAACAGCCGCGGAACTAGCCAAAAAGACACCTTTAAGCATTGCCTTTCCAACGGACCCATCGGTAAACGCAGAATTGAAAATTAAAGAACATTATGTAGACTTGCTTTCTATGATAACAGGAATAAAACCAGCATCCTTTGACGATCAAGAAAGAGCTATTTCTGAAGTTTTCAAAATGCTGATGATGTTTCGATCAGCAAACAGAATCGAAGGAAAAATCCTATCAAGTGACATAGAAAGAAGAGTAAAAGAACTAGAAAAAACACTGACGGATCAAAGTAAACTTGTTGATCAAATAACTGGATTTCTTTTTAAACCAAAAAACTCAACTAAGAAAACTCAAGCTAGCTAAAAAGCTTGATTCTGTAAGGGTAAGGTTTATTCGAAGGAAAAAGCATTCTGCTTGATGCTTTTGTCAAAAGCGCTCCGGTAGTATAGTCCGGTCAAGTATGCCGGCCTTTCGAGTCGGCGACCCGGGTCCAAATCCCGGCCGGAGCACTAACTTGCTTACAAACTTATCAACATGCATCCAGTTTTATTTTATAATTATTTCAGCATATTATCGTTCAACGATAAGTATATTAATTGACTGATTGTCGCTATTTTTCAAAAAATGTGGTCTCTGAATGGACTCAAGCAATTTAGCTAACACCAACCCAAACGCGGGAAAAACTGGTGCAAATTATCCCTACAGAGTTCTACTAACCGTAACAGCAGTCGCGCTATTAGTAAACTATGTAGAAACAATGGTCATCCCGGGCATACCAACAATTCAGAGAGATTTATCGACTACAACAACAGTCGCATCTTGGATTACTTCGGCATTTCTAATAGTTGGAGCCGCCGTCTCGCCGCTTTTCGGAAAACTTGGGGATATTTATGGCAAGAAGAAAATCTTCCTTACAGTTCTTCTCTTCTATATCGCGGGAGTTGGATTAGCCGGATTTGCCACAAACATTTACTTGCTTATTGCCTCAAGATCAATTCAAGGCATTGGCTTTGCCATCGTTCCCTTAGGACTAGCTATAATCACCGATATTTTCCCAAAAGAAAAAGTAGCCACTGCTCAGGGCATAATCAGCGGAACCTTTGCAATAGGCGCCACAGCAGGCTTAATCATAGGCGCTTATATAGTACAAGATTTAAGCTGGCAATGGGCTTTCCACACTGCCTTCATACTAAGCATAATTCTATTCTTTATCGTTTTAGTGGCTTTGAAGAAAGATGTACCTGGCGAAAAGAGCAAATTAGACGTGACCGGAGCGGCCACGTTAATGTCCGGTATAATCCTCGTCTTACTGTACTTAACTGAAGCTCCGACTTTAGGATGGCTATCGCTTGAAGACATTGCATTCCTTATACCTGGCTTGATCTTAACGGTTGGCTTCTTTGTTTTCGAAAACAAACAAAAAAGTCCGCTTATCCAGTTAAGCTTGCTAAAAATCAGAAATGTACTTGTTGCAAACATAATCGGCATACTATCAAGCCTTGCCATGTTCCTACTCTTCTTCGCCGTTATCTATTACGCTCAATACCCAACAGTCATTGGTCCATACGGATTAGGACTAAACATTATCAACACTGGATTAACACTTGCACCAGCAACACTAGTTATGCTTATAGTTGGACCAATAATGGGCAGACTTGTAACCAAAATAGGACCAAAACCAATACTTGCTCTGGGAGCATCCATTAGCATCGCTGGTCTAATTTTATTTATCTTCTCCAGAGGAACTACAACCGAACTAACCATAGACGTAGCGGTTGCACTCATAGGAGTTGTATCACTGATCATACCCATAGTGAATATGATTTCAATATCAGTTCCAAAAGAGAATATAGCAGTAGGTTTAGGCATGAACACAATGCTAAGAAATCTAGGCGGAGCAATCGGTCCAGTTCTCGCCACA
>Ga0335081_10008758_pt1 | contig 16234 bp, 13 predicted proteins | sample Lox_Sample_35_FD_206713 | JGI IMG/M metagenome (GOLD analysis project Ga0335081, IMG submission 206713) | Soil microbial communities from Loxahatchee National Wildlife Refuge, Florida, United States - Lox_Sample_3.5 | ecosystem: Environmental > Terrestrial > Soil > Wetlands | place: USA... | reverse complement strand
CCAGATCCGCGTACGTGCGTGAGGTGAGTACCCGGCCCACCCGCGCGTCGAACTCGTCCTTGGTCAGCAGGCCCTGCGCGAACGCGGTTTTGAGCATGCCGATCATCTGCTCGCGGTCGGCGTGCGATGCCCGCATGTGGCCATAGCCGCCGGGAACTGCTGCCTTTTCGTTTCCCGGCCATACCATCACGGCACCTCCCATGGAGGAGGATCAGCAGACAGCGTAACCCAGCTGTCCTCGGGCGGTCATCTTCAGACCTCAAGCTCCACGATCTTCCCCGGCGGCCGGCAGCGTCTGCCGCCAGCACTCCTGGGTAGTCCCCGCGTCCGTCAGCGGATGGCGGGCATCGGCGGGCGGGTTGGTTCGCCGGCGGAGTCAGGGGGCTCGATGGCCAGGTGGGGGAGGCGGCGGTCCAGCCAGCGGGGCAGCCACCAGTTGGCGTTGCCGAATAGGTGCATCGCCGCCGGTACCAGGACGGTCCGCAGGATGAACGCGTCCAGCGCCACCGCGGCGGCCAGCCCGATGCCGAATTCGGCGACGTCCCGCTGGCCCAGGAACGAGAACGTCAGAAACACGCAGATCATGATCGTCGCCGCCGCGGTGATGACCCGGGCGGTCTCCACCTGCCCGGTCCGCACCGCGTCGGAGTTGCGGCGCCCGTGCACCCACTCCTCGTTCATCCGGCTGACCAGGAACACCTGGTAGTCCATGGACAGGCCGAACAGGATGGCCAGCGTCACGCCGCCGATGTACACCCGCAGTGTGGTGCCGTGCGCGGCGGCCGGGATGGTGTCGTTGCGCAGCGTGCTGATGAGGTCGGATGTCGCCTTCGCCTCGGGCGAGGTGCCTGGAGTCACCTGAATGACCTCAGTCCCGGACACGGCGGCGATCTGGCGCACGCTGATCACGTCGGCCACCGTGGGCAGGCCGGCTTCCAGCGTCCGGAGGGCGCCGCATCGGCGGGCGAACTGGTCTGGGCGACCAGCAGCAGCGGGCCGTTGAAGCCGGGCCCGAACCCGTCGGCGAGCAGGTCGTATGCCTGCTGGCCTGCCTGGTGAAGTCGACGGTGGCGTACGCGGTGCGTCCGTCCCGGCTGATCTGCGCGGTCCCGCGCGGCCCGTACGGGCTGACCACGGTGGCGACCTCGGGCATCACCGCCGGAAACACCACCTACCGATGGCAGACATGAATCTCCCCGTGTAACGACAGATCGGACCTAATCCATCGTTCGCGATCTGGGCAGGCCCGTCGTCCGCCTGGCATCGTGTCTTTCACGTACCGCGGTCGCGGTAGGACCCCCCGCTGGCTACCGCGTTCGCAGGTGCCGGGCCATGCCACGCATCCGCGTGGTGGATCTGCTGGTGAGCGGCGATACGGCCGGCGAGGAAGGCGGCATCGTCGTTGACGAAGCCGAGCAAGGCCGAACCGCGGGTGTGCTGCCACGGCAGGCCCACGAAGTAAAGGCCGGGGACATCGGTGACCCCGCGCCGGTGGATTATCGTCCCGTCGTGGCTCACGCCGGGAATGTGGATCCAGGAGTAGTCGGAGCGGTAGCCGGTCGCCCAGATCACGACGTCCACGTCCAGGCTGGCGCCGTCGGTGAACCGGACGGTGCGCCCGTCCGCCGCGGCTACCCCTGGGCGGAACCTGACTCCCGCGGCCTGGAGCCGGCGGCGGCTGCCGCCGATGATGAACTCGCGGCTCGACATCCGGCGCCCCAGCCGGGAGTCGGCGGTGACCCGCATCAGCCCGAACCGGGTGAGCCACCAGAACAGGTCCTGCCCGGCCAGCCGCTGGGGCAGCATCGGCGCCCTGGTCGCGATCGACAGGTCGACCTGGCGGGTAGCGGCGAGCTCTTCGGCGATCTGGAGCCCGGAGTTGCCGCCGCCGACAACCAGTACTGGCCCGGGCGGCAGGGCCTGCGGGTTGCGGTACCCGGCGCTGTGCAGCTGGGTCACCGAGCCGTCCAGCCGCTGGGCAGCCGACGGCACGTACGGCACCTGGAACGGCCCGGTCGCCACCACCACCTGGCGGGCGCGGAAGACACCATCTTCGGTGCGCACCTCGAAGCCCTCGGCTGTCCGGGAGAGGCCGGTGACCCGGGCGTTCAGCCGGACCGGCAGGTCGAACGCGGTCGCATAGGCCTTGAGGTAGCCGGCGACCGCGTCTTTGCCCGGGTAGGTATCCGGCGGCCCGGGGAAGGGCATGCCCGGCAGGGCGTCGGCCTGGGTGGGGGTGAACAGCGTCAGGGAGTCCCACCGGGAGCGCCAGGTGCCCCCGAGGTCGGGGGCCGCGTCCAGGACCACGAACCGCAGATTCTGCCGGGCCAGGTGCCAGGCCGTGGCCAGGCCTGCCTGGCCACCGCCGATCACGACGACATCCATCAGGTCGCTACTTGCTGTGTCTGGTTGCATGTCTCCACGATCACGCGAGCCGGGCCCGGTTCGCACCGGCGAAATTGCCGGGTCAGGTGAAGTTGACGCCGGCTGAGATCGCTACCGCCAGGATCAGGGCGGCGAGCCAGTCGACCGTGGCGCAGAACGGAGGCCACCAGCGCGTGTTGGCGACGTAGCCGGTGCGGTGCTGCCACAGGTCCTTGGCGCCGTGGCCGGCCAGTCCGGCCACCAGAAACCACGGTGACGCGGCTACGGCGATCGCGGCCACGACAACGAAGACGGCCGCGACGATGCTCTCGACCGTGATGACACTCCGGCGGCCGTCGGCGACGGCGAAGCCGATGTAGACCGCGGCTATCAGAGGTCAGCGACCGGCTGGTGCGAGAGACCGGCGGGAACCCTCTTGCGCTTCTCGAGTTGCCTACCGAGCTGACCGCGGGCCAGTTGCGGGGAACCGCCCCGTTGCCGCGGCAGTTGCTGCTCACGGCCGGTGTGGAGCGCTCGCCCTGGCCGGGGCCCGGGCCGAACAGCGCGGCGGGTACGTCGCGGCCGCCGCCGCGTACGAGCGGGCTTCCGAACTGACGGCCGGTGAGGAGGTGCGCGCGGCGCGCCTTTTCTTCGCCGCCAGGAACGCGTGGGCGTCCGGGCAGGCCATCCGGGCCCGGGCCCTGGCCCGGTCGGGGCGAGAGCTCACCGGCGACGCGCTGCTGCGCGCGGATATCGACCGGCTGCGGGGACGCATCGAGGTCAATGTCGGCTCGGCCGCCGACGCGCACGGGATCTTCATGCAGGCCGCGCGGGCCGTCGTCGGCCTGGACCCGGTACGGGCCATTGAGATGGCGGTAGCTGCCACCCTGATGAGCAGCTACGGTGCCGACAGCGGGACGTCGCTGTCGGCCGGCCTGCTCCCGGTCGCCGTCGAAACCGGCGACACGACCCGCACCCGCTGCCTCAAGCATCTGCTCACGGCCATGACGCTGGCGGGCAACAGTGAGTGGGGCGACGCGGTGGCCGCGCTCGGGCCTGCCCTGGTGCTGGGCAGTGAAGTTGAGGATCTTGACCTGCTCGGGAACTTGGGCAATGCCGCACTGAACCTCGGTGACGACGAGGCGTCCCGGCGGTTCTACGCACGGATGCTGACCGACGCCCGGGTGCGCGGCGCCGGCATGCTGGCGATGTACGCGCTGCAACGACTGGCCTTCCCTCAGTTGCTCGCAGGCCAGTGGACGGCGCTGCGCAGCTCCGCCGACGAGGCGTTCACCCTGGCCCGCAGCGTCGGGCAGCCGGCGCTCACAGCGGCACCGCTGGCGTGGCTGACCCTGCTCGCGGCGCTCCAGGGCGCAGCCGACTACGAGAACCTGCTCGCAGACCTCGAGGAGGTTGCGGCCGCGCACTCGCTCGGCATCTTGACCGACCCGGTACATGATCTGACCCGCTGGGCGAAGGGCACCCGCGCCACCCACGACGGGGACACGTCCGCCGCACTGCACAACCTGAGCCAGATGAGGCTTTCCATCCTGACCCGGATGGCGGCACCGGATCGCGTCGACGCGGCCGTCCGCGCCGGCGACGCCGCCCAGGCCGCCGCCTGGACGGGAGAACTGACACCGTTCGCCAAGGCGACCCAGTGGCCTTGGGCGCTGGCCTCGGTGGCTTACGGACGGGCCATGACCGCGGACCCAGCCGATGCTGCCGGCCTGTTCGAGACCGCGCTGACCCGCTACCGGAACGCGAACCGGCCCTACGACCAGGCCCGCACCCAGCTCGCCTACGGGGAGTTCCTGCGCCGCGCCCATCGCCGCGTCGACGCCCGCACCCATCTGCGTGCAGCCCTCGAGACCTTCACCGACCTGAACGCCGGCCCGCTCGTCGCCCGCACCACCCGGGAGCTACGCGCATCGGGAGAGACGGCCCGCAAACGTGACCCGTCCACCCTGCAGCAGCTGACACCCATGGAGCTGAAGGTCGCACAGCTCGTCAGCACGGGCTTGTCCAACAAGGACATCGCGGCCCAGTGCTGGGTGTCGCCCCGGACGGTCGCGTTCCATCTGCGCAACGTGTTCGCGAAGGCTGGCGTCAGCTCACGCGGCGAACTCGCCCAGCTTGACCTCCACTGAGCCCTCGCACCCGGCCGCAGCCGCCAGGGGCGCTCAGTCGAGCTTCAGCCTGGCCAGTTCGGCGCGGGAGCTGAGGCCGAGCTTGCTGAACACGTTGCGCAGGTGGAAGTCGACGGTGCGCGGGCTGAGGAACAGCTGCGCCGCGGCGTCCCGGTTGGACAGGCCCTGCCGAACGAGCGTGGCGACCTGCCTCTCCTGAGCGGTGAGCTGCGTCGCGGTGGTGACGTCGCGGCGGCGGGCGGTTTCGCCGGAGGCGCGCAGCTCTCGCGCGGCGCGAGTGGCCCACCGCGCGGCCCCGAGGTCTTCGAACACCTCGAGCGCGGTGCGCAGGTGTGCGCGGGCATCGACCCGGCGGCGGGCACGGCGCAGGTACTCGCCGTAGCCGAGGTGGATGCGGGCCCGGTCGAACCGGCGCGGGGCGGTGCCAGCGTGCTGGATCGCCTGCTCGAACTGCTCTGGTGCGTGCGCGTCGTCGGACAGCAGCGCGTGTCCGTATGCGGCGACGGCGCGCGCCCAGCCCGACCCGACCGCCGCGCCGAACTGGTCGAGTTCTGCCGCCCAGCCGCGAGCCAGGTCGGCGCGCTCGGCGCGGACCGCGGCCTCGATGCGGTCGAGCGCCGCCAGTCGTGCCATGGGGCCGGTCATCTGCTCGAGGTGGTGCAGCGTGGCGGTCGGCGTCTCCGCGGTCAGGGCGCGGGCCCATCGGGCGAGGTCGTCGACCGCGGGGCCGGTGACCCCCGCGCTGGGCAGGGCCGCGATCGCCTGCAGGTGCCCGGCGAGCTGGGCGCGCTGGTCGCGCAGCGCGGCCAGCAATGCCAGCCAGCCGTGCGGGAACCTGGTCAGGGCGGGCTGGCCGCTGCTGCCGGCCAGGTCGAGGGCTTCGGCGGCGCCGGCGGCGAGCGCGGCCCAGTCACCGGTGGCGACGTCGCCGAACGCGCGCCGGGTGAGCGCGTAGACGATCAGCACGAGCGCCCCGGACTCGCGGGCGCTGGTGAGCAGGCGCGTGTGGTGCGCCTGGACGATGTGGTCGTCGCCGAGGTGAACGGCGGCGATGCCGAGGTTGCCGCGGAGGTCGGTGTCCTCACCGGGGTCGCAGTCCGCCAGGGCCGGGCGGAACTGCGCTGCTGCCTCGGCGAAATGCCCGTTCCTGATGTGCACGAATCCAGCCAGCAGCCGGGCATAGCAGCGCGCGCCGTCGCTGCTCGCCGCGGTGACGTCGCCGAGCGTTGCGGCCTGTTCGGACAGGTCCTCCGCGCCCTCGCCGACGAAGGTGACGACCGCGGCGGCCAGCATCGTCATCGCCCGGGCGCGGTCGACGTCGACCGGCGCCACCTCGCGGGCGGCCTGCAGCAGGATCCGGTGGCCGACCAGGGGTATTGTCCGGGCGGTCAGAAGCGGCGGCGAGGTGCCAGGCGCGCCGGTCGGCGTCGCCGTCCATCGCGTAGGCCAGCGCCCGGTGGGCGGCGCGGCGTTGTGCGCTGGTCGCCGCGCGGTAGACCGCCGAGCGCACCAGGGGGTGGTAGAGCGTGAGCACATCGCCGTCGACGCGCAGCAAGCCGGCTTGCTCGACCGCGTCGAGGGCATCGTCACCGACGTCGAGGCGGTCGGCGGCGTCCCGGACCACCGGCAGCCGTGCGGTGTCGTCGGCCGCGGCCACCAGCAGGAACTGCTGTGCGGCTTCCGGCAGCCTCCGGTACCGGTCCAGGAATGCCCGTTCGACACCGCCGGTGAGCGGCAGTTGCTCCGGCAGCGGGACCCGGCCGGCCAGCTGCTCACCGGACAGCACCTCGGTCAGCTCGCCGAGCGCCAGGGGATTGCCCCCGGTGGCGGCGACGAGCTGATCCCGCACCGCGGCGTCCACGTCCCCCGGCGCGTGGCTGCGGAGCAACTGACCGGCCGCCTCGCCGCTCAGCCCGCCGAGGGTGAGGCATGGCAGCTCGCCCGGGTCGAAGCCGTACGCGTCGCCGTCGCGCGCGGCGAACAGCAGCGCGACCCGTTCGGCTTGCAGCCGGCGGGCGACGAAGAGCAGCGCGGCGGCTGAGGCCTCGTCGAGCCAGTGGGCGTCGTCGGCGATCGCGAGGACCGGGCGTTCCTCGGCGGCGTCGGCGAGCAGGCTGAGGGTTCCGAGGAAGGCGAGGAACCGGTCGCCCTCGCCCTCGAGCTCACCGAAGGTCGCCTGTAGCGCAGCCCGCTGCGGCGCCGGGAGCTCGCCGACCCTCGTGCGCAGCGGCCACAGCAGCCGCTGCAGCGCGGCGAACGCCAGCGGGGACTCCGACTCGACGCCTTGCGTGCGGAGCACCGTCATGTCGGCGGCCGCCGCGGCGGCGTCGGCCAGCAGTGTCGACTTTCCGCTGCCGGCCACGCCGTGGACCACCAGTGCGCCGCCGCAGGAGCCACGGGCAGCCTCGAGCAGGGCGGTGATGCCCGCCCGTTCGGCATCCCGGCCGACCAGCACCTAAGCGATGGTACCGAGCCCGGACCAGCCGGATGACCGTGCCAAACCCGGCAATTTCGCCGGTGCGACCGCCCAGGTCCAAACCGGAACCTTGACCTACCCGGTCAACCGCTCAGCAGGAGGACGACATGCTCGAGAACACGCCACGTACCTTCATCGGCGCCACCACGTTCCAGGTCACCGGCATGACCTGCGGTCACTGCCAGCGCGCCGTTACCGAAGGGATCAGCCGGATACCCGGCGTCCGCAGCGTCGCCGTCGATCTGGCCACCGGCAGCGTCACGGTCACCGTCATCCAGCCGGTCGACCGGGCCGATATCGCCCGCGCCGTCGACGAGGCCGGTTACACCCTCATCCCGTAGCCGCACCCATCAATCTCGAGACAGGGGACGACGATGACCACCGCCACCGGCTCCACGTGCACCCTCGACATCGGCGGCATGACCTGCGCCTCCTGCGTACGGCACGTCGAGAAGGCGCTGTCGCGTATCGACGGAGTCCGCAGTGCCGAGGTGAACCTGGCCACCGAGGCCGCCACGGTCAGCTTTGACCCGCAGACCGCGGGGCTGAGCGAGCTCACCGCGGCGGTCGCCGCGGCCGGTTACACCGCCACCCCCCGGCCCGCCGCCGGCCCCCAGCCGGTGCCGCCGGACGACCAGGACCCGGCGGCCGCGGCCGGCACCGCGCACGACGCGCAGCTGCGTGACCTCAAGCGCAAATGGCAGGTCACCCTGACGGTCGGCCTCGGGCTGATGGTCCTGATGTACCTGCCACTGAACCTAGACACCATGGACTGGCTGATGCCGGCCATCTTCGTCGTCGCGACCGTCCTGCAGTTCTGGGCCGGCCGCGGCTTCTACGCCGCCGCGTGGGCGGCCGCCCGGCACGGCGCGACCAACATGAACACCCTGGTCGCTCTCGGCACCGGCGTGGCCTGGGGTTACAGCGCCTTCGTCACCCTGTGGCCCGGGATCGCCGAACGAGCCGGGCTGCCGCTGCACCTGTACTTCGAGACATCCCTGGTGATCATCGCCTTGATCCTGATGGGCCGGTGGATGGAACTGCGCGCCAGGAACCGCACGGCCGCCGCCATCACCGCACTCGTCGGACTGGCCCCGAAGACGGCCCGGGTGATCCGCGACGGCAGCGAGCACGATGTCCCGATCGAGGAGGTCCTGGCCGGAGACGTGGTCCGGGTCCGGCCCGGGGAAAAGGTCCCGGTCGACGGGATCATCGTCGACGGGGAATCGACGATCGACGAGAGCATGCTCACCGGCGAGAGCGTTCCGGTCGGCAAGGCTCCGGGGGACCAGGTCATCGGCGCGACCATCAACGGCACCGGCACGTTTGTGTTCCGTGCGACGGCCGTGGGCCAGGACACCGCACTCGCGCAGATCGTCCGGCTCGTCGAGGACGCGCAGGGCGCCAAGCCGCCTATGCAGCGCCTGGCCGACACCGTCTCCGCGTGGTTCGTGCCCGGCGTCCTCATCGCCGCCGCCGTGACGTTCATCGTCTGGGCCCTGGCCGGGTCGGCCGGCCACCACTGGACCATGGCGATCGGCACCGCCATCGCGGTGCTCATCATCGCCTGCCCCTGCGCACTCGGCCTGCCCACCCCGACCGCGGTCATGGTGGGCACCGGTAAAGCCGCCGAACTCGGCGTCCTGATCGGCAACGGTGACGCACTCGAGCAATCCCGCCGGCTGACCGCGATCGTCCTGGACAAGACCGGCACGATTACCCAGGGCCGACCCGCCGTGACCCGGATCCACACCACCGGCCACTGGGACGCGGCCTCCCTGCTCGCTTTCGTCGCGGCCGCCGAGACCGGCAGCGAACACCCGCTGGGCGCCGCGATCATCACCGCAGCCCGCGACCGCGACCTGGCGCTGCCGCCAGTCGAGCGTTTCATCGCTATCCCCGGCCGGGGCATCGACGCCACGGTCGAGGGCCGCCGCGTCCTGGCCGGCAACGCCGCACTCCTCACCGATGCGGGCATCGACGTCACGGCGCTGGCAGGAGAGGCCGGCCAGGCGGCCGGCTCCGGGCAGACCCCGATGTTCGCCGCCGTCGATGCCGAAGCGGCCGGCCTGATTGTGGTGGCCGATCCCGTCAAGCCGGATTCCGCCGACGCGGTCGCCCAGCTGAAGGCGCTCGGCCTCGAGGTATGGATGCTCACCGGCGACAACGCCGCCACCGCGCAGGCGGTCGCCGCCGACGTCGCCATCGACCACGTCCTCGCCGAGGTGCTGCCGCACCAGAAGGCCGAGCAGGTCCGCGCGCTGCAGGCCGCCGGGCACGTAGTCGCCATGGTCGGCGACGGCATCAACGACGCGCCCGCGCTGGCCAGCGCGGACGTCGGTGTCGCCGTCGGCACCGGCGCCGACGTCGCCATCGCCGCCTCCGACATCACCCTCGTCGGCGGCGACCTGCGCGGTGTCGTCGCCGCGATCGCGCTGTCCCGGCGCACCGTAACCACCATCAAGCAGGGCCTCGGCTGGGCCTTCGCCTACAACATCATGCTCATCCCGGTGGCCGCCGGAGCGCTCTACGCCTGGCACGGCATCCTGCTCAACCCGATCCTCGCCGCCGCGGCCATGGCGATGAGTTCGGTGAGCGTGGTCAGCAACGCGCAGCGGCTGCGCCGCTTCCGCCGGCCGGCCAGCACGCACGAGATCTTGCATCCGAAGCTGCGCGCCAGGCTCAGCCAGTACAGCTACCTCACCACGGTGGCGGCGGCCGCCATCGCCATCGGCATCGGGCTGACCGCAGCCAGCTACACCACCACCGCCCAGCGCGGCATGAACGGCACGCTTACCTGGACCGAATCCGCCGGCATGCCGATGCGGCCCACGATGAGCACGATGATGACCACCGAGATCCCGCCAGTGGACGCCGCCGAAGCCAATGTGCACGTGCAGATCCTCGTGCCGGCCGGCACCCGCCCCGGTCTCCCCGCCCGCGTCGTCATCAAGGTGACCGACGCCCGCAGCGGCAGCCCGGTCACCGACCTCCGCCTGACCCACAGCGTGTTCATGCACCTGATCGCGACGCGCGCCGATCTCGCCACGTTCACCCACGTGCACCCCGAACCCACCGGGGCCGCGGGCGAGCTCGCCGTCACGATGACCTTCCCCACCCCCGGCCGGTACATCCTGAACACCGAGTTCCGCCGCAACGGGCAGATGGCCGACATCCACGACCGGCAACTCGTCACGATCGTCGGCCCGGCACCGGCCCCGCGACCGGTCACCCCCGGGCCGCGGACCATCACCGTCGATGGCGTCCGCGTCGAACTGCACGGACGGGCCCAGGCCGGCACGACCAGCGACCTGACCTTCAGCCTCACCGATGCACGCTCGGGCCAGCCGCTGCGCAACCTCCAGCCCTACCTGGCCGCCGCCGGCCACATCGTCATCATGCGCGCCGACGGGCAGACCTTCGCCCACGAGCACGCCGATGTCCGCGACCGCTCCGGCGCTCCGGTGTTCGCGCTCCCCGGCACCACGTTCGGACCCGACCTGCCCGTGCACGTTCACTTCGATACGGCCGGCACATACCGGTTGTGGGGACAGTTCCGACTCGCCAGCGGCCGGATCATCACCGTCCCGTTCACCGTCGAAGCTTCCTCGAATCACTAGGCACGACCGATTCCAAGCTGCTCCTCTGGCGGCGAGCCGCCCGGTTCCGGCACGCGAACCGGCGGCTCGCCGCTGGTTTAGGCTCGCAGACATGACCATTCAGCGGATGGACAACGTCGGCATCGTCGTCGACGACCTGGATGCCGCCGTCGCGTTCTTCGCCGAGCTCGGCATGGAGCTCGAAGGCAAGATGCAGGTCGAAGGCCTCTGGGCGGACCGCACCGTCGGACTCGAAGGCCTCCGGAGCGACATCGCGATGATGCGGACCCCGGACGGCCACGGCAAGCTGGAGCTGGCCAAGTACCACACCCCCGCGGCGGCCGCCGCCGACCCGCAGAACCCGCCGCCCAACACGCTGGGCCTGCATCGCGTCATGTTCGCCGTCGACGACATCGACGACACCATCGCCCGCCTGCGCGCCCACGGCGCCGAACTCCTCGGCGAGGTGGCGCAGTTCGAGAAAATCTTCCGGCTCTGCTACCTCCGCGGCCCCGCGGGCATCATCGTTGCCCTGGCCGAACGGATCGGCTGACACGACCCCCCTTAGCCAGTCGCGGTGGCGGTCGGCGTGGCGGTCGGGGTCGCGGAGTGCGGCGCGTTGCTTACCGGAGCGGTGCTACCGGGGGCAGTCGCGGCAGGCGCCGTGCTGGCCGCCGGTGAGCTGCTGGCGCCGCTGGGCGAGGTGCTAGTCGCGGGAGCGGTCGCGGCGGCCCCCGACGTGCTGGCCGACGGCGTGGGGGACGGGCTGGCCGGGGCGGCCTTGCCCTCGGATCCGCCGCCGAAGGTTGTGCCGTGGCCCGGCTTGCCCTGGACTACGGCCGACAGTGGCTTGCCCGCCGCACCCTCCAGCAAGGTGACCACGATGGCGCCGGCGATGAACGCGACGACGATAAACGCGACCGGACTGGCCCAGCGCCGCCAATGCGGACGGCCGTTCCCCGCAGGCGCGGCGGCGGCGTCCAAGGTGACCACGGTAGCTTGGGTGACCGCGGCCTCCTCGCTGGGGTGCAGCGGGTGGCCTCGGGCGCGGATGGCTTCGGCCCGGGCAGTGGCGAGTGCGGCGGATCGGCGGATGCCCCGCTCGGCCCACCAGGAGGCCGTCCCGGAGGCCAGGCTGCCGATCACCATCCCCACGATCGTCCCCGCGGCGCCGATCAGGCTGCCCAGGATCGCGGCGAGCACGGTCCCGGTGGTAGCGGCGACGATGGCAGGCATGTGTGACCGGAAGGTTTCCGGCTTGGCCTGTGGCTTTGATTCTGGCTTAGCAGTGTCGCTGGTCATGATCTCCGAGCAGGTCATGGCGCATCGGCGGGCCGAACGGCGTGAGGAACTTCAGGCTACCCGCCGCGGCCGGTCCGGGGAGCGTGAGGAGCGTCACCCTCATGCTGAGCCCACGAGCCGCTGACGACGAGTGAACTTAACCTGTCGCGGAGCGGGCGACGGGAATCGAACCCGTATAGCCAGCTTGGAAGGCTGCTGACACACTCTGGTCGCCCACTCCCATTGGCGGCTTTGACCAGGAAATGCAACGTCTCAACTCCGCTGTGCTGCCTGTTTGGGTAGAAACTGGTAGAAAATCGCCGCTTCCTGGAGTCTGTGAAGGCCGGTGCAGCGTAGTCCCGCTCTGTGTCCTCCCTGTGCCGGACACGGGGTGACTCAGCGCGTCGGGAAATCGGTAGGGGAGTTCGCCGGTAAGCCCTGCGCGATTGCGCTCCAGTAACCCGCCGGAATCAGGCCGCCACTGGGCGAACTTGTTCACTTGGCCTGGATGTCCCGTAGCCAGATCGGTCTAAGTGCCCGAGGCGCCGAGGCGCCGCTTTCGCCGGCGTTGGCGGTCACCCAGCTGAACCAACTCTTCCGTTGCTGTCGAGGCCTACCCTGGCCGCGCTCACGTCAGCGCCCCGCATCGGATTTTCGCTCCTATCCGTCGCCCTGGGCCAGGGTGACAGGCAGGCCACTGCGGGCGTCTGGGCCGCCGTCGCTCAGACCCATGCGGTGCTTGCCCTGGCCACCGCTATCGGCGCATCCGGTGCGGATCACCGGGCCTGGGCCGACGCCGCCGGGACCGGGTTCGGATCCGGCCGCGAGCGCTGGCGGCCCGTGTGTAGTGAGGGAAATCGGATCAAGAAGTGACTTCAAGCCCGGCCGGCAGCGCCTTACCGGGTCACCGGCCGCTGCTCCCGCTGCCACTCGCCCCCGGCCATGTACGGCCCGGCCGGGAGCCCGCGATGTGAAAGGTGCCGAGATGGCGGAGCTTCGCGACCTGCCAGGACCGCCGAGCCGTCGTGCGGTGCCCCGCCCAGGCCGCGGGGCTGGGGGTGAGGCGGGACAGCCTCGCCAGCCGCCCAGCCCGTGCTGACTAGACACGGATAGTCACAGCCGCTTACGCTAGGCCATTCTAGTGACTATTCATGTCTGTTTACCTACACAGAGCGATGTCTCTCGGTGCTGCATGGGCCTAACAGCTCCAGCCGGAGGGAGACGGCTCATCCGCGCCCGGCAACTACCGTATCCATCCCCTTGACGTGATCTCGATCGCGCTCGGGATCGCCATCCTGCTGGCCATCGTCTGGCCGAAATGACCCCGCCGACCGTGACACCCCGCAGCCCCTCACCCCGGCAGCCGGGTGAAGCGGCGGGCTTCCCCTCCCAGCACGGACACATCGCCTTAAAGGAAGGACACGGCGACGGCACAGACGCGCAGGACGTCCGATCCGGACTTCAAGGAGGGCGCGGTGCGGCCGGCACGGGAGCCCGGCCGCCGGTTTAGGGCCGCCCGGCCGAGGCACAAGTGATCAGGCGGGCTCAATGGCCTGCCGATGGAGCTGGTGCCCGGCCGGAGGTGGATGGCATGGAAATCAAGATGGCGCTCTGCCTGCCCCGCGATGCCGCCAGCGTGCCGGTCACCCGCCGGGTCCTGGACCGGTGCCTGGAGACTCTGGGAGTCACACCGGATACGCGTGCCGACATCGCGCTGGCGCTCAGCGAGGCCTGCGCCAACGTCGTTCAGCACGCCGGGCCCGGCGAGGAATACCAGGTGCAGGTGAGCGCCAGGAACAGGCAGTGCGTCATCGAGGTGGTCAACGCCGGCAGCCGGACCGGTACCGTCCAAGGCGGCCGCGGGACCGGCCGCGAACGGCTCGGCGGGAGTGCTCGTGCCGGCGATCCTGCGCCCGCAACCGCCGAGCACGGCCGCGGCCTGAAGATCATCCATGCCGTGGCCGACAACATGCGGCTGACCGGCAACGAACGCCACGGAACGACCGTGCACTTTGAGAAGACACTGCAATGGCTGCCCGGAGCAGCCGGGCAGCACCTGTTCAACGCCGACAGCGACAGCTAAGCGGCCAAGGCAGGCATACCCTAGCGTCTTCGCCGCCAGTCGGCCCACCGAAGACCGCACCGCGCGTCGGCGGCAATCCGGACCGCGGCAGAGCGGATTGTGGTGGAGCCCGATTCCGCGCTCGCCCGTATCCAGCCGCCTGGATCACGAGCATGCTTGGGGCATGAGCGGTCACGGCGAATTCCTGGCCTGGGTCAGCACAGCGCTGTACCAGGCCGAACTGGCGCTGCACAACGGCGACCCCGCCCCCCGCCGGGCGCTGTGGTCCCGCAACGAACCCGTGAGCGTCCTGGGCGCGATGCGCAGCGCCCATGGCCAGCAGGAGATCGACGAGCTGTTCACCGCCCTGGGCAGCAGCTTCTCCGGCTGCACGTCATACGCCTTTGACCTGCAAGCCTGCGACGTGGCGGATGACATGGCCTACACGGCCGGCCTGGAGCACGTCTCGGTCTCGGTGGACGGCCAGCCGCGTACCTACACGTTGCGGGTCACCCAGGTGTACCGCCGCGAATCCGGCCAGTGGAGGGTCGCCCACCGTCATGGCGACACGGTAACCGGATGACGGTCCGCGCCCCAGCCATGTCGCGTTCCGCGGCAGAAGCGGTCTTTCCCGGCGCAGCGCAGCTATGCACAGCCGGGCCCCGAGCGCCTGTAAACCCTTTGAGCAGGCAGTTGGATCGAGCGGCAAGGAGCCGGCCGCAGCTCGCTCGACGGGCTGCCTTGTGTCCCGCGAATGTCCCACGCGGTGCGGATTGGGCTGGGCAGACTTGCCCGGCCGCTGATGCCGGACTGGCCAGGGCACGGAGCGCCATGTAATTCACCTGATCTCCACGGCGTCTCGATACGGTCTGCACGCCGTGGGCTTCGGGTTTGTGGATGTGACGCCTTGCCGGGCGTCGCTTGAGGCGTGACGTGGGTCGACGCCGCATAGTCGGCGGCGGGCGATCAGGGGAGGAATTCATGAAGCGACAGATGTCATGGGCGCTGCTGGCCGGAGGGGCCGCGCTGGCCACCGCTACCGCGACCGCCGTGCCCGCGGCCGCGGCTACCAGCGGGAGCCAGACATTCAAGGGCGCCATCGTGACCTCGGGGGTCTCCGGCACCCACACGGTCATCACCACCGTGGTCATCGCCAAGGGGGCGTTCAGCGGTGTCGGCCGGATCGTCGAGGTGGAGAACCAGCCTGGCGACCCGGACAGGGTCGCCAGGAACGACCTCGTCTTCGCCCGGGGCCGTATGCATCTCATCAGCACGGCCCTGGGCGAGCCGCAGCCCTCGGTCAACCCGCGCAGCTGCGTGGCCACCATCACGATCCACCAGACCGGAGTAGTCGACGGCGGTACCAGGCAGTTCACCAAAGCGACCGGCAGCTTCACCGCCACCATCACCGGACGGGCGGTCCTGGCCCGCAACCCCGACGGCAGCTGCTCCCTGGAGCAGGCCCCGCTCCACGCGGTGGACCTGATCACGGCAACCGGCACGCTATCGTTCTGACGATGCGCGCCGTGACACCCCCGCGCCCTAGTCCTCGGCACCATCCAGCGAGCTACGCATTACGAGGGTGTCACCGTGCGTTGCTCACGGGCTCAAAGCCCGCGCTAACTTCATGTTCGCAGGTGGATGCTGGTGCCGATCGTTGGTTGTTGATGGCCGTTCTGGGGCATCTCGGGGGCACGCCTCCGTAATGCGTAGGCCAGGTTCTCGGTGGTCCGGCGCTGTCGGCCGACCGTCAGCTTTTCAGGCCGGACGTATCCCCAAGTCGCCATGTGAAGTGCGAGTGTTCGTGTGTGCTGCCGACCGCTGCGGTTGGCCGTTGGCTGGCGCTGTTGCTGTCACGGTTGCTGTCAGGGCACCGATGGCCTGACGCGGCGCCCGCCTCCGATGCCGGGATCGGGCACTATCAGGCACCGGGCTGGTCTCTGAGTTCAGGTCAACTGCCTGGCGGCCGCCCCTCGACGGACTGCGCCCAGGCAGCCATCACGGTTTCCATGACCTCCCGTGCTTTAGGGTCCGCCGCGAGCCCGCTCAGGATGAGGGCGAAGCTGGCGGAGATCATGGTGTCGCGGTGGCCGTCGCCCAGGACGCGGCGGCGCCGGGCCAGGATGTCTTCGTTCAGCTCCTTGGCCGCCTGGTACTCACCCAGCTCGGTCAGCGCGCCGGCGAGGGAGAAGGCGGACCACAGGGTGTCGGGGTGGTCCTCGCCCAGCACGCGGCGGCGGCGGGCCAGGATGTCTTCGGCCAGCTCCCGGGCCGCCTGGTGCTCGCCGAGCCTGCCCAGGAG
>Ga0335081_10008757_pt1 | contig 16234 bp, 14 predicted proteins | sample Lox_Sample_35_FD_206713 | JGI IMG/M metagenome (GOLD analysis project Ga0335081, IMG submission 206713) | Soil microbial communities from Loxahatchee National Wildlife Refuge, Florida, United States - Lox_Sample_3.5 | ecosystem: Environmental > Terrestrial > Soil > Wetlands | place: USA... | reverse complement strand
AGAACGACGTGCGGAATGCCGATGACGGTCATGAGATAGGCGGCGATGAATCCGCCCGTGCCGAAAAGTGCCGACTGGCCGAACGAGAGCAGGCCCGTGTAGCCGAACAGGATGTCGAAGCCGATGCCGAACAACCCCCAGACGAGAATGCGGTTCACCGTGTTGGGTGCAAATCCGAGATAGGGCAGCACAAATGGCGCCGCAATCAGACCGAGTCCGGTCAGAATCTCGATCGAGAAGGGAATGCGCTTCAGCATCAGATCACCGCGCTCATTCGCGGCTCCGCATGCCAAGCAGACCGTGTGGTCGCAGCAGCAGCACCGTCGTCATGGCTACGAACAGCATGGCATCGGAATAGGCGGGATTGACCATGGACGTGAGACTGTAGATCTCGCCGGCAATCAGGCCCCCGAGCACCGCGCCCGGAAACGACCCCACGCCGCCAATGACAATGACGACGAACGCTCGCACCAGGATCGACTCGCCGATATCAGGCGTCAGCGAGACGACTGGCGCGTTCACAATGCCGGCAAACCCCGCTGCCATCGCGCCGATACCGAACACCACCATGAAGACTCGATAGACGTTGATGCCGAGCATGCCGACCATGCTGGAGTCCTCGATTCCAGCTCGCACGATCATGCCCAGCCGCGTCCGATAAAGAATGAAGTAGAGCAGCGTGAGGGAGATCGCAGCGATACCCAGCTCAACGAGGCGGTAGGTCGGGTAAATCAGAAATCCGAGGGGCGTAACACCGCCGGCCCAGGCCGGTGGCGGCACGGAATGGGTCAGGCTGCCGAAGAAAGCGCGCACCACTTCGACGATGACGATTCCGAGCCCGAAGGTCACCAGAAGCTGATCCTCCGGCGGCCGCGCATAGAAATGACGGATGATCGCCAGTTCGATGATTCCGCCGACGATCACGAGGAACAAGGCGCCGGTCATCACCGCGAGGGTGAACGATCCGGTTGCCTGGAATGCGACGTAGCCGGCATAGCCGCCGAGCATGAACATGGCGCCATGGGCCAAGTTCAGCACCCCGAGCGTGCCATAGATGATCGTCAACCCTGAGCTGATCAGTGCAAGCAGCGTTCCTAATGCCAGCCCATTGAACAACTGCGAGACAAAGTTAGGCCATGTAATCATACTAAAGCGATCATGCCCCCATGATCATGCCAATCGGCAAGCTTGGCGCCGCCGCTCTGGCGCCCGTGCCCGTAAATTTGGCGTCGCAGGCGGCGATTGCCGCCCGCGACGCCATTAGCACCAAGGAGATCTTACGTATAGGAGCCGAGGCTGCAGCCGAACTCGTCCGGCTTCTGCATCAGTCCATCGCCCGGCACAACCTCCGTGACTTCCCAGAAGTCTTCCTTGTTCCTCATGTCGCTCGGCTTCTTGCCGCGCACGATGACCACCGGCCGCACGAGCTGATGGTCGGCTGCGCGGAAATGCACTTCGCCGACGGTCGACTGAAGTTTACGGCCGGCCTCGTAGGACTTGATGACATCCGGCGGATAGAAGCTGCCGGCGTTTTCCACGGCGTCCGCCCACATGGCGAATTGCATGTAGGCGTTGTTGGCGCCCCATTCGGGCTTATAGCCGTACTTCTTGTCGAACGCTTCGACGAACGTCTTCGCCAGCGGATACTTGTCCTCGAGCGTCCACCAGAAATCGGTGGCCGCGTAAACGCCTTCCAGCACGTCCGCATCCTTGCCCAGTTGGGGCGCCAGCAGTGGAATTTGATAGGGGATCACCAGCTTCTGCTTTGCCAAGATACCTTGCTGCTTGGCTTGCTGGATCGACAGCACGGCATCCTGGCCCCAGTTGACGTTGATCAGAATCTCGGCCCCCGAATTGGCGATGTTGGTCAGGAAGGGCAGGAAATCTGTGGTGCCGAGCTTGGAGACCTGGTTCGTCACCTGCGTCCAGCCGCCATTCGCGGTCAGGTAGTCATTCACCGACTTCGTGACGGTGTGACCATAGGTGTAATCCGGCGTCATGAACGCGGCCTTCTTGCCCTTGCCGTAGGCCTTGAGCAGGACCGGGCCGATCGCGGCCGCCGCCGTCTGACCGTAAAAGCATTGTCGGAAGCTGTAACGCACACAGTCCTTTCCGGTGGTGTCGTTCGAACCGGAAATGGCGACCAAGTAAAGCACGTGCTCGCGCTGCGCGAGCTTGTTCAGCGCCACCGCAACCGCGCTCGAAGTCGATCCGGTCATCGCGATGATCTTGTTCTCCGTGATGAAGCGCTGCTGCGCCTGCACCGCGTTGTTCGGGTTCGCGACGGAATCCGCAACGACGAGTTTCACCTCTTTGCCGAGAACGCCTTTGCTGGTCTTGGGCGAGATCTTCTTGATCAACTCATGACCTGAGTTGATGTGCTCGATTGCGAGCTCCATGCCCTTGAGTTCATCCTCGCCCTGAGCGGCATAAGTGCCGGTCCGGGGAACGGCTGCGCCGATGGTGACTGCCGGACCACTCGCGCCCGCCGGATAGGTTCCGATTGGTGGATTGTCCGCCCAGGCCCTCGGCACAAAGCTGAAGGGGCCGGGCCCGCCGAGGGTTAAGGCGCCCAAGCCCGCACCCGTCGCGGCTGCCTGCCGCAAAACAGCGCGGCGCGAAATCTTGTTTGATTTAGGTAACTTATTGTTGGTCACGTAATCCTCCCGTTTGGCCAAGGTCGATCGGGAAGTGTGACCGTCTTTAGTAGGGGTAGCTTTAATCCCCCTTATTAATCCAAATTATGAAGATGAGCGACCTTGGTCTCACAATCGTTGAATTGCCAGCGCGAATACGCGCTCCCAAGAATTTCCGGCGCGACGATCCTTTTGCCATTCGACTAAAGAACTATCTCGACCTCGGGCGCTCGGATCTTGAAGCGCTGCGTTCCCTCATCGAATCCGAAATGACGGTCAAGAAGCGGCGCGATCTCGTTCACGACGGTGATGAATTCACCAAGTTCTGGTTCGTCAAGGAAGGCTTCGCCGCTCGCTACAAACTGCTGCGCAACGGCAAACGCCAAATAGTCACCTTCGTACTGCCTGGAGATATCATCGGGCTTCCTATCAGTTTTTTCAGTCGCGCAACCTATTCCGTCGTCGCGCTGACTGATATGAAAATGGACGTATGCTCGCGCGACGCCTTCCTGGCGCTTTGCTATCGGCGTCCGAAATTCGGTCTTGCGTTGAGTTGGTTCGCGGTGCACGAGGCGGCCAACCACGCCGAGCACATCATCAATATCGGCCGCCGCACGCCGGTCGAGCGGGTCGCACATTTCCTGCTCGAGATCCACTCGCGGTTGGCCCTGGTCGGACGCGCCACGGAATTCGGCTTCAATTTGCCGATCACGCAAGAAATGATGGCCGATGCGCTTGGATTGAGTGTCCCACATCTCAACCGCATGATTTCGCGTTTGCGCGCCGATGGCATGATCGCCATCAATGATCGGAACGTTGAGTTCGTGGATTTGAAGGCCATGCAACAGTTGGCCCAATTCCAGCATATTCGTCCCATACGCATACCGATACCCGACGCTCGCGATCAGACGCCGGCAAACCAGTTGTAGCCGTAGTTCTCCCAATAGCCTCCCGGGTAGTCGTTGGTCACGTGGATCGCGGCGACGTGCTTGGGCTGCTTGAAGCCGAGCTTGCGCGTCATTTTGATCCGCATCGGCGCGCCGAACTTCGGCTCGATCGGCTTATCGCGGTAGTTCAAACACAAGATGGTCTGCGGATGCATCGCCGAGGCCATGTCGATGCTGCTCGAATAGCTGATCGGGTCGTCGCAGCGGAACGCGACATATTTGGCCGACGTATCGGTGCCGACTTTTTCCAGGAACGCGCGCAGCGGCACGCCGCCCCACTTGCCGATCATGCTCCAGCCTTCCACGCAGATGTGCCGCGCCACGTAGGCCGTCTGCGGCAGCGCCTTGAGCTGCTCCAGCGTCCATGGCGCCTTGTTTGCGACCAATCCCGACACTTCCAGCCGCCAAGTGTCGGGATTGATCACCGGGACTTTTTCCTCGCCATATTGCGCGTTGAAGCGGAACTCGCGCGCCGCCGCGCTTTCCGGGTACGTCGGCGCGAGCTTGTGAGGATCGAACAGGAAACCCTGCACGCCGTCGTTGAAACGCGACACCAGCCGCAGGAAACCATCGACCGGACTGCTGTTGGTGACATCGCATCCGGCGAGCAGCGTCATCGCGCCGAGGCTCAGTCCGTTTCGAAGCAGCAGCCGGCGTTTGAGATCGATGACATCGCGATTGCTCAATCCGCCTTCCCGTAAACGGCGCTCGATCGTCATGGCGTCTCTCCCTGTGCATGCGCCTCGACTTGATCGCGCCGCGCGCGGCCGGTGATCATCGGCGGCAAAACCTTCGGTACCATCAAGGTGAGGGCGACATGGACGATGATGAAAAGCACAATTGCGACCATGCCGAAAAAGTGCACGTAGCGCGCGATGTCGTAGCCGCCGAGCGGAATGCTGAGCTCGTAGAACTGGATCGGCTTCCACAGCACGAGCCCCGACCACACCATCATCGCCATCGCGACGACGGCAAAGGTATAGAGCAATTTCTGCACGGCATTGCGCGTGCCGAGATCGTGCGACAGCCGGCCGCGCAGAAAATCGAACACATCGCCGATCACCTGCTTCGGCCATATTGGCAGGAATTTGCGCCGGAAGTGGCCTTTGACAAGGCCGTACGCGACATAGACCGAGAGACTCGTGAACAAGAGCCACATGGCGAAGAAATGCACCAGCAACGCGGCGGCAAGCCCGATGTCGTTATGCACCGCCACAGACTCATCCCCGTTACCGATGATCAGGTAGGACGGAAAATAGAAATCGAACAGCGGTTCCTGATTGTAGATTTGGAAGCCGCTGCCGATCAGCAGCAAGATGCCGGCCGCCCAGATCCAGTGGCACACGCGGATCACCGCGGGATGTAAGATGACGTAATCGTCGCCGGAACGCATCCGCTCCTCCTCAAGCATCTCTGACGCATTCGTTGCGCAGGGACGACGCGAGCCGGACGAACGTGGTGGAAATCTTCCACGCGGCTTGCAATCCCGCAACCAGGTTTTCCGAAACCTTCGATACGCCGCCGCGCCGGCGGCGGTGATCAACGGCGATCTCGCGAATGCGCATTCCCGCGGCTGCCGCCCGCATCTGCATTTCCAGATTCCAACCGTAGGTCCGCTCGCGCATGCCAAGCGCGCGCAACTGCTTGACCCGCATCGCACGGAACGGCGACATGTCGGTGAAATGGACGCCGTAAACAGCGCGCAAAAGCACGCCGGCAAGATAGCCGGCGACACGCTGCTGCAAAGTCATGCTGCCGGCTTCGCGCTGGCCGCGCGTGCGCGAGCCCATGACGAAATCCGCTTCATCGCGCGCAATCGGGCCAACGATATCCGGTAGGAATGTCGGCACGTCGCTCCCGTCGCCATCGAGAAAGCAGATGATGTCGGCGTCGGGACGAACGGTTTCCACGCCCGCCGCGCAGGCGCGGCCATAACCCCGGACCGGCTCGCGCACCACCCGCGCGCCCCCCGCCGTGGCATGTTCCGCCGTCGCGTCGGTCGATCCATTATCCACCACGATCACCTCGTCGACGCCTTGCGCCAGCACTTCGCGCACCACGCCGGCGATCGGCTCCTCCTCGTTGAGACAGGGGATGACCACGGAAACGATCGCGTTCGAGCTTCCCAGGCGCATGGCTTAAAGGCTCCACCGCAGACCGCAATTGGCACAAGCCTGCGGCGGCCTATCCGACAGCAAGGCTTCGCGGAACGATTGATAGCGCGGCCCGTTCCAGATCTCGCGCAGGTCCTCCTGTGTCGCGTCGCCGAGCGTGTAGTTCTCATAGCCATGCTGGGAGAACGGCGCGATGCAGCACGGCAACGCGCGCCCGTTCGCGGTGAAATACATCAGCGACCATGGCCGCCGGCACAACGACCAGGGCGTCGAGTCTTGCCTACGCTTGAGACTCGTCCCGGGCTCAGAGGCGGCGCCGGATGCGCTGAATGTCACCCCCAACGCGCGAGCCACCGCCTCCGCCTTCTGCAAGTGGGTCGTCTCGTCGGCGTTCAGTCTCTCGAACAGCGCCTGGTCGGGCCGCGCCAGCCCGATTGCATCCTGTTCGAAGAACACCAGCCGCTGCAGATAAATCTCATCGATGCCGGTCGAGGCGGCCACCCGTACGAATTCCGGCAGTTCCTCGACGGTCTCGCGCAATCCGGTGAGCCACGCCGACACTTTCGGCTTGGCATGCCCCTCGCGCTTCTGCAGATCGCGGAACATCTTCACGTTACGCAAGATGCGGACGAAATAATCCTTGCCGCGTACCTTGAGATAAGACTTCGCATTCGAAGCATCGAGCGAAACACGCAGCTCGTCGAGCCCGGCCGCGATCAACGCGCGGCCATTGCGCTCGTTGAGCACAGTGCCGTTGGTGTTGAACAGCACGTACGTGCCGCGGTCCTTCAGATATTTCACCATCTTCGGCAGGTGCGTCACCAGCATCGGCTCGCCGACGCCGTGCAGCACCGCGCGTGCAAGGTCGGGAACCTGATCCACGATCTTGACGAACAGCTCCCACGACATGTCGGCCGGTGGCTCAAGTTCGGCGTAGGTGCGCGGGCACGTCGTGCAGAGCAGGTTGCAGCGATTGGTGACTTCGAGATAGAGGCAGACCGGCGGCTGTTGCGCCGCGCGGCCGAGTATGTCCGTCTCAACTTCGAAATAGCGGCGCGGGTCCGTCGCGGGCGCGCGTTTGGCGGCGGCGGCGGTCATGACGCGCCTCCTTGCGTTGTGTTCCGGCGCGCGAATAAGCCGAACAGCACCGTGGCGAGGAACGCGATATTGATCGCGCTCTTCCACAGCAAGAGTCGCGGGTCGTCAACCGGCGTCCACCAGAGATAAAGCAGCGGCGCCGTGACCGTGAGCACCCAAGCCGGCGCGCCGCCGCCGAATGGAATGAGCGGAGCGAGTACAAGGTAATACCAGGGATAATTCGGTGAAATGAAGAACAGCCCAGCCATCAGCAACAGGGCGATATCGGCAATCCGCTGCTCCGGAGTGGGATTGCTGCGAAAGCCGGCGCGCCGCGCGAGCCACGCCAGCGTGCCGAGCGCGACGGCAAGATAGATCGGCAGCCATCCGGACCAATCGCCGATGAATCGTTGCAGCACCAATACCGGCCAAAACGCGCTGCCGTCGCGCAAGCCTTCTTCGGTCAAATATTGCGGCACGAATCCCGTTGCACTCGCGCCGACGCCAAAATACGGCAGATAACAGATTGCAATCGTCGCGATCGCGGCCAAAGGCAATCGCCAATCAAGCCGGCGCCAAAAGGCCGGCAGCGCGATGATGGCGTAGGGTTTGACCAGCGCCGCCAGCGTAACGGCGATGCCGCCGGCGAGGGGGCGCGCTCGCACCAGGAGCCACACACCCAGCATCAGCAATGCCACCATCAGCGCCTCGACATGGCCGGTACCGGAAACCTCCCAGATCGACAGCGGGTGCCAGGCATAGGCCGCGATCAGCGTGACCGGCAGGCGGAAACGCCGCAGCAGGTCCCACATGATTGCGACGATGGCGAATTCGCATGCCACCAGCATGAGTCGCATTGCCAATGTGGATTCGGAAATCCGCGTCACCGCGAAAAAGAACATCTGCGCCACCGGCGGATAGGCCGTCGGCGCGTATTCGGCGCGGTTGATCTGCGGATAGATTGCCGAATCGCGCAGTGCCGCAAGCGCGGGATCGGCCGGAACATAGCGGAAGGGGTTGATGCCGGCGGCCTGCACGCGCCCGTCCCATACATATCGATAGACGTCGGTGGACAGCAGCGGCTCCTGCGCCAAACAAATGAGACGGACGAGAACGCCGACGCCGATAATCACCATCAGCGCCCGCCGCGCCGGCACATCGTTCGCAACACGGCATGCCACGATGGCGATGGCGCCCTGCACAATAAAAAGCGGCACGGTGTAGCGCTCGCTGCCGTCGCCGCCGATGACGGCGACTCCTATTCCGGTCAGCAGCAGAAAAACCACCGCCAGCCCGCAGAGCAGACCGAAAGCGAACGTGTTCCGACTTGTATGATTGGCGAGCGCCACGTCCGTCACGACGCCCACTCCATGAGCGCTGCCTTCCTGATGGCGAGGAAGCGGCGGGTGGCGGGCGCATCGGCGCCGTAGATATTCGGCATGGCAAAGGGCACGCGCTTGCCGTTCAGTTCGTCCTCCAGCATGCGGAGCGATCGTTCGTCGTCGACATCGTACCAGCCCGGTACGTTCACGACCTGCAGGCCGATTTCTTTCGCGCGCGCGACCGTCAGCCGATAAACATCGCTCGTGCTCCATGGGATATCGGCGAACAGTCGCGCATGCGGTTTCGAGAGACCGATCAACGTGTAGCCGCCGTCGTAGGCCGGCCCAAGGACAACGTTGTCTTCGCGTCGGACCGCCGCCACCGCCGCGCGCAAAATCGAGGCCGGGAGCGTCGGACTGTCGGAATTGACCAGGATCGCTCCGGCATGGCCGGCAGCGAGCAGGTCGGCAACGCCTTTGAGCAGACGCGCCCCGAGATTTCCCTCTCCCTGCGGCACGAAACCAAAACCGGGGGGCAGCAAAGCGGACAACGCTCTTTCCGAACCAAGGGGAGCATAAACCGCGTAGCCCATCGCGTCGCCGTCACGAACGACAGTTTCGATGGTACCCGTCACGTCGCGAATGAAGCACGCCGATAGTTTTGCGCATTCTTCGCGAGAGAGCGGGGGCGACAACCGGGTCTTGCTATGGCCGACAACCGGCGTCTTGCAAATAACCGCAACGGCGATGGAGTTCATCGCGCAATCTCCAATTTGATCGCGTGAATCAAACGATATGAGTTAATTCGGCGGTACTCGATCACCGGTTACAGGCCCGCTATCAAGTATTGAACACATTCTTGTGTGAAGGTGTCGTTGTCATGACCATCAAGAATCGGCCGTGATGGCCGGAAAATGGGACTCTTAAAATTCTTTCGATTCCTGAGTCTGGTGCGTTACCGCTGCCGCAAATGAAATAAGGGTGCTGCTGGCTTCCGTTTTGGCGTTCGATCAGGCAACCCCTACGTCGTGCAGCAACTGAATTCGATAAGGCGCCGTGATCAGGCCGGTGCGATCAGCGTCATGCCGGCAATGCAGCAACATTGGCGTTTCGCTCATGGCTCCGCCGGCTCCTTCACGAGCTTTATGGCGGTGGAGCTCTTTGATCTAGCTCAAGGCACGATTCTTTGAGTTAGCTCATAAGAAAATTATGAAAACGCCATATCCATTGCATATGCCATCCGAGCTTCCGCTTTGCCCCAGTTGCGGCAGAGAGATGGAGTTGACCCGCAGGTGGGCAGGGGTCGGCGTGCTTCCCAATCGGAGTACCTTCGCGTGCGATCACTGCGACATTGCGTTTGCCGAGATCGTGACCAGCGAGTCTTCCATGCCGGAACGCGTCAGCGCATTGCATTACGAAACTTACGACAGGGCTCAATAAGGATAGGGACGAGGCTCGCCCCATCAAAGGTAGCCGGCGCCCCGGTTGAATCGTCCTTGGGTTGAAATTGAATGCCCCCTGGTCAATCCTTTATTAAGTGTGTGAGGCAATCAGTAAGCTGTCCTGTGGGGCTGGCGAGTTCCTCGAGTATCGAGAAATGATCGTGGCCTTCGAGCGCTAGCAGTTCGGTCGGTAGCTTGGCGGCCTCGCGCATCGAATAATAATCGCGCGACTGGCGTTGCAACTCTGGCAATTCAGCAGTTCCGAACGCGATCACCAATGGAGGCGAACGTGAGAGTAGTTGCCGGATCGGACTTAAATTAACTTGCTCGTCCAATGTTATTTTTAGCGCTTCATTCAGATAGTTCAGACGGCAGGGTTCGAGGTCGAAAATACCGCTGATCGCCAAACCGGCGTCAGCTTCCGGTAACGCCACCGCGGTCAAGTGTCCGCCCGCCGACCATCCTGAAACCACGAGTTTGCCGGTGGCGATGCCCAGCCGCGGTCCCTCGGCGCGCAGCCAGCGCATGGCCGCGTGGACTTCGCCGACGATTTCCGTCAGTGTTGCTTCGGGGGCCAACGTATATCCGACAAGCGCCACGTCAAAGCCGCGCGCAAGCGGCCCCCCGGCCACGCAGCCAAAGATTTCCTTCGAGTTGCGTTGCCAATACCCGCCATGGATGAAAACGAAAAGCGGCGCTCGCCAGCGGCCGTTTGGAAAGATGTCGATTCGGTTGCGCGGGCGCGGACCATAGGTTAGGTCAAGCAACACACCGGCTCTGCCGCGTAGCAGCGCGCTGCGTCGCGACCAGTCGGCGAGTTTTTCGGCGCTGTTTTTCACCGCCGCGGTATTGTTATAGGCGGCGTCGAGTTGCGCTCGCGTCATCCCGCGCCAGATGATTTCATCCATGGTTGAATGACCCGAACCGCTGTGGTCGGAAAACCATCTTGCACTATGCAGCCTTACGACTGTGATGGCTATGAAGCTGCTGGGACAGCTGGCGGCGGATGTCGTTGAAATCCGGCGCGACGACGTCGCGCGGCCGCGGCAGCGCGATCGCAAGCTCACTTTCGATGCGACCCGGTCCGGGCGACATGACCACGATGCGGTCGCCGAGGAAAATCGCCTCCTCAATCGAGTGGGTGACGAATAGAACGGTCAACCCGGTCCGCTGCCAGATTTCGAGCAACTCATCCTGCAGGCGCTCCCGCGTCATGGCGTCGAGCGCGCCGAAAGGCTCGTCCATAAGCACGATCTCGGCGTCGTTAGCGAGCACGCGCGCGATAGCCACACGCTGCTTCATGCCGCCTGAGAGTTGGTGCGGGTAGGCGTCCGCGAAACGCTGAAGGCCAACCAGTGAGATAAAGCGTTCAACCGTGTCTTTGACTTCCATGGCGGAGCGTCCGCGCGACATTGGTCCAAACCCGATGTTGCCGCGCACCGTCAGCCACGGAAACAGTCCGTAATCCTGAAACACCATGCCGCGCTCGGGGCCAGGCCCGTTGATCGGCATGCCCCACATCAGCGCCTGGCCGCGCGTGGTCGATTCGAAACCAGCGACAATTCGCAAGAGTGTCGATTTTCCGCAACCGGAGGCGCCGATCAGGCACACGAACTCGCCCTTTTGCACGCGCAGATGAGCGTCGCGCAGCGCCTCGATGCGCTGGCCCTGCAGCTCAAACTGCTTGCTCACCCCGCGCAATTCGAGGATTGGGTTTGTGGTATCAGGCAAAGTTGGGACTCCAGCGCAAGAGACGTTTTCCAAGCAGCATCACCAATCGGTCCGAGATGAATCCGGCAATCCCGATCACGATCATGCCGCAGATCACGATTTCGGTGCGCGAGAGTTGCCGTGCCTCCATGATGATGGCGCCGAGCCCGGTCTGCACCCCGGTCATTTCTCCCACGACGATGACCACCCAGGCGAAGCCAAGACCAAGGCGTAGTCCGGTGAAAATTGCCGGCAGACTGGCGGGCAGCACAACCCGGAAGAACTGCGCGGGGCCCTGGCAGCCGAGCATGCTCGCGGCTTCGAATAACCGCGGATCGACCGAGCGGACACCGAATATCGTATTGATGAGGATTGGGTAGAAGGCACCGAGGCAGACCAGGAAGAATGCCGAGCGAGGACCCAGGCCGAACATGATCATGGAGAGCGGCAACCACGCCGTCACCGGAATCGGCCGCAGCACCTGTAGCGTCGGGTCGAGCAGGCGGCGCACGAGAGATATGCGGCCGATCATCAATCCGAGGGGCAGCGCAACCGTCATCGCGATCGCAAAGCCGCCGTAGACGCGGCTGAGCGAAGCCAGCAAGTGAATATGCAAGGTACGGCTGTAGGCGTCGTCGTAGATGCCGCCGAAGGTAAGATCATAAAGCGCTCGCGCCACCTCGATCGGCGGAGGGATGAGGCTGTATTTTTGGCCGTAAGTGGCGAAGTGCCACACGACCAGCACCACAACCGGAAAGACGATTGCGAGCAGCGGATTGCGCAGTCGCGAGAAAAAGGAGGTCTGACGTTGCAGCGCCGGCTCGACGGTCGGCGCTGCAATCAAAGGTGAACGCGACGCGGCATCCAGCAACACGCTCACACCTTCTTCTCGAGCGCCTCAACAAATGTCGTGTCGTAGAAGGTGGCGAAATCCGGCAGCTGCTTGATTTGCTTGAGTTCGAGCATGCGCTCCGCATAGGTTTTCGATTGTTGGATTTCTTTCGGTCCGAATTGCCACGTCAACTCGACATTCGGTATCGAATAGGCAATCGCTTCCTTCTTCTGCCCGAGCTTCGCCACTGCCATTTTGACCATTTCGTCGGGATTCTTCATCGCGAATTCCGACGCCTTGCGATGAATGTCGAGGATCACCATCGCAAGTTTTGGGTTTGTCTTCAGCGTATCGCGATGGGCTCCGAAGATCATGTTGAGCGAACCCATCGCCGTGCCGTACGGATATTCGACCAACTTTCCGACACCCGTCGACAGGCTAACGCTCGGACCCGGTTCGGCTCCGACATAGGCATCGATGTCACCATGCGCGAGGGCGAGATGCATTTCGCTGAAGAATATCCGTACCGGCGTGATGTCGGCGATTGACATGCCTTCCATGTGCAGACGTTCGAGGATGAATACCTCTTGCGTCGAGCCGGGCCAGATGCCGACCTTCTTGCCCTTGAGATCTTTGATCGAGCTGATCGGTGCGTCCTTTGCGGCGATTACGGCCATGCCGCGATTGCACGCGCTGGCGATCACGACGATCGGTTCGCCGGCCGCAGCACCAAGTGTCGCGGCTGCAATCCCGAACATGCCGAAATCGACCGATTTGGTGACCACGGCATTCTTGCCCTCGGTGGGGCTTTCGAACGGAATCACTTCGACTTTGTAGCCGGCTGGCGTGAACTTTTCGTAGAAATAGGGTGCGATCGAATGGATGAGCTTGAGTGCTCCCATCTTGATGGTGATGGTTTCCTCCGCACGCACGATGGCAGGACCGGCAATGGCAGACACGCCAGCGCCGATGATAAATTCTCGACGACGGATCATGAAACGCTCCCCTGTTGTTTATGAGGAGAAAACGCAGCAAGGAGCGTGCCAGAGAAATATCTTCCATTCTCTGGCGATGCCGCTCCCCATCAGTCCAGAAAAGTAGGCTGCCCTGCACAGTTTGCCGGCAGTTGGCGCAAAATTCAGCAAATACCGAAAACGCTACTGATGGTTTAGCGTGTTAGTTAGGCACGCTCAAATTGCGGAATGCCAATCGCACCGAGCGGCAAATCGCTGCCGGCTTGAAATTGCCTGGCAATCGAGGCCACGAGCACATCGGCGGGGGCCGGAGCAAGAATGGTGATACCGAATGGGGTGCGATCGGCGTGCAAGGCTGCCGGCACGGCCACGCCGCAGAGATCGAGTAGGTTCACGAAGTTGGTGTAGGTCCCGAGGCGGGAATTGAGGCGGATCGGATCGGTCATTATGTCTTCGCAAGTGTAAACCGTCGGTGCCGTCGGCAGCGCAAGCGCATCCACGCGTTTGAATACATTGCTTGCTGCTCGCCGTAATTCTTCTAGGCGGTAGAACGCAGCAAATGCATCGGTTGCGTGCGGTAGCGCGCCCGCGGAAATGATTTGGCGTGTGACCGGATGCATCGCATTCGCATTTTTTTCGAGCACACGCCGCGCGGCGAGATAGCGCTCAGCCACCCACGGACCGTCATAAAGCAGCCGGGCGGCTTCGTAGAACGAGTCCATTTCGACCTCGACAACAGCAAATCCGATTTGTTGCAAGCGAGACAGCGCGGCGTCGTAGTCTGATGACGCGCGCGCATCGCCAAAAAACTGCCGCTGGTCTGCACGCGGCACACCGATTTTGAGTCCGGACGGCATCGCATCAAGTGATCCAAGCGGGCGCTCGCGTGAATAGGGATCGTCGGGATCGTAGCCAGCCAGTGCAGCGAGTGTCGTCCAGGCATCGTTGACGTTAAGGGCAAAAATCGACACGCAATCGAGCGTTCGGCAGGCCGGGACCACACCCCGCGTCGACACGAGGCCAAGACTCGGCTTCAGTCCCACAATGTTGTTGAGCATGGCCGGCACGCGTCCTGATCCCGCGGTATCGGTCCCGAGTGCGATCGGCACGATGCCCGTCGCCACGGCTACTGCCGAGCCCGAACTCGACCCACCGGGAATGAGGTCGTCACGCAACGCATTGCGTGGAATGGGATAGGGCGTGCGTGTGCCAACGAGACCGGTCGCGAACTGATCGAGATTGGTCTTGCCGATGACAACGGCGCCCGCCGCTCTGAGTTTGGCAACCACGGCAGCGTCTTCTTCCGGCTGATACGCAAAGGCCGGACATGCCGCTGTCGTCGGCATGCCCACGACATCGATGTTATCCTTCACTGCAACCGGTACGCCAAACAAAGCGCCACGTACTCTGCTGTCATCGAGATTTTCAGCCTCGGTGATCGCGTCGGTTTCATCGCGTAACGCGATGAAAATTCCGGGATCTGCCAGCGTGCGGATTCGCTCGTAGCAATGGCTGATCGTCTGCCCAGGTCTCAGAGTGCCGTTGCGGTGCGAAGCGACGATTTCAGCGATGGTTGTGAACATAGGACAATCAATATCAGACCAGGAACATCACCGGCTCGCCGGCGCGATCGCCGATGTGAAGCCACAATTTGCCGTCGCGATATCGATGTCCTTTCACTGCGACCCCTATGACAGTAAAAATTTCCTCACCGCACAGACGATATTTACGGTTTATAAATAATAATAAACATACTTCTGCCCCAGTATTATCAAATTTCGTCGGCTTGTGCCCGTCTATCTTCGATCGCCTTCGCTTTTCTTTTCACTGTCCGATCAAGCCTGTCGAGGCCAGCCAGGGGAAGAATTGATCATGAGCAAGTCAAATCTCGATCATTTTCTGTCTGCCCTTGATTCTCCGCTGCCTTCAACGTCGGCCACAGCCAGGCACCACGATCTCCACGGCGACGCCGATAGCGGCGACGGATCCAATCTCAGTCTCGATCTGATTTCACCGGACCCGCAAAACAACTTCGGCTGCGACGTATTTGAGCCCGGCGGCCGTTTCAACGGCGCTGGTCCCACCGAGGTGCTTTATTCCAGCGACATCAGCAATCCGGTCGTGCATGGCTCGCCGCATATTTTCAGCGAGGTTGCCGGGTCGGGATCTTCGCAACCCGGCGCAGGGTCGAGTGGCGGCGCGGCGGCGGTGACCGGCGCGGCCGGTTCAGGCCTGATTATCAATGTGACCTATGATTCGAGCGTCGCCAGCGCGCCTGCAGGATTCACGACCGTTATCGGACAGGTCGTTCAGTATTTCGAAAGCCACTTTAACGATCCCGTCACGATCAACATCACGGTGGGCTACGGTGAAACTGACGGCTATTCACTTGGCAGCGCACTCGGCATGAGCCTGTCCTACCTGCAGTCCGCAAGCTATTCGCAAATCAAGTCTGCATTGGGAAGCGATGTGACGACGGCCGACGACGCTTCTGCCGTTGCGTCTTTGCCATTGAGCGATCCCATCGCGGGAAGTCACGCTTACTGGATATCGACCGCCGAAGCCAAAGCGCTCGGGCTCAACACGTCCACCACCAGCACCGACGGGTTTGTGGGATTCAGCAAGACCGCAGGCATTTTCGACTATAATGATTCCGATGGAGTGACAGCCGGCCAGTACGACTTTTTCGGCGTCGTCGCGCATGAATTTTCCGAAGTCATGGGCCGGATGTTGCTGGTGGGTGCGAGTATCGGCGGCACAACTGCGTACGACCCGCTCGACCTGTTTCATTTTTCGTCGTCCGGGGTGCATGATTTCTCCGGTTCTACCCCCGGCTATTTTTCGGTCAATAACGGCGCAACCTCGCTGAACACCTTCAATACCGTCTCTGGTGGCGATCCGGGCGACTGGAAGGGCGATACGACGGATGCGTTTAATGCCTATGGCAGCCCGGGCGTCGTGGAACCGATCTCGCAGGCGGATCTCACAGCATTGGATGTCATCGGCTGGAATGCGACATCATCCGGAAGTCCGCCGCCCCCGCCGCCTCCGCCCCCGAGCCCGCCCGATCTCACCGTCAGCGCCTTGTCCCTCCATGATACGACGCTCAGCCTGCAATTGAGCAACGTCGGGCAAGGATCTGCAGCGGCCTCCACCGCAGGCCTCTATCTCTCTACCGAC
>Ga0335081_10008756_pt1 | contig 16235 bp, 13 predicted proteins | sample Lox_Sample_35_FD_206713 | JGI IMG/M metagenome (GOLD analysis project Ga0335081, IMG submission 206713) | Soil microbial communities from Loxahatchee National Wildlife Refuge, Florida, United States - Lox_Sample_3.5 | ecosystem: Environmental > Terrestrial > Soil > Wetlands | place: USA... | reverse complement strand
TGAATCGAGATGTGTCGGGCGAACACCCATTGCGAGCGCCCGCTCAATCTGCGCGCGCAGTTCAACCTCCACATCTTTCGGGTTGATGTGCTCGTGCTGCTCCCAGTCGTGATAGAAGTATCCGTTATTGTCGACGAGAGTCGGCACCTTGTCCGACGGAGCCACCGGTCCCCAACGGTAATAAACTCGCTCGCTTGTGAGGGTAAGGTGCAGACCAAAGTCTGTATCCGGATGGGAATTGGCGTAGTCGGCAATCTCGGGAAACCAGGGACAAGGGACCATCAGGCTCGCGGAATTAACGGTCCCGCTCTGCAAAGCCTTGATCGCCGCGGCATTCACCGCGTGGGTTTCACCGAGGTCGTCGGCGTGAATAATGACCATCTTTGTGCCGGCAGGATAGCCGAGACGATCGGCCAGAGTTTGAGCCGAGCAAACCAACGGCGAGAACCAAAGAAAGCCAAGCAGCCACACACACGGATTAGACGCACGAGTCATGATCGTCAGTAAAGCACAGCTAGGAGCCGTATAGCCTAAAATACTGGGTTTTAGACGCCTTCGCGTTGGCCGCGATCCTCGCTGGATTCGAACAACAATAATAATAAGGAGAGCTGAATGAGCATTCGAGCCTCCAGGCCGAACACCACGTAGAGCGTTCCCTCGGCACGAACTGTTTTAGCGTATTCATCGGTTGCCTTCTGCAACTCGATCTAAAGGTGATCCGGATCTTCGGCGGTGGCTTTTCTTGACCGCTTCCAGAATTTCTTGAACTCTTCTCTCGGCGCTTCGTGCGTCCTCAATGGTTGACATCTGGAGTGCGCTCTTCCGCACGAACCTGATGCTGAGCGCACGAAGCGCCCACGTCGATGACCGCGATCACATTGCTCAGAGCTCAGAGAGATATCGTTCACACGGAGCAATCGGACGAGCAAGAGTCCGGCCAATAAAAAAGAACAAGCCATAATTTGCTTGTCCTGAGATTAATTCGAGACTCGTCTGGACTACGCCTTCTTTGCTTTGTACTTCGGCCAACGTGCTCGCTGCGCATCCGCGATTCTCTTCCGGGCGGCAGCAGATAGCCTCCGTGTGCCACGTTTAGGAGTAGAGGTTTTGCCCCCAGCAACTCCACTTAATGCCGCAATCGCACGGTCCAACTTGTCCCGTTCTGCCTTCAACTGCGCTATTACCGCGCTTAGATCAGTCATCCTACCGTCCTTTGGGAAGTTTGAACTGCATTTTCTGTACGCATGATACTGGAACGGGTGCCTCAACCAACAGAGGCTATTGGATGACACTTCGTTCACAAGTGGCACGCCGTGTTTACCGTGCGATCCAGGACTCTGCTAGAATGCGAGCACTCATAGTGTTCCTCGACAGCAATTCCCGCACTGCATTTTCTGTGATATCGTGCGATTTCCCAGGAGAACGATCGTCCGGTTCTTCAGGGGGCTGGCAGTTTGCATGAGTGCCCGATCTGGCACGCACGTCTGTGTCTCGAGCACGAGACATGCATCGGGGAGCGACGCTGATGGCTCCAATTCTCCTATGGCTTATCCTCGTCCTTTCGCTCTTGATTACCCTCGTGAAGTACTTGATGGGCATCATTATGCGGTTTTCTTTTCCGAGCACGAAAGCCAAGAAGGACTATTCGTACGAGCCTACTGTCAGCGTTGTGATGCCTTGCTACAACGAAGGCAAAACCGTCTACGAAACGATCGAAAGTATAGCGAGGAGCAACTACCCGAATCACAAGTTCGAAGTTCTTGCGCAGGATGACTGCTCTGTCGATGACAGCTACGAGTGGATGCAGAAGGCGCAGCGCGACTTCACCAACATCCACATTCGTACCGAAAGCAATGAACTCAACAGCGGAAAGGCACGCTCCGTCTGCAATGCGGTACAGCACTCGACAGCCGAGGTCATCATTTCCATTGATTCCGATTGCATCTTCCACCCTGATGCAATTCGCGAACTGACCGCGTGCTTCGCCGAGCCGAAAATGGGCTCGGTTGGGGGCAGAGTTGGAGTCCGAAACCCCACCGACAACGTCATTACAGCAATTCAAACCCTTATCTATTATTCGGCATTTCAGCTCTACAAGATCCCAGAGAATTGGACGCGGAGTGTCTGTTGCATCAGCGGATGCCTTTTCGCCATCCGCCGCGACCTGCTGCTCGAAATCGAGCCGGCCATCCGCGCCCGCAACTGGTTCGGCATTCCCGTAAGCCAAGGTGAAGACCGGTTCCTCACGCATCAGACTCTGTTGCGTGGCTATGGCACTTACATCAACAACGATGCTCTGTGCTGGACCACCGTTCCGAATACCCTTGCCGTCTTGTTCAATCAGCAGCTTCGTTGGAGGCGCAGCATTGTCAGAGATTTCTTCTTTACGCTCAAAACTCTGCCCCAGCATGTTTGGAAGCTTCATCCGAATACGATCCTGACGCTGATGCTGGTTCCGCTCGGAGCATTAATAGGATTGCTGGTCGTTCTTACGGCTCTGACCCAAGATCCATTGTCCTGGGCCGGCCCACTGCCGCTCGTTACGGCTCTTGGCATTGGCGCGATCCTCACTTGGGTCGTCAAGAAATACAGTGCCCGCGAAGCGATCGCCCATCCACTGGCCTTCGCGGCATACGTCGGTTGGTCGATGGTCAGCAGTTTGTTTCTTACGCCTTTGGCTTTGTGCACAATGGATTCCGCAGATTGGGGAACTCGCGGCATCGATCCAAGGACCACGCAGCCCCAGGAGGTCCCGATTGGCAACGCCACCCGTTGATGCGCTCGGCCCAGAATCGAAAGTCTCTGCTCCGGTGCGAGGCGGAAGGCAGCCGTCTGCCGGGGATAAGTTGCAGGCTGTGCACTATAAGTTCGTACTCGCCCTTTATCGCGCGTTTGCCATTGCAGTGCTGTATGTCGTGTTAATCGGCATCCTCTCCTACGCTTGGATTATGGGCTTTTACGCGGTGAATGACTCCTGGGCCGCCCCGGTGATACTTTCGGCTTCGGACGAGAAGAGCCTCGATTTTCGCGAGAAGCTGGTGACAAGCCAACAGACCATTGAAGATCTGAAAGTCGACACACAGAAATTGGAGACCGGCTTATCTGAGATGAAGGAGCATCGCGGAGCACTGCTTTCGCTCGAGCCGCAGCTGCACGATGCTATCGCTCGCGAAAAAGCGCACAACGCCACCGCAGGACCGGCGCTTGAGCAACTCGACAAGCAAAAGCTAGCCGATAACTCCAAGACGCAAAAAGTGCTTGCGCAACTAAAGGAAGTCGAGGCCAGCATCAACAAAGATCTTGCGGCAGGACTGATCACTAAAGGTGATGCCGCTCAGCAGTTATCTGCTCTCAACCAGGCGCAGGACGCCTATACCGACAGCAAGATTGGCGAAGTTCTCCTCACAGATAGCATTCTCGACAAGACCACCACCGGCACGAATACGCTGGATGTTTTGGAGAAACAGGCGGAATTGCAGTCGGAGGTTGCGCAACTCGACATTGCGATCAGCGTTGATGAAAAGCAGATTCATGAAGAGTCGCGTCAGATCGATCGTCTGCGAGAAGCGATCGCGACGGCCAAGCAGAGTCCGTATTATCTGAACGCTTCCGGCGGAGAGACTGTGTATTTTGCTTTTGTCCCATACGGCAATCAGGAGCACGCGGTCGCCGGAAGTCCTATCTACGACTGCTACCTCAATATGATTCTCTGCCGACGCGTCGGCACGGTGAAAGCGATCTTTGCCGGCGAAGAGCAAGCCACCCATCCTATCTTCAAGACCCAGATTCGCGGATTCATGATTCAGATGAGTTTGGATCACGCTGAATCCGCGAAGTCGAAGACGGTATTTCTCGGGCGCAAGCCAGTCCTGTTCTAATCCGCAGTTGTCGAGGAGAATTAGAATGTTCGTGAGTCACTGGAAAATCGTGATTGTGGCGGGCCTGTTCTTACCGGCCTTCGCGCAAGCTCAAAATCAGATGGATCAGCTAGCCTACTGTTCTTACGTCATGCAGCAGGCTGAAGCTCAGCGCGACCTCCTCCGGACGCCGGTCGGCTTCGGCGGATTCACGCAGCCGGAGACTGGACTGCCGATGCAGGTAATTGGAGGTGCATCTCTTGGGCTATCCGCCTTTCGGAAAGCTGGCCTGACCATGGAAGTGGCACGTAAGAACTGCGAACTGTACAAAGCCACGAATGCGGCGACAGAGAAAGTGCAATATGCGATCGCAAGTCTCGAGAGAGACGCGCTACAAAACCGGCTCACGCTCATCGATCGGGCATCGCAGTCGCTGGAGGCCTTAATCGATAAGACCTCCTCAATGGTCGAAGCACAGAACGCGACCCGCCTCATGCTCTTCAACCTACAGACGACGAAGATCAAGCTGGAATCCGATCGCGCCAGCACTCAATTGAAGATTAGCGCGATCTATGTTCCGCCACTGACCGACAAGCCGTTGAAAGAGCTTGCGGCGGAAAAGCAGAAGAGCGAAGCGAGCGAACAGATGGCGCTCGGCAAGCTGAGCCGCCAGAACAACTGGGATGTCGCCCTTTCAGTCGGCATACATCAGCAAGTGAATCCGGTCAGCTACGGTCCGCAGCCGTACGGAGCGGTCTCTGTGAACTACAATGTCTCGAGCCATTGGATCAATAAGCATCTGGATCGCGCCGTTAATTCCTACAGCGAATGGAAAGAAGCGGAAGAAGGTGACGTCATACGCAACAGTGAGGTTCTGCGTCAAGAACTGCTGGACAGCAGCGCCGCAGAGGAATCCAAACTCAAGTCGCTTCAGGAAGAGAACGCGACGATCGAGAGCGATCTGCGCGCCATTGGCGAACCAGACACGTCCGCTGCATTCGACTTCCACAATCAACTCATCGCGGCACAACTGCTTCTACAGGTTGAGATCAGCGATGCAATGTTTCGGCTGGATCGCCTGCACGAGTACCTGGCGAAAAACTATTGATCGCGTTCGATGACTTGAATGGAACACCACGCCCGTGGCTAGAGGCGGGCGAGCTGAGGAAGGACGTCAACGTGTGCGTCACGCGCAAACAGGGCAAGCGAATGTTCAAGGACGAGACCTGCAATCCACATATCATTCGTTGGGATCGGCGTTCCTTGCTTACGTAACCGTCGGTAAACGGCACTGTAGTGATGCGTTGTCTGGTCGTCGGCTTAGAGGACAGCAACGCGAATCCGCCGACGATCAGGTATTCCACTTCAAATTCGTTTAAGAGCCGTAATAATTCTTTGTAATGTGGGTTTTCTGCCACGGTTGATTTCCTCAGCTAGTTCCACCAGTTACCATGCAGTGAGCTTAGCCACAGGTGTCCCATGTTTGGTGATTGTAATTTCTTGGCCGGCCTCCACTCTTTCCGGCACTGCTAAAAAATCATTGTCAGGCGACCGGATTACTAATCTCTCCGAATCAAAATGGAGCGAGAGGATGGCGGAATCTTCCAGTCGCAATGAGACGGGCACTTCACATCCAGCATTCAACCCGGTTTCGCCCATTTTCCTTTGCTCGATACAGGGCGGCATCGGCGTCTCGGAGTAATCGTTCAAGATTCGAAGGCGTATCCCTCTGCAGGCCGGCAATTCCGAAGCTAGCTGTAACCCGCAGTAATTCTCCGCCAAAATTAAAAGTTTCGCGTTCTAACTGACTCCGAATTCTCTCGATCGCGGTTTTAACCCCCGTGGAATCGATGTGTGTCAACGCGATGACAAATTCTTCTCCGCCGAGTCTTGCACACATGTTCGAGGCTCGTGTGTTCACCTTTAGCAATTCAGCAAACCGCTTGAGGACGAAGTCTCCGGCTTCGTGTCCGTGTGTATCGTTGACACTTTTAAAATGATCAAGATCTGCCATGACGATCCAAAATGGAAAAGCATGGCGATTAGCGCCGCTAATTTCCCGATTGGCCCATGCTTCGATGGCCCGACGGTTCGGAAGTCCGGTGAGCGGATCTGTAAGGGATAGTTCTTCGAGGAGAAGATTCTTCGCTTGTATTTGCCGATGGAGTTCGGACACTCGACGTCCTACCCCCACCCGTGCAAGTAATTCGCCGGAATGGAAGGGCTTTGTGAGATAGTCGTCGGCACCGGCAGCAAGCCCTTCAATGATTTGCTCTTTCTCTGTCTTACCCGTAAGTAAAATAATATAGGTGTAGAATTCCGCGCGTAGGCGGATTGCTTTGCACAAATCGATGCCTGTGATGTCGGGCATCTCCCAATCCGTAATCACAAGCGAAGGCCGATGTTCAGATAACGCATTTTTTGCCTCGCGGCCATTCTCGGCAAGCACAACCGAATATCCTTCCTTACTCAAATTGTCCTGAAGTAATTTGCGATAGAGTGTCGAATCATCGACCACCAGGATTTTAAATTCATGTGACGAATCGAGGAGTTGAATGCCTTGTGAGGTGGTGACACTCCTCAGACACTCGATTTCGGAATCAAGGCAAGCGCCCAGAGGTGGATCGGAGACCTTTTTCATGGAATCGGTGGATTCAGCCCTTTCCGCGGCAGACTCTCGACGGTTGCCGCACCCGGACGGCTATACCTCAACTGGAATCAATGGTTTTTTGATCCGGTACTTACTTTCGAGCCAAGCGCTCAGAAGCTGAGTATCAAAAGGTGACAGGTGGACAAATGCGCAGCCCGAGGCACCGTAATCCCGAGTCCATACCACGCGCGCCCGGATATGAATTTCGCGCCCCAGCCCTGGGAGCGGAATTCGCATCGAAAGGAGGTCGCCAGCTTTGACGCATTCTTTCGCCGTAAAGCCGAGCCCGCCTCGACCGATGTTGGTCACAATGATTGGAATCGTTCGCTGGTGTTCGTCAGTGGCGTTAACAGACATCATCAGGGCAAATCTCGTGTGTTTTCGAAAATCCTGCAGCATTTTCGAATAAGCACGCCGGAGCGAGTTCAAACCCGATTCGTGCGTCACTGGCTTGCGGAGCAGGATGTGGATCCCGGGTATGGCGTGGTCTCTGGCCGAGACCGCAACCATTGTTGGTTTTTGCTGGTTCTGGAGTGAGCAGATCCGGTTTACGAGATCCATGGAGTTGTCTTTGTCCAAATCGACGATGACCAGGTCCGTGCTCACTTGCCCCAATATGCCCGCTGCCTTGCCCGGATCTTGGCAAGTGCTTGTGCAAATAGAGAGCTTCTGCAATATCGGGTCGATTGTGCAAACAACAGCGGGATCATCGGATACCAATAAACAGTCAAAAGCCATTTCTGGTGTCATGAGTGCGGCCTCGAGTCCGTTAGAAGCACTTCGGCAACCAAATTGCGGCCCCTAAATCACTGCTACACTTGCACTTGTCGAAGATATCCGGATTGTGCCAAGTTCGAAACCCAGATAATCGTCTAGGATTTATACAGCCATCAAGTGCTATGTCTTAGGCAGAGCTGCCATGGCGCTGCGACGACTGAGCGCGTAACTGCACAGGCTTCAACGAATGTGGCAAGCTCCCGAGCGACACTCCCACTATCTCACCGCCTGCTGGGCGTGCCCGGCAAGCGCGATCCTCATTTCACTCTCCAGCACGCACCGGCGCTCCTTCACTTCCTCGCCTAGCTCCCGCGCAACGTCCCGGACCATCTCAAGCCTTCGAATCGTTTGCGCATCTGGGTTTGCCGACTCCTCCAAATCCTCCATTAGTAAATCGCAACTTCCGATGATGACACTCAGCTTGTTCAGGATTTGATGCGAGAGCGAACACATTGATTGGTGCGTCGCCACACCAGAATTCTTCACCACGGCAATAACTCACTTCTCCGTCCCCATTTCCGCACGAGAACCGTTAACTCGCCAAATGCACACGGGCTCCCAAGAACCCCACCCGCATTACACTGAAAACAAAGCCCCGCACAGATCCGCAGAAGCGAAAGAGCGCTAAATCGCACACCTGCCGTGCCAAACCGCCCACTTCAGGCACGGACAGGAAGTAGCCGTCGCGATAATCGTCGAGTTACCCGATGGTCTCGCGGACTATTGCCAATAACGCTCGAATGTCGAAAGGCTTCTCCAGGAACGCAGCACTGGCGGGAAGCCGCCCACCAATCAGCAGCATGTCCTGCGCGTAACCCGGCATAAGATGGCCTTTGGTTCGCGCCCTGCTGCTGCCCCACATATCCAGATCCGTGACGAACCCCCGTCTCGCGGCGAAGCAGCACGCGAGTAGCAAGCGTCGTACTTACGTTGTGTCAGCCCAAGTACCAGATCTTCTGCGTACACAAACTAATGACGGATCTCCTGGCTTCCAGCGACGCGTGGTTTTTTTCTACCTTGGCAGTCGCAAGGCTGTCCATTAAACGAACACAATCCCTGAACCGGACGGGTCGAGGTACCTAACGCGCGTTTGGAATCCGCCAGTCTTTTCTGCAATGGTTCCTATATTGGTAAGAAACAAGCGGTTAGCTCGCTTTGCAGGTGTCTGATTGGGGGACCTCTTGCATTGGCAGACCCCGTGCATTCTCAGTATTCGATTCGTTTCTTTCCACTGAAACGCATAGGTAATGGATTCCCTCGGTACCTCGGTTAGAGGCGGCTCCGGCCCGATTAAGGACCGGGACGACACGTTAAGGAGTGCAGCATGAAATTACTCATAGCAGAAGACGACATTCTCTTTCAAAGAATGATGGTCGGGTTATTGGCGCCGGAGTACGACCTGGTCCTGGCTAATAACGGGGATGAAGCATGGGAGATTTTGCAGCGTCCCGAGACCCCGCAGCTCGCAATTCTCGACTGGGTCATGCCAGGGTTGACCGGTCCGGAGATTTGCCGCAGAGTTCGAGCCTGTCCGTCAATGTCCTCACTGTATTTGATTCTACTGACCTCGAAAAACAGCGAAGCTGACATCGTTTCCGGACTCAAGGCTGGGGCAGACGACTACATCACGAAGCCGCCGTCTGCAGCCGAATTTCGCACTCGCGTCCGGGTCGGCGAACGCGTGATCGCGCTGCAGGGCAAGATCAAAGCCCAGGCCGGGCTGTGCAGCAAACTCACTGGGAACGAACCGATCATCCGCGAATCAGTGATGGATCTTCAATTTCGCAGCGCGGCGCGTCAAAGGAAACCGAACCAGGTGTCATTTACGATCCGCTCGAGCGAGGTGGCGGAGCATCTCCCTGCCTCAGACACTTCGGCGGAAATCGTGGCAAATGAAGTTGCCATGCACTTCATGGAGAACTGCCACTCGAAACCCAAAAACGAACGGAGAAAAGTTCCCGAATATCGTTGGGTATTGGGAGAACGCGTGGGCGAACGCTGAAGCTCATGGACGACTTTCTCCATTAAGGCGCCTCAACGCTTAAGGGAATATATGAGCGAGCCCTCGACGTACGACATGCGGGTTATCCTTCGTCACGTTCTGCTGTCCATATGGTTCCTTTTGCTGTTCATGGGGCTGAATCTCCCGGCTGTTATCCTGATATCCCATCTTGGCTCCGTAGTCTGGTATCCCGCGACCGGCTTATCGCTCGCCATACTGCTGGGCGTCAGTCCCTGGTACGCATTTGTTGTGTCGCTCGGTGGCGTGTTGGCAGGAAAGTGTTTCTACGGCCAGACGTTCGCCACCTGGGGGCAAACCGTCGGAGCGGTTGGCATCTCAATTTTCTATGCGGCCGCGGCCTATTTTCTGCGCTCTCGCTTCCGGATCGACTCACGGCTGCGCCGGCGACGCGATGTCTTGCTATACCTGTCCTTCACAACGCTGGCCGCCCTGGCTTCCACGGCGGTCGGTGTCGCCTGTCTGGCCGCCGATCACGCGATTCGGTGGAACGAATTCGGGCGGGCGTCTCTGACGTGGCTTCTGGGGGATGAAGTAGGACTTCTCGGAATCGCTCCGTTCCTGCTGATTCATGTGTGCCCGTGGATCCGGCAAAGACTTTTCTCCGAACCCATCAAGCCGTCCGCGCGTGCTCGTCACGGGAGGGCGTGCACTTCGAAGTTCTGGCCACGAACAGAAGCAACCGCTCAGGCTGCGACGATCGCGGCTCTGCTCTGGATCATGTTTGCCCTGGTGCCCGGACAACTTTTTTATCTGATCTTCGTGCCCGTGATGTGGGCCGCCCTCCGGCAAGGAATCCGGCGAGTTGTTTCGTGCCTGTTGGTGCTGAATTTTGGAATCGTAGTGGCGCTGCGCTTGTATCCGTTGTCTCAGGCGCTGTTGCCGCGAACCGGACTGTTGATGTTCGTAGTCTCCGCCGTGGGCCTTGTGGTTGGATCTGTGGTGACCGAAAGGCACCACATCGGAATCGAGTTGCTCGAACGCTCGGCCGATTTGCTCGAAGCCAACAATCAATTGATTGAGGCGAAGGTGAAAGCCGAAGAGGCCAGCCGCGTAAAGGGTGAATTTCTGGCCAATATGAGCCACGAAATCCGTACTCCACTCAATGGAGTTCTCGGCATGGCGGAGCTGGTCCTAAACACCGACCTCTCGCAGCAACAGCGCGAATACCTCGAAACGCTGAAATCATCGGGCGATTCCCTAATCGGCATCATTAACGACATTCTGGATTTCTCCAAGGTGGAATCCGGTAAACTCGACCTCGACTGGGTCGAATTCAGCCTGCAGGATCTTATGTCGGAATCGATGACGAGTCTTGCAGTCCGGGCCCACGAAAAGGATCTCGAACTGGCGTACGAAATCGACGCCAAGATTCCCGATCAAGTGATCGGAGACCCAGTGCGTCTGCGGCAAATCCTCGTCAACCTGGTGGGCAACGCGGTCAAATTCACGTGGCACGGCGAAATCTTCGTCCATGTGGAACTGATTGCGCAGGTGGACCAGCAAATCGATCTGCATTTCAGCGTGATGGATACAGGCATCGGCATCGCACCGGAGAAGCAGAATCTGGTTTTTGAGGCCTTTGCGCAGGCAGACGGTAGCACGACGCGCCACTACGGCGGCACCGGGCTTGGTCTGGCGATCTGTTCCCGCCTCTCCGGATTGATGGGCGGACGAATATGGCTTGAAAGCAAGCTCAATCGAGGCAGCACTTTCCATTTCACCGTCACTCTGGAAGTCGGCAAAACGAATTCCATCGTTCTTCGCTCTCAGCTTGCAATGGACTTGCAGCAAATTCCCGTTCTGCTGGTGGATGACAACGCGACGAATCGCAGAATCCTCCTCGAAATGACGCAAGGATGGGGAATGTGCCCTCTCGCGGTCGAGAGCGGCGATGAGGCCCTCAAGGCGATCGAGGATGCACGGGTTGGAGAGTCCCCATTCCGCCTGGCGATTATCGATGGCCGCATGCCGGGAATGAATGGCTTCGAACTGGCGGAGTGCATTCGCCGAGATTGCCGGCTCTCGAACATGGTCATCCTCATGCTGACTTCGGCACGTGCCGGTGAGGAACTGAAGCAGTGCCGTAACCTGGGCATAAGCGCTTATCTGCTGAAGCCGATTCGAAAATCCGAGTTGTTGGCTGCGATCCAGAGCGCGTTTGGGAAGCGGTCCGCCCAAGGAGTTGCATCGCCGGCTCCAAATGCATCAGAACATCCGGTTCCATCCAGAAAGCTTCGCATTCTCCTGGCCGAAGACAATCTGATCAATCAAACCGTAGTCGCACGAATGCTGGAAAAGTCCGGCCACACGTTGCTCGTCGCTCAGAATGGTGAGGAAGCTCTTTCTATGTTCCAAACGCGATCCTTCGATCTGATCTTTATGGATGTGCAAATGCCCGCCGTCGACGGTCTCACAGCAACCCGTAAGATTCGCGAGTGGGAACGTGACAAAGGGGCGCACATCCCAATCATCGCGATGACCGCTCACGCCCTGAAAGGCGATAAAGAGCTTTGTTTCGAAGCCGGCATGGATGGCTATCTCAGCAAACCGGTAAGCGGCCGCGCCATCGAAGAAGCGATTGCGCAGTTCGTTGACGACGACCGGAAGGCATCTGCAGCACAGCAAGAGAGTCTCCCTTCGGCGGCCACCTGGGATCCGGCACGAGCCCTGGACCGTATCGGCGGCGACGAAGGTCTACTCAATGAACTGATTGGAATCTTCCTGGAAGAAACTCCCCAACAGCTCACGGTTCTCGACCAATCCATTACGGCTTCCGACTTCCCTCTGTTAGAGAGGACCGCACATACTCTTAAAAGTGAATTGAGTTACCTCGGCCTTTCCGACGCAGCCGAAAGGTGCCGCCTTCTGGAAGGCCTCGGTCGAGAGCAACGATTGGCGGAAGCGGTCGAAGTGTTACGCGCGCTCAAGTCTGAATTATCGGGCGTTATTGCAGCGTTGAGAACGAGATTAAGTAACACGGGCCAGATCACCGCGCTTCCGACCCCATCCATGCGATCCGCCGAGAACCCGTCCTCCCGCAACCTGTCCTGAATCCGGACGGCGTTCCACGCCCTGAACATTCCAAATTTTGGGCCGACGATCCAAACTCAGAGCCCCCCGAACAGACTGAAAAGGCAGAGGTTAATGCTTGCCGTGTCAGGATGGAATGGCCTTCCCCGTGCTTGTTCTAGTTCGACCGCTCCCCCCCGAATAGTGCGGCATTCCAGGCTGCAAGTAGGCAGATAAGGAAACTGGGAGCTTTCACTCATGCAGGCATCGGGCTTTATCGGTCTTGAAGCGAAAAGCGTGGCTCATGGCACAACCGTCCGCGACCGCGTGCGTGTGATTGAGCGTCGGGATTGGTGGCTCTGGGTATGTGCGGTTTTGATCACGTTGCTTCTGACCGGCACGATCGTTTCCTTCGGCTTTCCGGAAATCCACCTTGGCAACGCGGGAGCGAATGCCGCCCCCCTCTACGACACGATTCTAGGGCTCGTGGGACTGGTTCTCCTCTTCGACACCTACACGGTTTATCAGCATTTCCAGATTCAAGGCGTTCGAAAGCAGCTGATTGAGGGGCAAGAACTCTTCCGCCTGATCACTGAGAATGCGGCCGATATGATCGCTGTGGTCGATACGCAGGGCGAACGTGTCTACAACAGTCCGTCGTACGAGAAAATCCTGGGATACACGCCAGAGGAGCTCAACGGCACCACCGGTACCGATCAGATTCATCCCGAGGACCGCGGCCGAGTGTTGAAAGCCGCGTCGGAAGCCCGCCGGACAGGAGTTGGAACGAACCTCGAATATCGCATGCGCCACAAAGACGGTACCTGGCGAACTCTCGAATCACGCGCGAGCACGATCGTAAAGAATGGGAGAGTCGAAAAGTTGGTGATCGTCAATCGTGACGTCACGCAGCGTAAGAGCCTAGAGGAACAATTCCGCCAGGCCCAGAAGATGGAGGCGATTGGAAGGCTCTCGGGCGGCGTCGCTCACGACTTTAACAATCTGCTCGGAGTCATTATTGGATATGGAGAGATCGTGCAGGAAGGCACTCCGGCGGAGAGTCCACTCCGTAGTTGCGTCGACGAAATGCTGAAAGCGGGACACCGCGCCGCAGCCCTCACCCGCCAGTTGCTGGCCTTCAGTCGTCAGCAGGTTTTGGACCCGCGCATCCTGGATTTGAACGCCGTAGTGCGCGACATGGAAAAGATGTTGAAGAGGCTGATTGGCGAAGATGTTCAGCTCGTTACCAGTCTGAGCCCTGCCTTAGTTCGTATTAAGGCTGACCAAGGGCAGATTGAGCAGGTGATTTTGAACCTATCCGTGAATGCCCGCGATGCCATGCCGAAAGGTGGCGAACTGACCCTGCACACTTCGAATTTCTACATGGACGAGGAGTTTGTAAATCGCTATCCATACCCGGTTCTGGTCGGAGACTACGTCAAGTTCACTGTTAGCGATAACGGAGTCGGGATGGACTCCGTTACGCGCGCGAGAGTCTTTGAACCATTCTTCACAACAAAGGAAAAAGGCAAGGGGACTGGACTTGGGTTGTCAATGGTGTACGGCGTCGTGAAACAAAGCGGTGGATACATCGATGTTATGAGCGAACCCGGAGCTGGAACTCGCTTCAATATCTATCTTCCTAAGGCTGAAGCCGCGGTGGATACTCAGAAGCCATCGCCAGAGTTACCCACTGCTCTGAAAGGAAACGAAACTGTCCTGCTAGTTGAGGACGAGACCACTCTTCGCACGCTCAGCCGGCACCTGCTGGAGATATGTGGGTATCAGGTGCTCGAAGCTGAGAATGGGCCCGCGGCCTTGAAGATCAGCGAAGAAAGCTCGAATATCGATTTGCTTCTGACTGATGTCGTCATGCCCGGTATGAGCGGCAGAGTTCTGGCCGACCAGATTACAACCCAGAGGCCGGAGATCCGCGTTGTGTATATGTCTGGGTACACGGGGCAAACGGTGGGTCAGCATGGCGTATTAACCGAAGGCTGTTTCTTTCTGCCAAAACCTTTTACTCGCGAAGCGCTGGCATCCAAAGTTCGCGAAGCATTAGACGCCGATACGGCTCTGGCCGCATCGGCTGTTCAACAATAAGCATTTTCCATGTGGGAGAAAATATGGAGAAGATCCTGGTCGTTGACGACGATGACGCAATGCGACGGATGATCAAGATGCGTCTCGCTGACACTTACGAGACAATCGATACGGGTAATCCCGTACAGGCCCTGGAGTTAGCGCTGGGACATCGTCCACGCGCGATTCTGCTCGACCTCATGATGCCCGACTGCTCGGGCTTCGAACTCTGCCAGAGCTTCCACAACCTGAGTTACACGTGCAGAATACCGGTCTTCGTAGTGACCGGTGAATCTTCCGCCAAGTACCGTGAGTACATGACCAGCCTTGGGGCGGCGGGATTTTTCGAGAAGCCAATCGATTTTGCAAAACTCAAAAGTACTATTGCAAGAGAGTTGAATAAGCAGCCTTCGGAACGTCGCGCTCATGTCAGAGTGCGCATGCAACTTACATTGAAGTTAAAAGGCATCGACGCCTGCCATAGATCCTTTGAACAGCTGACAACAACGGAAAACGTAAGTGCCGGCGGCTTTTTATGCAACCTTCCGCTTGCCCTATCCCTAGACCGTTCTCTGGAGGTATTTCTCTGCGGCTCAGGGCAAGACAGATATGTAGGTCGTGTTAAAGTCGTTCGTAGCGAGGCGCCTGACACTCCCAGGCAGCGCTATGCATTTCAGTTTATGGAGCGCACGTCAGAGTGGATACTCCAGGGTTAATCGTTTTATATTACCCTCTCACGCATGCACCCTAACCTATGCAGTTGCCACCATTCCCGATGGTTGAATGTCATTAGTCACTTGACTGCCGCTCCTGAGTTTGCGATAAGACTACAAAGAAGACGAATTCGGTAGCGTTCCGTTCTGGAACAATAAAATAAGAAACGAAATAACTGGTGCGTCCCCCACGCAAGCCTTTGTTTCGCAGGGAAATGAACAGTAATGCTGGTGTTGGTCATTTGTCGATCTTGCATATCTAGCTCACAGCGAGCGAGCTTTAACGTACAATCCTCCTACAGCCGGAATGCGCGATGAGCTCACCCGTCAGCCTGAAGCTACTGGCAATTGATGATGATCCGCGAAATCTGGAGATGATCAGGCATGCCCTCGATCGTCAGGGTCTGGAAATTCTGACGGAGCAGGATCCTGAGCGCGGATTTGAACTCTTCCTGCAGGCTCGCCCGAAAGTAGTGCTGCTCGACCTGGTCATGCCCAAGGTCACCGGCATCGAGCTGTTGGAGAGGATCGTGGGCGTCGATCCCGGCATTGAAGTGATCCTCATTACGGCTCACTACTCCGCCGAATCCGCGGTCGAAGCGATCCAGAAGGGTGCCACGGATTACCTGACCAAGCCCATCGAAATCGATAAACTGCGCGCCAGAGTTTCTGCCCTGATATCCGAAGCGGAAGCTCGCCAGAAAACGCTTCAACTGGATCAGGCCCTTATCGATGCGTATCAGTTCGAAGGCCTTGTGGGCCGCAGCCCGCTGATGCTTGAGGTATACGCGAGAATTCGCCGCATCGCCCCTCACTTCCGGACGGTCCTTGTAACGGGTGCAACCGGAACGGGCAAAGAACTGGTCGCCCGGGCCCTGCACCGCTTGAGCCCTGGCGGCTCTGGCCCGTTTGTGGTTTGTAACTGTTCGGCACTCGTTGACAGCCTGGTGGAAAGCGAACTCTTCGGCTATGTCAAGGGTGCATTTACAGGTGCCACTCAGGACAAAGTCGGCCTTTTCGAGCACGCGGACAAGGGAACAATTTTCCTCGATGAAATCGGGGAATTGGCTCCCGCTGCCCAGGCAAAGCTCTTGCGGGTATTGCAGAATCGACAGGTGCAACGG
>Ga0335081_10008755_pt1 | contig 16236 bp, 12 predicted proteins | sample Lox_Sample_35_FD_206713 | JGI IMG/M metagenome (GOLD analysis project Ga0335081, IMG submission 206713) | Soil microbial communities from Loxahatchee National Wildlife Refuge, Florida, United States - Lox_Sample_3.5 | ecosystem: Environmental > Terrestrial > Soil > Wetlands | place: USA... | reverse complement strand
TGAGCGACCGGAGCGAGTCGAAGGGGTGAAAAAACGAGACGTGGGAAAAACGGTAAGGCACGCTATAATGGGCAGTTCCGGGGACAGCAGTTGTGTCTCCCCTCCGTAACGGGTCTCGGCACTTCTTGTGATTCCTGATCGGGAACTTTCTCGGCTCCAGGACCGTAACACTAGGTGTGTATCCGTCACTCGAATGAACCGGCGGGGATCTCGCAGTCTCAGCCGGCGCGTGGGGTGGGAGTTTCGGCAAGCACGGGGAATGTCCCCAGACTAAAGTGACGTGAATCATGAAGCCTTGGAAAAAAATCGCCATCGGAGCCGGCGCCCTGGCTGTACTCGCAAGTATTGTGGCGTTCACCGTTCATCAAAGCAGCAAGAATGTTGTAACGGTGCAGACCGGTAAGGTGCAGCGCGAGGATCTGGCCACTGTGGTAAGCGCTTCGGGAGAAATCAAGCCGAAGACATACGTCAATATCGGCGCGAATGCCTACGGCAAGATCACCCACCTCTACGTCAAAGAGGGTGAGCAGGTGAAGAAGGGGCAATTGCTGGCGCAGATTGACAACGTGCAGTCGGCCGCCGACGTGAGCGCGGGCCAGGCGGCGGTGCAAGCCGCCGAAACCGACGCGGTTGCCGCCGACGCCGGATTGAAGACGTCCGAAGCCGATCTGCAGCGCGCCCAGGCCGACTACGACCGCAACAAGCTCGACTGGGATCGGGCTCAGAACCTGTTCAAGGACGGCCTGATTGCCAAGTCAGACTTCGACAGCCGCAAAGATGCATGGGCGACTGCCGATGCCGGCCTGGTCCAGGCGCAGGCACGCGTGGCGCAGGCCAAGGCGCAAAACGAGTCCGCGATCAAGCACTTCGCCCAGGCGAAAGCGAATCTCACTCGAATGGCCGACGTGCTGCAGAAGACCACCTACAGCGCACCTTACGACGGCGTCGTCACCAACCTTCCGGTGCGTGAAGGGGAGTCGGTGGTCATCGGAATTCAGAACGCCCTGGGCAGCACGCTGATGACAATCGCCGACATGTCGGTGATCACGGCTGAGGTCAAGGTGGATGAAACCGACATCGTGAACGTGCATCTGGGGCAGCCCGCCCAGATCACCATTGACGCGATCCCCAACAAGACGTTTCACGGCACAGTCTCGGAGATCGGCGACAACGCCATCGTGCGCTCCAGCGGAGTTTCCACTTCGCAGTCCACCACGGCCAGCGAGGAAGCAAAGGATTTCAAGGTCGTCGTGACCTTGACCGATCCGCCGCACGATTTGCGCCCCGGACTTTCGACCACGGCCAAGATCACGACTGCGACCAAGAGCAACGCGCTGTCGGTGCCGATCCAGGCCCTCACACTGCGCACCAAGGATCAGATCGACCAGCAGAATAATTCGCCGGGCTCGGTACATGCCGCGGCGCCGACCAAAGAAATCGCATCGAAGACGACGAAGAAGGATGACGGCGTGCAGGGAGTTTTCGTCATCCGCAACAAGAAAGCGATGTTTATGCCGGTTACCACCGGCATCACCGGCACCAGCGACATCGAGGTCCTTGATGGCCTAAAGGAGGGGGACGAGGTCATCACCGGAAGTTACAAGGTCTTGCGCACGCTGCGTCCCGGCTCAAGCGTCAAGATCGACAACTCTGTTCCCAAGAAGGAAGAGGAAGAATCGTCATAACCTTAGCCGGTTTGGAGCGTCCAAAAGGGGAACCGGCCAGGGTGCTGAAGATGGGTCTTCGAAAGGGCGTCCGCAGAAGGTAACTGAACCCTGAAGATCGGAGAAGGTCAGTGGCACCGGACCAGGAGAAAAACATGGCAACCGCGGAAGTCATCAGCATGCCCAGCAACGCCGTTCAGGCTCCGCCTGAGTCGTGCATGATTGCGGCCGAAGATCTGTGGAAGACTTACGACATGGGCTCGGAACAGCAGGTGCACGCTCTGCGCGGCGTCAACGTGCGCATTCAGCGCAACGAGTATGTCGCGATCATGGGTCCGTCCGGTTCGGGCAAGTCCACACTGATGAACCTCATTGGCTGCCTCGATACGCCCACGCAGGGCAGTTACTGGCTGAACGGGCAACTGGTCAGCGAACTCGATGACGACGAACTGGCGCGCATCCGCAATAAGGAAATCGGATTCGTGTTTCAGACCTTCAACCTGCTGGCTCGCGCCACTGCACTGCACAATGTGGAACTGCCTTTGATCTACGCAGGAATACCGACCGAAGAGCGCATGAACCGGGCCAAAGCGGCTCTGGGTGCCGTGGGCATGGAGGCGCGCATGGGCCACAAGCCGAATGAGCTTTCCGGCGGGCAGAGGCAGCGCGTCGCCATTGCTCGCGCCCTGGTCAACAAACCTTCCATCATCCTGGCGGACGAACCCACCGGCAACCTCGACTCACAGACCGGCAAGGAGATCATGACCCTGTTCGACCGTCTGCACGCCGAGGGCAACACGATCGTGCTGGTCACGCACGAGCACGACATCGCCGAATACGCGCACCGCGTGATCCATCTCAAGGACGGCGTGATCGCCAGCGACGAAAGCAAATCGCGCCGGCAGTAGAAACCCAGTTGCCCGGAGTCATCCCGAAGTCCCGCGCGTTCAGCAGCGGGACGAGGGATCTGGCGCGAACTGTCGATGCGCTCCACGCAAGATCCCTCCCTCCGCCTGAAGGACGGCTTCGGTCGGGATGACGCACTGACGGCGTTCCTCATGTCGGGGGCAGAATCTTGAATCATCCCGCACCTGCTCTGGCTGCGTTCGCCCGGGTTTCATTCACTCGCACGTCCGCTGCAACCACGCGGTCCCGTCCGTCTCGCTTGGCGCGATAGAGGGCGGCGTCGGCGGCCTCCAGCAATTCCTTCGGAGAAGTGCCATGCTCGGGCAGCGCCGCCACACCAACCGAAACCGTGATCATGCCCAGCGACTGCCCCCGGTGCAACACCGTCATCTCGCGGAGTCTTGAGCGAATGCGTTCACCGCGGGCACAGGCTGCGCTCAGATTCGCCGTCGGCAGGATGATCACAAATTCCTCACCGCCGAAACGGCAGACGATATCTTCAGCCCGGATGCTTTTGGCCAGAAACGTTCCGCTCTCGCGGAGCACGGTGTCGCCGGCGTCGTGGCCGTAAGTGTCGTTGAATTTCTTGAAGTAGTCGAGATCGAGCATCAGCAGTCCCAGCGACTGCTCGGCCCGCACGGCACGCCGGATTTCCCGCTCCAGCATTTCCTCGAGGTAGCGGCGGTTGTAAAGCCCGGTCAGAGGATCTTTGATGGATTGCGTGCGCAGCGCTTCGCGCAAGCGGATGTTGGCCACCGACAATCCCACCTGTCCGGCAAAAGTCGTCTTGAACGAAAGCTCCGAGTCGGCGAGCGTCGGCGCTTCGTCGGTCGCCTGAAAGTGCAGGATCCCGATGGGCTCGCCTTGCGCCAGGATCGGGATACACAGGTATGTGTGCTGAACTCCGGCTGCATGCGCGCAGGGCGCAGTCCTGTCTCCCGCCACCACCAGATGCGGATGCCCGGTACGCAATGCCCAGCAACGATGTGGCTCAAAGACGGTCTCGGGCAGTTGGCAGTCGTGCCAGGATCCGGCAATTTCCGCGAGATCGCGCCGCCCATTGAGCAGTGCAACGGCGCCACGGCTGGTGGAAAAAATCTTTGGCGCGAAGCCCAGCGCCGCCGTGAAAACCTCTTCCTTGCTCATGCAGCTCTGCATCAGTTCGCCCATCTTGGCCAGCAGAGTCGCGCGCTGCGAGCGTTCGGTGAGGTCGCGCATCATCTCTTCGTTTTGCTCGTCGAGTTGGCGGCGCGCATAGTCGCGCTCCAGCATCTCCTCCTGCAGGCGGGTGTTGGCGCTGGCCAGCTCTTCGGTGCGTTCCCGGATCTGCTGCTCGAGGATCTGCTGATGATGCTTCTGATCTTCAATGTCGGTGCATGTGCCGATCCACTTGATGATCTTGCCCTGCTGGTCGTGGAGCGGATTGCCTTTTACCAGGAACCACCGGTACGCGCCATCGCTGCGGCGCACACGGTATTCGATCTCGTAAGGCGATCCGTCGCGCAGGCTGCGTTCCCAGCGTTCTCTGCATGCCCCCCGATCGTCCGGGTGCAGCGCGTGCGTCCAGCCCCAGCCCTCAGATTGTTCTGCGGTCAAAGCGGTGTAGGCGTGCAGTTGATCGCTGATGAAGTCAACGGTGCCGTCAGGACGTGCCGTCCAAAGAATCGCAGGAGATGCATGAGCCGCCGCGCGAAAGGAAAGCTCGTCTTGCCTCGCGCCCGTTCTTCGCGTCATCCGAGAACCCAGCACACCCGCTGCCGCGCTGAACAAAACGGCGAGCGCCGCGCTGATGGCCGCGGCCTTTACCGACGCCTCGCCCACCACCCAAAGCAGTGCTGCGCAATCGTAATCGGTGTGAAGTGTCATCGTGCCGGCGTGGACTTCCCCCCCAGTGCTTATCGGCAGGAAAAGACAATAACGGTAGCGGTTGTGAAGGGATTAGAAATCACTCAGCAAGGAAGTTGATTGGTTGGCGGGGCTGAAGCCGCGCCCTTTCAAGGCAGGGTTTACAATCGGCAAGCAAAAATCAACCCTCAACCATTCCTACGGCGTTACGGTGGCAGGCTTCAAGTTCTGGTCCGCCACAGCGCCCGGTCCGGAGACGAAGAAGTTGTGATCGTACATGTTGCGGTACATGCGGCCGGCGATCTCCGCGGCCTTGGGGCCGAACGTCGGACGTCCGCCTTGCAGGAAGACCACAACCACCACGCGTCCGACGGCCGTGTTGGCGTAGGAAGCGAACCAGCCGAAGCGCGTGCCCGCGTGCGAGCAGGTTCCGGTCTTGCCCAGGATTTCTTCTTCGTTGAAGTTCAGGCGCACGCTGCGTGCCGTGCCGTACTCGACCGCGCCTGCCATGCCGTCAGATATTTCCGGGATCAGCGGAGCGATATCGAGCTGCCGCTTCACCCGCGGCTGAAAATTCGCTACCTCTTCCGGCGTCGCCGGATGCTGCAGGTAATAGAGCGTCCCGCCGTTGGCGATGGCCGAGACCATCGCGCCCAGCTGCAAAGGCGTCATCGAAATGCCCTCGCCGTAGGAGCACATCTTGCCCACGCCGCCCAGCTTCGCAGGAATCGCCTCGTCGGGATAGTCTCCCGTTTGCTCGCCCGGAATGTCGTAGCCCGCCAGTTCGCCCAAGCCATATTCGTGCGCGTAGTACGCAACCTTATCGAAACCGAGCCTGCGTCCGAGCGTTTCGAAATAGGCGTTGTTGGAATGCGCCAGTGCTTCGGTCAAGTTGATGCGGCTGCGGCGGCCGAGCGCGACTTCGGTATCTTCCGAAACCACGCCTTCATTCAGCGCGGCGAGTGCAACTGCCAGCTTGATGGTCGAGCACGGCTGCGCACCGCTCGACAGCGCCAGCTTCTGATTGACCATAGCCAGCACGCGCCCGCTGGTCGGTTCGATTGCCACCACTGTCCCGTTCATGTTGCCCAGCGCATCCACTGCGGCCCGGCGCACAACGGGGTCCTCACCCGCTGTTACGTCACCAGCGGAGACGTCCTCGGCGAATGAGCTCATCCGGAAGCGCTCGTAGTAATGGCGGCGGCGGTGCGCGGTCGCAGAAACCCGGGTTACACCACTCGGGTGCGCCAAATGATGCAAACGGCGGCGCGTGCGCTGGCTCTCGCTGATCTTTGTGGATTTGGATTTGCTGGTGGTGTGGGTCGCGAGGTGCGCCGCCCAGCTCAGGCTGGTGACTGCCAACGAGACAAAAAAGACTGCTATCAGCCGACAGAGGTGTGTTGCCTTAAACATCTTCCCCGTACTCCCCCCAGAACCCTAGTAATTCGATGCACGCGAGGTGCCAGCCGGCGGCCACCAGCTTGTTGATCTCTCAACCTTGCGATAATACGAGACTTAGCACATTTGAAGCAATCGAAAAGTTTCGATTGCCGTCAACCATAATTTCGATCTATCCCATTCTGGAACAACGACTTACTGTGGGATTACCACGGGTTAACCCCTTCGGTAACCAGTTACCCGATTACCGGAAACATCTTGCCAAGAGTGAAATAGTTTTCCTCGAGTCGGGAGCCGCGCGTCGTGAGTGGCGAGCCGGCGGCCTTGCCGGCCCTCTTCGCGGACCTCGCGAATCCTCTGCGCAGTTTGCGGTTCAATGGTCTTTCACCGCAAAGGTGGCAGAGAACGGAAAAGGGAATCATTGCAGCCGCGCAGGTGCTCATCGCCAAAACTCATTGCTCATTGCTCACTGCTCATCGCTCACTGCTCATCGCTCATCGCTCATTGCTCATTGCTCGCGGCTACATCACTTCATTTCTCTTGCGCAGAAATGCCGGCACGTCCAGATCATCCGGCTCGAAGTTCGTCATATTCGTCAGCACGCTCGTGCGCACGGTCTCGAGCGAAACCACATCGGCGGCTGCATGCGCCGCGACGGGGGCGGAATCCTCCACGAACGTGCGGTTATCTTCCATCTGCATCATTTCACCGGACATGATCCGCTCCGGCTCCGGCATGGGAACGCGCGGCCCGAGGGCATCCGGAAAATCCATTGCCTCATCATGTGCCGCGGCAAATGACGACGTGAGTGTCTCCTGCGGGTGCCTCTTGAATTCGCGGAACCCCGTCGCGATGACCGTGATCTTCACCGCATCTTTCATCTTCTCGTCCATCACCGCGCCGAAGATAATGTTCGCGTCTTCATGCGCCGCAGCCTGGATGATCGAGCATGCCTGCTGCACTTCCACGAGCTTGAGCGACGACGAGCCCGTAATGTTGATCAGAATTCCGCGCGCACCATCGATCGCGCCCGCCTCGAGGAGCGGGGAGGCGATCGCCCGTTGCGCCGCGTCCATCGTGCGTTTCGCGCCGGCCGCCGAGGCGGTGCCCATTACCGCATACCCCATGCCTGCCATGATCGTCTTCACGTCGGCGAAATCGCGGTTGATGATGCCCGGGATCGTAATGATGTCGGAAATTCCCTGCACGCCCTGCCGCAGAATGTCGTCGGCGATGCGGAACGATTCGAAAAAGCCTGCATCTTCCGCGACGGCCAGGAGCTTTTCGTTGGGGATCACGATGGTCGTGTCCACCGACTCCATCAGTTCGGCCACGCCTTTCTCCGCCTGCGCCATACGCCGTTTCCCTTCAAAGGAAAACGGTTTGGTCACGACTGCGACCGTAAGCGCGCCCATCTCGCTCGCCAGCGAGGCAATGATCGGAGCCGCGCCCGTACCCGTGCCGCCGCCAAGGCCCGTGGTCACGAACACCATGTCGGCGCCCTCGAGTGCTTCAATGATCTTGTCGGAATCTTCGAGCGCGGCTTTGCGCCCAACTTCCGGATTCGCGCCCGCGCCCAGCCCGTTCGTCAGCTTCACGCCCAGCTGGAGCTTCACCGGCGCGTGCGACATGCGCAGCGCCTGCAGGTCGGTGTTGGCGACGATGAAGTCGATGCCTTCGAGGCCGGCGTCGATCATGCGGTTGACCGCGTTGCCGCCGCCTCCACCCACGCCAATGACTTTGATCTTGGCGTCGTTCCGGGGCTCTTCGTTGAAGCTGATGCGAATGCTAGATTTGCTGCTCATTTTGCCCACCTTGAACTGAATTCTCGTGCTTGCTGCATAGGCGCTTCTGGTGAGGAGGTGCCAGTAGCCAGTACCCAGTTGCCGGCAAAAGCCACTTGCCCGCGCTTCGCCGATTCTCCGGCAACTGGCGACTAACAAGTGGCAACGCCTCACCCCACCAGCAGCGCCTTCAATCTCGTTCCCCAGCCGTCCTCTTGCAGTCCGCGGGCGATGCGCGCTCGCTGGCCGTAGTTCACCATGCCGAGCACGGTCGCAAACTCGGGTTCCGACAGGGTCGCGGGCATTTTCGCCATCGGAGCCGGCCACGCGAGCCGCACCGGCCGCCGCAGCACCGACTCCGCCACATCGAAAATCCCCGGCAGCCGCGACGCTCCTCCGGTCAGCACCACGCCCGCCAGGCATCGGTCGTACATGCCTCCCTGACGCAGCGTTTCGCGCATCATCTCAAACAGCTCGCGCGCCCGCGGCTCCAGAATTTCGCCCACCAGCCGCTGCGGCAGCAGGCGCGACGGACGGTCGCCCACCGACGGAACTTCCACTTCGTTGCCTTCGGGAATCAGGGTGACGATGGCGTTGCCGTAGACCTTCTTGATCGTCTCCGCCTCCGCCAGCGGCGTGCACAGTCCCACCGACAAGTCGCTGGTGAAATGATCGCCTCCCACGGGAATCACTCCCGTGTATGCGACCGCACCCTGCTGAAACACGATCAGTTCGGTCGAGCCCGCGCCAATGTCGGCGAGGCAGACGCCCAGTTCGCGCTCGTCGGCACGCAGCACTGAATCGGCCGCCGCCAGCGGCTCAAATACCGTGTCGTCGACCGCCACTCCCGCCTTGTTCACCGCAGTGATGACGTTCTGCGTGGCGCTGGTCGCGGCCGTCACAAGATGCACCCGGACCTCCAGCCGCGCCGCCATCATGCCCAGCGGATCGTGCACGCCCGGCTGCTCGTCGAGAATGAATTCCTGCGGCAGCAGGTGCAGAATCTCGCGATCGGAGGGCAACGGGAGGGCACGCGCGCGTTCCACCGCCTGCTTGATTTCGTCGCGTCCGATTTCCCGCGGCCGCGTTCCGAGACTGATGCCGCCGTGACTGTTCAGGCCGCGTACGTGCGCTCCGCCAACGCCCACGATCGCCTGCTCGACCGCCGCACCGGCGGCGTCTTCGGCCGCCTCGACCGCTTTCTGGACCGCCGCCACCGCCTTGTCGAGTTCGACGATCACACCCTTGCGCGAGCCGCGCGAATCGGCCACGCCGTGCCCCCGATAGCGCAGGCCGTTGTCGGTGACTTCGGCCACGAGAGCGCGCGTCTTGGCGCTGCCCAGATCAATTGCCGTCAGAAGATGCGCCTGCTGATTGGCCATGATTCCCTAATTCCGTATGAATGAATTCCCTTGCCTTAAATCAATTCGGACTTGCGCCCGCCGGCGGTTTTGCAATCGCTGGACTCGGTTTCAAACCTGCCCCACTCGCCGCCGATTGCGCCGGCCTTTTCGCCTCCGGTGGATGAGCGACAGCATGGCTCACTCTAGCCGGGTTCTTTGCAGCTGGAGTGGGGGTTTTCCCCGAGCTCTTCATCGAAGCCGCCGCTTTCTTTCTCGCCTTTCCCGCCGGCTTTTTCGCTGCTGCCGCTTTGGGATCCAGTTTCCTGGGCGACAGCTCGAACACCGGCTTCGGAATTCCGTGATCATGAAGACCGACGCGTGAAACCAAAGCCGCCGGTTTCACTCCTGCGGCCGCTGCCGCTTTTGCCGATGCCGCGCTCAGCGCCGCCGGCTTCTTTCCCTGCATCTCCGGATTCACGATCACCTGGTTGTCATAGCGCAGGTTCACCGACTCGAGTTTCTGAAACTGCTGCCGCCACTCCCGCACATGGCTCACATAAATCCTGTAGCGCCGCAAATAGTCCGACGATCCCAGATGCAGCAGCACATCACCCGCGGGATCGTTCACTCGCACTTTCAAGTCGTCGAGGTCCGACAGGTCGACTTCACTCAGATCCTGGGAATATCGCGCCCCGCCCGAATCCAGTTCCCGGATCAACTCGGCATACGCTTTCATGCGCGGCGCCCGCGTCGAAAGGGGCTCGCCGGGATTCATCCCCAGAATGACGGGAAAGGAGTATCTGTGCGGGTGCGGCCCGTCGGTTCTTGGCAAATCCATCAGCGTGCCACCCGCATCGATCAGGAAAATGTGCGATCCCACGCGCGCGAACGCCACCGGAACGCGCTCGTGGATTTCCACCTGCAACCGGTTGGGCACGAAGCGCATCACGCTGGCCGACTCCACCCACGGAATCTGTTCCAGCTGCGCCTGCTGCTGCTCGAGCGGAATGAAGAAGATGTTGCGGCCGATGTCGGCGCCCATCACTTCCATGATCTGCGCCTTGGTCACATTCTCGCTGCCCTCGATGACCAGGTCATCGCTCGACTCCACGCGGAAGCGCCACGAATGTTCCCCGTAGTGGTAGAGGCCGGCCGTCCCCAAAGCTGCGATGCCGAGAATCATGGCCAGCATTGCGGCCCACAGCAGGCCGTGGGCGGCTTTCCTGGGCAGAGCGCTGCGCCGGGCCGAGACCCGCTTTTGCCCCCGCAGAAAAGGAGATCCCTCGTCCACATCGAGATCAATCAGGCGCGCGTCGTCGAGTTCTTCTTTCGGGAAGTCGGCGCGTTCATTGCGCAGACGCTCGCTTGCGGGCGGGTACAACTCTTCCTGCAAGATGGTGGGGTTCTTCCGCGCCATCAACTCAGGTCAGTTGTCGTCAGGGAATCGCTGAGCCTTCTTACTATAGCTACATTTTGTCTTCCGAGATAGACCAAAAATTGTTCTTCGGCACGGAAAGGAATCGGGTTGGGCACCCGCCGAAGCAGGCCGCGGATTTTCACGGATTCACACCGATAAACCAGAAGACTGGGGAAAGATCCGTGAGGATCCGTGGCGAAGACAAAAAAACAGGCGCGGCTGGTTTTCCGCGCCTGCAAGGAGGCTACTCGTTAATCCTCTCGAACCACGGGTTAGACCGGACCGGCGCCAGGCGCCTCGATGTGAATCTCCGGAGGCGCGGGAGCTACCGGAATCCGCAGCTCTCGAATGTGGAGTATTGGTGTCGCCGGAACCCTCCCCCGCAGCCGCACGCAGATCCTCGAGCCGGGCGCAAAATTCGCCGAATTGAATGCCGCTCTGGCCAGGTTGATCCGAACCGTCTGGGCAGCCAGTCTCGCGTTCATGCGCGCCTGCGCGGCGTCGAGGCGGGCCTGCCGCCGGTCGGCCTCCGCTTGCATGCGCGCCGCCCGTACCTGACAGCCAGCGATTCTCTTCTCGATATTCGCCTGAACGTTCGACTCAACATTTTCGAGCACCTGCTCGTCTACCTGCTGCTGGACGCGCTCCATCAAGATCTGCTCGTCCAGATTCTCGTGGGCACGGGCCAGCGCCGAGTAGGCCGGGCTCGACACATCTTCAGAGCGCACCGTCAGTATCCGAGCCTGAGCCAGGAACTCGTCGGCCTGCCCTTTGGCAAGTGCTATCACCGCCTGCGAGCGCTCGACAATCCGGTCGGCAACCCGGTGAGCCCAGGCGAATCCGCCATCCTGATAGAACCCGTTCAACCCCAGGGCCAGCACTCCTGCGGCCAGCCATCCCCATGCTTTTGACCTGTTCATCGCCTTTACCTACCTGGCAAATAGACGCCAGTGTTCTGAATCGGTTAGCAAGGGAAGATACGAAACAGGGGCCCCCAAAGTTCCAGGCTGTTTCCGACCTCTTTCCTCCCTGAACTTAACCTTATTTAGCCCTCTTTCGTCGCTACCTCTAACAGAAGGCTTCGAACGCAGGCCTGGGGCGGATCACGGAACGTGCCACCCCCGGCCGCATAGGCGGATTTTCAATTTGTGGTCTTCCAGGTCAACCAGGCCCACGATTTGACGGCATCGAGGAAGGACACCGAGAACGCGCGACCCAAAAACTCACCCAGACACTGCTCCCACCCGCCCAGCCTCAGGATGCGCCTTCTTTTTCGGCACACCCTTGGTGTGGCAGTCAATGCATTTGACGAAGTGAATGTTGTGCGGGCTCTTGCTCGACTTGAACGTCGTGTCCATCGTCTCGACGTTTAAGCCGCAATTCGAGAGCTGAGGATGGCAGTTGGCGCACGTCGCCCGCGTTTTTTGGCCGTGTCCCTCGTGGCAGGCAAAGCAGCTCAACCCTTCATGCACGCCGACGGCGGTGCGGTCGTCGCCCGAACCGACTTCCATAGCGGCTTGCGGAGCGTGGCACTGGTAGCAGAGAGCCTGCCGGATGTCGGGGCTGATCCGAATTGCCCTTTCGCCGTCGCGCATCGCAGGCAGGGGCAGGAAACCTACGGAGACGTAGTCGCGTTCGCGCCGGTCAAACAACGCGAGCGACGGACGAAACAGTTCCTGGATCGGCCCCGGGTTCGCAGGTTTCTGTGTCGCACGCTCGAGCAGCGCGCCTTCGCGATGCATCTGGTGACAAGCCAGGCAAGGCATGACCGGTTGATCGGTCAACTTCGCGTCCAGCAGGTGCCACGGCCCCTTGGTGTCGAGGGGCGTCACCAGATCGCGGATGCTGCCGTTGAAATACGATCCGTGGCAGCGCAGGCAATCGTCCATCAGCGGCTGCTGATGGTTGTGGGTGGTGTCGAGGAAGATTTCTTTAAAAGTCGCGGCATGCGGCCCGGCCGCCCAATCCGCGTACTCCTGCTGGTGACATTTTCCGCAGCGCGCACCCATTTTGCGCACGTCGTCGGCCTTGAGCCGCACCTGCTCGGGAATCTTGCCGCGCAGGTGCGTCACCACCCGGCTGATGTTTCTCAGATGGAACCCGGCATCAAGAGTGAACACATCCCCGTGACACTCAGAACAGGCGATGTTGCGGTGCGTGGAGGTGTGCCAATCGTTGTATGGCTGCCAGATTTCATGGCAGCGCGCGCACGAGCGTCCGCCCGAGTATTCGTAGTAAACGCTCGCCCCCGGCAGCAGAATGACTGCCACCACAACTACGAGCAGCACCGGCCAGAAGCGCCGGTACCACGGCTTGGGATCAGCGGTCATTGCGGTATTCATGATCTCCGCCACGACTTCACCAGATTGTCCGACGCGTAATACGCAATCGCCATGATCGTCAGCACGGGATTGAATCCGCCGTTGGTGACGTGCACGCTGCCGTCGACTACGTAGAGATTGTCCAGGTCGTGCACGCGGCAGAACTTATCCACGACCGAAGTCTTCGGATCATCTCCCATGCGGCACGTGCCGGCCTGATGCTGCCCGCCGCTGAGGCCCAGGCCCGGAAGAAACGTCCAGGTGGTCTTTGCTCCAGCTTCCTTCAGCCACGCCTGCGCCTTCGACGACAGAAGCTTCGCCGTCTCCTGATCGTTCGGATGACGATGCCCGGAAAGCCGCGCCACCGGAATGCCCCAGTAATCTTTCACTTGCGGGTCCACCTCGACTCTCGATTCAAACACCGGCATTTCCTGCACCGGACCCATCACTCCGATGCTGCGCCGGTAATACTGCCGCACATACTGTTTGTGCGCGAGGCCCCAGCGCGGGACGCCGGGCGGCTGCCAATTTCTGACAAACTGATATGGCAGGCGGATGAACTCGTTGGCCAGCATTCCGCCGCCGATCAATCCTTTGTTGCCGTGGCTGAAGTCGCAAATTGCGATGCCGGCGCCCGGCCCCAGATCGTCGTAGCACTCGAAATCGAACAGCCCCACCGCTCCGGTGTAGGCGTGCCCTTGAAGATTCCGCCCGACCCAGTCGTAGCGGTTGCCGAGACCGTTGGGGAACATCCGGCTCTTCGAATTCAGCAGAAGACGCGCGGATTCATTCGCTGATCCAGAAACCACGACCAGATCGGCTGTCTGCTCCTCGAGGCGCGGCCGCGAATCGAAGTACGCCACGCCGCGCACCCGCCCCTGCTCATCGGTCAGAATCTCTTTCACGATGCATTCTGTCCGCAGTTCGCAGTTCCCAGTTGCCAGCGCCGCGGGTATGGCCGTATTCTGCGTGCCGTTCTTGGCATTCACTTCGCAGGCAAACCCCACGCACCAGCGGCAGCGCATGCATGCCGCGCGGCCATTGTAGGGAACGGAATTGCGCAGCATGGGAATGTCGAAGGGATGGAATCCCAGCCGCTGGGCCGCGGGCTTCAGAATCTCGTACTCGCGGTTGGGAGGAAGCGGCGGCATGGGCAGAGGCCGCTTGCGCGGCGCCTTGAAAATATTGTTCGAGTCGTCGCCCGAGACGCCGATTTCCCACTCGGCTTTTTCGTAGTAAGGCTCAAGATCCTGATAGCTGATCGGCCAATCGTCCAGCGTGCTGCCCTCGACCGTCCCGTAAGTCGAACGCATCCGAAAATCTTTTTCCATAAAACGCCACGCCATGGCGCCGTAGCTGAGAGTTCCGCCGCCCACGCAGGCGGCGTTGTTGTTGTAGGCGCCGCTGCTGGGCTTGACCACCTGCTCGTGGCCGCGCTCATCCACGAAGACGCGTGGATTGCGGTCTTCCTCCGGGCCAAAGGCGTTGCCCAGCACGGTCGTGCGCTGGTTGCGCAGATCGTCTTTGAGGTCGTCGAAGGGCGTGGCCCACTTGCCGCGCTCAAGCAACACGACGCTCAGGCCTGCCGAGGCCAGTTCCTTGGCAACGACTCCCCCGCCGGCGCCCGCGCCCACTACCACCGCGTTAACGTGCTTGAGTGCCATCTCGCTTCGGACCCTGAACTTGCGAAAAACTGATTGATCCCTTACTTGTTGTTCACATCAAAATGCAGCCGCCCGCGAATCGGCGGATATGGGATACCCAGCATTTTCCAACAGGCTCCCTCGCGATTGCCGCCGTGCCGCGGATCGCCGTAAAAGCCCTGCATGGTGTGGTCCACCAGCAGATCAAAGAATCTCTGCGACGGGATCTCCTTCCACGCCTCGGCCGGGGCGCGGCCCTGCTCCATCTGCGTCATGAGTTCGGTTTGCTGGTCTGCTTTGAGGTCTGCAAACGCGGCCCCGTAAAGCACGCGGCTGCTTTGCTCGACTGCGATAATCCCCGCGCGGTACGAGCCACGCAGCTCTTCGAGCGGACCGCACAGCTGGCGGTCAATGTAGTTGACCACGCCAGCCCAGGCAGCGCCGGGGTCTTCATCGGGAGGGATAATCTGGTCGCAGAGCGCCGCCAGCGTCCGGGCTTCGTCCACCGTGAGAAAGCGCCACGGCGTTTTGGCGCCGCAGCCCAGACCGGTGCCCGTAGCCGCAGCCACTGCCATCGCGGACTGCACAAATCTTCGCCGGCTGAGTTTGTAGGATGGCGCCACGTTATATCTTGCGAAACGCGAACTGTGAATATGCTCCGGACAGTCCCGCCTCGTCAGTGACTCGGATCACGCCACGTCGCGGTGATTGTAGAGGGAGTGGGGTCCTCGGGCCCAACCTATGGAGTGCCTGTTTACACGGCGATGGGCTGCAGGTCTCACGTGGTGTTTCTGAAGAAATACCGCTTTACTTTATCGCTAAGAGGAGGGCACCCGGCACAATGAGCAAAGTCACCCGGCAGCGAGTCGCAACCTGGCTGACCGCGGGTTGGCTCAACGCCTTTGCGTGTAGTCGAATCTCCACACAATCCCGCTGCTCACGCGAAAATGGTTCTCCCAAGTTCCCGATATTCGCGTGGGAACGCAGTCCGCCTCGACTGCGCGGAGTGCGACCGTCCGGGACAGGTGAAGTTCGAGCCCGCCGCCAAAGCCGAACGCAAGGCTGGTTTGGTTTACGAGGTCCGGAATAATATCGGACCCGCCAATCCTGGACACCAGCCGCGCGTTGGTCATCCCGACCAGGCTATGGGCAAAGGCTGTTGTCCTCGCGGAGCGCCAGACGAATTCGGGGCCGAATAATATCTGACTGGTTCGAACGTCAGCGTGCTCCGGAGCGACGTTGATCGTTGTTCCGCCCACTTGAACTGAGAAATCGCACAAGAGGATTCGAAGGTAGCTGCGGGGATTGAAGCTGCCGTTGATGTGCATTCCGTAGTAGTTCTGATCCGTGGGCTGGAAAGTTGCGGCTGCTGGTCCAAGATTTACGTGCGCATACGAGAACCCAGTGAAAGCTTCCCACTTGGGATATTGCTGGCCATAACTGCGCGGAGATGTGGCTGTGAGAGTGAAGGATAACAGCAGGACGCAGATCAAAGATTGGCGGTGAAACTATTCCCCGGCTTGGTTCGCATTTGGGTTCATACCTGTGTCTGGCGCTTTAAAACCCGACTAAAAGCCATAAGCTTCGTGTTGTCTGCCGCGAACGTCTGTAACATGAATCACTCACGCTGGTGCCGAGAGTCACGGGCACGGTGGGTGCGGGCGCCTCTCTGGAAGAAGAAAGGGGACCGGCCTCTGCCCGCTACTCGTGCCGCAACGACTCGATCGGGTCCAGGCGCGAGGCCCGGAAGGCGGGGATCATCCCGCTGACCAGTCCCACCACGCTGAGAATGATCGTCGAAGCAATCAGTGTTCCCGGAGCGATAATCAGCCGGATGTCGCCCGCCTGGTTGTTCTTCCCAAACGCACTGTACAGGGTCAGCCGGCCCACGGAGAGGGCGACCCCGTAAGCGAGA
>Ga0335081_10008754_pt1 | contig 16236 bp, 12 predicted proteins | sample Lox_Sample_35_FD_206713 | JGI IMG/M metagenome (GOLD analysis project Ga0335081, IMG submission 206713) | Soil microbial communities from Loxahatchee National Wildlife Refuge, Florida, United States - Lox_Sample_3.5 | ecosystem: Environmental > Terrestrial > Soil > Wetlands | place: USA... | reverse complement strand
AGGGATTGATCATGTCGTGTTCGAGGGCCATCTTGCGGATCCAACGGTCGCTCTTGAGCATGGAACTCCTGAAATTGAGTGATTTAGTGGTTCTGTGATTGAGCGATTGACAATCAAACCGCAACGATCTCAAGCGAAGAAAACCCAGCAATCACCCGATCGCTCAATCACTCAATGCTTTTGGCTGGTGTGCCTGCCAGTTTACGGGATTGATGCTCCGGTTGACAATCTCCCTTATCTTCCTTAGCATCAATGACTTGAACGACAATATTCACCCTGTATACGGGAGCACATTGTGATCAAGCTCGACATCATCAACGAAGTGGTGGCCAAAACCGGCATCACCAAGACCAAAGCGGAGCTGGCGGTAGAGACGGTGTTTGAGAGTATGAAGAAATCGCTTGCCGCGGGCAATCGCATTGAGCTGAGGGGATTTGGCGTGTTCAACGTGCGTCCTCGGAAGACGGGTATCGGGCGCAATCCGCGCACAGGGGCAGAAGTGTCTATTCCACCGGGGCGCGCGGTGCGCTTCAAGCCAGGAAAAGAATTGCAGTCGATCGACTGAGAGCTAGCGGCCGAAGGCGGCGCGCTGAAACGCGATCCGCCGGAGCATCGGATGAAGTTGCTTCGCCATCGGCACAAAGGCTGTTCTCCACAGCCGGAACCAATTTTCCTTCAAAACGATTGTTAAGGGGCCGGGATAACGCATCGGAACTACGCAGAATTGGCTTTTGAAACGGGCCAGCGAACCAGGCCCGGGTCCCATATTATACCGTCGCGCGCCGAGGCGATACATGTCGCGCATGGCGTGCCAGTGGAGGAACGCAGCTGAGTTGCGATGCTCCGCGTCGAATGCTGCGATCAGACAGTGAGCCATAGTGCGATCGCGAACAATCAGAGTACTGCCGACGGTCGTGCCATTGAGAGTCACGGAATAGAGGCGGGCGCGATTGCAGAACTGGGCTCCCCGCATGAGTTCCAGATAAAAAGAAAGCGGCCTCTCGAGGCGGAAATGCTTGCGGCGTGCGCAGTCCTGATAAAGCGGCCAGGACTGCTGCAGAGCCGACGGAGAATCATCGGAGCGGAACTGGAATCCGGCCTCCGTTGCGCGGCGAATCTTGCGGCGAGCTTCACGATCGAAGCTGGCCAGCGTTTCTTCTTCACTATCGTGCTGCTCGATGATGTAGTCCTCCGAGAGAATCGGGTAATCGAGCATGTACGGAAATGCGTCCACGTCGAGGGCATGGCCGGCCGAGGCAAGTTCGGTGAGTACTTGTGGATCAGCGTGGGTGAAGCGGAGAAACATGAATCCGTGAGCGCGCGCCCAGGCGAAGAGTCCATGGAACATTGACTGAGAAGGAGTGAGAGAAGAATTTAGCTCCGATGGGCCGCGGAAGATTAGGCCAACTTTGGCTGGGCCGAATCCGATGCTCAAGATGCCGACGAATGCCAGCGGATTGCGCCGCGAGCCGCACACAAGATAGCGAGGCGTGACCCAGAGGCGCCGGTATGGCTCGTTCCAGAAAGGATATTGATAGACTGATGCGTCGGTCCTGCGCAGGAAGTCATTCCATGCGGGAAGGTCGTCGTGGTCGAGTTCGAACCAGCGGGTGCGAATCGCCGCACTAGTCGACCGGACCTCGATATCGGAAATCGGGGCAGCCAGACTCATCTGGGAGAACCTAGTTGGGGAGGAACGGCTTGTCGCGGAGGAGGCGATCTGCCGACACGACTACGCCAGGGGTGAATGAAGGCCCGTTTCGGTTGTGGGGAGAATGGGATCCCGAACGGTGCGTCCCGTGACGCGGTCCATGTTAGGGCATAAGTGATATAGGGGAAATGGCCTCTTGGTAATGGCACGAAAGTGCCAGGCGGAGCGACGGACTAGAAGGCCGGATTTCAATGCATTCGCCTTTGGTCGATCGTCTTTCGTCGTTACTGTTGATTTCGCCCAATTTTTCTTCCAGCCAGCTTCTCCCGAATTTCGATCACAAAGCTGTCGTTTACAATGGAAGTTACCTCAAGACCGGAAGATCCGCTCCTTGACGGTCGTTGAATATCTGCATGTCGGAATCTAATCCCCCGATCCCCACCTCCACGATCGAGGTTTACTACGAGTTGCCGGTGCCCGAGGCGCCGAAGCCCTCGGAGCGGTATTGGCTCCATGCTTTGCTGCTGATCCTGACCTGCTTCACGACGCTGGTCGTGGGGGCGCGGATGGAGTTCAACTTCCTTCACAACCTGCCCGCGTTCACAGCCGGAAACGAAAACATTCCTTTTTTTCCGATCGGATGGGTCCTGGCGCACCCTTCGCGTCTGCTGCTGGGAATTCCGTTCTCCGCGACCTTGCTGGCGATCCTGCTGGCGCACGAGATGGGGCACTATCTTTTCTGCCGGTACTATGGAATTCGGGCGACACTTCCTTTTTTCATTCCGGCGCCGACCCTGATTGGGACGATGGGCGCCGTAATCCGCATCAAGGGCCGGATTGAATCACGGGCCGCCTTGTTCGATATCGGCATCGCCGGGCCGATTGCTGGCTTTGTGATCGCTGTTGCCACGCTGGCGGTCTCCTTGACTCTCTCAAAGCCGCTGGTACCGGGGATGCCTCCATCGGACTTGCGGATCGGATTGCCGGAGATCTTCTATTACGTTCACGACATTTTGCGCACGGTCATGCCGGCACACGCCATTGCAGCTTTGCCGCTGAGCCGAGTTTACTTGCACCCGACGGCAATTGCGGCGTGGGTCGGAATGTATGCCACGGCGTTGAACCTTCTGCCCAGCAGCCAGTTGGATGGCGGACACATTGTTTACGCGCTCGCTCCGGCAGCACATCGTCTGATCTCCCTGATTACGGTTGCGGCGCTCGTCTACCTTGGCTGGTTCAACTACGTGTGGTGGTTCTGGGCGGGCCTAATTGTCGCGATGAATATTCTCACGTGGCGTCATGAACAGGCGCCCGAGTATCCGACACTGCCGCGGAACCGATGGGTGCTCGGCCTGTTCGCGCTGGCAATGCTGTTGCTGACCATCAGTATCTCGCCGTTGCAGGCGAGATAATCAGCAGATTGCGGTGTCTACCCACTCCACTGGCTTGCAAGTTCTTCGAGACCTGGCCACTCTTTTGCGGACCTCTTTACACCACCTTCATAGACTTCGCTATTGAAACGTTTTAGTATTGCCGGGCTATGAAAATCGCCTTGGCTCTCGTTTTGTTCTTCTGCACTTTTATTTTTGTTGGGAGTGTGTCGGCGCAGGTCGTGGATGTCGATACAACTCACCCCACCAACCGCTTCATACCGCGCGAAACTCTGGGCGCGGGCGTCGATCGGATCGCGGTGGAGGCTATCGACAAAGATCTGTTGCAGCCAACTCTGGCGCAAACGCAGGAATCGGGATGGCAGCCCGTGACCTATCGGCAGAACACGGAGCTGGCCGTGGAGGCTTGGCACTGGAATCCGAAGGGGACATGGAGTGATCCGAAGGGAAAAGGCTATTTTGTCGGATCGTCAACGCCGACGGAGATGCTCCGCTATTCCTACGGGTACGGTTTGCCGCGGCGAGGCTTCACTCGAAACGACGGAACAGATAACGTAGGCTTCTCGCGGCTGACTGACGGCGACCTGAACACATTCTGGAAGAGCAATCCGTACCTGACGCAGCACTTCACCGGAGAGAGCGACACACTTCATCCGCAGTGGATCGTCCTCGATCTGGCGCAGATGCAACAAGTGGACAGCATTCGGATCGCTTGGGGAGAGCCATTCGCGAAACGCTACGTCGTGCAGTATTGGACGGGGGAAGATCCAATCCACCTGCCGACTCGCGGTGTTTGGGAAACATTTCTGCAGGGAAACGTGACAAACGGAAAGGGCGGCACGGAAACAGTGCGATTGCTGGCGACGGCGATGCCAGTCCGGTTCGTGCGGATATGGATGACCGAATCGTCGAATACCTGTGATTCAGATGGACCGGGCGATCCGCGGAATTGCGTGGGATACGCGATCCGCGAACTTTATCTCGGAACAACGACGAAGAACGGAGCATTCCACGACATTCTGCGGCACACGCCGGATCAGGAACAGACCACGACGTACTGCTCCTCGGTGGATCCGTGGCACGAGGAATCGGACCTGGGCTCAACCAAGCAGGCGCAGATGGGATTTGATCTCTTCTTTACGAGCGGTGTCACGCGCGGATTGCCAGCGATGATCCCAGTTGCAATGCTCTATGAAACTCCGGAAAATTCGGCGGCAGAGATTGCCTATATCGAAAATCGCAAATATCCCATCTCCTACGTCGAGATGGGAGAAGAGGCCGATGGCCAATACATGCTGCCCGAAGATTATGCGGCGCTTTATCTGCAGTGGGCGATCGCACTGCATAAGGTTGATCCGGCGCTGAAACTCGGTGGTCCTTCGTTTCAAGGAGTAAATCGAGACATCGAAGTCTGGCCAGACGCGAATGGGAGAGTGTCGTGGCTCGGACGATTCGTCGGTTATTTAAAACAGCATGGACGCATAGGTGACCTGGCCTTCTTCTCGTTCGAACATTATCCGTATGATCCGTGCCGAATTCCGTGGGGCATGCTCTACGACGAGCCGGAACTTGTGAGCCACATCATGCAGGTATGGCATGACGATGGGATCCCCACGAACCTGCCGATGTTCATTACCGAGGGTAATCTCTCGTCGGGAGCAAGCGAAACGTTTCAGGATATCTTCGCGGGAGTATGGCTTGCGGATTACATCGGGTCGTTTCTGAATGCGGGCGGAAATGCGGTCTACTTCTTTCACTACCTGCCGCTGCACATGGAGCCGGGATGCAATGGCTCTCCGGGAACATTCGGGATGTTCACGATCAACAACAATTATGAGATCCAGCAGCGGCTAGCGCAGTTCTTTGTGGCGCAGTTGATCAATCAGGAGTGGGTGCAATCGGGCGGCGGCGAGCACGAAGTTTATTCGTCTAAAGGTGATCTGGAAGATGGGGCCGGGCACGAGTTGGTCACTGCCTACACGGTGAAACGTCCGGATGGAAAGTGGTCGGTCATGCTCGTGAACCGGGACCAGGAAGTTGGGCACAAAGTACGGATCGCGTTCAGCGGAAAGGATGGTAAAGAGGAGAACTTTGCCGGTCCAGTGGATATTTCGACGTTTGGAAGCGAGCAATACCACTGGCATCCTGGCCAGATGCGATTCGAAGCGCATGCCGAACATGCCGCTGAGCGAACGGTAGTCGCAGTCACGAAGGGCTGGGCGGAGCCGGACGGTCCCATCGTGCGATCAAAAGAAAATGCTGGCCGGGACACGATGTATGAAATCCCGCCGGCCTCAGTCGTCGTTGTGCGGGGGTCAGTCGGGCACTAAATCAAACGAAGCTCACATCAGCCACAGCGCGTCCACATCGACGATCACCTGGGTTCGCGGAATCTTCTGTTGGACGGCGTGAGCCAGCATCGCCCGTAACGTCGCATTGAGCTTTTCTCGGCTTGGAGATTTCAGCACGAAGTGATAACGATAGTCGCGCTTGAGTCGCATGATTGGCGCGGCCGCCGGCCCGAGCACGCGTACGTCTTCATGCCGCGTCTGATCAAACCACTTGCCGAGCTTTCCCGACCATGTCAGCGCGTCGTCGAGATTATCGCTGCGCACCAGAACATTGGCGAGCGCCGAGTAGGGCGGATAGTGCATCCAGTTGCGAAACTGAAGCTCCTTTTCGTAAAAGCCGACAAAGTCGTGGTGGGCGGCAAATTGGACGGCGTAGTGATCTTGAAAATATGTCTGCAGAATAACTTTGCCAGGGGACTGTCCGCGTCCAGCACGTCCGGCAACTTGGGTTAGCAACTGGAATGTGCGTTCGGCGGCGCGGAAATCCGGCAGGCCGAGGGCGGAATCGGCGCCGACTACTCCCACCAGCGTCACGCCGTGAATGTCGTGGCCCTTGGCGATCATTTGAGTCCCAACGAGAATGTCGAGTTCGCCTTCGTTGAGCCCCGCGAGAGTTCGTTCGAAATCCTCGTGGCCGCGCACGGTGTCGCGATCGAGTCGAGCGATGCGTGCCTGCGGGAACATTCCGTGCAGCAACTCTTCCAGTTTTTCTGACCCCGTGCCAAGAAAATAAACGTATTCGCTGCCGCAGTGAACACAGGCTTTTGGAACGGGCGCCGTGTATCCGCAGTAGTGACAGGCCATTTTGTGTTCGCGCTTGTGATGAGTGAGCGCGATGGCGCAGTTCTTGCATTCAAGCTTCTTGCCGCAGGTTCGACAGAGAACGACGGGGGAGTATCCGCGGCGATTGAGCAGGACCATGACCTGTTCTTTGCGGTCAAGACGCTCTTTGATCTCAGCGGCAAGCCTCCGGGAGATGACCTGATCGCGGCCGGTCTCCTGAAATTCCAAGCGCATGTCGACAATCTCGACTTCGGGCAGCGGACGTTGCTCGACGCGATCTGGGAGCTCGGTCAGCGCATATTTGTTCTTCTTCGCGTTGAAATAGGATTCGAGTGAGGGTGTAGCGGAGCCGAGCACGACAACTGAATCCGACATCTTCGCGCGCATGACCGCGACATCGCGCGCATGATAGCGAGGCGTTTCCTCCTGCTTGTAAGAAGAATCGTGCTCTTCGTCGACGATGATGAGGGCAAGATCGGCGACCGGAGCGAAGACGGCGGAGCGGGTTCCTACAACGATGCGGGCTTCTCCGCGCTTGATGCGGTGCCACTGTTCGGCGCGTTCGCGGTCCGAGAGCCCGGAGTGCAGGATCGCGACTTCATCTCCGAAGATCTGATGAAGGTCGGCTGCCACCGCGGGCGTGAGGCCGATTTCCGGGACCAGAAGGATGGCACATCGGCCGGCTTCGAGGACGGAGCGCATGGCGGCGAGATAAACCGCGGTTTTACCGGAGCCCGTGACTCCGTGCAGCAGTGTGCCGGAGAATTTGCGGTCGGAAACGGCGTCACGAAGCCGTGTGAGAGCCGCTTTTTGCGGCACATTGAGATCGAAGTCAAAGAGAACGGGACGCGGTTTCGTTCGCGACACGGTGAAGTCGGCGGGTTCGTCCTGGAGCTTAATCAGCCCGCGCTTGATTAGGGTGCTTAGAGTTGTGCGCGGAACATCGAGGGATCGCAGAGTTTCTACGGGGAGGCGTCCACGAGCAACTGCGAGCGTCTCAACAATCTTACGCTGATTCTCATTTAGTTTCCCCTCGGCGGGGATCAGCACGGCTACTTTCACGGTGCGCTTGGCATCTTGCGCGGCGGAGAGATCTTCGCGGGTGATCCACTTTTTTCGGACCATCCCTTCGAGAATTTTGCGGGAAGCGCCAGTGGCCGAGCGGAGTGTTGCTTCTCGAACGAGCCGGAACTGACCGGCTGAAGCCGTGCCCTCATGCGGAGGCATAGCGGAATCCACTTGCGTGGCGAGATCAAATTCTTCGGCCCGGACTGCAAGATAGTCGAGCACGCGGAATTCCGATGCCTGTTCTTCGGGAGTGCGTCGCGAGCGAGCGGACGAGCCGGACATGCCTGCGAGATGCAGTGCCATGTGGCCATGTTCGGTGATGCGGTATCCCACAATGCGTTTGAATTCCGCGCTGAGAGGCAGCATCGTACGGAAGACTTCACCGATGGGTGCGAGATAGTAATCCGCGATCCATCGGCCGAGACGAAGCAGTGTCTCATCGAGGACCGGCACGGGATCAAGGATGTTGATGAGAGTTTTTGTCGCAACGGAAGGCTTGCGGTCGTGGAGCTCGGTCACAACCCCGCTCATTCGTTGCTGGCGAAAAGGGACGAGCACTCTGCCTCCGGCAACCGGAGTGAGCCCGGCGGGCACACGGTAGGTAAAGACCATGTCCAGGGGAACGGCGAGGGCTACGTCGCAGAAGTTGGGCATTGAGTGAAAGGATAAACCACGTCGGACACAGGGAAGCGGCGTGAAGGCAGAGATCCTCGACCGCGTCAGTCGGTGGTTTCGGGGACTTCCTCTCACCTAGTCAAGGTCGAGCGAGGTTAGCCTTCCTGCTTTAGCGGCGGTGTCAGTCCCAGATACTTCATGACCATCTGCAAATCCTTCCATGCCTCGCCCTTCTGTCGCGGATCTCGGAGCAAAAATGCCGGGTGATACGTGACAGCCAGCTTTGCTCCCTGCCACGACGGATCGCTGCTGCGCGCACCGAAAGGCATGAAATCGTAGAAGCGTCCGCGGAGCTCTGACATCGCAGCGTTGATCGCGAGCAGATTCTTGGCCGCGACGGCGCCCAACGCCACAATTACTTTCGGCTTGATCACGGCGATCTGACGCATGAGAAAAGGAGAACAGGTATCGCATTCGTCCCGCTCTGGCGTGCGGTTCCCCGGCGGCCGACATTTCACGACATTTGCGATGTAGACGTCTTCGCGGCGAATACCCATGGCCTTGATCATGTTGTTAAGGAGTTGACCGGCGCGACCGACAAAGGGTTCACCTTGGGCGTCTTCGTCGGCGCCGGGACCCTCGCCGACAAACATCAATTCGGCCCTCGGATTGCCAACGCCAAATACAATCTGCTTCCGCCCCTGCTTGTGCAGTTTGCAGCGCGTGCAGTCGCCGAGATCTTCGCGGATGAGCTTCAGCGCAGCGACTGGATCGGTGACGCCCTGTTCGGGTTTGGGATTGAGAACTTCGAAGATCGATTCGTCCTTAGCTTTCGATGCGACGGCGGCTTTTTTTGCGGGCATTTCGTCTCGCGGGTTCAGTACGGAGGCAGATTCAGAAATCTCCGTTGCCGGTTCAATGGTTTCTGCTTGTTCTGGCACGCCTTCGCGGCGATAAAAATCGTATATCCCAAGCTCGTTGTAATAGCGGATGCGCTCGGCGAGCGCTCGCCGCAGTTCGGAATTTTGGATTGAGTGCACGGGAACTGTCGGAATTATACGTGAGGAAACGGCAGAGGTCCTTCGACTGCGTGTGCCAGTCGCTCCCTCCCGGCGAACTTCGCTCACGATGACAGTGGTCGATCTTACGTTTTCACCGGGGCTCTCCGCGGATGTCGCAGCATCACGATCTGATCCAGCACCCGCTGCGCGACTTCCCACTTGGTGGTCTCGGGGACGTCGACGACTTCGTCGTGGGTGATGATCGTTACCGCATTGCGTTCGGAGTCAAATCCTACGCCTTCGCGGGAAACATCGTTTACGACGATCGCATCGAGATTCTTGGAGACAAGCTTCTGGCGGGCGTTCTCGAGGACATTCTCGGTCTCGGCTGCGAAGCCGACAACGATCTGAGAGCCCTTCTTCAGGGAGAGATCTTTCAAGATGTCCGGAGTCGCTTCGAGTTCCAGCGTCATCGGTCCTTTGCGCTTGATCTTCTGGCCTGAGGTGTTCTTCGGGCGATAGTCGGAGACTGCAGCGGTCTTGATCACGATTGTCGAGTGTGGCAGCAGTTTTAACACAGCATCGCGCATCTCCTGCGCCGACTCAACTCGAGTCACTTCCGCCGCGGTGGGAGGGGTGAGGGACGTTGCGCCGCTTACAAGTAGTACGCGCGCGCCGCGGCGGAGAGCCGCCTCGGCAAGAGCGTATCCCATGCGTCCGCTGGAGCGGTTCGTGAGATATCGAACTGGATCGATCTTTTCGCGGGTAGGACCGGCGGTGATCAGAACGGTCTCGCCCCGCAGATCCTGCGATGCTCCCAGAGCTTCGAGGACCGCGGCGACGATATTTTCGTTTTCGGCAAGCCGGCCCTGGCCAGTCATGCCGCACGCGAGATATCCCGATCCAGGCTCGACAATCTTCACGCCTCGTTTGCGCAGGATCTCGAGATTCGCCTGAGTCGCCGCATGATTCCACATATTCACGTTCATGGCCGGCGCGAGGATCACAGGAGCAGTGGTCGCGAGGTACAACGTGGTCAGAAAATCGCCGGCAATGCCTTGCGCGAAGTGGGCGATAGCGTCAGCGGTAGCTGGAGCAACCACGAGTGCGTCGACCGATTGTGCGACAGCTATATGTTCGATCGCTGAATTGATATTTGGCTCGTTCTCCTCGCCGGACGAGAACATGCCGGTAATGACTTTCTCTCCCGAGAGCGCCGCGAAAGTGAGAGGCCTTACGAACTCCTGCGCCGCACGGGTCATGATGACCTGCACCCGGATGCCGCGGTCTTGCAGCAGGCGTACGATTTCGGCCGCTTTATAGGCCGCAATTCCACCGGTGACGCCGAGCGCGATCTTCATGGAATTTTGATTGTTGATGATTGATTGTTGATTCAAAAGCGCGCGTACGGTCATTCAACAATCGGCTATCGAGGCTAGCTCTGTCCGAGAGCCTTATCGAGGGACTCGGACGCCTGCTCGGCGGCCGAGCGGGTTTCTGGGATTTCCCACTTCACCTTGCCCGCGCGGATTTCATCCTGCGCGATGCGGCAGGGCTTGCGCGAGTTTGTGTCGACCACTGGGGGCGCACCCGACTGGAGTTGCCGTGCACGCCGTGCTGCCACCAAGATGTAGCGGTAGTTGCTGTCGAAACCTTCGATCAACTTCATTGGGAATCTCCATTCGAAGACAGGTTCGAAGTTAAATCAGTGCCGAGCGTCCATCGATGTATTCCGCAGAACATATCCAGCTTTCGGTCGTTCCGCTTCAGGCGATGCTTCCGGTTCCGACGCCGATCAAGCGTCATTGAAATGATACCGCGAAAACTAAGAGTCTGCCGAGCCCTGGGGGTCACTAAAGGACGCAAGGATGCGTTGCACCTTCTGCTTCATATTGGCTAGGCGTAAGCGTTCCGCGCGTTGCATGATCGCAGTCTCTTGCTCGGAAAATGTCTTCTGGTCGCGGCGGAGGCGCTCAGAGAGCACGATGGAGACAAGCCGGTCGGCAGATTCTTCCAGCCTATCGTTGATTAGAACGTAGTCGTATTTGTCGTACTCTGCGATCTCGCGGCTGGCGGCGAGCAAGCGGGGCTGGATTACATCCTCCGTGTCTTCACTGCGGTTGCGCAGGCGCCACTCCAGCGTTTTACGATCAGGAGGAAGGACGAAGATGCTGATAGCGTCGGTGAGGTTCCGCTTGATCTGAGCGGCACCCTGCACGTCAATATCGAGAAGAAGATCATTGCCCTCGCGGCCTGCATCGCGAAGAAACTGGCGTCCGGTTCCGTAAAAGTTGCCATGGACGCTGGCGTGCTCCAGCAGTTCGCCGGCCTGAATCATCCGCTCAAATTCATCGCGCGAAATGAAGAAGTAGTGCTTGCCATTCTGTTCACTGCCACGCGGCGCGCGCGTGGTATACGAAATGGAGAACACGAGATTAGGAACTAGCTTCAGAAGCTCGTTCGTTAATGTGGATTTTCCCGAACCAGATGGAGCAGAAATGATGTAGACGAGTGGCTTGCGATTTTCGCTCATTCCAGGTTCTGCACCTGCTCGCGCGATTTTTCGATCTCCGATTTCATGGCCAATCCCGCCTCTGTAATCTTAAGGGCCTCGCCGGCGAGGCCGGAAGTCTTCGAAAGTAGAGTGTTGGCCTCGCGGTTCATTTCCTGCAGGAGGAAGTCCAGTTTCTTGCCTATCTCTCCGCCTTCCTCGAGCAGCCCGAGGAAATGCTGGATGTGGGTATCGAGGCGAACGACTTCCTCCTGGATATCGCTGCGATCCACGAGCAGGGCGGCCTCTTGCAGGACGCGCTCACGATCCACTGCCGAACCGAGCAGCTCCTGGAGCCGCGAATTCAAGCGCTCGGTGTAATTCTGAAGGACAGCTCGCCGATGCTGCTGAACGCTCTTGCTGGCTTCGGAAAGGTGCTCCATGCGCCCGCGCAGTTCGCGCATGATGCCTCGGCCCTCCTCTTCGCGCATCTGATTGAGGCGGCCCAGGGCGTCGCCGACTCTCGCCATCACAGCAGCCTCAATTGCTCCATCGGTCTGATCGGTCGCAGAATCAAGCGCGCCGGGAATACGTAGCACCGCATTGAGATCAGGCTCGGTAGGCAAGGAGAATTCCCTGGCAGCCGCCCGGAAAGCAGAGATATATCCGCCAACAATTTCGCGGTTCAAAGAAAAAGCTTCGCCGCTGTTTCGTTCAAGACTAAGAGAAACCTCGACATGACCACGCGCCATCTTCTCTTTGAGCAGGCGGCGAAGTTGCATCTCCAAGGAATCCGTGCCCGAGGGTAACCGAAAGTGCAGGTCGAGGAACCGGTGATTCACGGACTTCAGCGACAGCACGAATGCCAGCCTTCCATTGGTCGGCACTTTGTCGGCAGCGGAAGGCGCTTCGGGCGTAACTTCGCCGCGCACCTGCGCAAAGCCGGTCATCGAGCGAATTGGACTACTTGTTCGCATGTTCAGGATCCGGCCACCGCATTAGGTATGTCAGCATTGGCGAACTGCAATTCATAAAGGCGGCGATATGTACCAACCTGTTTCATCAGTTCTTCGTGTGCGCCCGTCTCCGCGATCCTGCCGTTTTCGAGGACCACGATCCGATCGGCACGGCGAACCGTCGATAACCTATGCGCGATCACAAATACTGTACGTCCACTCATCAGATTGTGCAGAGCCGATTGCACCAGAGCTTCTGATTCGCTATCGAGTGCCGACGTCGCCTCGTCGAGAATCAGAATGGGAGCATTCTTCAGAAGTGCACGCGCGATGGCCAGGCGTTGCCGCTCGCCTCCGGAAAGCCGCACGCCCCGTTCTCCGATGACAGTATCGTAACCCGAGGGCAGCGCCTGAATGAAATCGTGGGCAAGCGCAGCTCGGGACGCCGCCTCGACGTCTTTCATCGGCACGTGAGGCTGCCCGTAGGCGATGTTGTTTCGGACGGTATCGTTGAAGAGCACGGTCTCCTGTGTAACGATTCCGATCTGAGAGCGCAAGGAGGCAAGGGTCATGTCCCGTACGTCGTGCCCGTCGATGAGCAGGCGTCCTCCGGTCACGTCGAAAAATCGAGGAATAAGGTGAGCGAGCGTGCTCTTGCCCGCGCCGCTGGACCCGACAATGGCAAGGACTTCGCCCTTCCGCACTTCGAGGTCGATTTTGTGTAGCACCTCGTGCGTTTCGCCGATTCCCCCGTCATTCGCATAAGCGAAGCTGACCTGCTCAAAGCGGACGTTGTCAGAAAACCTCGGCAGAGCTTGGGCTCGCGCTTTCTGCTTCACATCATCTTCCACGTCCATGAACTTAAAAATTTCGGAGGAAGCGCCCAGAGCCTGCTGGAAATTGTTATAGAACAGCGCGAATTTTCGGACGGGATTATAAAGGCTAAAGACCGCGGCAATGAAGGCCACGAAAGCGCCGGGCGCCATCTGATTGTGCGCAACACGGTCGCGGCCGAGCAGGAGCAGCAGAGCGATCCCGATGGCTCCAAACACGTCCATCAATGGCGAACTGATCGCAGCTGCCGCCACGGATCTGAGGTTCGCGCGGAATAGGCGACGAGCCGCCCCGCGAAAGCGAGAAAGTTCCCAGTCTTCGGTATTGAATGCCTTCACAATGCGGTTGCCAGTGATCGTCTCGTGAAGGATGTTCTGAATCTCAGCCAATTTGTCCTGGCCGTAACGGGTCGTGTGCCGCACCCGAAATCCTATTTTCCGTGAGGAAAACACGACGATTGGGAGGAAGAGCAACAAGACCCACGCTAGGTTCCCGCCTAGGAGCGCCACAACGACAGCCACTGACAGGAAAGTGAAGAACTGTTGCAGAAGTTCTGAGAGCACCGTCGACATCGCATACTGCACGCGCTCGATGTCGTTGACGATCGTAGAGAGTAGGGTCCCCGTTGTGTGTTTGGAAAAGAAAGCGGCCGATCGACGTAACAGTGTTGTGTAGAGATGATCGCGAAGATCGGTGATCATGCCGAATCCCGCGTGGTTCACCAGGTACGTACCAGAATAATCGCAGATTCCCTTCAAGACAGTCGAAGCGACAAGTGCAAACGCGACAATTGTCCACGCATTCGTGAAGTGCGAGGGAACAAACCACTGCAGATATACGGGATGGTGTGTGCCCGGGATCTCGAACAACTTAATGTTTTTCGACCCGGTTGCAGGTTGGAGAACGCGGTCTAACACAGGTCCAACCAGCAGGAATTTAAACCCGTCGAGCGCGCCCACGGCGGCCATGAGCAGCACCGAGGAGACAATCTGCCACCAATACGGGAGCGCATATCGGATCAGCCGCATCAGTTGACGCATGAGTCTCCAGCGCGGTTCGGGCCGCGTCCGCTCGCCGCCGGTGAAATTGAGATGCCGTGCAAGGCTCTATTTTACTTGAGTCCGTCTCGTGATCGAGGCTTTAACGATGCTCGAAGCCTGCTGCGCAATTGTCGGCAGTATTGCCTAATTCGGGCTGTCGCGATGCACGACCTTGACTCGATATCCTGCCCGCCGCAGATGCTTCCCGACTTCCTCCGCCATCATGACCGAACGATGCTGTCCTCCGGTGCAGCCAAACGCAATCGTCAGGTAACTCTTCCCCTCATGCACGTAGTGGGGAAGCAGGTAGACGAGCAGCTTGGAAATCCGCTTGATGAACTCACGCGTCTGCGGGAACGACCGGATGTATTTCGCCACACGAGGATCGCGTCCAGAGAGCGGACGGAACTCCGGCACGAAATGCGGGTTCGGAAGGAATCGCACGTCGAAGACGAGATCCGCATCTTCCGGCACGCCCTGCCGGAAGCCGAAACTCACGGAAGACACCAGAATGCTCTTTTCAGAAGACTGCTCGAGGAAGCGTTCGTTGATGTAAGCGCGAAGTTCATGAACATTGAACTTCGACGTGTCGATCACATAATCGGCGAGCCGGCGAATCGAGCTGAGATGGCGCCGCTCTTCTTTGAGCGCGGATTTAACAGGAGAGTCTGTGCCCAGAGGATGGGGACGTCGCGTCTCGCTGAAACGCCGGAGCAGCACGGCATCCGAAGCCTCGAGGAAAACGACTTTCGCAGGGATCATCCCCCGAACGGATTTGAGAATTCCCGGCAGTTGCTCAAGCTTTGTTCCTTCCCGCACGTCCACGACCAGCGCCGTGCGCCGGATGCCTCTGGACCGAAGCGCCAGCTCCGCAAACTGCGGGATCAATTCCACCGGAAGATTGTCGACGCAGTAATAGCCCAGATCCTCGAACGCCTTCAGGACTGAAGCCTTCCCAGATCCGCTCATGCCGGTAATGATGACGAGTTCCGGCGTGCGCGGAGCGGGGCGCGAGGATTTCGTCGTCTTGTTCCGAGAACGACTCCCACTCGAGCGCGGAGATTTCCGGGAGGCCATGCACTGGATAGTAGCATCGAAGCCGACGCCTCGCTTTCTTCGGCGAGTGGCAACTGAGATACCGGCGTTGCTCCGAATTTCGGATCGTAGAAAATCGTAATTGCAGATTGTCGGATAACGCCGCGCACAGGTAATCTATTGCGTCATGAAAAAGTTCGAAGAGCTCACCGAGCGCGAAGTATTGGCACTGGCGATTGCACTAGAGGAAGAAGACGAGCGTGTCTACTCGGATTTCGCCGAGGGCCTCCGCTCGGATTATCCCGCAACGGCCTCGATGTTCGAGGGCATGCGTGAAGAAGAATCGGGCCATCGTCGGCGTTTGCTGGAGCTTTACCGGCAGAAGTTCGGCGAGCACATTCCTCTCATCCGGCGGCAGGACGTCCGCGGATTCGTCGAGCGGCCGGCGTTGTGGCTGGTGCGTCCTCTGCGCATTGAAGCCGTGCGCAAAGAGGCCTCGACTATGGAGGTTGAGACGCGGCGGTTTTATGAAAAAGCGGCTGCCAGAACTCAGGATGCGAGCATCCGGCAGCTATTGGATGATTTGGCGACCGAGGAGCGCGGACACGAAGTCCGGGCGCAGGAACTCGATAAGCAGAAATTGCCCGACAATGTGAAGCAAGACGAAGAGGTCGCTCAACGCCGGTTGTTCGTGCTACAGATTGTGCAGCCTGGCCTTGCCGGGCTGATGGATGGCTCGGTTTCCACACTGGCGCCGGTATTTGCAGCGGCGCTGGCTACGCAGAAAAGCTGGGACGCCTTCCTGGTCGGCGTGGCGGCATCGGCCGGAGCCGGCATCAGCATGGGATTCGCGGAGGCATTATCGGACGACGGGAGCTTGACTGGCAGAGGGCATCCCTGGGTGCGCGGATTGATCTGCGGCCTCATGACCGCCCTTGGAGGAATCGGACACACCTTGCCATTTTTGATCAAAGATTTCCGTCTCGCGCTGTGGGCCGCCGGCGCGGTCGTGCTCGCTGA
>Ga0335081_10008753_pt1 | contig 16237 bp, 11 predicted proteins | sample Lox_Sample_35_FD_206713 | JGI IMG/M metagenome (GOLD analysis project Ga0335081, IMG submission 206713) | Soil microbial communities from Loxahatchee National Wildlife Refuge, Florida, United States - Lox_Sample_3.5 | ecosystem: Environmental > Terrestrial > Soil > Wetlands | place: USA... | reverse complement strand
TGTGCGCCAAGGCGACGGATACGATGGGTGGTCCGGCCAAGCGCCATTTGATCGGATCATCGTCACTGCTGCACCGCCGGAAATTCCAAAGGCACTGATCGAGCAGCTCAAGCCGGGCGGGCGTCTGGCAGCTCCGATCGGCTCGGGGCCGATGCAACAACTGGTGGTCCTGGACAAGAAACCGGACGGCAGTCTACTGCACTCATTCGGGCCCATGGTCACCTTCGTCCCGATGCGCTCGGTGCACAAATGAGCTTGAGTGAGTACCGGAGGGGTTCTGCAAAGCGATTCGACTACTCTTCCCACGGGGATATCCAAGCTTTTCGTAGATCTCCCAGTACCGCGGGTACAACTTTTCGAATCACGTCCACCTGCCAATCTGCAAACCGATGTTCCGAGCTGGGATCAGCGTACCGGTTGACGCGTGGAGTTTCAATCGCGGACTGCAGCCAACCGGTGCTCGGGGAATGGTGATCACAGTTGGCGTCGGATCGATTTTTCTCCTACTCACCGCCTGCGCCTAGGACTTCAGCGGCGGCGTCGAACGCGAATGATGCCGGAGCACAGCAATTACAGGGTCGCGAAGCGTGTGCGGACGGATCGCAGATTAAAGCTGCCAAGATGGCGGTCGGCGGCCAACTTCAAATATCGAAGTGCGTGCCAGTCGAGATTCCAATAAGCGTTGGCGACGTACGCGTCCAACGCGACCGGATCCGTGCCCGCGACTACCGTCTTGGTGAGGGCGACATCGGCCAGGTTTCCTCCACCAGGTCCATTCCGCATCAGAATGCGGTAGGCATCGATGACAGTCAAGGTCGGGCGCACAAAAGCGGCCAAGTCTACGAGGCTCTCATGGATGCGTTGATGCAACTGGTGCCGGGGCCCTCCCAGAATGCCGTACCAGTTCTTCATGCCCAAGGTGACTCCGCTCAAGCTGTGGTGCTTGGCTATTGGAATATTGATCAGCTTGTCGGCGCTAAGGAACGGTTGCAATACTGGCCACGAGCGGAGCACTTCGCCGTGAAGGTCGACTTGCCGAAACCGGCCTTCGCCTGGGAAAACAACTTCCGCGCCCGCGCTGCGCGCGGCCTCGGCGATCCCGCTACGAGCGAAACACAGGCGTGCTTCGTTGATGGTCACATCGGTCACAATCACTCTCCGGGCACCCGCCTCCCGGCAGAGGCGGCTCACTTCCGCTACTACCAGTGGATTGGTGTTTGCAGCTTGCTCCGGCGTGCGATCCCAGCCGACGTTGGGTTTGATTACTACCACGTCGCCGGGGGAGATGAAGCGGTGGATGCCGCCCAGTTCAGCAATCGCCTTGCGCGTTGCCGGGCCCGGATCGTTTCCCTGAACAACCACCATCTCCGGAAGGCTTGCATCCGGGGCAACCGTGTGGTCTCGTTGCGCCGCCCGCGCGTCGGGCTCTTCCGGTCGATGACTCCGTGAACTCAGCCATGCGCCGAGGCCGGCGGTAGCTCCACTCAACCCACCCAACCACAGGAGCCGTGTCAGCATTTGCCGGCGGTCCGGTGTGGAGTCATGATTAGTCATTTTCAGACCCCTTTGACTTCAACCTCAGTTTAAGTCAATTCTGAGGGTGTGGGAACCCGGTTCAGAGTGCAGGCGGCTTTTATCCTGATCGGCTTCTCCGCCACCATCGCCCAAATCATTCTTTTGCGCGAGCTGATGGTGGTTTTTTATGGAAACGAGATCTCAATTGGGTTGATGCTGGCCAGCTGGCTGTTTTGGACGGCGTTGGGCAGCAGCCTGGTAGGGCGACTCATTCGACATCCGGGGAAAATGTACCGCACGATGGCGAAGATCCAGGCGGCTCTCGCGCTGGTTTTGCCTGCAACCATCTTGACTGTCAGGGAATCGAAGGCTTTGCTCCAAACGGTTACTGGAGAGATTTTGGGGCCGGGCGTGATGCTGCTGGCATCACTTGCCATGCTCGGTGTCTTCTGCATGCTTTCCGGGGCGCTGTTCACGGTGGGCAGCGCTCTCTACGCGGTTGAGAGTTCTACCTCGGCGGCGCGCGCTACGGGTTCGGTGTACCTGTGGGAGGCAGTAGGTTCTTCATTGGGCGGGTTGATGGCCGGCCTCATGCTGATACGGCATCTCGGCTCGATTGAGATCGCTTTGGTGGTGAGTCTGCTGAATCTGCTGATAGCGGCGAACCTGATGGGGCCAGCCGCGGACTGGGGGGGCCACCCCACCACCCGGCATGCGCTGATCGGAAGCTTGCTTGGAGCCTCTATCTTGGTTGTAATTGGTGGAGGTCCGGCGGTGTTGGAAAGAATCTCACAGGTGGGTTCCTGGCGCGGTATGCATCTGCTTGCGACCCGCAACTCCGCCTATGGCAACCTCGCGGTGGTGGGGACGGAAGGGAGCCGGAGCCTCTATGAAAACGGAATCGTTCTTTTCACCGCGCCGGATCCGGCGGCGGCTGAAGAAGCCGTCGAGTACGCTTTGCTGGAACATCCGGCGCCGCGCAGCCTCCTATTGATTGGCGGAGGAATCAATGGAAGCCTATCCCTGGCGCTCGCACATCCGGGCATCGAACGAGTCGATTATGTGGAACTCGATCCTGCGATCCTGGCTCTGGCGCGGGATTATTTTCCGCAGGAGTGGCAACCGATTGCGAGCGATCCCCGAGTGCGCGTGCATGTCACCGACGGGCGCCTGTTTCTTAAGACGACCGATTCGCATTTTGACGTGATTGTGGTGAACCTGCCAGATCCGCAGACAGCGCAACTGAACCGTTTCTACACGGTCGAATTTTTTGCGGAAGCGGAACGGAGACTCACGCCCACGGGTCTCCTTTCTTTTCGGCTGACCGGCTCGGAGGACTACATCAGTCCGGCATTGGCCGAGTTCCTGCGGTCGATCGAAAAGAGCTTGCGCGCGGTGTTTCCCGAAGTGAAACTGCTTCCGGGTGCGCCGGTTCATTTCTTCGCAGCGCGGTCCGCGGGTGTTTTGGCCAGCGGTCGAGACGAGATTGTGGCCAGGCTGCGCAGGCGAAACCTACATACCAAATACGTTCGCGAGTACTACATCCCGTTTCGCATGATGCCGGACCGCATGCGCGATCTAGAGGCGCAAATCGAACCAGTTCCCACAACACCGATCAACCGCGATTTTGCTCCGATCGCTTACTACTTCGGTGCAGCGCTTTGGAGCAGCCAGTTTCACCAGGGCTATCGGCGGTTCTTAGGCACGCTGGCGAGAATCGATTTCGCCTATGTTACTACGGCGACCGCGGTGTTTCTGTTGGTGGTGTGTTTGAAGCGGAAGAGTCGACCGAAGATAGCCGGAGGCTGCGCGGCGGCTATGGGCTTCTCGATGATAGGGCTCGAAATCCTGCTTCTATTGGGATTCCAGGCTATCTACGGATACGTCTACTACCAGCTTGCGGTAGTGATCGCAGCGTTTATGGCAGGGATGGCTCTGGGTACGTGGATGGCTTTGCGCTCAGCGGTGCAGCGCGCGCTGCGCGCTTTGGTGGCGTTGCAGGCTGCCGCTGCGCTGGCGCCGCTAGTGCTCTATGGGCTCTTCCAGGCGCTCCCGCGCGGTCCGCTGATGTTTCCGTTGCTGGCTGTCGGCTGCGGCATGCTTGGTGGTTATGAGTTTCCCATTACCAGCGGGGTGTTCTTCTCTTCGCAAAAGGAACGCGGCCGCGGCGCGCTCTACGCGCTGGATCTGGCTGGCTCTTCGGCCGGTGCGATTCTCTTCAGTGTCTACTTCATTCCGGTGTTCGGGTTTTTTAGAACAGCAGTGCTGTCAGCCATGGTGAGCCTGGCACCAGCGGCGCTGGCCTTGCGAGCGGCTCCCACAAGTTCAGCGCTTCGACCGGCTCATGATGTCCGAACACCAGCGCTGTGAAGCGGAAGATGTCCGTCTCCGGGCTCATCCAGGCATCGTTCGGCAAGCCGGCTTTACGGCAGGCCTGCTCCACGAAGGTCATTCGATCCCAATGCTCCTCGACGGCGACTTGGGGAAGCAGCACTCCTTCCTGATCGCGGAACCGTACCAACAAGCCGTCCCGGCCAACGTGGATTTCGCGAAGATCCAATACACGTCGCATGGGCGACAAGACTGAGATTTCATATTCGAGTTGACTGAGCTCCCCGGGGCTCACCGGAGGAAAGCGCGAATCGCGCACGGCGGCGAGCGCTGCGACATCGCGGACGGTTAAGTAAAGCGGTTTGATGGGCGCGACGTAACCGATGCAACCTCGGAGGTGGTCATGAATGGTCAGCGTGACGAAGGCGCCGCGCTCCTGTAACAGCCCTTCCTCGCCTGCGGCTGGCTCAAACCACTTACGCCCGCGTACGGCGGCTTCCGTCGATTTGCGGGCAATTTCGAGCAGGACATCCTGTTCCTTCCGGCTCAACGAGAACGTCTCTTCGCCGGCAGCTGCGCGGGACGGCTCCTTCAGCATCGCGACTGCGCCGTAACCGACGACACGGCTCTGGTCGCCCGTGGCATCGCCGGTATTGGCGTACTTCAGGATGGCGGCTTTGTTGGCGCCCAAGCGCTCGGCTGCCATCATCGCTGCCACAATTGGGCCTCCACCGCAGGCTTCCCAAACACGAGACTCAAAATTACGGGACATATTGAGGTAGTCCCATTCTTCGATCGCCTTCAGAGTCTTGTGATCGAGGTTTACAGCTTCGGCGTACGGGTGATAGTGGGAGAGATCGGAACTGGCCACGATCAGGGTGTCGGTGCCCTGGACTAGCTTGGCGAGCGCCATACCTAGAGCCCGGCTGGCTTCGTAGCTCTGATCGCCCATGATCACGGGGACCAATTGAAACTCTCCGAACACACGCTGGAGAAACGGAAGCTGCACTTCCAGGGAATGTTCACGCGGACCGTGCCCGGCTTCCGAGAGCTTGATCGACGGACTCATCTTCGCGAGTTTCAGAGCAAATGCTCGATCGACCGGGATCTGACCGAGCGGTGTGGCGTAAGCCGTGCCATCGTAGATAGCGGAAAAACCGAACGATTCGTAGTGAGACGGCGCGATCACCACAACCCGCGCGATCTTGCGGCCTTTCACCGAAGCATAAGAAAACGCGGCCACCGGGCCGGAGTAGATGTAGCCGGCATGCGGCGCGACAATTGCGACCACGTTGTTCAGCGGCGGCGATGGCGCACGGGCGAGAAAGTCGTCCACCATTCTTCCGAGCTCTTTGGGATCTGCCGGATAGAACGTTCCGGCAACCGCCGGCGGCCTCACTCTTTGCGCTTCGCCGGTACCGAATCCTCCGCCTCGCATGAGGAGGACACCTCCGAGCAAGGAGGCCAAGATGATTGCACGCATTAGCAGATTCATGTGCGACTCGACTCTTCCCAGACACCTGGAATGGGCTGCTGGCAGAACTGGCATTTGCCGCGATTCAAATGGATCGCCGTTACCAGGAAGCCAGTTCGCTCCACCACCAGGCGCCGGCAGTTTGGGCAGTAGGTGTTCTCAGCCGGATGGCCGGGAACGTTGCCGATATAAACGTAGTGAAGTCCCTCCGCATCGGCGATGGCCTTGGCGCGTTCGAGCGCGGGCACGGGTGTCGGCGGAAGATTCTTCAACAGATACTGCGGTTGAAATCGGGTGAAGTGCAGCGGAACATCGGGCCCCAGTTCCGATTTGACCCACCGGGCGACGCTGCGGAATTCCTGATCGGAGTCATTCAGCGTGGGAATGACCAGATACACGATTTCGCTCCAGGTGCCCTGGCGGCGGATGGTGACGAGCGCGTTTAGTATGGGCTTCAACTCGCCGTTGACGACTTCTTTGTAGAATTTTTCGGAAAAGGCTTTGAGGTCGACTTTGATGGCGTCGACATGGCGGCATAACTCCTTGAGCGGATCCTCCTGGATGTAGCCGCCGGTGACCACGGCGCTCTTCACCCCAGCGGCATGGCCTGCGTCAGCAGCATCCAGCACGTATTCGATGAAGACGACGGGCTCGGTATAGGTGTAGGCAATCGAGGCGCATTGGTTCTTGCGGGCTAGCGCGGCCACTTCTTTGGGCGGGAGGTAGGTGTTGGTCACCTGCTCGGGGCGGACCTGCGAGATTTCCCAGTTCTGACACATCTTGCAGTTCACATTGCAGCCGGCCGTGGCAACAGAGAAGGCCAAGGTGCCGGGCGCAAGATGAAAGAACGGCTTCTTCTCGATAGGATCGATGTGCGCGGCGCAGATACGGGAATGCACCAGGGTGTAGTAGGTTCCGCCGTGATTCTCACGCACGCCGCAGTAGCCGCGCTCGCGATCGTCGATGACGCACTCGCGCGGACAGACCTTGCACTTGATTTTTTTGTAGCGCAGCTTGTCGTAGAAGCGGGCCTCGCGGATGAATTGGGCGTCGTTCTCGGCAGCGCGGACGTTGAAGGTGGGGAGCGCGGCGGACTCGAGAAGCGAGCGGTCCATTTTTACACCTCAATCAGCTCGATCCGGTTCGGGTCGTTGATGCCGAGCCGGTGCTGCGGGTCGGCGGCCGTGGCGATGTATTTCGGTTCGCGTTTCAGTTCGCGCAAGGTCTTCATGCCCTTTTCCGCGCGCTTTCGTTCGATGATCTGCCAACCGGTGTAGTCGAGAGCCACGGGGTCTCTCGCGACGATGATGCCGTTGTAGCGCCAAGACCATTGCGGCATATAAGAAGGTCCGCCTTCGTACTGCGCGGTGATGGCGTCGCAGATGGTCAGGCGCACCTTCTGGCGGATGGGCGAGAGCATGTTCACGTCGGCGATGTACGGGTCGCCGGCATTGGAATGATATTTGTTGGGGTTGTGGACGGCGCCGAAAAAGTTCTTGAGGGCGAGCGTCACACCAGTGATTCCGTGGTCCTTCAGCACCGGTAGATTGATGACGGCATCGCAAACTCGCGTGAGGGTCTGCGAGATGCGGCTACCGGCACTGTCGTAGATCGAGAGTTCGGGCTCGTAGCCCGAAGTATCGGTGCCCAGATATCGGATGCGATTCGGATTGGTGTCTACGCGAAATCCGGCACTTTCCAGATCGTCATTGAGCCGATCCCACACGACGATGTTCTTGCGCGGAATGCCGGCCTCCTGGAGGCGTTCGCAGATGGCTTCCACGAGCACCGGACTTGTCGAAGCACCACGGCCCGCCAGGCAGTTGACCTTCAGGCCGACGACTTCGCCAGACCGCACCACGTTCTTCCACGCGGCTATGGGGGAATCGGAATCGTAGAAAGACTGTAGCGCGCCGTCGAGCAGCTTCTGGACGCGGGCGGAATCGACGGATGCGGCAGGCGGGTGAAGCTGTGGGTCCTGTGCGATGACGACCCTTGATTTCTCCGGCGCAGCGGTAGCGGCGCTCAGCGCGCCTCCTAAACAGGTGGCCAGGAGACCCCGGCGACTGATACCTCCATGAGCCTTCATGTGCCCTTCCTATTTCAGATATTCCGATTCCTTTATAGCACTCCGGGACAGCGGCGGCCAGCGCTATGTTCTCTAGCAGTCTGAAGTGCTGGCACAAAGCCGGAGGGCGATGGCACGAGCTAGAGCGATTAACTCCGTTTCGGTTTCTGGTGAATCCTCGTAGCAAACCAGTCGCACCAAGAATCGGGCCTTGCGAAAAGTAAGGGTTTGACCGTAACTGCCGCCGGCATCGCCCACCGGGATGGGGTGGCTTCCGGCCGTGGGTTCCGATTCGAAGATGGTAACGGCGCCGTTGGCTGCGGCCATGAGGTGGACATCGGCAACGGCTTCCAGGTGGTCGTAGTAGCGGTAGCTTGTGGTGAAGGTCTGTTGGACGCCGGCGTGGAGATAGCGTTCCGCGTCGCCATCTACGTACTTCCAGAGATCGGCGGCGGGAAAGATGCGCGTGTTGCTTGTTTTGATCCAACCGGGGACTTCGTTGCTTTCGGGGAAATAGGAAGCTGGCTTGGTGGGCTGTCGCAGCAGGAGTTGGTTGGTGCTCGAGCGACTTTCTCCAACACTGGTAACGTAAACGGCGGGACGGTCACGAACGGGGCACGCGAACTCGCAGGCTCCGCAACCCACGCAGCGTTGCGCATCCACGTAAGGCTGGCGCACGTGTTTGGAATTCCCGGCTGCGTCCGATACCTCGGCCGGACGCAGATAGATGGCTTTGGGCGACGTCGGGCACCATTCTTCGCAAACGATGCATTCGGTGGCCATGCCCCAAGGAAGGCATCGGCCGCGATCGTAGAACGCGGTCCCAATCCGGATCGGCTTGGCCGCTCCTTCAGGCGAAGCCCATCCTTTCTCTTTGGAGGTGAACTCCCAAATTGCACCGGTGGGGCAGACCTGGCCACAGAGGCTGCAGTTGGGCTGACAGAATCCCACCCGCGGGACCAGAACCGGCGTCCAAATCCCTTCCCACCCGGCTTGGCTGAAAGCAGGGTGCAATGCGTTGCTCGGACAAACCTTCATGCACTCGCCGCAGCGAATGCATCGGGCGAGAAAATCTTTTTCGTCCAACGCCGCCGGGGGCCGGATGAGGCGCTCGTTCGGTTCCGCGGCGAGACCGGTATTGGCTCGTAACAAGGGCAAAGCGGCCGTACCCGCCGCCAGGCTGGTGAGCACTCGTCTTCGTTTCAGATCGGGAGCTTCGCGGGTAGCCGATGTAGGCGGAAAGAAGCGGAATTGAATGCCGGCTTCCGGACAATCCGCCACGCAGTTCATGCACAGGTGACACTCGGACTTGCGCCACGGCGCACTGGGAATGGGGTCGTCGCCGCCCTGACAGTGCAGAAGGCACCGGTTGCAGTCTCCGCACTGGCGGGCGCGTTTTTCGAGGCCTAGAATCGACCAGCGGGAGAGCAGTCCCAGCAGCGCTCCCAACGGGCAAAGCGCGCGGCACCAAAAGCGGGTGATGCGGAGGTTCAGGGCCAAGATGGTAATGAACAGGAGACCGAGCAGGAAGGCTTGCCGGAACCAGGCCTGGTGAAGAGTGAATACGGGCGAGCCTCCTAACGCAACCAGCGCGTAGTTGAAAGCTGGAAGGATGGACAGCGCCAGCGTGCGCGCGAACAGCACGATGGGGTCCATGATCCCGGCCAGCGCTCCGCCGAAAAACGCGGCAGCCAGCAGCGCAATCAGGAAATAGTATTTGAGGCTCTGCCAACGTTTATAGCGATTGGCGGCGATCCCGGCGAGACCCCGCTTCTTCTCGGAACGCAGGTTTCCGAAGAAGTGATGCAGCGTGCCTAGCGGGCACATCCAGCCACAGAAGAATCGCCCCAGGAATAAGGTTGGGATGAGGATCGTCAGGCTCCACAGCAAACCTTGATAAATGGCCCGCGTGGCCAGAGCATTTGTAATCGCGATCAGCGGGTCGAAGTCCAGCAGCAGGCGAACCGGAAACGGTAAGCGGGTCTCTCCGCCGCTGACGGAAAGAGAGCCGCGGTATTCGGTGTTGCACACATGGAGGGTAAAGAGTATCAGGAAAACGATCTGCGACAGCCGGCGCAGCCTGGGCAGGGTCAACCAGCTCCGAACGGAGGAGCGGTTGCGCGCGGGTTGGGGACTGCTATTCCCGCGAGACAATTTCGCCTACCACCAGTTTATGCGCTGGCATCCCAGAAGACTAGGGAGTCTTAAATCGGAAAGCCGTTCTGGCTTACCGTCACGTGTGGCTCGGGCTCGGCCGGGTTAGGAGCGGGGCTCTTAAGGGTGACTATTTTTGTGTTTTCGGCTTCAGCCTCGGGCGAAACCTGCATGGTCTCGGAGACGTAGACCTGATCAGGACTCAGACGACCTGTTCGAGAACGAGACGTTCCTGTTGACGATACGCACTTGTTCGGAGGGCGAGTTCATCGAAATCCACCCAATGGGCATCGAACTCTGGCCCGTCGACGCAGGCAAAGCGTACTATTCCTCCCACCGTGACACGGCAGCCGCCGCACATACCTGTGCCATCCACCATGATTGGGTTTAGGCTCGCAAAAGTCGGGACATTCCATTCTCGAGTCAGCGCAGCGGCGGCACGCATCATGGGAATCGGCCCAGTAACGTGCACAACGGCCGGCGGCTCCGGATGGTGCAGCCGCCACGCGCGCATCAGATCCACTACCGTGCCGCGAAAGACGCCCGAACCATCGTCGGTGGCCCAAAGCACTTCATCAGCAACGAAACGGAGCTCTTGATCCAAGATGATGTACGCTGCGGAGCGCGCGCCGCAAAGGACCGTGACGTAGTTGCCTGCTTCGCGAAGCGCCCGCGCCACAGGCAGTAATTCGGCCGCGCCTACCCCACCGCCAACACACAACACGCTGCCCATCTTCTCGACTGTAGCCGGCTGGCCGAGCGGGCCCAGGAGATCGGCAATCTGGTCACCGGTTTGGAGCGACACCATTTGCCGCGATGTTTTTCCGATTGCCTGCACCACGAGGTGGATCGCGCCGCGCCCGGCGGAGCTGCCGACAATCGTAGGGGGAATGCGCTCGCTCGTCGAGGTGGGCCGGACCATGACGAATTGGCCCGGCTTCCAGTGGCGTGCGATGTCCGGGGCCTCTACTTCGAGCGAGACGATTTCCGGCGCCAGCCAGCGCCGAACCAAAATGCGGTTCCTGGCCGTGCGTGGTGCGATCACGCGCATCGAGGTCTCCGTTCGCTGGCGTTCAGCCGCAAGAGCGCGATCGATCGCCCCCGCGGCGGCGCGGCCATCCTGCATCGCAAGAATCACGGTGGACCCGCCACGCGCCACGTCACCGCCCGCAAATACTCCCGGAATGCTGGTTCGTCCGTTTTCATCGATCGCGATCTTTCCCTGCCTGGTTATGAGCTGCGGCGTAGCTCGCTGCACGGTAGGGTTAGGACTCTGCCCGATCGCCATCACGACCGTATCGGCAGCAACGCGATACTCCGATCCGGGTATAGCGACAGGGGATGGCCGGCCGGAACTATCCGGCTCCCCTAATTGCATCCGGATGCACTCCATCTCGCGCAACATGCCGCGTTCATCTCCGATCAGCCGGACTGGTGCCGCCAAGAACTCAAAATGGATACCTTCCTCCTCGGCGTGTTCAATCTCTTCCAGCCGGGACCGCAACTCGGCGCGACCACGGCGGAACTGGATACTAGTCTCGCTCCCCAGCCGCCGGGCCCAGCGCGCGGCATCCATTGCTGAATTCCCGCCGCCCACCACCACGGTGCGTGCGCCCAGGCGCACAGGCGTGTCGCTTCGCGGAAACTCATACGCGCGCATCAAATTGATGCGCGTCAGGAATTCATTGGCCGTATATACCCCGATGAGGTTCTCACCTGGAATGCCCATGAGGTGGGGCAGCCCGGCGCCGGTGCCAAGGAAGATCGCTTGAAAGCCCTGGTCAAACAATTCAGCGACGCCGCCGGTCCGGCCCACAATAAAATCGGTGCGAAACTCGACTCCCATCTCTCGCAGCCGCTCGATTTCATCCGACAAGATGTGACGCGGTAACCGGAAGGGCGGAATACCATAGGCGAGAACGCCGCCGAGTTCATGGAGCGCCTCGAAAACGGTGACCTGGTAACCCTTCCGAACCAGATCATAGGCGGCAATCAGCGAGGCCGGACCGCTGCCCGCCAGCGCCACTCTCACTCCGTTCGGAGCAGAAGCTGCCGGCCGACCTTCAGCGCCCGACTGTCGGTGCCAATCCGCCGTGAACCGCTCCAGAGAACCGATTGCCACAGGTTGGAGTTTCGTTTTTGGAATGCCCAGCAGGCAAGCCTTTTCGCAATATAACTCGTGCTGGCAAACTCGCCCGCAGATCCCAGGGAAGGGATTTTGACAGTTGATCGTTGCAAACGCTTCGCCAAAGTCGCCATCTGCCATCTGGCTGATAAAGGTCTTGATATCGATGTGCAGAGGGCAGGCCGCGACGCATTTTGGATCTTTACAATTCAGGCACCGGAGCACTTCGATGCGAACCTGGTCTTCCGTGAGACCAAGTGACACCGCCTGACAAGTCTTGGATCGGGCTTCCAGATCCAGCAAACGCGGCCGTTGTCGAGGAAGTTTGGGGTTGCGCTTGGGCTTGGGCAGGGCGCGGGGGATTTGCGTACTTTGATCGATCGACGGTTCGACGCCGTCGCGCAAATCCGTTTGGGCGCCCAAATTCAATTATATAAGAGTTGTGTTATCTTAAATTGTCTGGCTGGATTCTTAGGGTGGGCCGAGCCGTGTCGAAGGGGTTGGGCAGCTCAGGAGGCGGTCAAGACGCCAGGGCCCTGGCTGCAGTTTGGTGGTCCTCTTCCTTGACATAGATCACATACCCATAGTGTCCCTCCCCGTCCGTGACGCCACTAGACGCGTATATACTGACTCTGGCGTCGAGAAGCCTCCTATGGACTTCGGCGAGGGCTCCTAGATGATCATCACCTTGAATCAAGCACGCATGTTGTGGCCCGATCAGCGTCCAACCGAGTTTTTCGGCAACACGCCGAAAGTCCTCGCTCCGATCCGGGAAGATAGTGAGTTCGACGTGGTTGGGGCCAAACGGTACGGCGCTAAAAGCAAGTAAGTTGATGTCTTCGGAAGCCAATCTTGCCAGAAGGTCATACGCTCGACCGGGATCGTCCTCAACTCTCGTATAGAAGTATTCGACGGCCCGCACGCTGAATGTCATCGCCGCTCCTTTCAGGGCTTAACCGCGAAGTCAAGCTTCTCCAAAGACGTCACGCTTTCGGTCTGCGAACAAAGGGAGGAAAGATCCGGCCTTATCGGCTGTAACCGCGCAATCATCAGCGTCTGATCATCCTGTGGCCACTGACGGCCGAGAAAGGACCGGATCCGGGCCAGAATCGAGTCACAGATCTCACCTGAGGACTTCTGCCAGTTGTCCTCGATCACTTCTAAGAGGCGTTCCTCACCGAACTCCTCCTCTTCGGCATTCGCAGCTTCGGAAATTCCATCCGAGAAAATCACTAGCAGATCACCGGCCTGCGCCACGGTTTCGCACTGGCGATATTGGGCCCCAGGCTGTACTCCAAGGACCATTCCCCCTTCCCCCAAACGCCGAACATCGAAAGCGCCTTGGTCGTTTCGGCAAATCAGCAGAGGCGGCAAATGGCCGGCGTTGATATAACGAAGAGCCGCATTTTCCTGCTCGTAGTAGCACCAGAAGAGACTGGCAAAGCGCTCGTGCCCGGTCTTTTCGCAGAGCAGCCGGTTGAGACGCGCTGTCGACTCCTCGTGGTTCGAGGAAGAACTCGTCCAATCATTAGTTCGCTCTGCACCGTGGATTAGCGCCATCAATAGCGCTGCGGGCAACCCCTTTCCCGAAACATCTCCCAGGACTAATGCAATCCGGCCGCGCTCCGGTTCGAACACGTCATAAAGATCCCCGCCGACCTGCCAAGCAGGAAGGCACTCTGCTGCGAAATCCAGGTTGCCAGATAACGGATTCCGGGAGGGCAGCAGGTCCGCCTGGACGCGGCGCGCCAACTCTAACTCCTCCTCATACTGCTTGCCACGCAAGTACCTGGGGAAGCGGAGACCGATGACCAGCACCGAGGCGAGTAGCGCGATCGCCGCCGAGCACCCGATGATCATGTTCTGTCGCAGGCGACGGAACGATACGGAAACACCCTCCAGATAGATCGCGATCTCAGACGTCGCGGGGGCCAGCAGCAGGCCTGTAGCGCGTCCGGATCCCTCAGCCCGCGGAGACGCAAACACGCTCAGCACCAGTGGATAAGCGGTCACCAGGACTTTTCCACCTTCTGCCTCACGGACCTCCGATAGGGTGAGACGGTTCTGGGGAACCAACCCAGGCCGCTCGGGGGAGTACAGCGCACCGCTTGGTTTCCCACTCTCTGCGAGCACTGTGCCGCTCGATGCCAAGACGCGGATCCACGCCACGCGCTGCGGCCTTTCCCGGCGCAGTTCGTTAACGATAGGGGCAATCCGCGCCAAACACGGTTCAGGTTCACCGCGCCGCACTGAGATTCCTATATGTTAAGACGCTCAACCAGCCATGGTTCGATGAACGAGTAGCCAGGACCCGAAGACGACCCACGCTACCGAGCGTGCTCAGCGCCGGCGAGATTACCCGGATTCTCGATCACACGCGGAATCTGAAGCACTGGACGATCATCGCGACCTTTTACGCCACGGGGCTGCGCCTCAACGAGCTGCGGAAACTCAAGATCGCCGATATCGATAGCCAACGAATGGTAATCCACGTCCGAGAGGCCAAGGGAGGCCGTCCGCGTGACATCGGGCTGTCACGGCTTCTGTTGGACCGGCTCAAAATCTATTGCGTTGGCGAAAACCGCAGAACTGGCTATTCCCCTCCGACATGCGTCGCGATCAACCGATGGAGCGTAAGACGATTCGAATGGCCTGCAACCTCGCCGGACGGCGTGCAGGGATTGATAGACCCGTCTCGCCCCACGTTTTTCGACACACCTGTGCCATGGTCGTTCTGCAAGCGACACAAGACATCCGGAAGGTCTCCCTGTGGTTGGGGCACAGTAACCTGACCACGACGGAGGTCTACGTTCGGGCTGATCCCACCGAAAAGCTGGAGGCCATTGAAGCGGTTGTACCGCCGAGCCTTCGCAAGGGCAAGTTTCGCCCTCCCGACAAACTGCTCACGCTGCTGAAGGGCAAACCTTAATGGAGAGTCGCATGGGCGTGATGCCGTGTGCAGCATACCTTTTTGCCGCTGCACTCTCCATAAGGAATCACTCCCCATAAGGCAGGTAATGGGGAGCTCCCCATTACCTGCCGAAATAGACACTGTCCCAAGTGCGAGACCACAGCCCGTGACAAGTGGCTGGCGGCAAGATCCACCGAGTTGCTGCCGGTTCCCTACTGCCACGTGGTCTTCACGCTGCCACAAGAGCTTGTTGCGCTGGCGTTGCAGAATCCGCGTGTTGTTTACAGCATTCTGTTCCGAGCCGTTTCCGAGACGCTGCTCACCATCGCTGCTGATCTCCGCCTCCTCGGAGCGCACATCGGGTTCCTCGCCGTACTGCACACCTGGAATCAGAAAATGCTGCCCCATCCGCATCTCCACTGCTTGGTTCCCGCCGGCGGCCTGTCGCCGGATCGCTCCCGGTGGATTCGATGTCGCCAGCGATTTTTCCTACCCGTCAAGGTTTTGCGTAAGAGATTCCGGCGCAAGTTTCTCGCTTTGCTTGCCACTGCATTCCGAAAGCGGAAGTTATCGTTCTCTGGCAGCTTGGCACAATTGGCGAACCCCACTGCCTTCGACCGTCTGCTCCGCCAACTGAAAAGCAAGAACTGGGTCGTCTTCGCTAAGCGACCCTTTGGCGGACCGGAGCACGTCATCAAGTACTTGGCGCGCTGCACGCATCGCGTAGCCATCGCCAACGGACGCTTACTGGAAATGCGAGATGGTCAAGTGGTGTTCCGCTGGAGAGACTCGGCCGATGGCAATCAGCAGAAACTCATGACGCTGGATGCCCTCGAATTCATTCGCCGCTTCTTGTTGCACGTCCTGCCCTCGGGATTCGTCAAGATCCGGCACTTCGGGTTTCTGGCCAACCGCAATCGACGCGAAGCTCTCCCGCTGTGCCGTTCGCTTCTGCCCGCTCTGCCGGATCAGGTCTCGACTTTCCTCACCGAGACACAACAGCGTGCCCTGGTGCGAAGGTGTCCTTTCTGTCGCACCGGTGGGCTGCACGTCATCGAACAGATCTCCGCGCGGGAACTCATCGAACTCAGCAGTGTCGCCGGTGCGAACACGTCATGATTCCATCAGATCAATGGACTCGGTTTTCAGCACCTGCGGTAGAGGCTCAGCCGAAGTGTGTCCATACACCCGAGAAAGGTAGAGAAATGCTGCTTGCCCGACCGATTCGCGCCGTCCGATCGTTGCCCGTTCCCGTCCCAAGGTCCTCACTATCGGTATTCTCTTCTAGTTCCTTCGGCAGAACCATTCAATACCCATAAATTACGGTCCGGCTTCGCTCAAGTCGTCTTATCGGGAATGCTCCGGCGGTCACCCGTATACTTGTCCTCAGGACTCTCGCGCCGGCGCACTCCCGATCAAGCCTAAGGACTTCTCGGTCCTTTGGGCCTTCGGGCTTTTGAGTCTTTGGGTCGTGCGAAGGGGGACTTATCAACACGAGTCGATCGAGCGAGGCCGGCGCTCCCGAGAGAAGGGCGCTAACGAACCTGGAGTTTCGGCTCAGGATTTACGGAAGAAGCGTCCTCTTATGTTGGATAGGCTACTTTGTCAGCATTCGCGGTATCATCAACGACATCGGAAACGCGGGCGGCGAATGGTACA
>Ga0335081_10008752_pt1 | contig 16239 bp, 12 predicted proteins | sample Lox_Sample_35_FD_206713 | JGI IMG/M metagenome (GOLD analysis project Ga0335081, IMG submission 206713) | Soil microbial communities from Loxahatchee National Wildlife Refuge, Florida, United States - Lox_Sample_3.5 | ecosystem: Environmental > Terrestrial > Soil > Wetlands | place: USA... | reverse complement strand
GGCGCCGCGGCGACTGTCGCCGTCGTAGCGCTGATCACCCGAGCCTCTTACGGCCAATTCGGCGGCTCGGGTTATGTGAGTCCTCCCAAAAACGTCGCTGCCACGATAGCCGGCAAGCGCATTACCATCGACTACTACGCCCCATCCATGCACGGGCGAAAAATCATGGGCGGGTTGGTGCCTTTTGGCGAAGTCTGGTGCACCGGGGCGAACTGGGCCACTAAAATCACGAGCGACGCCGGCATGGAAATAGGCGGCCTGAAACTGGCAAAGGGAAGCTACAGCATCTGGACCATCCCAAACGAAAACGACTGGATGCTCATCGTCAACAAACAGACCGGCCAGTTTCATCTCGACTATGACTCTTCCCGCGACCTCGGCCGCACCAAGATGAACGTGAAAAAGCTCCCCGCCCCTGTGGAGACCTTTGCAATCGAATTGAGATCCGACGGCGGGAACAAGGGAACGCTAGCCCTGCTGTGGGAAACAACCGAGGCTTCCATTCCGTTCACGGTGGGAGAATGAGTCTGGAAGCGGTCGAGGCGCGCACCTGGTGAAAGATGCGCGCCCCCGAAGGAATCGTCGCGCCCGGCTTGTAGTTAGAGTTGTCCGGCGCGCCGGGCTTTGTTCGCCGTGGTCGGGTCTTCCACTTCGCTAGCCGCCGGCATGGAGCGAATGTAATCGTCGACCTCTCGCTGGGCCTGCTCCTTGCTCATCCCATAGAGCTCCTGAATGCGCCCAATGAACTGATCGCGCTTGCCGGCGATCACGTCCAGATCGTTGTCCGTCAGTTTTCCCCATTTCTCCTTCAACACGCCTTTCGACTGCTTCCACTTGCCTTCCACTTGGTCCCAGTTCATACGTCCTCCTTCCTATCTAGCCGTATGAGACTCCAAACGGCTCCTCCGGGAAATACCTGGAATCCGGCAAGCAAAGGGGTACAGCGATGTAAGTTCAAAGGCGAGGCCGATCCGGCGCCGATTCCGCCATCCAGATGGATTTCCGCGAGAACGTACTGCTGCTCAAGCCGATCTTTGCCCCGTCACGAGCAGCGTCACCCCTCCGACTAACAGCAAGCCTCCCAGTATCGGCGGCAGAGGGAGCGTGTGCTTTTCGTCCTTCGTCGCATGGATGGGTCCTACATCGACCACTTTTTTTTGCGTAGTCACGCTGATCCCCTGGTATGCGAAGGACAAAATCCCCAAGACGATCAAGACAATTCCTGCAAGCGTGGCGCTCTTCATAGAGTCAAACCGCTCCAGTTCAGTTCACGAGCATTTCGCTCCCAACCGGCATTTCACTCTCATCCGCCTCGCTCTCTTCCGGCGGCAACTCAGCGGCGCGTCCCGCTTGCACCAGGCGTTCGAATTCATCCGCCACCCGCTCACGAAAATGGAGCACGCAATAGATGTGCTGGCCATCCTTTGGATAGCGCTCCGCGTAAGCCAGCAGCGCTTCCTTGATAATCTCCGGAACGGCAATCAGCTCGCGGATCTCGTCAATTCCAGACGACCCGGAACGCACCATCCTGTACAGGTCGCGGGCTTCATCCAGAGGATTGCGGATCGCCCACGGATTTTCATGAGCGTTGCTGGGGACCGCCTGCCAGACACTCAATGCCTCAGCGAGATTTTTCATTGTGAACTTTCCCCCTTTGAATGAAGCTCGGCTTCGGGGTAAAGGCTATAGCCGATGCGCGCATAAGCCCATATAGGAGATGCTGTAAACGCGCTCAAATTAAACGCTTGGCCGCCCTGGCCGTGGACCTTAGTCCCTGCCCGCCGAATGCCTCACTTCGACGGCAGAATTCCACCAGCGGCGACCCATGATGGGCTTGGAGCCGAGGCGGTACGTTCGGCGTGATCGATGTCCAGGAAGTGCGGGGGCAGGTGAGGCGGGCCCGGTTCCAAGCTTCGGGATTCGTCTGCTTTCTTGCTTGACTCGAGGCAAGGACGCGAGCTTGACCTCCTGTCACCGATAGGAGTATTTTTGACGCCATCTGAGGGTTCTCGCGGTATTAGGGGGTCTCACGGTATAGGGCTTCTTGCAATCGATCGCTTCGCAAGGAGGAGTGTTTCTATGAGTCCGACCAAATCTCAATCTGCAACATGGATGTGTGTAACGAAATGGCTTCGGCTGTTGTGTGCGGTTGTGGGAATCGCGCTCTTCTCGCTTCCTGCTTCCGCGCAGCTGAATTACGGGCGCATTTACGGCGCCATCACCGATCAAACTGGCGGAGCCGTTGCAGGTGCCACCGTCACGGTTATCGACGTGAACCGGGGCATCTCACGCACTCTGACGGCGGACGACGCCGGCGAATATTCGGCCTCCAGCTTGCTTCCCGGCGCCTATACGGTTCGCGCCGAGTTCAAGGGTTTTAAGGCCGCCGAGCACAGCGGGCTGGCCGTGGCCGTCGGCCAGGATGTTCGGGTGGATTTGCAACTCCAGCCCGGCGAGCAAACCCAGACCGTCACGGTCACGGGCGAAGTTCCCCAGGTCAATACCACCAGCGCAACCTTGGGCTCCACTGTGGAGAACGCGGCAATCGTCGACCTGCCGTTGAATGGCCGCGCCTTCCAGAAGCTGCTCGATTTCAGCCCGGGCATGCAACAGATTCCCGGTGGAGGCACGCCGGCTTACAACGTTAACGGTCAGCGCGGCACGAACATCACCTGGATGCTCGATGGCGTGGACGAAATCAATATGGCAGGCGGCGCCGGACCGACCGTGGGCGGAAACGGCGGCGGCGTGGACGGCGTGACGATCTTGTCCCTGGACGCCATTCAGGAGATCAACACCATCCAGAGCCCCAAGGCGGAATATGGCTGGATGGCGGGCTCGGTGGTGAACATCGGTCTGAAGTCTGGAACCAACAATGTCCATGGGACAGCGTTTGGCTTTTTCCGCAATGGCGACCTTGACGCCAGGAATGCCTTCCTGGCGCCCACGCTCTCGAAAGCGAGGGATGATCTGAAGCAGTACGGTGTCACCATTGGCGGCCCCATCAAAAAAGACAAGCTTTTCTATTTCGGAGCCTACGAGGGTAATCGCTATCAGCTCGGAGCTCCCAAGACGATCATAGAGCCAACCGACGCCTCCGGCCCGGGAACGACAAACAGCATTCCGGACGCGATCGCGTTCATGAATTCGCTCGCGGGCCAGACAATCAGCCAGATGAGCGTGTTAATGGCCGGATGTAGCACGGCGGCGATTAATCCCAGTCTGAAGACAGGCGCCGCCGTAGCGCCTTTCTGCGGACCTGGCGCCAGCGGCGCCCCGGTCAGTTTGTTCGGGAACAGCTCGAGTTCAGCCACAGAGGGGGTGCAGTTTAACAATCATGGTGGCTCCGATAACGGCCTCGCAAAACTCGACTACCACTTGAACGATAAGAGCACGCTGAACGGCGAGTATTTCTTCGGCAATGGAAATGTCGACAACGCTACCGCGTCCGTATCGCCTTTCTGGCTGGCCGATAACCACTTCCGCACGCAAACCGGCCGCGTCGTGTGGGTCTGGACTCCGAAATCGTCGCTGGTGAACGAGATGCGCTTTGGCCTATTGGAATACACGCAACTCGGTTTCCCCGACGATTGCAACGGAAACGACGGAGCGCCGATCTACTCCACGGCCTATCGATATAACCTCGGCCTCACTATACCCTCGCCGCAATGCGGTATGGGCAACCTTGCGATTACCGGATTCAACAATCTCGGTAGCCAGAGCACCAACGGCGGACCGCAAGCCAACCATTTCAGTGTCTGGTCGGGAATCGACAGCCTTTCCTACACGAAGGGCGCGCACCTCTTCAAATTCGGCGGCGAAATCCACGACACTCTCTTCAGCGGGAGCAAGTCTCTGACCAACGACAACGGCACCTTCAACTTCGGCAAGACGAACGGTCTTGTCGCAGGGGCAGGCACGGGTACTCCGCTCGAGGATTTCCTGGCCGGCGTGGCTGGCTCGGGGACCATCCTGGTTGGAAACGCGACCCTTTCCCAAGCGCTCAGCTACAACCGTTATGCTCTGTTCGCTCAGGACGACTATCGGATCAGACCCAGGATTACGCTGAACCTCGGCGTGCGCTGGGAATACGTGCAGCCCGTCACCACTCCTAACAATGTTCTCGGCAATTTCAATCCGAGCGTCCCGAGCGGCTTGGTCCAGGAAACAGGCTCGAAAGCCGTCTATACGCTTCCCAAGGATCTCTTTTCCCCGCGCCTGGGCATAGCCTGGGACGTCACGGGTAAGGGCACCACCGTCGTGCGCATGGGCGGGACCTATATGTACGACTTCCTGGTCTTCCAAAATTTGCTGCCGAATCTGCAGGCTGTGCCCACCGGATTTGCTCTCGTTCTGCCGAACGGCACCCTGGTGTCGCCACAACCCGGGAATAACCTCCTGGGGACGTTATCTCTGGCTACGAACGCGGTTAACTGGACCGGCACAGGTCCCGTGGTTACCCTGAGTCCCAACAGCATCAATAGTTTCGGGTTCGCCTGCGGAAACGGCGTTGCCAAATTCGGTGCCACTACTCCGGCGCCTTGCAACCTTACTGCGCAAACTCCCACAACTGGCTTCGAGCCGGACAAAGTTGCAGCCTGGAACCTATCGGTGCAGCACGCGTTCACCAATAGCACTTCCTTAAACGTGGCCTACGTGGGCACCCACGGCTCGGGCCTACGTGGCTCGACGGACCTCAACCAGCCTTCGCTGGGCATCAGCAATGCAAGTTCCAGCGCAAACGAGCAGAGCCGGCGCATTTACACGCAGAACTGTCCCACCACCTTCCAATTCGGTCTGGGACTGAATCCGGCGCAATGCTTCCCCTACCTTGGCCAGGTGCTCGAGAATCTTCCCAACGAAACCTCTAACTACAACGGGTTGCAGATGACCCTCAGCCAGCGGCTTTTCCACGGCTTGCAGTTCACGGCCGGGTATACCTATGCCCATGCCCTGGACGAAGCCTCCGGCGTTTCCAATTCGGCCAACGGCAATTTGGAAAACACCCAGAACCCGCGGCTAGACTACGGCAACGCCGCTTTTGACGCGCGCCATCATTTCACCCTGACCGCCACCTATGACATTCCGGGCTACAAGACGAAAGGTCAGATGCTGGAGGGATGGCAGGTAAACGTGGCGCTCTCCATGCTCAGCGCGCTGCCGTTTAACGCCCAGGACAGCACCGACGACCTGAGCGGAACGGGCATCAACCAGGACCGCTGGAATATCGTCGGCGACCCGGGCAACATCGTTGCCGGAACAGCCGCGCCGGTTCCCTGCTTCGGGGTTACCGGCAGTGCATTTGCCAAAACGGGTACTGGTTGCACCGTCGTGAGTAGTGTTTCGGCACTGCCACCCCAGTGCGTCGCCGCTTCGTCCGCGTCAGGTACGAATCCTGCGGTTCTTGCGGCATCGCCAGCCGATAAGAATCCAACTGGAATCGCGGCCCTGGGTAACTTCGGCTGCTACTTCCAGAACGGCACCGCCATTGCCCCGGCCGCGCAGGGTACTTACGGCGACATGCCTCGGGACATCCTCAGAGGGTCGCCCTTCCGTGAGACCGATCTGAACATCACCAAAACCTGGAAAATCAGGGAGCAGATGTCGGCTCAGTTCCGCGCCGAATTCTTCAACATCTTCAATGCCGTGGAGTTTTCCAACCCAGGGCAATCCACGACCACCGCGAACTTGGCGGCGCCGGGAACTTTCGGGGCCTCCAGTTCGACGCCCAATACGTTCAGCTTCATCTTCGGCAGCGGCGGCCCGCGCACCGCGCAACTGGGAGTGAAGTTCATCTTCTAGCCAGGCGCACGCTGGCAGCGTCCAGAGTTGCATAACTCTTACGAGAGGGCCGGAGCACTTCCGGCCCTCTTTCTTTCCGGAGGTTGCCGCAGACGCCTCCGGAGAGGCAGAATGAAGCCCGCGAGGTACTCGATGAGACTTGCCAAGATCTGCCTCGGCGCCGTAATCGCGTTCTCGTTGACGCCGCTTGCGGCTTCAGCCGATTCCGCCGCCACTCTTCCTAAGCTCGAGCTGCACCAGTCGCGTCTCGAAAACGGCCTGCGCGTCATCCTCGTTCTGGACCATAGCGCCCCCGTCTATGCCATCGACGTTTCCTACAACGTGGGCAGCCGCAACGAGCTTCCTGGCCATACCGGATTCGCGCATCTTTTCGAGCACATGATGTTCCAGGGCTCCGCGAATGTGGGCAAAGGAGAGCATTTCATCCTGGTGCTCAATAATGGCGGAAACATGAACGGCACCACCAGCGAGGACCGTACCATCTATTTCGAGGAGTTGCCCAAGAACCAGCTCGATCTGGGGCTATATCTCGAAGCCGACCGCATGCGCTCGCTCAACGTCACGCAAGCGAATCTGGACAACCAGCGCAATGCCGTGCAGGAAGAACGCCGCCAGTCCGTCGATAATCAGCCCTACGGACGCGCTCGGCTGGATCTCGACAGCCTCTCCTACGATAATTTCGCTTACAAGCACTCCACCATCGGCTCCATGGCCGACCTCGACGCGGCCAGCGTCGCCGACGTGGCCGCTTTTTTCCATACCTACTACGCGCCCAACAATGCCGTCCTCACTTTAGTCGGCGATTTCGATCTCGACGAGGCCTTGGCCAAGGTCAAAAAATATTTCGCCTCCATCCCCTCGCAGGCGCCCCCGCCCAAGGTCGATCTGCGCGAAGAGCTGCACTACGGCGAGCGCCGCGAATCGATCTCCGATCCCCTGGCACGGCTCCCTCGCCTCGATATCGCCTATCACGTTCCGCCCGGAAACACCGCCGACAATTACGCCATGCTGGAATTGGGCACGGCCCTCGCGCAGGGGCAAAGCTCGCGCTTTTATCAGCATCTCGTGAAGGATAAGCAACTCGCCTCGAACATAGGTATTCAGACAGAGGCGCGCATGGGCACGAGCCAAATGTACATGATTGCCACGCCGCGGCCCGGCGTGACTTTGGCCGATCTCGAGAAAGGCGTGGATGACGAGATCGCGGCCATCGTAAAAGATGGCATCACCGCCGATGAGCTGGCCAGGGCGAAGACGCAAATGCTCCGCCGCTTTATCGACCGCCGGCGCAGCGTTCTGGGCGCGGCGCAATTGATCGGCGAATATGCCGTCAAGTTCGATGACCCCGAGCTCATTAACACCACCATCGAAAAACAGGACGCGGTGACCCTGGATCAAGTGAATCGTGCGGCCAAGACGTATCTCGTGCGTGACCAGCGCACCGTCATTACCACGATGCCCGCGCAGCCCGCATCGAGCGCCGGAAGGGAGGCGCAATGAATCATCGCATTGCCCGGCTGTCCATCTCGCAGGCCCGCCGCAATCTTATCCGCGGCTTGGCGTTAAGTGTCGCCGCGCTCACACTGATGGCGCCAGAGTTATCCTCTCTTCGCGCCCAGGAAAAAACTACGCCGCTCAGTCAGGTGGAGCGGCTGAATCGCGCCCCTGTCAATAAGGACGTCCTGCGCGTGCAGTTGCCCCGGCCCGTGATCGCGAAGCTGCCGAATGGGCTGACTTTACTGCTTCTCGAAGATCACAAGCTTCCCACAGCCACCTTCATCCTGTGGATTCGGCCCGGACAACTGGCCGATCCCGCCAATCTGCCGGGCTTGGCTTCCTTCACGGCCGACATGCTTCGCGAAGGCACCGAGCATCGCTCCAGCCTGGCCCTCGCCGCCGAAGCCGATTCTCTCGGAGCCACTCTAGGAGCGAACGCGCGCTTTGGCTCGAGCTACACCCTCGTGAACGCCTCGGGGTTCTCCGATAACGCGCCGCAGCTTCTGGACCTGCTCAGCGACATTGTTTTGCATCCGGCGTTCCGCCCGGACGAACTCGCCAGTTACAAGCAGCGCGAAAGCGCCGCTCTCGAGCAGCGCATGGCCAATCCCGTGTTTCTCGGCCAGCGCGCGCTTCGCCAGGTCCTCTATGGCGATGGACCTTTGGCCGTAGCTTCCGCGACGAAAGAATCGATCGCGCAGGTCACGCCGGAAGATCTGAAACGCTTCCATGACCAGCACTATCTTCCCGGCAATGCGATCCTGGGCGCCGTCGGCGATTTCAAGACGAACGACATGCGCGCTCTCATCGAAAAATATTTCTCCGCTTGGTCGGGAGCGGCCGAGCCCGCGCCCTCGTTAGCGACAAAAGGCGAATCGCAGCAGGCCAAAATTACGCTCGTCGATCGCCCCGGGTCCGTGCAAACCTACATCATGGCCGCCACCCGCGGTATCCGCCGCACCGATCCCGAGTTCTACGCTCTCGAGGTGATGAACCAGATCCTTGGCGGCGGTCCCCAGGCACGCTTGTTTCTCGACCTCCGCGAAGAGCACGGCTACACCTATGGCGCCTACAGCAATTTCAGCGCTGAAATCTACCCAGGGGAGTGGCTGGCTGCGGCGGCCGTGCGCACGCCGGTGACCGACGGCTCCATGACGCAGTTCGAATATGAATTCAAGCGCATGAGCAGCGAACTCGTGCCGCAAAGCGAACTCGACGATGCCCGCCACGCCATCGTGTCCAGCTTCGCGCTCGCGCTCGAACAGCCCGCTCGCCTTCTCGACAACTGGATGACGGTGCAGTACTACGGCTTGCCCGCCGACTACTGGGATCGCTTCTCCGACCGCATTGCGGCCGTGGACTCTGCCGCCGTGCAAGCCGCCGCGCGCCGTTTCGTTGACCTTCCGCACATGCAGTGGATAACGGTTGGCGATCGGCGGCAAATTCAGGAAGCGCTTGCCAAGTACGGCCCGGTAACCGTGGTCGACGCGGAAGGCGCACCCGAAAAATAGACTCCATCGCGCCCGGCGAAGTTGTCAGTGCTTGAGTAGTTTCTCTTCCGCCGGCTTCTTTTCGACTGGCTCTACGTCGATCACGTCTCCGGCCGGCTGAACTCGCTTCCATTTCCGGTATACGTTGGCAACCGCCAGCGTCCAGAATGGAACCAGATCGACCCCGGGGATCAGCTTCGCCGCGAATGATGGCAGGAACTCCCAGTGCCAGCCCAGCAAGCTCGTCATGGCCACCGCGAGCGCGCCGTCTAGAATGTCGTCCACAGGCGACACCGCGCCTTCCGCGAACAAAGGGAAACCCGCCATCTGGACGATATCGGCGATCACCGCCACCGCCAGTGCCACCCGGAACCGCGATTTTTGCGACTTGAGAGATAAATCGAAGGACATGGAAAACCTTGTCGAGGACCGTTCCGCTTAGAGTAACAGAAATCCGTGACATCCGGGATCAAGCGTATAATCCTCGCTCAAGGAGAAGAACCATGTCCAAAAATCAGCTTCTGCTGCGCGCTTTTGGCTGCGTGCTCGTACTTGTGGCCGGATTTTCCTTTATTCGCCCGGCGGCTCGCCTCTTCGCCGCTCCTCCTCCCGGCGATGCCGATCAGGAAGTGCTGAAGATGAATGAGGAGTGCAACGCCGCCGAACTGAAGGCGGATATCGCGAAAATGGACGCTTGCGAAACCGCTGACTTCGAGCACATCCATGCCAACGGCATGGTGGAGAACAAAGCCGAATTCTTAAAGGGCGTCGGAAGCGGCGCCCACAAGTTCCTGGCGCTGGATCTTTCCGACGTGCACGCTCGCTCCTACGGCACAACCGCCATTGTCGAGGAACATATGCATCTTCGCGCGGACAATAGCGGCAGAATCGCCGACGTCAACAATTTGGTAATGACCGTATGGACGAAGCAGCAGGGCAAGTGGCGCGAGGCCGCCTGGATGGCGGTTGGCCTGCCGAAGCCCGGCGCCGCAGGAAGCAACTAGCTCCGTGCTCGGCTGCTACAAGAAAGGTGGCGCGTCATGAGCAACATCATCCCGATCAGAACGCCTTCAAGAGCCGACGTTGACGATGCGGCCATCACCGAGCAGGTGGAACAGATACCGGGCGAACTCGACGTGGATCGCATGATCAAGGCCCAACTCTCTTCTGCGCAAATTACCCGCCGAATCACCGAACTGGAAGATTGTCTCTGCGCCGTCGCCCAGGAACTCCTGAGACTTGACCCCAGATCGGCCTCGGCGGAACGCGCGAAGCTGCTCCTCAAGAATAGAGTGGAAATCAAATGAAGCACGGGCGCGACATCTTAAGCGACTCTGCTTCCGTACTGCCCCGAGCCATGCGTGAGCTCACGCCTCCCATGTGAGCTAGCCCTCACGCTGATTTCCGGGCGGACATTCGCTTTCGCTGCCATGGCGAGACGCAGGGGGCACGTCTGCCAATCCGCTTCCGTGCATTGCTCTTTGCGGCAGTTGAATTCGCAAAACGCGATCTCTTCCGGAACCTCCTGAACGAACTCTGCCTTCATCCGCTCCCAAAATCCAGCCATGGCTGCCCTCCTTCCCGTTGGGCCTGTCAGGCACAAAGTAGATTCAAGGGAGTACTTGATCTGTGATCAAGATCACCTGGGGCCGTATTCCGGCGCAGGGCACGTTAGCCTCTTGCGCCGGACGACTTTGCCGGAGTTCAAACGCAACTCCGGTTCATCCTTCGCGTCGTAGATACTCGGGGCGGCTGAATAAGAGTATGATCGTCAGCCCGGCGGAAGTTCGCACGAGGAGGATCCGCAAAATGAGTTGGTTACGTACGAGTAGGTTGAGCAGAGTGGCTGGCGCAATCGTATTGGCGCTTTGTGCCGTTTTTCTCAGCGCCGGTCTATTCCGCGTGAATCATTTTTCGACCGTGATGGGTGCGTCGGAAGGAGCCGTCCCGAAACTCAAGTTCGATCCGGACTGGCCAAAGACCTTGCCAAACAAATGGAAGATTGGCGGCATCACGGGCTTGGCCGTGGATAAGGACGACAACGTTTGGGCTTATGATCGCCCGAACGATCTCACCGACATCGAACTCGAAGCCGAACTGACTCCTCCTACTGCCGCTTGCTGCAAACTGCCTCCCTCGTTGATTCATTTCGATAAAGAGGGCAACGTCATCGGTTACATCGACCCGCCCCAAGGACACGGCATGGCCGTCGACGCCAAAGGCTTCCTATACACCGGAAACACGGTCAACGGATTGGACACCGTGCACAAGTACGATCCCAAGACAGGCCAGCTCCTGGGAACCGTCCCCCGCGCCCCCGAAGCGGAAGGAGGCGGCCGGAATCAGGATGAAGGCATGGATAAGCATGTTCCCGGCCACGGCAGCGCTGGGCCGGTGGCGAACTTCATTCATCCCCTCGGCGCGCCGGCGCGCCCACAACCCTCCCCCGAGGCCGCGCAGGCCCGTCGCGCTGCCGTAGCGGCGTTCCAACAAAAGTATCCGCCAACCACTCCCATGATCGTGGGCAATATCGAAGAAGTTCGCATCGACGATGCCGATCACGAACTCTATGCCGCCGACAGCTACCTGGGAGGGCGTGTGATGGTTTTCGACCTGGACACCCTCGCATTCAAGCGCGGCTGGGGCGCCTACGGCCACAAGCTTTCGGAGATCAGCACCGATCCCAAGGACCGCGAATACAAACCCGGCGGGCCGGAGCCCAAGGAGTTCCGCAACCACTTGACGCTGAATATTTCCCGCGACGGCCTGGTTTATGCCGCAGACCGCGGGGCCGACCGCATCCAGGTGTTCACCAAGCAGGGCCAGTTCCTGAAAGAGTTCGTGCTGGCTCCGGAGACGGGGCAGGGCGGCTCGGCAGGCGGCGTGATGTTCTCTCCGGACAAAGCCCAGAGCCTGCTCTATATCTCCGATCTCACCAACAACTGCATCTGGTTTCTCAACAGGGAAGACGGCAAGGTCCTAGGCCACATGGGCAGCATGGGCCAGAATGGCGGCTATTTTTACGGGTTGCACATGGAAGCGGTGGACTCGAAAGGCGCCGTCTATACCGGCGAAGTTTTTGCCGGCGAGCGGGTCCAACGGTTTTTGCCGGTCCGCTAGCCCCATCCAAAAAGCCAATCAAAAAACTCAGCCGTAGGGAAGAACTTTTAGCTTCCTTACGGCTGACTTATTTAGACAAAGCTTCCAGCTATTTGGGCCCGCCGCCAGCCCCCCAACCCGCCGGGTTGGCTAACCTGTCCCGATACTCAAGGGCCTCGGACGGTATGCAAAGCTCCTCTTGCACGTCCTGATCCTTCTTCCAGTAGTAGTGCGCTTTGATCAGCTGAAAAGGTTGGGTGTAAAACTTCGGGTCGTCGGCCGTGACCGTCACCTCCAGGTTGTACTGATCGAGCCGCGTCCAGCGCTCCTGCAATTTGATGGCGGTGCTATGCGGATGCCCCGCCTCATCGATCCAGCTCCGCGGATCCAGCCCGAACGTATCGATTACGAAGACGTTGTCCCCCTCCCAATGGCCCACGGAGTACCCGTAAAACCTCGAATCAGGCGCTCCCGCCGCGTCCACCTTCGCCGGGAGTGGCCTGCCGTCCATCCAGACCTCTCGATACACGCGCTGTTGCTCGAACAGCATGAGCATCTTATTTTGCACCGGCTGGAACCAGATTCCTCCCCGGCTGCTGAGCGTGTGGTTCAGAAGATCCCGCGGAAACCCCAGCGGATCGCAGATTGCAAACGGATCATTATTCGACTCCAGATGGTCCACCCGGTCTGACGCCCGCGCAATCGGCTTGTTGCGCTTGAAAGCCGCCTCGCCGGCGGGCGTCATGGCTGGGAAAGGACCCATCACCACGTTTTGGGGACCAACCCAGGTGCCCGTCAGATCGTGCTTGGGAGCAGGGCCGGGCGGATCAGGCATCGCCGGGACGCCGTCGTACGCAAAACCCGGCCGTAAAGCCCGCCCTCGCCCTCCTCGGCCCTGAGCTTGGGCTGCCGCCGAAGCAAGCGCCAACACCGCCAACAAAATAATGATTCGTTCAGGCAATCGATTTCCCATTTGGACTAACCCTCTTTGATTTCATGGTCGAGACTCTGAACAGCCACAAATATGACTCAGCTAGTATGACGGATTCTCGCCATTGCGGTAGGGGAGAACTACCTGCGTGCCTGGGACGAAGATTCCTCTGGAGACAAAAAAGCGGCCGATAGGATCGGCCGCTTTTTCGTTGGATCTTTCGGACAGCCTTTAGAACATCAGCTTCAAACCGAACTGCCATTGCCGGTTGGGCGATATGGAAGACAGTTGCTGCCCGCCCGTGGAGAAGCCGAAGATGCCGGCGCTGGAGACCGTGCCGCCGCCGGCGCTTGGATCGACGCCTACGCCGCCGCTGCTCCCGCCGGCTCCATTGCTGGGTTGCGCGAAGTTCACATGATTGAAGACGTTGTAAACCTCGATCCGCAACTGCATGCTATATCGCTCTTTGACGTGCCAATTCTTCGCCAGAGACAAGTCCACGTCTTGGAAATGCGGTCCGGAGAAGAGGTTGCGGCTCGCATTGCCTAGGGTTCCATAGGCTGGAGGAGTCAAGATACCTCCATTCTGGATGTAGCAAGCGCCGGTAGTATTGTTTGTAAGCGCCGCCAGCGCCAGATCCTTTTGCAGGGTCGTTGAATAAGGCGACTGCGCTGCCGCACTGCAACTTTGCCAGATGGATGCCGGCGCACTCGCCCAAGCCGTGCAACCGGGTGCCGACCCATAGCAAGGGATCGGGGTGTCATTTGTGTTGCTGAAGGCGGAATGCGGTCCCGTGTAGTTCCACGATTGCCAGATTCCGCTGTTCGGGCTGGGCACGGCGGTATCGGAGTTTTCACCGTTGCCGGCGAAATCGTCCTTCGTGGCGTCAAACGGACCCCAGGAAAAGCCGGTCTGGAAAGCCCAGATGGCGCTCACTTGCCATCCTTCCAGCATCTGCCCCGGCGACTTCATCCCCGGAATCGCGTAAGTCGGCGAAAACCGGAAGCGATTCCGCACGTCGAAGTCGCTGTTCCCGTACTGATATTGCGGGTTGGCTGGGTCCGCCTGGGTTGCTGTCGCCTGCGAGCTCTTTGTCCAATCGTCGAGCGCGTGGGCAAAGGTGTACGAAGCGAGGAAGTTCAACCCGTGGTAGTTCCGGGAGTCCACGGTCACTTGCAACGCGTCGTAGTTGGAAATAAATCCGTTCGTGGTTTGAGCGATGTAGGAGAAGTACGGGAATTGTGTGGCGTACGGCCTTCCCGCAACTTCAGCCGCAGTGTCGGGCGCGCAAGTGGTCAGGCTCGCCTGTGTGGGCGCCACTGGATTGGCCAGAGTGCCCCCCAAGCAGCCGGCTTTGAAAATCGTTTGGGTCGCGGAGCTGGGGTTCCATCCCACGCCCAACGCGGGTTCATTCAGATCGATCGAGTGGATTTCGTTGAAGCCATGGACCCCTACGTAGGCCACGTCCAACGTCAGCTTGTTGGTGATGGCGCGTTGCAGGTCCAAGTTCCACTGTACGGATCTGGGATTTTTCAAATTCGGATCCGTAACCAGCATCCCGCATTGCGCGAGTCCGCCCTTCCCGGTGCTGGTTCCGCACGTCGGGCCCGAAGTGGCGTTGACCACCGCGCCGCTCGCGAATATTGGAAGAGCGGTGCCGCCGCAGCTTGCCGGCAGCGGAACGATGGCGCAGGCCGTCCAGTTCGGAGTGACCGTGAAGCTGCCTGGTGTGGTCGCATTGTTCGAAGTGCCGTACCGGTTGATGACAATGCTCGCGGCCGGGCACGTGGTGGCTGCCCCCACGCCGGCGTTCGTCGGAGAGTTGCACAGCGTGAACCCGTATGGAATCTGATTCCCGGCTTGAGCATTGATCGTTGGGAAGCTGGAGAATTCGCCCACTCCGCCTCGTAGCACCGTCTTGCCGTTGCCAAAAATGTCCCAAGCCACGCCGAGGCGGGGGTTAATGTTGTCCCGTTGGGCGTGGAACACCGCTGAGTTGCACGCCACGTGTTGAGCGTCGCATGCGGAGCCCGCAATGCCGGGACCCACTTGGACCGCGCCTCCAGGCCGTGTGGGGTCGAAGGCGCCCAATTTGTCATCGGTCGAATGCGGCGATCCGATGTATTCCCAGCGCACGCCGGGAGTGACGGTAACTTTCGATGTAACGCGCCAGGTATCCTGGACGAATGCGGCATGCCATTGCTCACGCCACTGATCGGTATTGTCGCCGGTTATGATCTTGCCGTTCGCGGCTGGCGTGCCGGCCAGAAAGTTCTGCAAGCTGGTGAAGCTCACAAAACCATTCTGGTTCGCCGTCGAGGAGTCGTCGAACTTCACAAAGACCTGCTCGACGCCGAATTTGAAGTTGTGGTTCCCGCGCAAGTAGGAAACTTTATCGGTGAAATCGAGCTGGTACTGCGGTCCGCGTATGCCGTTCTTCCCGCAGTCTCCCAAGCCCGTCATGCTGGTCTTGGAAAACCCGTTGATGTTGATGCACATCAGACCGAACCCGACCGCGCCCGTATTGATGCTGTATCCGCCCGGATACGCGTCTGTGGGTATCACGCCAGTATCTGCGGCAATGGAATTTCCTGAGTTCGGCGCCGCGCCTCCCCGCAGGTCGTTCACCCAGTGCGAATTCGGCGTCCACGTCCAGGCGGCCGCATACTCGTTGGTGTTGCCGACGCCCAACGTATTCCATAGAGGGTTGTAGGCGCTGCCGGCACTCGTCGTCTCCCGCGAGATGTAGAAGAACCCATCAAAATGATGGTGCTGGTTGAGGTCGTAGTCCACTTTCGCCAGTCCGTTGTTGCTCGGCGTTGTGCTAACCGGATTGGGGAATATTACAGTCGAGGTGCTTGGATTGTAGGGGAACAAATTCTGAAAGCTTGAAGTCGCCTGCTGCGGTATGCAGAAATTTGCTCCGGCAGGATTGGTGAAGTTTACGATGCCCGCGATCTGCGCGCTCAGAGGACTCACGCCGCCCGCCAGTTTTTGCTGGGCGACGCAGGCGTCCACCATGCTTAGAGTTCCCCCGCTGACATCTGAGGGCACCGTCACCGAACTCGGATCGAAGCTGGTCTGCCGCATGAATTCGCCCGACACGAAGAAGAAAAGCTTGTCCTTGAGTATCGGTCCGCCGAACGTGAACCCGGGCTGTTCCACCTCCGTATTGCCAACGGACTCAGTTCCGGTTGCGGAGAACTGCTTGGCGTCCGTGGCCGCCGCATCGCGGCCGAAGGCATAAGCGGAGCCGTGGAACGCGTTGGTTCCCGACTTGACCGCTAGGTTTACCGCCGATCCGTCGCGCCATCCATATTCCGCCGGGGCGTTCTGCTGCGTGCTGAACTCCTGCACCGAATCCAGCGGCAACTGGTCGACCGCGCCGCCCTTTTGCGCTCCGTTGATGAGGACGTTGCT
>Ga0335081_10008751_pt1 | contig 16239 bp, 18 predicted proteins | sample Lox_Sample_35_FD_206713 | JGI IMG/M metagenome (GOLD analysis project Ga0335081, IMG submission 206713) | Soil microbial communities from Loxahatchee National Wildlife Refuge, Florida, United States - Lox_Sample_3.5 | ecosystem: Environmental > Terrestrial > Soil > Wetlands | place: USA... | reverse complement strand
GAGACGTACCCCTTTTGCGGGCCGAAGGTGTTGCGCGAGAAGTTTCCCATCGCCGTTCTCCTAGAAGGTCAGTCGCAGGGTGCGCTGCAGGGTGAACCCGGGCTGCATGTCGATGCGGGGGTGGATGCGGTGGTTGATGAGCACGCCGGAATTCGCCGCCACGCTGCCCCCGGAGACCAGCCCGAACTCCCGCAGGCTCCAGGTGGCAGGCCCGCCCGGGATGTCGGCCGTGCTGAACGCGGCGGTGACCTCCAGACGGTTGGTGAAGGCCCCGCCGACGAACGTGATCTGGCCGGCGGCGAGTGGTTTTCGCGCCGTCTCCACGTAGAGCTGGGTGAGGGTGAGGCGAGAAGAGTCCGGCGGGACGCTCCCGGAATCCCAGGACGGGTCGCCGGTGCCTACCGCCCAGAAATCGGCCGGCGAGCCCTGCGCGTCGCCCTTCACCAGCGCGGCCAGCACCTTGCGCAGCCCGTCGACGATCAGGTTGTGCTGCCAGTCGCGCGCCCACACCTGCCTGCCGCTCCCGTCGGTCAGCACGTCCCGGAACACCCCTGCGGGCCATGGTGCCGTGGCGATGTTGTCCGCATCCACCGTTGATTCCTCCTAATAAGTCGTGTCAGGAAAGCCCCGTGTGCCACGTGCGGGAACCGGTGTCGACCGGAGCCGCGGTAACGTCGACCGAGCGGTGTGCCAGGCTGTTGGTCATGAAATGCCGCCAGCCGGGAATCCGGTCGATCACCGAATCGGCGCCTTCGCCGTAAAGCTCGCCGGTTTGCAGGACGCCGTTGTCGGCGAACTCCTCGGTGACCATCGCGGTGGCGTCATATTCCTGTTCCACCACGACACCGGGCATCAGGACGAAAATGGCCCGGACGTTGATCGGCAGGAAATCCTGCAGGATCTGGCGGATCCGGTCCCATTCCGCCTGCAACACGAAGATCTCCGCGTCGGTCTCAGGCACGATGTAGATGCCGGCCGTGTCGCGCGCGTACCAGTTGCTGTCGTCCCGCTTGTACCCGCCGGCGGCAGGCTTCCCGCAGTCGTAGCTGTACACCGAGGTGTCCTCGAACAGCCTGTTGCGCAGCCGGTACATGGCCAGCGCGTCACTGGTGTCCGCCGAGCCCGGCGGCACCGTGCGGTACAGCAGGTCCGGCGGCGCCGCCGCATTGCCGGTCATGCTGCCGTCGAGGTAGGCGACCGGGCCGCTGGCCAGCTGCTGCTGCCTTGTCACATCGAATGTCACCAGCACGTTGCGAACGAACTCGCGCACGTACGCGTCCCACCCGGTGAGCCGGTTGACCAGGGCGCCGATGTTCTCAGGCGAGCCGACGCTCCGGTAGAACTCGGTCGCGAAACCTACCTCGACGCGCTGGGCATCCTCGTCCAGGTAGTCCTTCAGCCGCCAGCCGACGAGGTGGGCCAGCTGGGGCAGCAGCCGGGAGTCGGCGCGGCGCAGGTTGTGCAGGTCCCGCAGTCCTGCGACCAGTCCCCGCAGCATGTCCAGATGGGCCTCCGCGGTCTCCGCGTACCGCTGGAGCTGCCCCTTGGTCGCGTCCGCTGCGGCGACGGTGAACGGAGCCGGTGTCGTGGTGTCCCGGGCCCGGTCGGCCTGCGGCAGCGCGGCGAACACCGCGGCGCCGTAACGTCCGGTGGCCAGCGCCGAGGACTGCGTGGCCCGGCTGTAGCAGCTGGTGTCGCCGACGAACGCCGTGTAGTAGTAGATCGTGCCCGGAATCAGGTCCTGTCGGTCGGTGACCCGCACCGTGGTGCTGACCGGGGTGCCGTCCGCCGAGGTCACCCGCCGGATCACCCGCACCAGCTCGCGGTCGGGCGGTGTCCCGCGATACCGGTACTGGCGGGTCGTGGTGACGAGCTGGCCGTCTTCCCACTCCCTGCGGACCTCGTCGAAGTCGTGCGTAAAGGCGGGGGTGTCCAGCACGAGGACGCCATCGGTGAGGTCGCTCGCCGTGGCCGGGACCGGGACCCAGCCGCGGCGGGCGCTGCCCGGGTAGCGGCGTTCCCTGCGCAGCACCTGCAGCCGGGGCTCGCCGGCGTCGTCTGGATCGCCGTCCGGTGCCGACAGCGCCCACTCGATGTCCACCGCCGGCCCCAGCGGACTGGTCAGGGCGCGGAAGCCAAGCGCGCTGAGCGACGCCGGGGATTCCGCGGGCACCCGTGGCGGCCCGATCATGCCAGCCCGCCGCTCGTGGTCACCGTGATCGTGCCCTCGCGCGGGAACTCGCTGGGGTCGAGCTGGATCAGGCCGGTGGCGGCCCCGCCGGGATCGACCTGCTGGCTGGGATCATCGGACCGGTAACCGGCGAAGGTGGTCACCGTGGCGGCTACGACACCCGCCTGGCTCTGCACCGCCTCGTAGACCTTGCTGAGATAGAAGCTCTGGCCGAACCTGAGCTGGTCGATCGCGAACAGGGCGGTCAGCGCCGCGGCGACTCGCTGCTGCACGTCGGCGTCGTAGAACGTCGCTTCCACGGTCACCTGGACGGTCAGGTCGATGAGGACGAATACCGGTGCGAACACCGACAGCAGGGTCGTCACCATGCACCGGTTCTGCAGGTAGCCGAACACGTCGGCACGCAGCCGGTCGGTCGGTGCAGTGCCTCCCGCGGCGACCACGTAGACGTCCACGTAGTTCCACTGCGGCGCCACCGCGTAGGCCCTGGCCACTCCGGGCACGTTCTCGGCCAGCGCCGCGTAGTCGGCGGAGGTTACCGCGCGCTGCTGGCTGCGGAAGACCAGCGGTGCCAGGGCCCTGGCGTGCTCGATGGACTCGCGGTCCGCCCCGCCGGAGGCGGCCAGCGGGTTGGTGACCGTCACCGGGACGCTCACGCCGGACTTGGCGACCGTAATGGTGTTCGTGCCCACGTTGCCGGCCGCCCCGCCGCCTATCAGATAGGTGGCCCTGATGGTCGCGCCGGCCGGCGGAATCCGGCCGTAGGTGCCGTCGCCGAAGACGACCTCGGCGTTGTCGCTGTCGTCGATCTTCACGACGAAGTCCTGGTCGATGGACCGGCTGTAGAGCAGCGTCCCGTGCCGTTGCCAGACCTGGAACCCGCTGCCCGGGTCCACCTCGACCCGGAGGTACGCCTGGGAGTCCGGATCTGGCGGCAGCAGCACCGGTCCCTGGGAGAGCGGCCAGCTCTGATTGGCGTCCCCGGTGGACACCCCGACGATCTCCTCGGCGACCTGGACGGCGTTCACCGCGGTGAGCGAGAAGCTGACCGAACCGCCGGCGCCGTCACGCGGGACGACGAGCGGTGCCCCGGTGACCGGCAGGTACACGAACTCGACGGCGGGGCTGGTCGGGGTGGCCTGGGTGGAGAAACGCGCGCCCGGGTCGACCTGGACCGGCGTGGCGCTGTCGTTGGCGGCCCGCAGCTGGAGCCCGGCCGAAGCGGGAGACGGCGTGCCGAGGGTGTAGCCGATGAGGGCCACCAGGTCGATCACGCTGCGCCGTTCCACGGCGGTGGACAGGAACGCCTCGTTCGCGATCCGGTCCTGGTAGTACAGGATCACGTCGCCGAGCTGGGCCATCAGCTCGAGCAGCAGCCTGCCCAGGTCGTTCTCTGACCGGTCCGTCCACTCCGGCAGCTTCACCGCCGCCGTGTCGAGCAGCGAGGCGAGCAGCGAGGAGTAGTCCCGGTTGGTGTAGTCGAAGATCGCAGGTTGGGTTGCCATCACGCCTCGCCCGCTAGTCGATCGGGATGATGGTCTGCTGCAGCCCCTGCTGCTCGGCGTCCAGGAATACCACCCGGAGCAGGAGCTGTCCCTGATCGCCCTCGGCCACGGTGACCTCCTGCGGCAGGATCCTCGGCTCATAGCGCAGGATCGCCTTGGCGATCTGGTGCTGGGCGACCGCGATCAGGCCGTCGTTGATGTTCTCCTGCAGCAACTGCGTCACCCCGCCCCCGTACTCACGCAGCATGATCCGCTCGCCGATCCGGGTGAGCAGCAGGTGCGTGATGTTCTCGCGCAGCTTGTCCGCGCCCGCGGACACCGCGATGCCGCCGGTGCGCGGATCGACCCGGAACGGGAACGAGATGCCCCGCACCTGCTGGCCGAGGTTGTTAGCTACAGGAGTCTGCATCGTCGTTCCCCCTAGTCCGCGGACAGCACGTCCTGCACGGCGTCCTTGACCGACCAGTTATTGGTCGGGCTGCCGTCCGTCGTGCCGCTGTCGCTTTTCAGCAGCACAGCCTCGCCGCCGACCGTCAGCACGGAGGAGGCGCCAGGAGTCTCGGTCGATACCTTCCCGCACTGCTGGCTGCCCGTCTGCGTGTTGGTCTGCTGGCTGCAGTTCGTGCCGACCTTCGAGCCGACGAGGGACTTCGTCAGTACCCCTTTGCCCTCGACGGTCAGGAGTCCAGATACCGCATCCGCCTTGGGCGTGATCGTGCCGCCGTGCTGGCATTGCAGGGAAGACGCCTCCGTGATGACCTTTTCCATTTCCCTCACACCTTCCTTACGGCGACTTTGTTACGGCGACCGAACTGGCCTTGATCTCGATCTGCTTGCCGCTCGCGTCGATGGTCAGGTTCTGCGCGCACTTGATCAGCACGCCGTCGGTGCGCAGCTCGATCCTGTTGCCGGTCTTGTCGGCGACGATGACCTGCTCTTTGTCCTTGGTGTCGTCGAGGATGACGAGATGGCCGGCTGGCGTCTTGATGACGCGTTTCACCGGAGGATCGGCATCGGCCTCCTTCGGCACGGAATCTTTTGCGTACCAGGCGCCGAGCCACACCGGAGCGTCCGGATCACCGCCTTCAAAGGCCACCCACACCAGGTCGCCTTCCTTTGGCACGAAGAAGTGCGCATAGGGAAAGCACGGCCGGGCGGTCGCGCAGGACTCCGGCGCGGTCTGGTCGTAGATCGCGGGCACGGTCACGTCCAGCCGCCCGTCCTGGTGTACCTTCTGCACCGTGGCGGCGTAGATGCCGATGAGCCCGGGAGAGGCAACGGTCCGCTCGATCCGGTCCAGCATGGCTTCCTACCTTCGCGCGACGAATGATGTCGTGTAGCCGCGGGCCCGGACGTCGACGTCGTGCCGTGCCGTGGCGAGATACCAGTCGCCCGACCAGCGGCCGCCGCACCCGGACACGGTGACGCGATTGCGTGGTCGGAGCATCACGCTGCCGGTCGCGACGCCCGTGGCGGTCTGGCCGAGCCGGCGTGCCCGGTCGCCGAGGACGCCGGCCCGGTTGGCTGAGGTCCGCGCGGCCGCGCCCACCAGCCGTTCCGGCGTGCGCCAGTGGTCGGCGAGCTTGGCCCGGACCGGCGCGCCCTTGGCGATCAGCTTCACGACCACGTCGGCGGCGTCGCCGAGCGCCGCCACCCGCGACGCGTCGGGAGTCCAGGACGCGTCGGCGGCGGTGGCGAGAGTCTGGCTCAGCTCGACCCGGGCACCGGTGTCGGGGTCGGTCGTCACCAGCCGGTGCTCCGTGCCGGTGGCGAACGTCTCGAAGGCGGCCGAGAACGCGAGCAGGTTCTGGTTCAGCGCCAGCGGTTCGGCGACCGGACTGGCGGCGAGCAGGTCGCCGGTTGACACGAAACTGAGCTGGCCGGGCCCGCGGCCGTGTTCGATGAACACCTTGCAGTCGTAGTCGGCCGCCAGCCGGTGCAGCAGCGCCAGGTCGGTCTCCTCCACCTGCCGGACCTGGCTGCGCTCGTCGAACGTGGGATTCTCCCGGGGCGAGATGCGTCCAGGACGCATGCCGTTGGCCACCGCGACCTCGTTGATGATCCCGGCCAGCGTGGTGTTCCACCATCGCTTGGTTTTCGGCTTCAGGCCGAGGGCCACCAGCGCGTCGATCGCCTCGATCAGCACCGTCGCCGGGCCCCGGTACGGGAGGTCCAGCCGGGCGGAGGTGACGGGACCGCGGAACAGCGGCGCATGCGCGTCCTGGCGGCCGAGGTCGATCTCGACCGTCAGCCCTTCATGCAGCACGTCCGTCAGCACGAGCGCCCGGTCGAGGAACGTGAGCGTGGCCAGGCTGGCACGCTGGTCGCTTTCCTCCACCTCGACCTGTTCCAGCAGGTGGGTCACTGATTCGCCCTCGACGCTGACGTTCAGGTAGATGTCCGGCATCGCGGTAACCCCGTCAGGACCGCTGGACCACGGTCGCCGGGGCGGCCGGCGGAATGACGACCAGCTCGCCCGGGGTGAACTGATCCGGCAGCGCGCCGCCGTTGGCGTCAAGCAGGTACCAGTAGAGTTCCTCGCGGCCAAGGAATCGCAACGCCAGCAGGTCCATGCTGTCGAACCCGGTCAGCCGGTGCAGCCTGGCCACGGCCTGAGGCGCCGGCAGCGTGCGCCGGATCGGCAGTGACCGGGTAACTCCCCGGGTGGCGTGCCGTACCTGCAGCACCGGCAGGTCCCTGTAGCGGGAGAGCGGTCCGGCCGTCATCAGGCTCCCCTTTCAGAAACCGTCATCAGGCTCCCCTTTCAGAACAGGACATTGCCGATGTCCTCGTACGCGGTGTTGTAGAAGGTGCGCCCGACGCGCTTGACCGAGTCGATGACGAACGACAGCGAGTTGATCCGCTCGATCATGGTGATCTCAATCTCGGCCCTGACCGGATCGAGCGAGGCGTTGAACTGGGTCTCGGTGATCTTCAGTTCCGTGACGTAGCCGTCGATGCTGGTGCCGCCGAACACCAGCACCGCGCTCGGCGGCTCCTTGAACCACATCTTGGTCCACCTGTCGCTGTCACTGCTGAAAGGCGCGCTCACCAGGTCGAGCAGATCGAGCATCTCGGGATAGACGAACGAGCGCAGCACCGCGAGGTCGCCGAGAATGTCACCGCTGTCCGTGCGGCGGCGGGCCGGTTCCCCCGGCCGCCGCTCCCGGCCGTCGATGAGGAACTTGAAGTTGATGGTGCGGTCGCCCTCGGCCTTGAAGCTCTTCAGGTCCGCGGCCGAGAACGTTCGGCCGGCCGTATCGAGTACGCCGGAAATGCCGCCGGACGTCAGGCCGCCCAGGCCGGATACGCCCCGCTGCGGGGCCATCGACGACCGCTTGTCCCACTCCAGCCTCTTGGAGTCGCTGATCTGCGTCGGGTTGTACTGGAACGGATAGATCAACGGCGGAACGGTCAGGATCTGCGCGAGGTATCCGCGTTTGGGTTGGGCAAGCTGGCCTGGTGCCATGGTGTCCCCTTTCCTGTCAGCTGATCGCGGCCGTCGGCAGGCCCGACCTCAGACGTTCCCGCTCGGTGAGCCTGCGCAGCTCGTCGAGCATGCTGCGGGCGATGACCCGGGCCGTCTCGTCGGCGTGCTCCCGGTCCAGGGTCTGGGCCAGGACCTGGACCGTGATCCCGCCGTTGAGCGTCACCGGCCCCGCGGCCGGCCCGGAGGGCGCCGCTGGGCCGCCTGCCGCCCCCGCGGCCGGCCCGGGTGCGGCCGGCGCCGGTGCGCCGAGCAACCGGTCCAGCTGCGGTGTGATCTGCGGGAATTCGGGCAGCTTGAGCTCTGGCGCGATGAAGCGGGGCAACGTCAGCCGCAGCGGGGCCGCCGGGCCGGGCGGCGGCGGGCCAGGCAGCGGGGCCGCCGGGCCGGGCGGCACCTGGCCGGGCGGCGGGGCAGCCGGGCCGGGCGGCGCCGGGCCGAGGATGCCCTGCACCCAGCCCTCGGCGACCATCCGGCCCATCGCCAGCGCCGACCTCACGGCGGCGCCTACCGTGTCCGCGTAGGAGGCGGGCGGTGCTGGCGGCGGCGGGATGCTGACGCCGTAGATGAGGCCGGCGTACTTGCTGACCAGGATGGTGAGCTTGTTGAGTGCCACCTCCCAGGCGTAATTGAGCGACTCGCTGATGATCGCTCCCATGGCCAGGGCCGAGCCGAGCAGCACCGCCCCAAGGCTCTCCGCCAGTGACCTCACCACGTCCCGCACCAGGCGGGCGCCGAGCTGTTCCGCGAAGCTCGAGAGCCCGGCGGAGGCCTTGCTGATCCAGTCCAGCAGCGCGTTGACGAACCGGCCGAGCCAGGTGACGAGCGTGCCCGCCACCTGCCGCACCCAGTCGATGACCACCCGCAGCTGGGCGAGCACGACGGCGACGCCGAGATCGATGAACGCCAGCAGCGTGGCGAACAGGCTGGAGATCGGGAACACCCCGGCCTCGGTGAGCTTCATGAACAGCAGCGTCACCAGGTTGCCGATCTGCCGGACCAGCTCCAGGCCGAACGCGCGGATCTCGGCGAACAGCCGGTCGACGCGGTCGAGCAGTCCCCTGGCCTCATGCAGCGCGGCGATCAGCTCGCCCCCGAAGACCGCACCGCCGACGCCGCCGCCGAACAAACCGCCGGCCAGCCCGCCGATGAAGCTGCCGATCCCGCCCGCGATGCCGGAGGCAACTCCCCAGAACCCGCCCCGGCTCGGCCGCTCCTGCGCCTGACCGCCGGGGGCCAGTATCACCGGGACCGGGCTGCCGCTGTCGTTGATCACCCGGACAGCCAGGACGCCGGCCGCGCCGGCCGCGCCGGCCGCGCCGGCCGGCCGGGCGGCGGCCCCTGGGGCGGCCGCCGCAGCGGAGCCGGCCGGCGGCGCCAGGTCCGCGAGGCGGTCGGCTGCCCGGCGCAGCGCGTCGGCCACCGACCGGATGCCCTCGTCCAGCTGCCGCTGCTGCTGGGTGATGAGCGCGGAAAAATTGGACGTCAGGCGGTCGAGCTCCTCGTTCACCGGCCTCCCTCCCTAGGCCTGGGCCTCGGCCTGCTTGCTGATCGCGTAGGCCTCCTGCTCGAGCTGCGCCGTCAGCAGCTGCAGGTAGAAGCGCCGATCACCCACGGGCATGCCGAGAATGCTCTCCAGCGGCCAGTGCAGGTGGTAAGCGAGCAGGAATGCCTCACGCCGCAGCGTGTCCTCCCCGCTTACCCCAGCGGGAAAAAATGGCTCATGTCCAGGCTCGCGCGGAATTCCTCGGCGCAGTACTCGCACGCCACGGTGCGATTCAGGTCCGGCCCTGGCGCTTGCTCATCGAGGGTGCGGCGGATCAGCTGGCGGTCGGACATGGAAAGATCGGCTAGCAGCCGGATGCCCATCGCCCGGACCCGCCGGTCCTCCATGTCGCCGGCCCGCCGCAGGCAGCGGGCGAGCAGGGCATCGCGCTGCCGGCTCGGGTTGGCGTCCCGCCGCCCGGCGACAATCTCCTCGTCCTCCCCGGTCGGCAGGGCGAATACCAGCTCACGGTGGCAGGTGCCGTCCTGGTCGGCGTAGCCGTCCTCGAGCAGCACGGCGATGTCGTGCTCGCCGCCCGCGTGTTCGGGCCGGCGGACCTCGACGGTGGAAAGGTCCTCGAGCACGAGCGTGACACCCTGGCAGCGCGGACACCGGTAGTGTGCCTCCATCTCGTCGCCGAAGGTCGCCCGGCGCAGCTCGAGCAGCAGGAAGTTGCGGTCGGCCGAGGACAGCCTGCGGACCAGCCCCAGGTCCAGGGCCCGGCCGTCCGCCGTGCGCACGCAACTGGCCAGCAGCGCGGTGATCAGCTTGCCGGCGTTCATCCGCAGCCTGGGATCGGTCAGCAGGGCTTCCTCGCGGCCGGTCATCTTGCGCACAGACACGTCGCAGACGTCGCCGTCGCTGTCGGCCAGCCCGACCGGCAGGGTCGCGGTATCCGCGGGCGCGATTTCTGTGGTCATGGCAGTATCCATTCCAGGCCGTCATGTTCGAGCACGACCGTCTGCTTGAGGAGCGCGGTGGAACCCGCCTCCAGGTCAGAAAAGCGAGCGGATTTCACCCAGGCGCCGTAGAAGGCGATGCGGAAGACCTCGGCCCCGAAGTGCTTCTTGACGACTGAGCCGTCCCGCCGGACCGTGGAGCCGGTGCCCCCGCCGCCGTGCTTGAACATCTGCTCGAAGAAATCCTTGAAGAGCCGGTCGTCCGGGCTGCCGTCGACGTACCGCTCAATCGTCAGGGGCTGGAATTTCACCACGCCGCTGGAGATCTTGTGGACGATGTTGGTGCCGCCCTCCGGTGCTTCCACCGTGTCGGTCTCACCGAGGCTCAACCCGGAGACCTTCGACACGGTCGGGCTCTCGGCCGTGCCGATCTCGACGACGAACTCATTGGCTCGATACGGCTCAGGCATGCGGATTCCTTTCCGGTATCAGGTCACGGGTCATGCTTCGCCGGCCGTGGCCCCGCTGTCCTGCTGGCCGACCATGATCAGGATCGTTTCGGCAGGCCTGGAGGGATAGAAGTAGACCTCGACCTTGAGGTTGCCGAGCGCGACCTGGTCCGGCGGGTTGTTTTCCGGGCCGCACACCACCGTGAAGACCTCGGCGGGCGTGCCCGTGCCGAACGCCTGCGCCTGGTAGAGCCGCAGCAGGAACGGCGTCACCGAGTTGTACTTGATCTTGTTCCACAGGGTGTCCCTGTTGGGTTCCTGCCGCACCCAGCGCAGCCCGTCGCGCAGCGACGCCTTGACGTAGTTGAACAGCAGCCGCACGTTGACGTACAGCCACCGGGTGTCGGTGGACAGCGTTCGCGACGAGTCGATCACGATCCCGGCACCGTGGATGAGCCGGATCGCGTTCACCGAGCCGTTCTTCACCAGATCGGTGTTGTCGGTATCGGTGATGTCACGTTCCACCGCGAGCGCGCCCTGAACCAGTGCCTCGTCGCCGGCCGGCGCCTTCCACACATTGCGCGTCTGGTCGGTTCGCGCGTAGACGCCGAGGACGTGACCGGTCGGCGGGATGACCCGGGTCGGCGTCTGCCCGCTGCCCACCGGATCGGTGATGGTGATCCACGGCCAGTACAGCGCGCCGTACACCTTGGCCGCGCGGAAGTCCTGGCCGAACGTCCGCGCGCCGTCCGGATCCCGCCCGGCGGGCGTATGCCCGACGAACATGCAGTCGCCGCGGGTTTCCGCGTAGTCCAGCGCGGCCCGCGTGATCGGGCCGAGCAGCGCCTGCGGGACCGCCTCGGGCACCGCGAGCAGTTGAATGGCCAGGGTGTCGAACCTGCCAAGCGCGGAGGTGTACTGCGGCACGGTCGGGTCCGCGCCGTCGGAACCCCTGGTCCGGGTGAGCGCCGTGGTGTCGGGCGTGGGCACGCCGAGCCGGATCGCGGCGGCGGGCGGCGGAACATGCCGCCCGTCGAAGCTGGCCGGATTCAGGTCTCGCAGCACGATTGACGCTGATCCCGAGTACGGGTCGTTTATTTTCAGCGCGGCGTAATTCGGCAAGGTCGCGTCGAGGGTGAGCTTGTCCCAGGTTTCCAGGGCCGTGAACGCGGTGTCGGTGTCCGCCTTCCGCGCGATGGTGAGGGTGAACTCACAGGTGGACGCCGTCGCGTTGTCCTGCACGCGGTACTCGTTGCGCCGGTCGGGCGACGGTTCCGCGAACGTGACGAAGAAGGTTGGCCCACTCGGGCTGTCGCGCTGCTCTGCGGTGGCGAGCCGTACCCAGTCGGCCGTGATGCCGTCGTCGAAGCGTATCCAGTCACCGGGTGCCAGCCCGGCCACGCTGGTCAGTTGCGCCTCGGTATATCCCGGCGCGGCACTGGCCGCCCCGGCGGCCGTCGTGGCGCCACCGGGAAAGCCGAGGAGCGTGCGGGTCGCGTCATCTCCCGCGGCGCCGGTCACCACCGCGACGGCCGATGCGGCGCCCTTGGTCCGCGAGACGATCAGCAAGCCGCCCGCTGATGCGCTGGCCACCACGCTCCGGCCTGCCTGGGCATTGATCGCCGCGGCGACCTCCTCGGCGGTTGCCTGCGCGAGCACGGGAACGGCACCGGGCCCGAAGGTGACCGTGAGGCTCGTCGCCGAGCCGTCCACGGTCAGGACCAGCTTGCGCGGGGTCCCTCCGGCCGTACTGAGATCGACGGTCGGCCCGGCCCAGGCCGTCCCCTGCAGCCGCGCGGGCTGGTTGCCCGCAAGCGTCGCGGCGAGCGTGGCGGAGAACTCGGGGTTGTCCTTCACGCCCACGTAAAGGTCGTTTCCCCACGCGCCGGGGTCGGACGTGCCGCGGTATCCCGCGGTAACGGTCACCGTGTCGTTGCCTGCCCGGTCTTTCAGCGTCAGGCTGGCCGCGGCGTTTCCGGTGCCCGCGACCCGGGCCACGTATGCCTGCTGGCCGCCGTTGCCGAAGAATCCCGCGACGCAGTACGCACCGGCGAAGCGGGAGTCGTAGGAACCGAACCGGGCGAAGAACTGCTGCAGGTTGGACACCCGCACCGCGGTGTCGGTCGGTCCCCGGCCGCTGCGGAGGATCAGCCCGGCGACCGAGGTCGGCGCTCCGGCGATCGCGGGCGCCGTCTTGCCTTCGGTCTCGATGACGTTGAGGCCGATATTGAACGCCATGGATTACTCCGATCTGGCGGTGCCAGGGAAGGCCCGCCGTGTGCAAGGGACTGCGGCGCGGCGCGTTTGGTGCCTCATACCCCGATGACCTCCGGCCGGGCGGTGTCGTCGGACGGGGCGGTGAGGATGAACGGCACAGCCCTGGGCCGGAACACCCGCGGGCCGGTCTCGTACCAGGCGATCACCCGGTAGTAGAGCGGGGCCCGCCCCGGCTGCACGGGGCCCGCCAGCACCGGGTCCGGCTCGAACGGCGCGATCCCGAGCGGTTCATCGCCGGCGATAAGCCGTGCGTTGCCGCCGAGCTCGGCGATGATGGCGTCCAGCAGGCGTGCCTTCTGCCCGCGTTCGCCGGCGATGACGTCGATGCGGTAGTCGAGCCTGAGGCGTTGCGGGTGCGGCCGGACGTAGGCGCCCGCCGCGGTCTCGTTGTCGATCTTCTCGCCGGCCTGGTAATCGGTCAGCGGTACCGTCGCCCACGGGCTGACCAGGATGTAAGGCAGGGCCGGAGGGTCCTGGTGCTCCGGTACGTCGAAGAGCGCGGGCACCGCCGGCCCGCCGTCGGTCGCGGTGAACCGCTGGTCCAGCCGGCTCAGCAGTGCCGCTTCCGCATCCTCGACCGCCCGCGGCACGCTGGCGCACAGGTCGTCGACGGCGGCACTGAACGCCAGCGTGCGGGCGATCCCCCGCACGCGCAGCACGCCGACGGCGCCGCGGAGCGCGTCCGGCATGTCGGCGAGGAACAGCCGCTGCAGCTCCCAGCGGTTCGCCTGGGCGATCCCGACGAACCGCGACCACGTCAGGCTCGGGTTCACGGGATCGTCGGCCGCCTCGAAAGTCAGGTAGAACGGACTGTCCGGCGCACCCGTCGCCGCTAGGTCGCTGCGGATCCACAGCCGCAGCTCGACCGAGTCGCGCAGGTCGAGGGCGGGACTGAAGATCCGGCGGACGTAGGGATCCGCCCCGCCCGGGGAGCCCGCCGACGCGGTGATCGCCATGCCGTAACCGTCCGCACCGAAGTTGCTTGCGCCGGTGTCGGCGGACGCGGACCACAGCCCGGTCGGGTCGGCCTCCCATGGCGTGCTGAAGTCGTCCACGACGCGGATCACGATATTCCTCCCGCCCTCTCAGCACATCCATCCGTGCGACCATAGACACCGCAACGTCACTCGCCTGTCACCGCTGCGGGCGCACGAGACGGCGAGGAGCAGCGGAAAGCACAACCCGGGCATGACACGGCGAGCGATCTTGGCCGGGTAGCAGGCTTACCGGCGTCATCCTCGGGGAACGTGGCTACCACAAGGAGCCCGGAATCGAGGAGGATTCCCGTGAGCGTGTACCGAGTCATCGACGTCATCGGCACGAGCACCCAGTCCTGGGAGGAAGCCGCGGTCGGCGCGGTCACCACCGCGCGCAAGTCCCTGCGCGACCTGCGGGTGGCTGAGGTGATAGCGCAGGACCTCCACATCGAAGAGGGCGGCGAGGTCATCTTCCGGACCAAGCTGCGGCTGTCCTTCAAGTACGAAGACCCCGCGTAAAGGATCAAAATCATTTAGGCCGAACGGGCTGGGCAACACGACACGGTTTCCCCGCCTGCGGTCCCTGTGGCATGCGGACAGGAGCGAACGCGGCCAAGGCGTACACCGAACGAGCCCGGTGATGGGGCCGAACTGGTGATCTCGGCGCCTCCGCTCAAGCTGTCCGACGGCCAGCTGATCGGCGACCTGGAGGGCGCCTGAACGAGATCGGCGCGCTTTTCGGTAAGCTCGGTTAAATCAGTAGATCTTTTGCGAGGACGTGCTCCCGTGCTTCCGAATCGTGATCCGGTCGGTCCGGTCCTGCGCGCGCCCAAGACGGCTGAGCTTATCGCGTCCTACGTCCGCGGGCAGATCGTCCGCGGCGACCTGAAGACCGGCGACTCGCTGCCCTCGGAAACCGTGCTGATGGAGATGTTCGGCGTATCCCGGCCGACGCTGCGCGAGGCATTCCGGATCCTGGAGGCCGAGTCCCTGATCAGCGTCCGCCGCGGCGCCCGCGGCGGGGCCCGGGTGGTGTCCCCGGACATCTCCGTGGCGGCCCGGTACGTCGGCCTGCTGCTCCAGGTGAGCGGGACGACCATCGCCGACGTGTACGAGGCGCGCGCGCTGGTCGAGCCGGCCGCGGCGGGCCTGCTGGCGGCCCGGCGCTCCCAGCAGGATCTGGACGACCTGACCGCCTGCGTGGATCACCTGGTCGGCCTGGTGGAGAGCGATGAGGAGTTCAAGGACGCCGACGCCTGGTCCCGGGCCGCGCAGCGGTTCCACGACCTGATCCTGGAGCGCGCCGGGAACCGCACCCTGGCCGTCCAGGCGGGGGTGCTGCGCGAGGTCGTCGCCATGCACCTGTCCACGGTGGTCATGCGCATCTTCGACCGCCCGGACACGCAGGAGCAGTTCAGGAAGCTGGTTCGCTCGTACCGGAAGCTGGTGCTGCTGATCGACGCGCGCGACGCCGAGGGAGCCGAACGGCACTGGCGGACGCACATGGAGGTGGTGGGCCGCAGGCTGCTGCGGGATGACATGGGTTCCGCCACCGTCGTCGACCTCTTCGACTGACTGATCACCCGGTGAGCCACGGCCAGAGTCCGCCGGCCCCGGCCCGCAGCGCCGCCCGGCCGAGTTCACGAACTATTGTCCGAAAAGTTCCCTCTGGTTAGAAATCTCTTAATCAGCTTACTATTTTGCCATAGGCCCGGACGAGACCAGAGGTGATCGCCGTGGCAGTCGAGGACGTCATGCCCCTCGAGGCGCTGTCGGACAGCTCCCGCCAGCGGCCCGCTGGAGTCGGCCGGGAAGCGCGGCGGGTCAGCTGCCCGCAGGCCGGGACAGGGACCGTAGGGTGGGGTTCTTGCGGAAGTCCCAGCTGACGAGCTTGTCGATGTCGACCCGGAGCCAGCCGTGCCGTCCGTCCGGGGTGAACGGGCCGCCGCCCATGTACTTCGCCGCGAACAGCCGCTCGGGCTCGGTGAGCTCGTCGTTGGGCTCGGTACCCCGCGGCGCCTCGCCCACCACACTGGCCCGGCCGCTGAGCTCCACCCCGTGCAGTTCGTGGAACTCCGTGCCGCCATCGACCACAACGGAAATGCGCGAATTGCGGGCGAGGTCGGTCCACCGCTGACTGCGGACCAGCGAATTGAGCCATAGACGGCTGCCGTCCCAGACGTACCACAGCGGCGCGACGTGCGGGCTGCCGTCGGCGCCGACGGTCGCGACGCGGCAGGTGCGCTCGCCGCGCAGGTACGCGTCGACCTCGTCTGGGCTCATGGCGATCGCCCGTCCGCGCTTCTGGCCCCTCACCGGTCCGACCGCGGGCGGAGTGGTCACCGGGCCTTGCTCCGCCGATGTCCCGTCCGGCTGGCGTGCCAGGGCCTGCTGCATCGCGGCGACCAGCGCCTCGAGCCCGCGCAGCGGCCTGATCATCACGGTGACGTCGGTGATCAGGCCGTCGTCGTCCGTGGTCACGATGTCCACGCCCTCGAGCTGGTACCGGCCCACCCGGGCGCGGAATCGCAGCACATCGACCCCGGCCCCGTGCGTCTCGCCGGTGTAGGCGAAGTCCTCGAACGTCTGGGTGGCCGCGGTGAGCACCCGCAGCACTGCGTCCCGGCCGCGGTAGGGCTGGAACACCGCCGGGCTGGTGAACGTGGCGTCCGGGTGCAGCAACCCAGCCGCCGCAGTCATGTCGGCCGCGAGCATTGCCGCCCCGAACGGGTTCACGAGTCCCGTCCCACCCGGTCGGCCTCGCCGTCCGCCACCATCTCGCCGTCATCCAGCAGCTCGGCGGGATCCAGCAGCTCGGCGGGATCCAGCAGCTCGGCGGGATCCAGCAGCTCGGCGGGATCCAGCACCTCGGCGGGATCCAGCAGCTCGGCGGGATCCAGCAGCTCGG
>Ga0335081_10008750_pt1 | contig 16240 bp, 13 predicted proteins | sample Lox_Sample_35_FD_206713 | JGI IMG/M metagenome (GOLD analysis project Ga0335081, IMG submission 206713) | Soil microbial communities from Loxahatchee National Wildlife Refuge, Florida, United States - Lox_Sample_3.5 | ecosystem: Environmental > Terrestrial > Soil > Wetlands | place: USA... | reverse complement strand
TATATGAAGCAGAATCGGAAGGCGAGGCGGGTAGCAGGACTCCAGGGCGGAGCCGATGGTTTGCGATGTAATGATTCCGACTGAAGAAGAGTGCCTGAAGTGCTCATCCTGCCCCCACGCGAAGCCGTGAATTGAGGAGGGGAATTATAACCCTGATAAGCGCCAACCTAATCGCCGAAAAGCGCGATAATACGTATTGTTGTTGCAGCCTGCGCGGGCAAGACTGGCATGGCTGCTCACGACGCTGGTTACGTCTCCGAAAGGAGGCTGGTATGAGTACTCTGGTTGTTCGTCCTCCGGCAGTAGCTGGACGATTTTATCCCCGACGTCCTGACGAGCTTCGGCGAGAAGTTCGGGAGTACATGACACCCGGCGCTGGCGTGGCCACTTCCGAAACGCCGTCAACGGCGATCGGATGCATCGCGCCACATGCGGGTTACATGTATTCCGGGCATGTGGCCGGCGCGGTGTACTCGCGCATCGAGGTCCCCCGGCAGTGTGTTGTGCTCTGTCCTAACCATACCGGCATGGGACACGCGTTGGCGATCATGACACGCGCGACTTGGAAGACTCCTCTCGGCGAGGTGGCTCCGGCCGCGGAATTGGGCGATGCCCTATTGTCCGGCTTCCATTCTCTGCACGAGGACAGCTCGGCCCACCGCGCCGAACATGCCGTCGAGGTCCAGCTTCCCTTCTTGCAAACACGCCAACCCGAGCTGGAGCTGGTGCCAATCGCCGTCGGCACGCGAGACTTCGCTCTACTGAGCGGTTTGGGAGAAGCGCTCGCGCAGGCGATTACGCGCCAAGGAGCACAAACTCTGATCGTGGCATCGAGCGACATGAACCACTACGAAGACGACGCGCTGACCCGCGTGAAGGATCGTAAGGCCATCGACCGTGTGCTGGCGCTCGATCCCCGGGGATTGTGGGATGTCGTCATGAACGAGGATGTCAGCATGTGCGGCTTTGGGCCGGCGATCATCATGCTGACCGCGGCCAAGCGCCTGGGCGCGACTTCGGCAGACCTGGTGAAGTACGCAACATCCGGCGACATCTCGGGCGATCGAGATCAGGTGGTGGGGTACGCGGGAATCGTCGTGAAGTAGGAAGTGAGAAGTCAGATTGCAGAAGTGAACCGAGTCGCGAGTCATGAGAAGCGAGTCGCGAGCCCCTTTGCCGGTAACTCGCTACTCGCTAGCTAGGACTCGCTACCCATCTATCGCGGCGGTCGCGCCGACGGCGGAGGTGTGTGCGCCGGTGCGGGCATCCGCACGGGAGCCGATTCGCGCGGCGCACCGGATCGGCCTGGTGCGGCGCCGGATGAGACGCCTCGTCCCCACGGCCCTGCGCTCATCGGCGGAGCTGGAGGAGCGGCGGCACGCCTGGCTTCGGCTTCTGTGTTCACCGCCACGGGATGCGGACTCGTGCCCATCTCTTTGGCAACGCGATCCAGATTGCTCACCGATCCGCGGGGCACGGCTAAACCCACGGACCCCGGCGCGATGCTCAGGTGTCTTGGAATACCTGATGCCGGATATGCGGTGAGACCGTGGCCCACCATAACGGTCTGCTGAGTGCGGACGGGCGGCATCGGCACATGAATTCTGCGCGGAGGATTCACGACGCGGGGTACGCCATTCCAGCCGCCCCAATATCCGGGTTGCCAGTACCATCCACAGCCCGGTCCGTAGGCCCAGTTGCCGTACATATAGGGCATCCAGCCCCAGGGATAGGCTGATACCCACATATAGCCAGAGCCTGGATACCACGTCCAGGCACCGTCCATGAACGGGTTCCAATTGGCGTCCATGAAGTACGGCTGCCATCCCCAACCGCAGCCGGGAAGCATTGAGTAGCTGCCATAGTAGGCCAAGTCACTCAAGCCGTAGGTGTAGGGCGAATTGATGCCATAGACGTTATTCGAGGCATAGCGGTTCTGATATTCGGACTGTTGCGTGTCCCACTTGTCGTAAGGCATTTCATCGAAGCCTTTTTTCTCGGCGTACTTGTCGTTGTTGCCCAGATCGAAGGTGACGCTATGCTTGGTTGCGACCTGGACATCTCCCGCGCGTCCGGTCACGTGCACATTACCGTTAAACACGGCAACGGTTGCGTCGGTGACGTCCAGGTCCACGCGGAAGTGGGCCGGCTCGGTCAGCGTGGCCGATTCGTGTCCAAAATTGAGCGTGAAGCGGTCGCCTTTCTTCGGACGGACATTCACGTAGGCGGTGCCATCGACGAGTTCGATGGTGTTCACCTTCTGGCCATCATCGCCCAAGCTGAGCGCGGTAAAGTTCACTTCGCTATCGGAAACGATGCGCAGCGTGCTGCCGTCTTCAAATTCCACCTCGGCGCGGCCACTGGAGCTGGTTTTCAGCTTCGTGCCCTCGATCAGCGGCATGTTGAGGAAGGCCTTCTCGAAACCCTGACCGCCACCGCGATCCATCTGCACACCACCCTGAACATCACTGAGGCGGACAATGCGGGCCTTGGATTCCGCCGACGCTGTTGTGATCAGCCAGGCTGCAACCATCACAGCCAGAATGAATAGACGCTTTCCCGTTGCGAGTGACATAGGCGACTCCTTCACCGCAGCTTCCAGACTACTCCTTAAACGTTAGAACCCTGGATCTAAAACTTAGTTGCCGTCAAAATTTTGAACCGAGGCGTTGAGCGGCGATGCGCAGCCTGCCCGATGGTAAGTCTCTGAAACTAAGCATGATTAATCTATGAAAATTGGCGCTTGCCGGTTAGCTACATTTTGCTCGTCTTTTTCTCCGCCACCTGGCTGGCAAACTCGAGTGTTTTTTCCATCCGGCGAAGGCGGGCCTCAGGATTGCGGTAATAAAAAATCGCCAGCAACTGCCCGCGCCGCTGCAGCGGGGTCATCAACTCCCATCCTTTTTCGGCTTGCGGATCTTTCGTGAGCGCCAGCCGCAGCATCGGAGGCAGATCGCGCTCAGCCTCCATGGTCGCCAGCAACTGCTCGGCAACCTGCTCAGCCCGCCGCTGGCGGGCGTCGTGGCTTTTCGGGTCGGTGACCCAATCGGCGATCCACTTGCGGGTCGAGTAGTTGAGCTTGTCGAACCAGCGAACGAGTGCCTTCTCTTCCCCCAGAACACGTTTCAGTTCCGCCGGAACTGCGACGGTGCGCTCTTCGCTGTCGGGTTCGATGCGGACCTTTGCCGACATTCCCAGGACTGCCTTTGCGCCGCGCTGCATGCGCTTGTTGATCAGGAGAAAGTGTCCGCCGTCACGAAAGGCAAATAATGACGTGCGAAATGGGAAGCCGTTGATTTCGCCCATGACTTTTATGCGTCGTCCGGTTGCCCAGGTTTTCTGAACGTCAAACGGAATACGGACGATCAGCCAATTCAAGCGGGAGCGCAGGCGCTCGAGGGGAGCGGAGAAGGTTTTGGAGGTCTTGGGCATAGAGCAGTAGTTGGTCGTTAGTCGTTGGTCGTTCGCGGGATACGTGTAGCGCGAATGACTGCGCACCAGCGCACAAAGACTAGTCGCTACTCGCCCTTTTCAATATCCGCTCTGCTCTTGCACGCGACACGTTGATGACCGACGAATCGTCCACAATCTGCTGGAGGACAGGGGCGATCGTCGCCAATTCGGTCGCCATGTTGGACCGCGCGGTTTCGTCCAGGCGTTTCAACTCCTCATCCAGGGCGAGCTTCTGGTAGCGATGGTCGTACTCCAGGCGATGTCCAAATTCGAGCGTTGCCGACAAATTCTGAAGCAGACTGGTCAATTGCTGAACTGACACATTGGAAGAGAAGTTGTACGTAGACTCGCCGGTGCGCTGGGCATCCTGGTATGCCAGCGTCTTCTTACCGGTGAAAGCCATCCCCTTGCGATGGGAATCGAGGTCTTTGCGGAAGTACCCGGCCTTGGCGGCGAGTTCAAACAATTTCTGACAGGTGGCCGGCGAGAGCGTGAACTGGTAGCTGAAGCTATCCTCATCGTCGGACTCGTTGCTCAACTTGCTGCGGGATTCGTAATCGCCTTTGCCATCGGAGTGCACGCGAATGGAGTAGTGGTCGGGCATCGATCCCGGGAAATCGAGGGTGAAGGTCAGCGAAGCGGTTTGGGGCCGTGCCTGGGCAAAGATGGCAAAAACTACGAGAAAGAAGATCGTGAGTGTGCGCAACATGAGCCGCTGTAATGATTGGGTATGGGGGCGAGGTTCGTCAAGGGTGTCGGCCGGAACTCATCAGTTGACAGATTTGAGGTTAAACAGCTGCTGGGCACCGAGGTTGCAAGCGGTTGCATATTGACTCGGCTTCATTTCGGATGGACAATTTGAGCCGAAGATTTCTTGCACGTCCGTGAATGGCTCGCGGCCCGAACTTTGTAAAGAGACAGTCGCAAGTCTCTCGCGAGTTTCGCGCAGTGGATTCGCTGCTCTCGCGACGGAGAACTTCAAATGACTAATCTAAGAGCTGTTGCGCTGCTTATTCTTGCGCCAACGAAGGGCCGAAAACAATATAGGGTGGAGAGGCTGGGTTTCCTGGGAATTACTTGCCTCGTGGTTGCATTTTGTATCGCGACGGCGATTGCGTCGCCGGCACAGACCTTTACCACCCTGTTTAACTTTAGCGGGCGAAACGGTTGGAGTCCCTATTCATCTCTGACTCAGGGGGTTGACGGGAATTTCTACGGCACAACCTACCAAGGTGGAAGCTACTACAATCTGCAGGCCGGTGATTATGGCTATGGGACCGTGTACAGAATTACGCCAGCGGGACGTCAGAAGGTGATTCACAGTTTTGGCCCCGCTTTCGGCAGCGGTCCAGACACGGGACTGGTGCTGGGTACTGATGGGAATTTCTACGGAACGACATATGACTATCCTGGGACGGTCTTCAAAATCAAGGCCGGGGGCAAACTGACTACGCTGGCGGGCGACTGGGGAATAGTGGCCCCGCTGGTCCAAGGTACCGACGGGAACTTCTACGGTACGACAGAGTATGGCGGAACCGGGTGCGGAAATACCGGCTGTGGCACGGTCTTCAAAATCACCCCCAGTGGAACGCTGACGACGCTTTATGACTTTTGCTCTCAACCCAACTGCACTGATGGCTCCAACCCTTACGGGGCGCTGGTGCAAGCCACGGACGGGAACTTCTACGGAACAACCAGCAGGGGTGGAGGATCCGCCGATTCGGGGACGGTCTTCAAGATCACGCCGTCGGGTACGTTGGCCACGCTTTACAGCTTTTGCTCCCAACCCAACTGCTCGGACGGCTCGGGCCCCAACGGGGGGCTGGTGCAGGCCACAGACGGAAGCCTCTACGGGACAACCAGCGGGGGTGGAGTATCCGACGGGGGGACGGTCTTCAAGATCACGCTCTCGGGTACGTTGTCCACGCTTTACAGCTTTTGCTCCCAACTCAACTGCCCGGACGGTGCCTACCCGTTCGACTCGCTAACGCAAGGTACGGACGGGAACTTCTACGGAATAACCGTGGGCGGCGGAGGGAGAGACTGCCCGTATGAATCTCAGGGCTGTGGCACCGTTTTCGCGATAACGCCTGCGGGCACCCTTACCACCCTGCACTCGTTCTGCCTCCAGAACTGCGATGACGGCTTCGATCCGCTAGCGGGACTGGTGCAAGGCACCGATGGATCTTTTTATGGGACAACCGCTGGCTACCTCGGCGAGCCAGTCATTAACCTGGGTACAGTCTTCAACCTCTCTGTAGGCTTGGGACCGTTCGTGAAAACTAACCCCACTTCCGGCCACCTGGGGACGAAAGTTGTAATTCTCGGAAACAATCTGACGGGGACGACCGCGGTGAGCTTCAATGGCACAGCGGCCAAGTTCAGGGTCGTCCGCAGCACTGAGGTCACCGCCAAGGTTCCGAAAGGCGCAACCACAGGCCCGGTAACGGTGACCACGCCGAGCGGCACGCTCACGAGCAACGTTCAGTTCATGATCCAGTAATCTTCTGGCTTAACTGACATCATCAGGCAGAGCTGCTTACTTGCACACTGCCGTGTATCCCGGCTGATTGCCACCTTTAAAGAAGATCTGGCCGGAGATCACGCCGTTGTTGTTGATCCCACCAATCGAAGCGGCCTTGGCGCCGCTGTAAACGACCTTGGAAAAGCCGCTTTTGCTGTAAAAGAAGCCGCTGGCGAAATCGCCGCTGTACTGGTTGCCAACGATCACCCCGGCCTGATTCACATCGATCAGCATCGTGCCGTACTTGGTCACCGGATAGTCGACCACCTGAAATTTTCCATTTTGCCAGGTAATGCCGTGATCCAACGTCGCATCCTGGTAATAGCCAACGACGAGACCGTTGTCATTGATCGACTCAAGCTGGGTGTTGAGGGCGCCGGAATAGGCGACTTCCGTATAAGTTCCGTTGGCCAGTTGGAATCCCTTGCTGTGTACACCTTCGATAAAAGCTCCGACCACCGTGCCGGCATTGTTGATCCCATTAAGCCAGGATTGGGCAGCCTTCGGATAGTTCACCGCGACCTCGTTCCCCGCTGTGTAAACGAACCCGTGGATGTTTAGTTTATGGTCCTGATAGCTGCCGACGGTCACGGCGTTGTTCAGGCGATGGTTAAACATGGTCGTGTAAGACTTTGGAACTGCGTAAGTAGTAAAGGTCCCGTCCGCAGATCGGGTGAACCCGACCACATTGCCGCTTTTGTTCTCCTGGAGTTGTCCAACTACGTAGCCGTTGTCGTCGATCCCACCCACGGCGGCGATGGAGTACCCGCTGGGAGCGGTGAAAGTCGTAAAGCTGCAGTCGGCTTGTTTGACCTTCGCCTGGACCAGCGAAGCGGCCATCAGGAATGCGGAAAGCCAAAGCGCGATTGGGGAAGGGCGCATGAAAAACCTCAGGTGTTAGAAGTAAGTTCCTGAGACGTAAGGATACCGTTAAATTCGGCCGGATTGATTGGGAGTGTCCAAACGAGTGTTCAATGTCCCGTCGTCCGGTAACCATGGCCGCAAGTCAGTACTAGTTACTGCTGTTGGCGCTCTCGAGTGGCGGCGGTGTGGAGATGACAAATGGCGATGGCCAGGGCGTCGGCCACGTCTGGCGGTTCGGGAATCTCGGCCAGCTTGAGCAGTTGCGCCACCATCTGCTGCACCTGGTGCTTTTCGGCTTTTCCGTAACCCACCACGGCAGACTTGATCGCCAGAGGCGCGTATTCCGTAACTTCCAAACCGGCGTTGGCCGCGGCCAGGATGGCGACCCCTCGGACTTGTCCGAGCTTGAATGCTGACTTCACATTGACGGCATAAAACACGTCTTCAATGGCGACGCGGTCGGGCTGGTGTTGGGAGATCAACTGCTGCAGCCGCTGGTAAATCTGCGCCAGGCGGGTCGGCATGGGCTTGCGAGGGGAAACCCGTATCGCGCCGCAATCGACGCAGTGCAGTCTGTCGTCGGGGAGCAGGTCTACCACGCCGTAGCCGGTGTATTCGGTACCACAGTCAATCCCCAGGACGCGCATGGTTCGGCTTTGAACTCCAGGCTCTAGGCTTTGGGCTTTAGGCTACGCTGCAGTTTTCCGCATGCAAAGTCAATGAAGAAATGGTGTGAGGTCAAGAGCAGTTCAGGAACGGAAAACCCTCGGCCGAGGTCTGGGAGGTTGGAGCCTAGAGCCCAGAGCCCAAAGCCTTCCAATCAGTCCTGCGGCTCGAAACGCAGCTTCGGTTCCGCCGAAGACTTTTTCTCGAAACGGCCAGCGGGCACGCAAGTGGTGTAGCCCGACGGAATGGTCACGTCAGACTTCTTCGACGGCCGCTTCATCCGGTACACGCGCAGGTAAAGGCACATGTTCGATTCGGGGTCGGAGGAGATGTTCAGCTTGTCACCCACCAGGTATGGCTTGTCTGCCTGTGCTGCCTCGGCCTTCCACAATTGCACAATCGCGTCATCGGCGGCGGAAGAATTCCTGGGTTGATCCTGAGCAAAACTCAGTGGAACGAGAACGAAAGCCGCGACAAGAAAGCAGAGGCCCAGAGTCCTCATCGGTGACCCCCTTATAACCAGGATTATAGCTCTAGCAGGCTGCGAAAAAACTGTTTGGGCGCTCGACAGTTTCCCACAGCGGCTAAAGCCGCCTCTGAAAAAAACGCGCTTATCGCAGCGCTAAAGCGCTGCGCCACCCAAAAGCGGGTTCCGAATTGAATTTTTCCGCAGCCTGCTAGAGGTTCGACGTTGCGGAGGAAGAGTCGTTAGCTGTCCTCGGTCGTCGGTCGTCCGATCGTTCGAAAACCCCCGGGCGACTGGCGACCGACGATCGGCGGCTCCCTAACAACAGCCCATCTTCACATCGCCAGAGACAGTAAGCGGCGGACCAAAGGCTTCCTGGGGAATGCTGCCACCTTGCGCTACGCGGTACCATCTTCGCACGGCGTCGAAAACGACGAGGATGACCCCCACAACAAAGATGCTCATCAGCGCCGAATCCAGGTAGCCGGTAAATACCAGCCCGGGCTTTGAAGTCAGGGGCCAGAAAATGTTCCTCACCGAGAACACGGCGGCGGTCACGGTCGTTACTCCGACAAAGAACATGGGAAGGCCAGTGATCCAGGCATATTTCGCCTTGCCCATGTTGATCAGGAACGTGGTGGTCACGGCGAGCGCGATGGTGGCCAGTAACTGGTTGCCGGTCCCGAACAGCGGCCAAATTGTCGAAATCGTTCCCGTGTAAATCATGTATCCCCAGCCCAGAACTACGATCGAGCTAGCGATCAGGTTGCTGGGAAGTGACTTCGTGTTGCCGAACGGCTTGTGCACCTTGCCCATGAGCTCCTGCAAGATGTAGCGGGCGACGCGCGTGCCCGCATCGACCGTGGTCAGAATGAACAGCGCCTCAAACATGATGGCGTAGTGATACCAGTAGCCCATGAGCCGGTCCATGCCGGGCAGACCGCGGAAAATCTGCGCCATGCCGACGGCGAGCGAGACGGCGCCCCCCGTACGCCCTGCCAGTTTTTCCCCGACTTCTCTCGAAAACAAATCCAGGTTCACGGTGGCAAGGCCCAGTTTGTGAAACACCTCGGGCGTGGTGTTGATGGCGAAGTAGTCGCCCGGATACATCGAGCATGACGCGATCAGGGCCAGCACTCCCACCAGCGACTCGCAAATCATCGCGCCGTAGCCGACGAAGCGGGCATCCATCTCGCGGTCAAGCATCTTGGGCGTTGTGCCGGACGCGATCAGCGAGTGAAAGCCGGATATCGCTCCACAGGCAATGGTCACGAAGAGGAACGGAAAGAGACGGCCTTTAATGATCGGTCCGCCTCCCGACGCGAACGGCGTGAAGTTCGGGAAGCGAATGTCGGGATGAACCAGAAATACACCCACGATCAGGATGGCGATCGTGCCCAGCTTCACATAGGTGGAAAGATAATCGCGCGGCTGTAGCAACAGCCACACCGGCAGGATCGAGGCGACGAAGCCGTAGATTGCCATCAGGATCGTGATCTGATGGGGCGTGAAGGTCAGCGCACCTGCTGCGCTGGTCTGGGCAAACCAGCGGCCCGCGACCACGCTGGCGATCAGCAGCACGACTCCGAAGATGCTTGGACCGGTAACCGTGATTCTTCCGGCATGACTCTTGAACATCCAAAATCCCATGATGAGCGCGATGGGAATTGTCATGCCGATGGTGAAGACGCCCCACGGGCTGTTGGAGAGCGCGTTGACCACGACGATACCGAGGCCGGCGAGCGTGACCAGAAGAATGAAGAGCACGGCGATCATGGCGACCAGGCCGGCGAAGGGACTAATCTCGGTGCGGGCAATATCGGCGAGGGAGCGGCCCCGGTGGCGGATGGAGGCCACCAGCACGGTGAAGTCCTGGACACATCCGGCGAGCACGGCACCGATCACCAGCCAGAGGAAGCCTGGGGCAAATCCGAATTGCGCCGCCAGCGTCGGTCCGACCAGAGGGCCGGCGCCGGCAATGGCGGCGAAGTGATGTCCGAACAAAACCCATTTCGGAGTGGCAACGTAGTTGTGGCCGTCCGCGAAAGTGTGTGCGGGGGTGGTGCGGCGGTCGTCGAGGGCCAGAGCTTTGGCGGCGATGAACGCACTGTAGTAGCGGTAAGCCAGAGCGTACACGCACAAAGCGCCGATCAGGACCGGTAACGTATTCACGGGATCTCTCGCGTTACAAGCTCAACATCTTAACTCTCATTCTCGCGAGCTGGGCGTGGCGAATCTGATAATCTGAAGAGTCTGGAGCCCTTTTTTTCGATCATTTAAATATGAGGAACAGGCAATGAAAATTGGCGTGCTCACGGGCGGCGGCGACTGTCCTGGGTTGAATGCCGTGATCCGGGCAGTGGTGCGCAAAGGAGTGTTTCATTATAACGACGAATTCGTCGGGTTTGCCGAGGGCTGGCGGGGCCTGCTGGAAGATAAGACGGTTCAGCTCGATATCTCCAGCGTAGGCGGAATTCTGCCGCGGGGCGGTACGATTTTACGAACGTCACGCACCAATCCTGCCAAGCACACCGATGGCCTGCAGCATTGCGCCGAAAACCTGAAGAAACATGCCTGCGATGCGTTGATCGCAATTGGCGGCGACGACACTCTCTCGGTGGCGCAAAAATTGTTCGCGAACGGTATCAAGGTGGTAGGCGTGCCGAAGACGATCGACAACGATCTTGCCGGCACCGATTTCACTTTTGGATTCGATACTGCGGTAAATGTGGCGACGGGCGCGATCGATCGCGTGCACACGACAGCCGAGGCGCACAACCGCGTCATCGTGGTCGAGGTGATGGGTCGCGACTCGGGATGGATTGCGGCCTATAGCGGAATTGCCGGCGGCGCCGACGTGATCCTGATTCCGGAGAGACCATTCGATATCGAACAGGTAGCGGAACTGATCAAGCAGCGGCACGCCCGCGGACGCTACTTCAGCATCGTGGTGGCGGCGGAGGGGGCAAAGTTCGCCGGCGGCGCCGAAATGCATGAAGGCGCGCCCGTGCTGCAGGATGTCGGCCGCGACGAGTTTGGGCATTTGCGCCTGGGTGGGATCGGATCGGTGCTGGCGCGCGAAATCGAAAAGCGTACTGGATTTGAAACCCGTTCCGTCGTACTCGGGCATATCCAGCGCGGAGGTTCCCCCAGCGCGTTCGATCGCGTGCTCGCCACCCGCTACGGGCTCGGCGCGATCGACATGGTCCATCGCGGCGAATTCGGCCACATGGCGGCTTTGCGGGGAAACAAGATTGTGTCGGTTCCTTTAGCCGAAGCGGTTGCGGCGAGCCGCAAAGTTGACAAAGAGATCATCGACGCGGCGACCGGTATTCTCGACAAGTTGGAGGAAAAAACACCCGCCGAATGAGCGGAGTTCGGAGTTCGGAACTGGAGATCGGTTAGGCGGCAGCAGTTAACTCATGCCTTCCCCATTTGAAGTCGTTTTAGCTTGTAGAGTAGCCGGAGTATTCGTTGGTGGCGAAGAACGCTGGGGGGAGAATTCCCTGAAGCGATCCTGTCGCTGCTTAGGGAATAGGGGTCCTTCGCTGCGCTCAGGATGACAGAGATGGTGGGATACAAGTAATACTAGACCACTCTAACAAAGAGGTCGGAGCCCTGCATGCGAACTCCGACCTACGAGCTACGAACTACGATCCTACGACCTCCGATCCGCTATTTCTGTCCCGCCTCGCGGATTCCTCCTGCCTCCTTCTGCGGAACGTAGATCACCGGGATGCTCTGCTTATTGATCTGATCGTTCAAGGCGACCAGATCCTTGGTCATCAGCTCACGTACCTGCGCCAGCAACGGCTGCGCCTCCTGTTGCAACGACTCGAACACTTGCAGTTGCTGGTCAGTAGGCGGGGCATCGGCGGAGTCCACGCTGAACAGCAGCGAGTGCAAGCGCTCGTCCGTCAGCACCGGATAATTCAAGTTCGACTCGGAGCTCTTCGCATTGATCTGCATGAGCTTACCTTCGACGTCGAGAGTTTTTGTGTCGAACTCTTTTGCTGCGGACAGTAAGGAAGAGTAGCGAGAATCTTCTCCGAGGCGACGGTCGAGCCCACGGATCTGGGTGCGGACTTCGCGAATTTGGGTGACCGCGTCGTGAATCGCGGAGACCTGGCTGAGGATGTTCTGCTCGAGTTGCGCCTGCTTTTGCAGGTCCTCGGGCGAGACTTTCACGCGGGGATCCACCTTCAACTCCAGCGGCTGAGTGTAGGACTTCCCTTCTGCCGTCAGGCGCACCGTATAGGCGCCGGGAAGAACGAAGGGGCCGAGATTGCGGAACTCGGCGCCCGGCTCGCCTGCCAGCGGTGTCGCGCCTTGCATGCGCAAGTCCCAGGTGAATCGGTTTAATCCGGCTTCGGTTGGAATCTTCTCTTCGGGAGGAGTGAGATCGGGCCACTCGGGCGGCGTTTCGGCTTCCTTCTTTTCTTCATTCGAGAAGCGCCGAACCAGCTTGCCATTGCCGTCGAGGATTTCGAGTGAGACCGTGCCCTTAGGCGCGGTTGGGAAATAGTAGTAGAGGACCGCGCCGTTGGGCGCATTTTGTCCGACCGGCTGCCGTCTTTCAAAGAACAGGGGCCAGCGCATGCGATAAGTGGTGCGCGGCTTGTAAAGCACAGGCTGCGCGGCTGCCTGGGAAGTGGCCGCCCGCAACGGCGTGAGATCGTCGAGGATCCAGAAGGAGCGGCCGTGCGTCGCCACCACCAAGTCGTCATTCTTCACGATCAGGTCATGAATCGGCGCGTTGGGAAGGTTGAGCGCCAGCGATTGCCAGTTCGCCCCGCCGTCGAACGAAACGTAAATGCCGGTTTCCGTGGCGGCATAGAGCAGGTTCTTCCGGGCGGGATCTTCGCGGACCGCATGGGTGTAAGCGCCGTCGGGAATGCCGTTGACGATCTTCGTCCAGGATTTGCCGAAGTCGGTGGTCTTGTAAATGTAGGGTTTCAGATCGTCAAGTTTATGCGTATCGACGGCAGCATAGGCGGTTCCCGCATCGTGGGGCGATGCTTCGATCAGGCTGACCAGGCTCCACTCCGGTAAGCCTTTGGGGGTGACGTTGGTCCAGTTCTTCCCGCCATCGCGCGATACGTGGATCAGACCGTCGTCGGTCCCGGCCCAGAGCAGGTCTTTCTGAACGGGAGATTCCGCGATGGTGAATACCGTGTCGTAATACTCGACGGAAGTGTTGTCCTTAGTGAGCGGACCGCCAGAGGAAACCTGCTTGGATTTATCGTTGCGCGTGAGGTCGGGGCTGATCGCTGTCCAACTCTGGCCCTGATCGGTGGTTTTGAGAACTTGCTGCGCGCTGGTGTAGATGACGTTCGGATCGTGCGGCGAAATCACGATCGGCATGGTCCATCCCAAGCGATATTTCAGGTCGCCAACGCCATGGCCAGAGGAGTCCTCGGGCCAGACGGTGATGTCGCGCTCCTGGTCGTTGTGGCGATCGAGGCGTGTGACTGCTCCGCCACCCGAGCCGGCATAGATGATTTTTGCGTCGCGAGGATCGGGAGCGATATAGCCGCTCTCACCGCCACCTGCGTCAAACCAGTGCTGGCGGCCGATGTAACCATCATCACTACGGCTGGCGATGCCAACCGTCGAATTGTCCTGCTGCGCCCCATAGACGTTATAGAGAAAATCGTTGTCAGCTGCCACGTGGTAGAACTGCGCCGTGGGCTGGTTGTACTGCGTAGACCAGCTCTTCCCGCCATCCACCGAGATGGTGGCGCCTCCATCGTTGCCGTTGATCATGCGGCTCGGATTCAGCGGGTCGATCCAGAAGCCGTGATGGTCGCCGTGCGGCGCGGGCAAGAGATTGAGCGTTTTGCCGCCATCGCCGGAACGGAACAGGCCGGTGTTCAGCATGTAGACCGTATCAACGTTGCGCGGATCGGCAAAAATATGAGTGAAATACCAGGCGCGCTGGGTAAGGCGCTGGTCATCATTGACCCGCGACCAGGTTTCACCACCGTCGTCAGAGCGATACAGTCCGCTGTCCTTGGCTTCGATCAAGGCATAGACGCGGTTCGAATCGGCGCCGGAAATGCTCACGCCGATGCGGCCCAAAATTCCATCGGGCAGGCCCTTGCCTTCGAGATGCTTCCAGGTGTTTCCGCCGTCGACAGATTTATAAAGACCGCTGCCCGCGCCGCCGCTTTCCAGGCTCCAAGGCGTACGCAGGATCTGATACATCGCCGCGAACATCACGTTGGGATTGTGCGGATCGACCGAAAGATCAATAGCGCCGGTTTTGTCGTCCTTATAGAGAATCTTCTCCCACGTTTTTCCGCCATCCCGGGTGCGGAAAACGCCGCGATCAGCATTCGGACCATACGCATGGCCGAGTGCAGCAACCAACACATGGTCGGGATTATGCGGATCGATCCAGACGTGCGCGATGTGCTGTGTGTCGTTGAGGCCGATGTGAGTCCATGTCTTTCCAGCATCGGTCGATTTGTAGACCCCGTCGCCATAAGAAATGTTTCCACGCAGGCAGGATTCGCCGGTTCCTACGTAGATGACATTGGGATTGGAGTCGGCGACCGCAATCGCTCCGATCGACGAGATCACACCTTTATCGGAAATGGACTGCCAACTGGCACCGCCATCGTTGGTGCGCCATACGCCTCCGGCAACGCCTCCAAAATAATAGGTATATGGATTGCCGGGGACACCGGTGACTGCCAGCACGCGCCCGCCACGATAGGGGCCGATGCTCCGCCACTGCATGCCTTTGAATTGCGCCTCGTTATAGGGCTGTGCCGCGGCGAAAACGCCAAGCAGCATGATCAGGACACACCACAACACCAACGCACGGAACCTCATGACATGGACCTCCATCCAGAAGAGACGAACGAAACCGATAATAGTAACGCAAATTAGTTCCCAGTTCTCAGTTCCCGGTTCTCAGTGAATTGACGCGCGAGTCGCGTCAGGAGCGATAAGCTTGATGGCCCACCGCGGTCCAAGTTAGGCGCCATGGGATGTGCCGAGAACTGGGAACTCACTATAGGGCGGGAATGACATCGGTCTTCCTGAAATCTTCCCCCTTGAACAGCAGAGGTTCGTGTCGCATTTTCGCGAGGGCATAAGCGAAACAGTCGCCGAAATTCAGACCCGCAGCGTGACGAGTTTTGCCGAAGTCGTGGAAAGCCTGGCAGGCGAGATGCGCCTGCTCGACGGAGAACGGCTCAATTTCGATCCCAGCCCTACGAAACAGCATCTCGCATTGGCGACGTGTTTCGGGCGGGGCTTGCCTCTCCAGCACGATCGACAATTCCACGTAATTGGGAGCGCTGATGGAACAGCGGTCCGCTTCGGACATGAGCCGGAGAAAGCGGTCGGCTTCAGGTTCGCGGAAGAGAATGGAGACAATCGCCGAGGTGTCCAAGATCATTTCGGGAGGCCGTCTTCATCATAGAGGAGCTCGGCATGGTCAAGGTAGGGACGCTTAACGTGCATAGCAGCACGTTCGGAAATGGCTCGGAGCTCCTCGAAGCTGGCCTTTCCTTTGCGGCGCCGAAGGCGCTCATAACGCTCCCGCAAGGCATTGGTTACAGCGCGAGTCATCGTCTCTCCGGTCTCGCGGGCGATAGCTTGGGCCAAGCGGTGGGCTTCGGGGTCCTTTACATTTAGGTTACTGTTTCTTTCCTTCTTCATATTTTTCTTTACTTCTTTATTGTACTACAGATGTTGGGGAATAAAGGGCGATTGTGCCGGCGAGAATTCCCGGACTCGCTACTCGCCACTCGCGGCTAGTAGAAGTACTTCCCTGCCATCCTCAGCCACAGCGGCCAGTCGTGTTTGCTGTTGTCGCCCCAGATATCGAGCCAGTGCGGAACTCCCTTCGAGTGCAGCATCGCCGACATCTTTAGGTTCGCATCCATGCACATGTCCCAATCCGCCGTGCCCAACACGATTTTCATCTGCCGATAACGGCTCAGGTACCAGTCATCGTTGATGTTGGGTAGGTAGTCCGGAGGATTGTTGAAGTAGCAGTTGTCGTCGTGGTAGCCGTCGAGAAACTGCTTGATGTCGTAGGAGCCGCTCATGGTCACGCAGGCGGAAACCAGGTCCGGGTGCTTCATCGCAAAATTGAACGCATGATATCCGCCGAAGCTGCAGCCCGTGACCGCGATCTGCGGCGCCCAGTTCTTCCACTTCAAGAACGGCAAAAACTCGTTCGTTACGTACTTTTCGTACTGTACATGGCGCCAGATGCGCCATCCGGGATGGGCGCCCTTGTTGTACCA
>Ga0335081_10008749_pt1 | contig 16240 bp, 13 predicted proteins | sample Lox_Sample_35_FD_206713 | JGI IMG/M metagenome (GOLD analysis project Ga0335081, IMG submission 206713) | Soil microbial communities from Loxahatchee National Wildlife Refuge, Florida, United States - Lox_Sample_3.5 | ecosystem: Environmental > Terrestrial > Soil > Wetlands | place: USA... | reverse complement strand
TGGACTGTTTTCGTGTGTCCGCAAAAGCCGCGGCTATGCAGCCCAATCCGGCCATCCTCGCATGGTTCCGGCTCCACGGGGCGCGCCATCGCCACCTGGCCCTCACTGCGCGCCCGCTCGGTAGTACACCCCACGCCGCCGAATGGCTGTTCCGTCACTTCGGCGGATACGTGCGTTGCTTCGGGGTGGTGCCCAGCCGCCTGGAAGACGGCCTGCCGCAATATGACCAGGGCAAGGACGCTTTCCTCGAATGGTTCGGCAAGGCGGATTATCTCATCGACGATAGCCCCGCCAACATCGCTGCGGCGCGCAATCTGGGAGTGCGCGGCGTCCTCTATCCGCAGCCCTGGAATCGAAGCTCCGTCACCGTCGACGAAGCCCTCAGCCAATTGACGGCTCTTGCGGAGGCGGCGTGATCAAGCTCTCCGACTACGTGATGCAGTTCGTCGCCGGCACGGGCGTGAAGCACATCTTTATGCTGGCCGGCGGCGGCTGCATTCACCTGGCCGACTCGGCCGGCAGGACTCCCGGCTTGGACTACGTCTGCTGCCTGCACGAACAAGCCTGCGCCTTCGCCGCCGAAGCCTACGCCGAATACACCAACCACTTGGGCGTCGCTCTGGTCACCACCGGACCGGGCGGCACCAACGCGGTTACGGGCGTTGCCGCTGCCTGGGTGGAAGGCGCCAGTTGCCTGTTCCTTTCCGGCCAGGCCAAGCGCGCCGATCTCATTGGCTCTCGCGGTGTCCGCTCCATGGGCCCGCAGGAGATCGACATCGTCTCCGTCGTCCGCCCCATCACCAAGTACGCCAAAACCGTGCTCGATCCTGAATCCATCCGCTACGAGCTGGAAACCGCCGTCTATCTCGCCACTCACGGCCGCCGCGGCCCCGTCTGGCTCGACATCCCCCTAGACGTCCAGGCCGCCATGATCGACTGTAGGGCGGGTTGCAAACCCGCGGACCGATTGCCAATCGGTCCAGGCGAGTCGTCAGACTCGCCCGCGGTGGGGCAGGCGGTGCTCGCCTGCCCAGGCGAGCGAAGCTCGCCCGGTGTTCTTTCACTCGCCCCTCCCGAAGCCGTGCCAGCCTCGCTCACCCTCCCCTCCCAAGTCTCCTCCGCCATCGACCTCCTGAACCGCTCCCAGCGCCCGGCTCTCTTCCTCGGCAACGGAGTCCGTTCCGCCGCCGCCCGCGGCCTCGTCGAGCGCCTCATCGACGCCCTGCAAATCCCCGTCCTGCTCACCTGGAAAGTCGCCGACCTCCTGCCCGACGGCCACCCCCTCTACGCCGGCCGCCCCGGTGGCATGGGTCAGCGCGCCGCCAATTTCACCCAGCAAAATGCCGATTGCCTCCTCGTGCTGGGCGCGCGCCTCGACCTGCCGCAACTGGCCTTCAGCCACCGCAACTTCGCCCGCGCCGCAACCAAGATCCTGGTCGACATCGACCCCGCCGAAATTGCCAAGTTCGAAATGCCCATCGACGTCCCCGTATGCGCCGATGCCGCCGATTTCATCGCGGAACTGCTCCGTCAGGCGCCAGCGCTCGAACCACGCGACCGCCACTGCTGGCTGCAACGCACTCAGGAGTGGCAGCGTCGCTATCCCGTCGTCCTCCCCGAATATTGGAACGCGCCCGCCGGAATCGTCGATGTCTACGTCCTCATGGACGTGCTCTCCAACGAGCTTGCACCGGCCGACCTGATCGTCCCCGGCAGCTCCGGTCCCTGCAGCGATATCTTCATGCAGGCCTTCCGCGTGCAACCGGGCCAGCGCATCGTCAACGCCCCCGGCCTCGGCGCCATGGGCACCGGCCTGCCCGCCACCATCGGCGCCTGCCTGGCCAGCGGCCGGAAGCGCACCGTCTGCGTCAACGGCGACGGCGGCTTTCAGCTCAATATCCAGGAACTCGAGACTGTCCGCCGGCTCAATCTTCCCATCAAGTACTTCGTGCTCTGCAATGGAGGCTATGCCTCCATCATGGCCACCCAGCGAAGCTACTTCCAGGGACGATTCACCGGCAGCGACCCGTCCAGTCGTTTGACGCTCCCCAACCTCGTCCCGGTCGCCCAGGCGTACGGAATACCGGCAGTCGAAATCCACGACCACCAGGACATCCGCCGCCGCGTTCGCGAAGTGCTCGATCACGAAGGCCCCATCGTGTGCGCCGTGCACACCGCCGCCGACCAGCCTACCGCGCCGCGCGTGACCTCCACGATGCGCCCCGGCGGCGTGATGGTTTCCAAGCCGATGGAAGATATGTGGCCCTTCCTGAGCCGCGAGGAGTTTCTCGAAAACATGATTGTGTCCCCTGTCGAGGAGTAACCCATGCTTGCAGCACCAACTGGCACCACTAATGATTTAGACCCCCGGGAGCGGCTCGAAGCCTTGCTGGCCGAGAGCGTGGAGGCCGCCCAGCAGCGGGAAGCGGCCGCCTTCGACGAACTCGCCGCTCCTTGCGAACAAAGACTGGTTCTCTTTGGCGCCGGCGGCCTCGGAAAACGCACGCTGGCCGGGCTCCGCAAAATCGGTCTTCAGCCCGTCGCCTTCGCCGACAACAACCAGGCCCTTTGGGGCCAGCTCGTCGATGGCGTGCCGATTCTGTCGCCTAAAGACGCCGCGGCGCGGTTCGGTCGCAGCGCCGCGTTCCTGGTCACCATCTGGAATGGCCGCCTCAAAGACCGCACCAGGGACCGCGTCCGCCAGCTCACCGATCTGGGCTGCCGCAGGGTGGTGCCGGTTGGTTTCCTGTTCTGGAAGTACCCTGACGCCTTCCTCCCGTTCTATCCCCTGGACCTGCCCCACAAAGTCCTGCTCCGCGCCGCTGAAGTCCGGTCCGCCTTCCGACTCTGGCAGGACGACCTCTCCCGCCGCGAATATGTCGCGCAGGTCGCCTTTCGACTGCTGCTCGATTTCGACGGCATGAGTGCGCCCGCTGTATCCCAGCACTACTTCCCCACCGATGTATACCGCCTCACCCAGAACGAAGTCTTCATCGACTGCGGAGCCTTCGACGGCGATACCATCAAAGCCTTCGTCAACCGCATGGGAGACCGGTTTGCCCGCATCATAGCCTACGAGCCCGACCCTGCGAATTGGCGTAAGCTGCAACGAACCATCAACTCCATGCCCGTCGCTGCCGGGCGGAAGATCGCCTGCGTGCACCAGGCGGTCGGCGCCGCCAGCGGAACAGTGCAGTTCAATCCGATGGGGACCGAGCTATCGGCCGCGGGAAGCGGCCATTTGGAAGTGCCCTGCGTCGCCCTGGACGAAAGCCTGGGAGCCGAGACCCCCACCATCATCAAGTTCGATATCGAGGGTGCCGAATTGGGTGCGCTGGCTGGCGCGCGCCACGTGATTCAGCGTAGCCTTCCCGTGCTGGCCGTGAGCGCCTATCACCGCCAGGCTGACCTGTGGGATGTCCCGCTCGCTATTGCGGCCATCTCCGGCGACTACCGTTTCTTCTTGCGGCCCCACGAATTCGAAGGATGGGACCTCGTGTGCTACGCGGCGCCGAGCCACCGGGTCGCCGCCGAGGACTGAAGGAGGACACCGCCGGATGGTTCGCACACCGCGGAATTGCGCCGTTTGTGGAAGCAGCGCGAAAAGGCCCCTGTTCGAGCAGACGTTCGCGACCGTCGGCCTCCTCGAGGGCTATACCGTGGTCGTCTGCCAGGACTGTGGATTCGCCTTCGCCGACAATCTCCCCGAGCAGGAGGCTTTCGACGCCTACTACCGCGACCTGTCCAAGTACGAATACCAGCACCGCGGCGGGCGTGAATCTCCCAACGACGAAGCACGCCTTCGCGAGATTGCCGCAACACTCTGCCGTCTGATTCCGCACAGAAAGGCGCGTGTTCTCGAGATCGGCTCTTCCACCGGCCGCCTGCTCGCGTTGCTCCAGGAAAACGGCTACCCGAACGTTTGCGGCCTCGATCCCTCGCCCGGGTGTGCCGCCGCGGCCCGGCAACTCTACAACGTTCCCGTGCTCACCCGCAGCGTCGCCGATCTCGCGCTCGCCGAGGAACGATTCGACTTTCTCATCCTCGTCGGAGTCATCGAGCACATCCGCGATCTCGATGGCGCCCTGCTCACCATGCGCCGGATTCTCTCGCCCGGCGCCCGCGTCTACCTCGACGTGCCCGACGCCACCCAGTTCGCCGACCATCCCGATGCCCCTTTCCAGCAGTTCAGCATGGAGCACATCAACTTCTTCTCCGGCATCTCTCTCGCCAACCTGATGCTCGCTCGCGGCTTCGAGCCCGTCTTCTCGGAGAAGGTGCTGCGCCAGTATACCGATGTCACGATCATGCCGTGCGTCCACGCCGCATTCGACAATCGCGGTGCTGTTCCCGTCGCTTTCAATCGCGACGGCGAGACCGAACCGCGCCTCCGCGAGTACATCGAGCAATCCCGCGCCGTGGATCGCCGTGTCCGCCATCTCATCGGCCGCACCGTTGCGAACCGCGAACCCATCATCGTGTGGGGTGTCGGTACCCACACCCAGCGTCTTCTCGCCACCGGAGGTCTCGATGGCGCCAATATCGCTTTGTTCGTCGACTCCAATCCCAAGTATCACGGCCAGCGCCTGAACGGCATCCCCATCGTCTCGCCCGAGAGCCTGGACGGCCGTTCCGAGCCCATCCTGGTCAGCTCCCGCGTCTTCCTGCGCGAGATCGAACACCAGATCCACCACCAGTTGAGGTTGCCCAATGAAGTCCTCTCGCTCTACTAGCGGCCAAGCCCGTGGCGCACGCTCTCAGCGTGCCGTGTCGGCACTCGTGTCGACGCTTGTCGTCCGCACACGGTGCAGAGCGGCTATCGCCGGGCATCCGGTCGCCCTGGGCGGAGGCTATTCCTCATGCTGAACGTCGCGGCCATCCAACGCCACATGCCGGCGCGGATGAAGTACTTTCTGAAGCGCTACTATCGCACCTTCTTCCCCAACCGGTTGATTCTGATTTTCAACCCCACCTATCGCTGCAACTACCGGTGCTCTTACTGTCCGGTCGTCACCAAGTTCGACTACACCACCGTCTTCGCCAAAAGCGGCGAAAAGAGCGTCGCGGACTGGCTGCGTGCGTTCGAGCAGTTGCCTCCCGCCATGATTTATGTGGCCGGTGGAGAGCCTTTCGTGTACGCCGGCCTTCCCGAGATCGTCAATGAATTGCCCGCCAGGCACCAGCTCGTAGGGATCGTCACCAATCTCTCGCAGGACCTCCGCCTCTATCGCAAGATCAAAAAGAAGATCCACATGAACGCGAGCTTCCATCGCGAGTTCGTCACCCAGGATGCGTTCCTGGCGAAGATCAAGGCCCTCCGGGACCAGTTCCATATCAACGTCAACATCGTGGCCACCCCCGAGAACCTGCCGCTGATCGAGGAGATCGACCGCGACATGACAGGCCATGGCGTCACCATGCACGTGGACCCCTACGTCGATATCCGGTTCCGCTACACGCCGGAACAGCGAGCGATCCTCGACCGCTGCCTGCGCTCCGACCGGAATCCCGATTCGCAGCTCGACTTCGACGATTTCAGCGTCAAATCCTGCTCCGCCGGCCGGAACTACATCAACCTCGCTCCCAACGGCGATGTCTACACCTGCAACGGAGGCATGCACTACATCCATTCGACGCTGTATACCGGTTTTGCCGTCGGAATGGACGTCAGACAATTCGCCATGGGGAACCTGTTCGACCCGGCGTTCGCTTTGAACAGAACCGACATCCGGTGCTCCTTGCCCTGCAAAGAAGCCTGTGACCGCGATTCGGTCGCGATCCGCCGTATCGGCCCAGCGCCATCCGCCGTCCGACCCGCCGGCCTGGCGTCCGCCCCCGGCTCGCCATGCCCGCCCACAACTTCCTGATCGCCGACCTCCTGGGCAGCCTCGCCGCCGTCTGCTTGTTCCCGTTGTTCGTGCTGGCGCCCGGATATGTCATCGCCTGGCTCGCCGACCTGTTCCGCTTTCGCCAGCGCAGTGCCGGCTTCCGCATTGCTGTGAGCATTCCGCTCTCGATTTCCATCTGCCCGATCGCCACCTACCTGGCAGGCCGCTTCGCATCCATGAACGCAGTCTGGGTGCTGTATGCGTGTTTCTGGGCGGGCTTCCTTGTGGCGATCGCCCGCGGCCGGCGAGGCGTTTCACGCTTCCGGCTGACCGGTAAATCGCTGGCAGTCGTTGGTCTCCTGGCGGGTTGGATGGTTCTTTCGATCTTCTCTCTCGTGGACCTCCAGATCGGCAAGCGGGCCTATTTCTCCGTCATCGCTTTCGATTATTCGATTCGCGCGCCGTTCATTCACTCCATCGTCACCACCGGCATTCCGCCGGCGAACCCGTTCTTCTACCCGGGTCACGCGGTTCCCCTGCGCTACCACTATTTCTGGCTCTTGCTGTGCGCCTTGGTAACCCGGGTAGGAGGCGCCGTGGTGAGCCCGCGGCAGGCATGGATCGGCGGCGCGGTCTGGTGCGGCTTCGGATTCATGGCACTCGTCGCTCTGTATCTCCGCTTGTTTTGGTATCGGGGCCCGCAGAACTTTCGCCGCCGCACCATCACCGCCATTCTGCTTTTGGGTGTCACCGGCTTGGACATCCTGCCCACTATCCTTCTGTGGGGATTGCAGGCGTCCGGAATGCACGGCGTGTTGCCCAGCATGGAATGGTGGAACGAGCAGGTCGATGGCTTCGTCTACACCGCGCTATGGGAAGCGCACTACTTCTCCGGCCTGGTTGCTTGCCTGACGGCCTTTCTGATTCTCTGGGACGCGTCCCGGCAGCCGGGCACGGGCGCTCGCATCAAGCACGCGGTCATCGGTGGTATCGCCCTCGCTTCTGCGGGAGGCGCCTCGGTCTACGTGAGTTGCGTGTTCGGCATATTCCTGCTGATCTGGACCGCCATCACCATCTGGAAGAAATGGTGGCGCGAAACGATCGTGATGGTGAGCGCCGGTCTCATTGGTATCATCCTGTTTCTTCCCTATGTGGCAACGCTGCGCAGTCCGGCTTCTGGTGGGCCGCCGGTGCAATTCTGGATCCGGCCGTTCTACCCGGTGGAAGCGCTTTTCCGCGGGCAGGGCTTGGTTCACGGGCTGACCCTTCCCCTCGTAAACGCGCTGATGCTGCCGCTGAATTACTTCCTGGAACTCGGCTTCTTCGGCGCCGCGGCCCTGGTCTGGTGGAAGAGACGCCAGCGTCCGCTGGCTCGCGAGGGCCTCGCTACCGCGGTGATGGTCGCTACCAGCATCTTGATCTGCACCTTTGTGCGTTCCTCAGTGATCGTCAACAACGACCTGGGTTGGCGCGGCTTCCTGATCGCGCAGTTCGGCCTGCTCCTGTGGGCCGTCGACGTGCTCACCGGGCAGCGTCGCAATGCCGCACTCACGGTCCTCCTCATACTGGGCGCTGCCGGCACCGTCTACGATGTGGCGATTCTCCGTTTGTATCCGCTCCTGGCCGACCGCGGAACGGTGGCTACCGTGCCCTGGATGGCTCCCGACCGGCAACTCGGCAAGCGCAACTACGCGGCTCGCGAGGCGTATGAGTGGGCGGCCCGTTCCACCGCACCCGCGGCGATCGTTCAGTTCAACCCGCACGTCGCCGTTCAGGACACGTCGGCGTTCCTGTACTCCAACCGCCCCATGTTAGCGGGGGCCGATGACTGCGACACCGGTTTCGGCGGCGACCCGGCGCTGTGCCCCGCACTGATTTCTCAACTGGACCAGATCCACCCTCGCGCCGGTGGGACGGCGGCGCAGTCCATTGACGGCGTCTGTGGCGCCCTCCCCATCGACATCCTAGTGGCGAAGGACACCGACCCGGCCTGGGCCGACCGGCGCAGTTGGGTATGGACGGAGAAGCCGGTGTTCGCCAACGCCTACGTGCGGATGTTCCGCTGCGGGCGCGCCGCGCCGCCGTAGCCCTGTGAACCCGACGCTATAATGCGTCTAGCCCTATGCCCCTTCGCGACTATCTCGCGGAATCCGCCGAACTCCTGCATCGCTCTGCCGCCGCCGTCAGTCAGGGCGCCATGGACCGCGCCATCGATGCCGTCGTCCACGCGCTCGCCGGCGGCAAGCCTTTGCTCGTTTGCGGCAACGGCGGCTCCGCGGCGGATGCCATCCACATCACCGGCGAACTGGTCGGCCGCTTTCTGCAGAACCGGCGGGCGCTCAAAGTAATCTGCCTCGCTACCAATCCCGGCGCTATCACCGCCTGGAGCAACGACCACTCCTTCGAAACCGCCTACGCCCGCCAGGTGGAGGCCTACGGCGAAAAGGGCGCCGTTCTGCTCGGCATCAGCACCTCCGGCACTTCCCCAAACATGGTCGCGGCCTTCGAGAAAGCGCGCCAGATGGAAATGCTTACCGTCGCCCTGACCGGCGAAGGCGGCGGCCGCCTGGCCCCGCTGGCCGATCACCTGCTGGCCGTGCCTTCGCGCCGCACCCCGCTGATCCAACAGGTCCACCTCTGCCTGTACCACTACCTCTGCGAAGAGATCGAGCGGCGCATGATGCAGGTGCGTGGCGAAGTGGAAAGCGCCGTTCCGGCGAAATGAAAGCTGAGAGCAAGGGCCGCCGCCTCTGGTCCTGGATGCTCGCGGTTCCGCTGGCCGCGGTCCTGCTGTACTTTGCGCTGCGCGGCGTGGATTGGAGCCGCGTCTGGCAAACCATCGCCGGCGCGCGATGGCGGTACCTGGCCGCGGCTGCGCTATGCGCCTGTTTCTCGTATTTCCTGCGATCCCTGCGCTGGCGCATTCTGCTGAATGCCGAAGCGCGGCTCCCGGTGGGCGCGGTCTTCCGCGCCACTATGGCCGGGTACCTGGGCAACGCGTTTCTGCCGGCCCGCGCCGGGGAGTTGGTGCGGACGCTGTTCGTCAGCAGCCGGTCGTCGCTCAGCAAAACCTACGTGCTCACCACCGCGTTGAGCGAGCGCCTTTCGGACGTCATCGCGCTGGTGCTGTGGAGTTCCATCATCCTCATGGGCGTCCAACCCAAGCCGGCCTGGATGAGCGATGTCTCGCGCACCACCGCCACGGTGGCGGCGCTCGGCGCCTTGACCATCGCGGTGCTCCCGCACACCGAGGGACTTTGCCGCGACCTGCTCGGGCGCCTGCCGATGCCTGCAGCGCTACGCTCCCGCCTGCTGCATCTGGTCGACCAGGTTCTGCTCGGCATGCGCGCATTCCATCACTTTGGCCGCTTTGCTGGCTTCGCCTCTCTCACTGCGGCGATTTGGATCTCCGACACCTGCGGCACCATGATCGGAGCTTATGGACTGGGAATCCACTTGTCGTTCTCCCACGCGATGCTGCTGCTCACCGGGATGGGCCTGGGCAGCGCGCTGCCCTCCACTCCGGGATACGTAGGGATCTACCAGTTCGTAGCGGTCACGGTCCTGGTGCCCTTCGGCATCAGCCGCGACGCGGCGCTGGCCTTCATCCTCGTAGCCCAGGTTCTGAGCTATGTCGTCGTACTGACATTGGGCCTGCCGAGTCTCTACCTGCTGCGCCATCCTCAGAGCCGCGAACGTAAGTGAGCGGAGCCCCGTTCCAATCTGCCCTCCGCTCACTGACGTTCGCGGCTCCGAGGAGCGACGTGGGACAATTCGAACGTGAACGCTCCAACGCTCCATCGCGTTGCGGCCGATGGAATCGAAATCGCCGTCTGGGAGTGGCCCGGTGAAAACCCACCGCTCGTGTTCGCGCACGCCACGGGCTTTCACGGACGCATCTGGGATCACATCGTGCGGTTGTTTCCCGGCCGGCGCGCGCTGGCGCTCGACTTCCGCGGCCATGGCCGCAGCAGCAAGCCCGCTCCTCCCATCCCCTGGCCGTGCTTCGCGACGGACCTGGCTGGGCTCGGTGTCCATTTCGGCGTGCGCCAGGCCATCGGCATCGGCCATTCCATGGGCGGCCACTCCGTGGTATCGGCGGCTATCCGGCAGCCGGACCTGTTCGCCGCGCTGCTGCTGATCGACCCCGTGATCCTGCCGCCCGACTACTACGGCCGGCGAGCGTTCGACGCGTCCTTCATCCTGCGCCGGCGCAACCGGTGGGCATCGCCGCAGGAAATGTTCGACCGCTTCCGCGCGCGCCCACAGTTCGCCGCCTGGCTGGACGAAGTCCTGCGGAACTACTGCGACTACGGGCTGCTGGCGGACGGAGATGGTTTCGTCCTCGCTTGCCCGCCTGAAGTGGAAGCGGCGATCTATGCTTGCTCCAGCGCCCACGAGTCGAACATCTGCGCGGGCATCGGAACCATTACCCAGCCGGTCACGATCCTGCGCGCGGGCGTCACGGCGCCCTTCGGGGTATTCGATCCCGCAGCCTCGCCGACGGCTCCGGATCTGGCCTCCAAGTTCCGCAATGCGCGCGAAGTCTTCCTGGCGGACCGCAATCACTTCATCCCGATGGAAGCCCCCGAACTGGTCGCGGCCGAGATTCGCAAGTTGGGTGTAGGATAGCCCTAATAAAGGAGTCCGACCATGAAAGTTCGTGTCTTCTCCCTGGTACTGTTTGTCACGCTGGCCTGGGCGCAGCCGAAGCCGCGCTACCTGGACAAGGAAACCTTCTTTCAAATGGAAACCCTGACCGCGCCCGACATTTCTCCGGACGGCGGTCAGATCGTGTTCACGCGCGGATGGACCGATATCACGAAGGACCAGGCGCAGGCCAACCTGTGGCTGGTAGGATCGGACGGCTCGCGGCCGCGCGAGCTGACGCAGGGCGCGTGGCGCGATTCGGCGCCGGCGTGGTCGCCGGACGGCAAGCGCATCGCGTTCCTTTCGACACGATCGGGCGCGCCGCAGATTCACGTCATGTGGGCGGACACGCACGAGGCCAGCCAGCTCACGCATGTCGACTACACGCCCTCGAACCTGCGCTGGTCGCCGGACGGCAAGTGGATCGCGTTCGATATGACTATCCCCGACGAGACTCCCGTGCTGCCGGTGAAGCTGCCCAAGACGCCGAAGGGCGCGCAACTGGCCAAGGGAGCGGTGATCGTCGATACGCTGGTGTGGGGACGCGACGGCGTGGGGCCGGTGGCCAAGGGCTATTCGCACGTCTTCGTGGTCGATTCCACACTCGGCGGCACACCGCGGCAGATCACCAGCGGCAACTACAATCACAACTCGGCGGAATGGTCGCCCGACGGCAACACCATCTACGTGTCTGGAATTCGCAAGCCGGACGCCGAATACCTGAAGGGCGATTCGGAGATCTATGCCATCGACGTGAAGAGCCTGGCGGTGAAGCAGCTCACCGATCGCAAAGGTCCGGACACGAACCCGCGGCCGTCGCCCGACGGCAGATGGATCGCGTACACGGGCTGGGACGAGCAGGGACTCACCGACACGATCGCGAACCTGTACCTGATGGGCGCGAGCGGCGATCAGAAACGGCTGTGGGTGGGGAAACTGCCCAGCTCGCCCGGATCGATTCACTGGGCCGACGACTCCTCCGGCGTGTACTACTCCATGCAGGAGCAGGGCGTGGAGAACCTGTACTTTGCCTCGCTCAAGATGGACTACGGCGACAAGCCGCGGCCGGTCACGAGCGGCACGCAGGTGCTCACGGGAGTCTCGATGGCGCGCAACGGGCGCGTGGCGGCGGTGCGATCGGGCTTTCAAGAGCCGGGCGTGCTGGTGGCGTTTGACGTCAACCGGCCGGGCGACGTGAAGAAACTGGTTGATGTGAACGAGGACGTGCTGGCCGGCGTGAAGCTGGGCGACGCCGAAGAGCTGCGCTTCTCCGCGCCGGACGGCCTCAAAGTGCAAGGCTGGCTGATCAAGCCGGCGGGCTTCGACGCTTCGAAGAAGTACCCGATGGTGCTGTACATTCACGGCGGGCCGTGGTCGATGTACACGGTGGGGTTCAACTGGGACTTTCAGAACTTCGCGGCCAACGGATACGCGGTGCTGTTCGTCAACCCGCGCGGCTCGACGGGGTATGGGCAGGAGTTTGTGAACGGCATCCAGCACTCCTATCCGGGGAAGGACTTCGACGATCTGATGGCCGGTGTCGATGCCGCGCTGGCCAAAGGGTGGATCGACAAGGACAACCTGTTCGTGTGCGGAGGCTCGGGCGGCGGGGTGCTGACGGCCTGGATCGTGGGGCACACGGGACGGTTCCGCGCGGCGGTTTCGATGCGGCCGGTGATCGATTGGGGCTCGTTCGTCGGAAACACGGACGGGCAGAACTGGTATGACCAGTTCACCAAGTATCCGTGGGAGGATCCGGTGCAGTACGCGGAGCGCTCGCCGCTGCATTACGTGGCCAACGTCACGACGCCGACCATGGTGATGACGGGCGAGAGCGATCTGCGCACGCCCATCACGCAGAGCGAGGAGTTCTACCGGGCGCTGAAGATTCTGAAGAAGGAGACGCTGCTGGTGCGGATGCCGGAAGAGTTTCATGGGTGGCGAAGGCCTTCGCATCGGATTCTGCAGCAGCTCTACTTGATGGCGTGGTTCGAGAAGTGGCGGACCAAGGAGAGCAAGGCGGCGATTGTTGCGGCGGCAGGGAACTGAAGGGACAAGCTCAAGCTTATGCGTACCCGATTACGCGGATTCTAGGGACAGAACTTCTTCGGACTCGGGGTGCTCGGCTAGTTTCACCAGGAGCTGGGAGCCGTATTCGAAGCCTTTGTCGAAGGCTTTCAGGTTCAGCTCCTGGAAGGCGGGCGGGACGGAGTCGGCGACGGCTTTGCGGAGCGCTTCGCGGTCGAGCAGATTGGTGACAGCGCCGAAGAAACCGACCATCACGATGTTGAGCACCATTCTGCGGCCGAGCTCTTCGGCCAGGCGCGTGGCGGGGACGCCGAAGACGCGGATACCGCTAGGGAGCTTGTCGATGTGGACCAGCTCACGCTCGGTGATGAGGATGCCGCCGGGCTTCAACTGCGGAGCGAAGCGGGTGTAGGCTTCCTGCGACATCACCACCAGCACGTCGGGATGGGTGACGTAGGGATAGAGGATGGGTTCGTCGGAGAGAATAACCTGGGCGCTGGACGAGCCGCCGCGGGCTTCGGGGCCGAAGCTCTGGGTCATGGTGGCGTAACCGTCCTGGAAAATCGCCATGGCTTTGCCCACCACGGCAGCGGCCAGAATCACTCCCTGGCCGCCAAACCCCGCAATTCGAATCTCGGCTAACATTGACTGCACATGACCTCCGGTTCGGCATAACGATCGCCCAGCGATTCGGTCATCAGCGATCGCATCAGTTCCATGTAGTCGGGACGGTCGCGGTCGACGAACTTGCCGACGACGATCTCACCGGACTTGGTGAGGGAGCATTCGCTGGTGGGCGCGCCGTGGCGCACCTTGCTCACCTGCTTGTAGAACTTCATGGTATCGAGGCCGTCGCCCATTCTGTTCTTACGCTGGTAGAGGGTGGGGCAGGGTGAAAGCACTTCGATGAAGCAGAAGCCCTTCTTCTTGAGCACTTCCTCCATGGAGCGGGCGAGCTGCTTCACGTGGAAGGTGGTCCAGCGCGCGACGTAGGCGGCGCCGGCGGCTTCGGCGAGCTGGACGAGGTTGAAGGCCGGTTCGAAAACGCCGTAGGGCGAGGTGGCGCTGATGACGTGGTCGGGAGTGGTGGGAGCGGTCTGGCCGCCGGTCATGGCGTAGGTGAGGTTGTTCACGCAGATGACCTTGAGATCCATGTTGCGGCGCGCGGCGTGGATGAAGTGATTGCCGCCGATGGCAAACAGGTCGCCATCGCCGGAGTAGACGACCACCTGCAATTCGGGATTGGAGAGCTTGAGGCCGGTGGCGAAGGGAATGGCGCGGCCGTGCGTGGTGTGGAAAGAGTCGAGGCGCGCGTAGCCGGCGACGCGACCGGTGCAGCCGATACCCGAGACCACGGCGACCTTATCGAGGTTGGCCTTGGAATCGATGAGCGCGCGGGTGAAGCAGTTGACAGTGGTGCCGATGCCGCAGCCGGGGCACCAGATATGCGGCATGCGGTCCATGCGGAGGAACGGCTCGACGGGGTTGATGGCGTCGGGGGGAATCTCGTAAGGGATTTCCAAGGTTGCTTCGTTCATCGGGCTGCCTCCAGGATGGCTTTGAGAATCACTTCAGGGTCGTGCACTCCGCCGCCGGCGTGTGGTACGGGAATGGCCTTGGCTTTGCCTTCGGCGGCCAGTTCGACTTCGTGGACCATCTGGCCCATGTTCAGCTCGGGCACGATGAACGCCTTGACGCGCTCGGCGAGCTCGCGAATGTGCGGACGGGGGAACGGCCAGGCGGAAATGATGCGGAACTTGCCGGCGCGCACGCCTTTGGCGCGGGCCAGTTGCAGGGCGCGCTGGGCGACCCGCGACGTGATGCCGTAGGAAACCACGACCACTTCGGCATCCTCGAGGTTCGAGGTGTCGCAGATGGCGCGGCCGTTGGCGAAGGGCTTGACCTTGTCCACGAGGCGGCGAACCATGCGGTCCTGGGTCTCGACGCTCATGTTGGGATAGCCGCGTTCATCGTGGGTGAGGCCGGTGATGTGGAAGCGGTAGCCATCGCCGGCGCGGACCATTTCAGGGACCAGGTCGGCCTGCGGCCGGTATGGCTGATAATCCTGCGGCGCATGCTTCGTGAAGCGGCGGGGCTTGACTTCGATCCGCGCGGCTTCTGGGATGACGACCTTTTCGGTCATGTGGCCGACGCACTCATCGAGCATCATCATGACGGGGACGCGGAACTCTTCGGAGAGATTGAAGCCGGTGATGGTGAGGTCGAAGCATTCCTGGGGCGAATTGGGGCACAGGGCGATGATTCCGTAATCGCCGTGGGAGCCCCAGCGAGCCTGCATCATGTCGGCCTGGGCGGGGAGCGTGGGAAGGCCGGTGGAAGGTCCGCCGCGCTGGACGTTGACGAATACGCAGGGGGTTTCGGTGATGGCTGCGTAGCCGATGTGCTCCATCATGAGGGAAAAGCCGGGACCGGAAGTGACGGTGAACGCCTTGGCGCCACCCCAAACCGCGCCTTGGATGGCGATGGAGGCGGCCAGTTCGTCCTCCATCTGGATAAAGACGCCGCCGACGGTGGGAATTCGGGCGGCGAAGCGTTCGACTACTTCGGTGGAGGGGGTAATGGGGTATCCTGCGGCAAATCGCGCACCTGCCGCGAGGGCACCCTCACAGCAGGCGTGGTCACCGTCGAGAAAATGAACACCTGTTAAAACACCTTTGGGATCAGCGTGCATGTTTCGCTCCGAAGATGGCGAAGTCCGGGCAGTACATTCCGCAGAGGTCGCAACCGCTGCATTTGTCAGGGGCTACGACGTGCGGGGGGTGGTAGCCCTTGGAGTTGAAGGCGGACGAAAGAGACAAAACGTGGGTGGGGCAGAACTCGACGCAGAAGCCACAACCTTTGCAGCGTTCGACCGTAATGGCAACAAACCCTTTGGCCATGGAAACCCTCCGTGTGTAAGTCGGGGAAATACATGCACGCCGATGGCCAAGTGGAGATATTGAGTCCTGAAACTCCGGAAAGAAGAATTTCATTGGCCGCGAATGAACGCGAATGAACGCGGATTGAAAACAGAGAGGATGCGGGCTGGGGCTCATGGGTATTCCTCGGTGTGGGCGTTGTCACTGATATTGCAAGGGTTACATGGGTTTGAGGGGCCGGGCGCAGGGGGCGGACTGGAGGGGTTGGGAGGTTGTGCGGCGGGGCAGGCTTCGGCGGGGACGGCAGCGGGAACCGGGGCGCCATCGGTGGGGGCATGATTTGGAGGGGTGGTGTCCTGGTTGGCGGCAGGATTGGGGACGGGGATGCCGGCACCGGGGGCGGGATCGGGGGCGGGAGCAGACGCGTCGTCGCCGGCGTCAACGCCAGATGGGTTCGTTTCCTGGATGTAAAGTGGTTCCTTTTCTTCGGGTTCGGCCTCCAAAATGGGTTCGTTCGGTAATTCCTTGCGGAGGCGCTTGAGGCGCTCGAACTCTTCGATGGCGCGGCGGTAGTGGCGCTCGGCCTGGGCCTGGTAGCGCAGAAACAGCGACCAACTGTTGGAGGTGCGGATGGTGCGGTGGAAACCTTCGGCGAGGAGGTAGTTGCGGTTCTGGGCGCGGGTGACCTCGATGTCGCCGATGAGGTCCTGCTCCATGAGGAAGTAGGACCCGCCGTCGCGCGCCATGACGGTATCGAGGCAGGTGGTGAAGAGGCCGGATTCGAGGGCGGCGGCGCGGAGGAGGGCCTGCTGGGCGAGAGCGATGCGCTCGATGGCGAAGAGTTCCTGGGAGTTG
>Ga0335081_10008748_pt1 | contig 16241 bp, 15 predicted proteins | sample Lox_Sample_35_FD_206713 | JGI IMG/M metagenome (GOLD analysis project Ga0335081, IMG submission 206713) | Soil microbial communities from Loxahatchee National Wildlife Refuge, Florida, United States - Lox_Sample_3.5 | ecosystem: Environmental > Terrestrial > Soil > Wetlands | place: USA... | reverse complement strand
ACAGGCAGGCGGATTTTTATCCGCCTATGAAAAGAAACACGGGAAATTGGAGCAGCCGCTGCTGGTCGGCGTCCTGCCCCTGGTCAGTTTGAGGCACGCCAACTTTCTCAATCATGAAGTGCCCGGCATTGCCATCCCGGATAAAATCATTCAGCGGATGGATCAGGCGGGTGAGCGCGCCGCGGAAGAAGGAGTGCGCATCGCGGTAGAATTGATCGAACAGATCAAGCCCTGGGCACAGGGTGTTTACCTCATGCCGCAATTCGGCCGCTATGATCTGATCGCAGAGATTATTGATCAGGCAAAAGAACAGAGATGACCATCCGACTTGTCTTACAGCGGGCCCTGCTCGCAGGGATCAGTGTGGCCAGCATTTATTTCGGTGTTCAAAACCTGCGCCGGGCCATGGCGATCGGCAGCCTCGGGAGCGATCCGGTGACGCAATGGGAGCTGCGCTTTCAACCCGTCAAAAAACTCCTGCCGTTCAAGCGAGGCGTGATCGGTTACATAACAAACTCCGATGTGCCCGGCGCGCATTACGATGCCAACAATGAACAGGGAGAATATACCCTGACCCAGTACACCATGGCCCCGATCATCCTGGTCCGGGGTGACCAGCCGGATTGGACCCTGGCCAACTTGAACAGCAAAGCGTTTCAGATCTGGAGTCAAGCCAATCGCGGACAATTTCGTGTCATCCCGCTGAACGATAATCTATATCTGCTGCACAGGCTGGCTCCATGACCCTGTTGTCGATCCTGGTATTTTCGCCTTCGCTGTTGACCGGCATTCTGATCGTTCATTTGCTGTGGCCCGCAGGCGGCTGGAAGGTGTTCTGGGTCAAGCTATTCCTCGGCCTGGGCCTTGGACTTGGGCAGGCCTCCCTGCTGGATTTTGTGTACATGCTTTTGTTCTCGAGCGAGAACGGATTTCTCTTTGTCCAACTGGCGCTCTCGGCCGGATTGTTGACGGCGGCCCTCGTTCGCGCCCGAAAGGACTTCCCCCTGGCCCTTCCCCGAATTCAACCGAGTCGTTTGCAGATCATCTTAATGGCAGGGGTGATCCTACCGGCAGTTTTATCCGCCTTGACTGCGGTCAATGTCTGGGCGCGTGAGCCGCACGGCGCCTGGGATGCGTGGATGATGTATAACCGCGCCGCACGCTTTATCTACCGCGACCAGGCCGGCTGGCTGGGATCGTTCTCGCGCCAGATGGATCCGATCTTCCATGCGGATTATCCGTTGCAGCTGGGCATGGACGTGGCCTGGGCCTGGCAGGCGGTCGGTCAGGAAACCCAGCGCGTTCCGATCGTGCTGAGCGGACTCTTCATGCTCGGCTGTGCAGGATTGCTGGGGGCCTCCCTCAACCTGGTGCAGGGTCCCGGTCAGGCAAGCATAGCTTTGATCCTCCTGCTGGGCTCCGCCCTCATCGGGAACGAGGGGGCATCCCAGCGGGCCGATCTTCCATTGGCATACTTCTTTCTGGGGACCGCCGTATCGATCTGCCTGTATGTCCGTTCGAAAGAGAGGGGCTTGTTGATCTTGGCGGGTTTCATGGCCGGACTCGCGGCCTGGACAAAGAATGAGGGCAGTCTCTTTGTCCTGATCAGCCTGCCTGCCCTGTTCATTGCATTCTTTCGTCAGCAGCCGTGGCGCGTGCTCGGATGGTATGTGCTGGGTCTGGCCTTTCCGTTGATCGTTGTGCTCGGCTTCAAAGGGTTGCTTGCGCCCCCCAGTGATGTTCTGAGCAGCGGCCTGAACCGTTCAATTCAACAGGTGCTGGATCTGTCGCGCCATCTCACCATATTGCGATCTTTTGGGGCGGATGTCTTTACCTTCGGCGGATGGGGGATCGGCATCCTGCCCATCCTGCTGGTCTACGCGTTAATCTTCAAACTCGCCCCGGCCCCGGACCTGCGGCCGGCCCATGTGGCCATTGGTCTGGCGCTCAGCCTGCAGGCCCTCGGCTATTACGGGATCTATTTGATCACGCCCTACGATCTGCAATGGCACATCGACTTTTCACTCAGCCGGCTCGTATCTCAACTCTACGTGCCGTTTCTATTTTTCTTCTTTACGGTCGTCACAGACGTGGAGAGGGCATTAGCGGTAAAATAGTCATCAAATGCTTCTTGTCATCGACGTTGGCAATACCAACCTGACCCTCGGCCTCTACGAAGGCAAACAACTCGGGGCGCACTGGCGCCTCGCGACGGATCACGCCCGCATGCCCGACGAATACGGTCTGCAGCTGCTTGGTCTGCTCGAACATGCAGGCAAGACGCCTGCCGATCTAATCGGCATCAGTCTGTCCTGCGTCGTTCCGCAGTTGACCAGTCGGGTCATCCAGGCCTGTCACCAATATTTGAAGCAGGAACCGTTCCTGGTGGATCCCGGCATCAAGACCGGAATCCGGATCCGCTATGAAGATCCCAGGGCGGTCGGTGCGGATCGGATCTGCGACGCGGCGGCGGTGATGAATCTTTACGGCGGTCCGGCCTGCATCATTGATTTTGGCACCGCCACCACGTTCAACGCCCTGACCCAGGACGGCGAATACCTCGGCGGCGCGATCACGGCGGGCATCAACCTCGCGGCGGATTCTCTTTTCACGCATGCTGCCAAGCTTCAGCGCATTGATCTGCAGCGCCCGCCCTCCGTGATCGGGCGCAACACGGTGCATGCCATGCAATCAGGACTGCTCTTCGGCTATGTGAGCATGGTCGAGGGCATGGTGACCCGCTTTCGGTCCGAGTTGGGAAGCGATATGAAAGTCGTTGCCACGGGCGGCCTGGCAGAGCTCATCGCGAAGGAAACCAAGGCCATTAATATCCTCGCGCCGTGGCTTACCCTGGAGGGCCTGCGGATTCTGTGGGAGCTCAATCGTTAAAGCGCAATGAATAGAATTTCGGCGGGTGCAGATTGGGGTACAATGCAACCCTGCTTTTTACAAGGAGAAAATGTATCATCGCATCTTTATTATCCTTTTCGCCGCGGCGCTGCTTGCAGGGTGTGCGGGCCTGCCGTTTGACGCGCCGACACCGAGCGCGACCCAAACTGCAACGCCTCGGCCCCCGACGGAAACGGCCAGTGCCACCCCGACTCCCTCGATCACCCCGACTCCTACGGCGACCCCCATCCCAACTCCCACCTGGGTATCCCAGGGACCCGGTCACGTGCAGGTTCCGATCTTTATGTATCACCATATCAGCGTCTCGCCCCTCGACAGCGAATTTTATGTGCCGCCTGCCAAGTTTGCCGACGAGATGAAACTGCTTTACGACTGGGGGTACACGACGATCACAACCTCCATGCTGGTTCAGGCCATCACGCAGGGAGCGTCCCTGCCCCCGCATCCCATCCTCCTGACCTTCGATGACAGCTGGGGAAGCCAATATACCAACGCATTCCCCGTCATGCAGGAGTATGGATTCACGGGCGTGCTCTACACCGTAGTCGGGTATATGAATAAGACCAGCGGACTGCCCACCGATCCAAATTACCTCACCACGGACCAGCTCAAGGAGATGGCGGCGGCCGGCTGGGAAATCGGGAGCCACACCGAAACACATCAGAACGTGACCGTGATGACCGACGATCAACTGCATTACGAGATCGTGCAGTCAAGAAAAGACCTGCAGCAGGCCCTGGGCGTCCCCATCCTTACCTTTGCCTATCCGTTCGGTGGAGCAAACAGCGCGGTGACAGACTACGTGCATTTTGCCGGCTATATTGCCGCCATGGGCGCGACCGGATTCACGGCCGATCAGGGCAAGGGCAATCTGTACGAGCTGCAGCGGTGCGAGATCAAAGGATCGGACGATGCAAAAAGCATCATCCGCTTCCTGCCGTGGCTGGGAGATCCGTCCTTCATCCCAACCGACACACCCACGCCAACCTCCACTCCTTCGCGTACGCCCATCCCGACCTGGACGATGTATCCAACGAGCACCTCCTGGAAGACAAGGACGCCGTAGGTCTGCCGATCGACCGCGCCAGAACCATCGGCCAGCCTTGACACCATCTCGTTTTTGAAGATAATTACACCAACGAATTAAAGGCCATGAAAGAGGAAAGTAGTCTGGCTTTGGCCGACAGAGAGGTGCAGGAGCAGTGCTGAGACCTGCGCCCGCTGCAAGCCAGTTGAAGTTCCCTCTTGAGCCGTTCGGGTGAAGACCTGCTCCGTTTGTAGTCCGAACCGTTATCTCAACGTTATGCGAGAGGTCGATGCTGGTCGGCACAAAGCGGATTGTCCTTTGCCGATGCTCAGGACAATCAATGTGGGTGGTACCGCGGGAACTCCCTCCCGTCCCATTGGTGGACGGGAGGTTTTTATTTGTGAAGAGGATATGCGAACACTGGACACTGAATATTGCGTCACGGAGGTTGGAATGCTTGACAAATTAAGTGAGATCGAAAAAACTGCGCTCGGCGCGCTGGAGTCTGTGCAAGATGCCTCCGCCCTTGAGGCGTGGCGGGTGACTCATCTCGGGCGCAGCTCGGCGTTGATGCAGGCCTTCGGCGGGTTGGGTGCGTTATCGAAGGATGAACGTCCGGCGGTAGGCCAGGCGGCGAACCGCCTCAAGCTGGCGCTCGAGGCGGCGCTGGCCGATAAAACGGAAGCCATCCAGAAATCTGCACTGGAACGCTCGTTAAATGAGGAGAAGTTGGATGTGACCCTGCCGGGCCGGGCCGTCCAGCAGGGACGACTACATCCCGCCACACAGCAGCTGCGCCGCGTCCTGTCCATCCTGGCAGAGATGGGCTTTCAGGTCTATACGTCGCGCGAAGTGGAAACGGACGAGATGAACTTTCAATTGCTGAACTTCCCGCCGCATCATCCGGCGCGTGATATGCAGGATTCGCTGTATGTGGCAACCGCAGGGCGGGGCGACAATCCGATTCTGTTGCGCACCCACACTTCGCCCGGACAAATTCATGCCCTGCGCCAGTTCGCGGCCATGAATCCGTCCGACCCGCCGCCGATTCGGATCGCTTTGCCCGGCATGTGTTTTCGGGCCGAACAGATCACGGCCCGCTCTGAAGTGCAGTTCAACCAGGTGGAAGGACTGGCAGTCGGCAAAAGCATCACGTTCAGCGACTTGAAGGGCACGCTCATCGAGTTTGCGCATCGCATGTTTGGGCAGGATGTGCGTACGCGTTTCCGCGCTTCGTACTTTCCGTTCACGGAACCGTCCGCCGAAATGGATGTGGAATGTTTTGTGTGCGGCGGGACGGGCTGCGCGGTCTGCAAGAATTCCGGCTGGCTTGAGATTCTCGGTTCCGGGATGGTGCATCCGGTGGTCTTGCAGAATGGCGGCTATGATCCGGCGCACTATAGCGGCTTTGCGTTCGGCATGGGACCCGAGCGTCAATTGATGCTGCGCTACAAGATCGAAGATATCCGTTATTTCTGGGGAAACGATGTGCGTTTCCTTGAACAATTCTAGGAGGCCGGAATGAAAATACCTGTTTCCTGGCTGAAAGATTTCATTGATCTCGACGGCTTGACCGTGGAAGGGATTGCGCGCGCCTTGACGCTGGCGGGTCTGGAGGTGGACGGGATCCAATATGTGGGCCTGCCCCGGCCGGTCTACGGCGGGCAGGAAAAGCATGAATTCAAGACCAGCGGCATTGCCTGGGATCGGGATAAGATTGTCGTGGCTGAAGTTCATGAAGTCAAGCCGCACCCCAACGCGGACCGGTTGACCCTGCTTGACCTCTTTGACGGCCAGCAGCACCAGGTTGTCCTGACTGGTGCACCCAACATCTTTCACTTGAAGGGCACGGGCCGACTGGCGAAGCCGATCAAGGTGGCTTACGCCAAGGAGGGCTCCACGCTTTACGACGGCCACGCCGAAGGATTGCAGCTGACCACGCTCAAGCGCGCCAAGATCCGCGGCGTGGATTCGTATTCGATGGTCTGCTCGGAAAAGGAGCTTGGCATCACCGACGAACACGAAGGCATCATTCTGCTGGACGACGACGCGCCCCTCGGCATGCCGCTCGCAGATTATATGGGCGACGCGGTGCTCGATATCAGCATCCTGCCCAATATGGCGCGCAATGCCAACGTGATTGGCGTGGCGCGCGAACTCGCCGCGCTGAGTGGACGCGCGTTAAAGCAGCCGGCCCTCAAATTCAAAACCTCAGGGGAATCGGTTGAAGAACTGGTTTCCATTGAGATTTCCGACCCCGAACTCAATCCGCGCTTCGTGCTTGGATTGATTCGCAATGTTGAGATCAAACCCAGTCCCTATCAAATCCAGCGCCGACTCAAGCTGGCAGGCATGCGTCCCATCAACAACATCGTGGACGCGACCAATTACGCCATGCTCGATCTTGGGGAGCCGCTTCACGCGTTTGATTATGACGTGCTCAAAGAGCGCGCCGGCAGAAAAAACGTCAAGATCATCACACGCCCTGCCAAAGACGGGGAGAGGCTCAAAACCCTCGATGATGTTGAGCGAACGCTCACGGCGCTGAATGTCCTGGTCTGCGATGAGCAGGGTCCGCTCTCCATGGCGGGCGTGATGGGCGGCGCCGAGTCGGAGGTCACCGGGCAGACCCGCAATGTTTTGCTGGAAGGGGCGGCTTGGAATTTTATTAATATCCGCCGCACGGCCAAGCAGCACAACCTGCCCTCCGAGGCCTCATTCCGGTTCTCGCGCGGCGTTCACCCCGCCCTGGCAGAAAGGGGGGTCAAACGCGGACTGCAGCTCATGGCACAGTGGTCCAATGGAGACGTCGCGCCCGGTCTGGTCGACCAATATCCCCTTAAACCAAAAGACCCAACCCTCACCGTAACGCCGCACGACGTCCGGCGCCTGCTCGGCATTGATCTCAGCGCCAAACAGATCGCGGACCTGTTGGAGCGCCTCGAATTCAAATGCACTGTGGCGGAGGGGAAAGTCAGAGCCAGGGTGCCGCCGCTCCGCATGGATATCGGGACCGGCGTGGTGGGTCTGGCCGACGTTCTCGAAGAAATCGCGCGCATCTATGGTTACGACCGCATTCCTTTCACCACCATGGCGGATCGATTGCCGCCCCAGATCGGCAATCCGGCCCATGAATGGGAGGAACAGCTGCGTGATCGGCTCGTAACGCTTGGGTTCGATGAAGTGGTGAGCTATCGCCTCACATCCGTCGCAAGCGAAGCGCGACTGGGCCTGCGCGGCGATTACGTGCGCATCGCCAATCCCATTGCACCGGAACGAAGCGTGCTGCGCCGCAGCCTGGCCGCATCCGTGCTGGAGGTGATGGAGAAAAATGTTCGTCTGGGCCAGTCGCTGGCGTTCTTTGAAATCGGTCCGATCTTTGAACCCGTGCCCAATGAACTGCCCCGGGAGCCGCGCAAACTGGCACTTGCCATGACGGGTCTGCGCGCCGCGACTGCCTGGGATGTGAAAGAGGCAGCCCCGTTCGACTTTTACGATATGAAAGGACGTCTCGAACTCCTTTTGAGCGGACTTCGTTATACCAACATTTCCTGCTCGGCAGCCAGTTCCGTCAGCTTCCTGAATCCGGGCAAGGCCGCCGAAATCAGAATCGACGAGCAAACCGTCGGCGTGTTCGGTGAACTGCATCCGCTGGTCAAGGAAAAATATGAATTCGGCGATTTGCCGGTGCTGGTCGCGGAATTCGACCTCGAGACCTTGCGGGCCCTGCCTGGCAGCTACGCAATCCGGCCCGTCCCTGAATTTCCGCCGGTCTTGGAGGACATCGCCCTCATCGTGGATGAATCGGTCGCGGCGGCACGCCTCGAAACGTTGATCCGCCAGACCGGCGGAAAGAGCGTGACGAACGTCCGCTTATTCGATGTTTATCGCGGCGATCAGATCGGTCCGGGCAAAAAATCGTTGGCTTATAGCCTGACCTATCAGGCCCTCGACAAAACAATGACCGATGCCGAGGCCGCCGCGATCCGGAACAAGATCGTCAAGCGATTGGAACAGGAAGTCGGCGCGAAGCTGCGAGGCGGGGACGCAGCCTCGGCCTCAATTTAAAAAGAAGCGGCGGCCGCCTCGGCCGCCGCTCGCCCGCGGCTATGAGCCTTTGACGATGATCCGGAGGAACAAATTGCAAAAAGTCTGGCCGCCGCCCGCAACCAAGGTCCAGTTGCTCGTGTAATCCCCGAGCTGGGAGGGCGCGGTCATATTTATGCTCAGGGTGATGGAATTGCCCGCCGGCACCGTCTTGGGCAAACTTACCACGGTGACCCCGGTGAACTGTTTGCCGCTGACGTAGTCGAGGGTCACACTGTCCTGAAGCCAGGCGCTGGAACCGGTATTCTTAACCTTCCAGTTCAGCGTAAAGGTCTGGTTGGGAGTGAAGGTGGATCTGTCCAGTGGAGACTGTGAGACCAGCCCACATGTAAAAACTCCATTTGTGCTTGTGGGTGTCATGGTTGCCAGGAGAAAAATAAAGGTTGGCGTAGGGGTGGGTGTATCGGGAGGAGTTTGGGTCGGAAAGGGTGTCAGGGTCGGCGTCAGGGTCGGGGGCAGGAGGGCGGCCGTCTGGGTGGCGGCCGCCGCGGCCGTTTGAGCGATGAGCAGATCGATCGCACCCGGGATGGGAGTGGGAATCTGCTCAGACGCCGCGAATGTGGATACGTCGCAACTCATCAGCAGGAGCACCGAGGCGAGGAAGATTTGCAAGGCGCGTGAAGAACTGACTCTCATCGCATCTTTTCCCAGATCATCAGGATTCTATCATCGGTTAACTATGATCCGGATGGCAGCGTAACAAATGGGACCCTGCAGTTTCCAGACCATGGTGTAGGTTCCCACTTTGGGCGGAGCGACTGCGCCATAGGGGCCGATCGTATACGGGGTTGCATTGGACTTAAGCGCTGGAATCTCTATGGGGCCGGAAATACTCAGAAAATTTGTGCCGCTGTCAAATGTAAAATCGGGGCCTCCCTGACACGAATTGCTCTCGCACCATTGCGCGGTGCCAGTGTTAATGAATGTGAATTTCACCACGAAGTGTTCACCTCGATAGTACTGTAAATCGTCCCTGGGTGTTGTGATCACGTCACAAGCGTAGCCCGGCTGGATATAACTATAACTGCCTCCACCGCCCGAGGAAACAGGTGCCAGACTGGCGGTCGGGATCACCGGGACGATCGGGGTTAGCGTGGGGAACGGACTGGCCGTGACCTCCGTGGTCGGCGTATCCGCCTCGGTCGCAGTGGCCTGCACCGCAACCGTCTGCGCGACAAAGGTGCCGACTTGATTTTGGGCCTGCATGGTCGCCGCGACCGAGGTCTGCACCAGGGATTGAACCTGGTCCTGGCTCGGTTGGGGGGCGGCACAGGCCGCCAAGAGCGCGGCCAGGGCCAGCGTCACAAGAAATGATTTATGGAAGGCTTGCATACGATTCTCCTTAACTGGGTTACGCTTCTTCGTGATGAACAGGGTCGCCGCCGGGACCGATGCCAAGCGGCTGCCATTTCTTCGAGTCTTTCAAGCGGTGCTGCATGCCGTTGCGATCATGGATCTCGTCGAAGCCGGCGGGCTTGATGAACATCTGCTCGCCGTCGAGCAAGCCGGTCAATCCGGTCTGACCCGGCTCCATGCGCTTGCTCTGGCAATACTTGCAGGTCTGCGGGTCATGCGCCTTGTATTCTGTCGGCTCTTCATAGGTCGTCACATATCCTTCGTAGTTGCGCAAAATGATCTTATGATCCGAGGCGCTGATCTGGTAATTCGGCATCACGGGAATCTTCCCGCCGCCGCCCGGGGCATCCACAATGAACTGCGGGACCGCGTAGCCGGAGGTATGGCCGCGCAAGCCTTCGATGATCTCGATGCCCTTCGCAACCGGCGTGCGGAAATGGCCGGCGCCCTCGACCAGATCGCATTGATAGAGATAATACGGGCGGACGCGGATGCGGGTCAGCTTCTGGACCAGCTCGCGCTGGATGTGGACACAGTCATTGACGCCCGCCAAAAGGACGGATTGGTTGCCAAGTGGGATGCCGGCGCGGCACAGGCGGTCACACGCCTCGGCCAGTTCCTTCGTGATCTCATTGGGGTGGTTGACATGAATGTTCAACCACAGCGGATGGAACCTGCTGAGCATATCACATAATTCCTGCGTGATGCGCATGGGCAGGAACACCGGAACCCGCGAGCCGATGCGGACGATCTCAATATGCGGAATCTCGCGCAGGCGCGTCAGGATCTCCTCGAGGATTTTGGGAGCCAGCACCAGCGGATCGCCGCCGGAGAGCAGAACATCGCGCACCTGCGGCGTGCGTTTGAGGTATTCGATCTGCATCTCGAATTCATGGCGGGAAAACGTCGCACTTGGGTCTCCGACGATGCGCGAGCGGGTGCAATAGCGGCAGTAGGAGGCGCATTGCGTGGTCACGAGCATGAGGACTCGGTCCGGATAGCGGTGGACCAGGCCTGGCACGGGCGAGTGGCGGTCCTCCGCGAGCGAATCCTCCATCATGGATGTGAACGGCACCAACTCGGCTTCGGTCGGGATCACTTGCCTTCGCACGGGATCTTCCGGGTCGTTTGGATCGATCAGGGAGATAAAGTAGGGCGTAATATCCACGCGGAACAGGCCGCTGGAATTCAAGGCTTTCTTTTCAGAACCGGTCAGCAGGATGATCTGCTCGATCTCTTCCACGCTATTCAGGCGATGGCTTAACTGCCAGCGCCAATCGTTCCACTTTTCATCGGGAATGTCGGCATATACTGGGGCACGCTTGGAAAGGAGAGGGGTCAACATGGGATTTTCCTCCGAAGACGGTAAAAGTCAATTCGTTAAATGACGATCATGGCACGACGGAGAGAGCACGGAGGATCGTGGTCAGGACGGTAAAAGCCTGCATTATAAACACAAACATAGCCCATCGTTAATATTGTAAGAGCAAACGGAGGGATGGTCAACCTCCCTTTCGCGCAGAGGTGTACAATAAATAGGAAGCATGAAACAGGGAAGAACCAATGGCAAATGTGGCCGTTCTGACCGATAGCGTTGCCAGCCTGCCTGAGACGTTCTTGAAAAACTTGAACATCACGACGGTGGCATATTATATTCACCGGGGCGAGGAAGTTTTGCGCGACCTGGTCACCGTTCAACGCGAAGAATTCCTGCGCTGGATGGTCACGGCTAAATTTGTCCCGACCACGGCCAGCCCGGGCCCCGGGGACTACTTGAGCGCCTATGAACGTTTGATCGAGCAGGGCAGCCGGGAGATCATCAGCATCCACATGACCTCAAAGGCCAGCGGCGGATTCCAGGCCGCACGCCTTGCCCAATCCATGCTCAAGGAGACCGATCCTGAAATCCGGGTCGAAGTGATCGACTCGCGTACAACTTCACTTTGTCAAGGTTGGATGGTGCTCGAGGCGGCGCGCGCCGCACTGGCAGGCCTCAGACTGGAAGAGATCACGGCCCTGGTCAAAAACATGATTCCCATCTCTCACATGATCCAGACCGCGGATACGCTCAAGTACCTTTATATGGGCGGACGGATCGGCAAGGCCCAAAACCTGCTGGGCAGTGTCCTTAACATCAAGCCTTTGATCGGTTTGGAAGACGGCGAGATCGTTCCGCTCGGAAAGGCCCACAGCCGCGGACAGGCTTATCAACAAATGGCCGAGATGGTTGCCCAGGCGATCGGCCAGGGCAAAGCGAAGGTCGCCTACGTTCATGCCGGCGCCCAGCACGAGGTGGAAAAGATCAAAGAATTGGTCGAAGCCAGGGTGAATGTGGCAGAGTGGATGTTCGCGGAACTCTCGCCCGCCCTGGCGGTCCACACTGGGCCCGGAACGGCCGGTCTATGCTTCTACGGGGTGGAAAAATAGAATTCCGTCTGAGCCCCCGACCCGGACGCAGGCCTTATTCGGCCGGTGCGGTTGAAGTTGGCAACTTTGGCAGCGATTGCAGGTACAGGAAGACGGCCTCCAGTTCATCGTCGGTCATCCGGCCTTTATAATCCCACGGCATGAACTGGTTGGGGAGACTCATCCCGGAGGGCGTCACACCGGTGTGAAGCGTCTGCCGGAAGTTCTCGCTGGTCCATGCGCTCAGTTCACCGCCGGGCGTCAGGTTGGGCGCAAGAGGAGAGCCGGGCTGAGGGGTTTTTCCACCTGCCAATTGCGCACCGTGACAACTGCGACAGCCATTGATGCTGACCAAATATCCACCGTAGGCTGCGCTCACTCCAGCCTCCGGCGCATTCCCGGGCCGGTCCGTCTGATCGATCTTGGCCGCGACCAATGAATTCCCCAAGACGCCCGCACCGTAAAGCACGTCACCCATAAAACTAAAGTGAAGATTCGAAGATGGCTCACCGCCAGCCACGGGCGGCACGGATCTGACATACGCGATCACATCTCCCAGATCCCGGTCGCTGAGATAATAAAAATCGTTGGCCGGCATGATGAACACGGAAGTTCCATCCGGCTTTACTCCATGGCGCAAAACGCGGACAAAGTCGTCGTTTGTGAATTGCCCTCCAACCCCGCCTTTCCCCGAAGTAAGATTAGGCGTGTTGGCACTGCCGAGCGGCCCAAAATTGATCCAATCCGTTTTCCCGGCAAGATTGTCGCCATGACATTCCATGCATAGAATTGTGGCCAGATGCCGGCCATGCTCGAGCGAGGCGGCATCCGTGGGGATGACCACGGTTTCGACTTGCACGTTGTATTTCGTCCCAAACTCCCAACTCGATTTTGCATACAATCCCAGGACAACGATCAAAATCAAACCGATCAAACAACCCAGCCCAATCCCGGTCCACTTAAAAACCCTGTTCATGCATCACTCTCCAAAAGGCAAACATGCTGCAGTCTACCACAGAGGCAAAGCCCGTCCGCCCCTCATTTGGTAGAATTGAAATAAATCACACAAGGACAAATATGGCCGACCCCGCTCCCACCCACGGCCTTTGGGCGGATCTGCATCGCCCAGATCTTTCCCCGGCCGAATCTGATTTCTCGATCATTGGGATTCCGTACGACGGACTGGCATCCGCCCGCAAAGGCGCCGCGCAGGGTCCGGAGCGGATCCGCTTTTGGTCCAGGCATACCACCCCATTTAGCGAAGACCGCACGCGGCTCCAAGACCTTCGCATTGCCGACCTCGGCGACATACCGGTCACGCACCCTGAAACTGATTTCGATCTGATCCGCAGAAAGGTCAGAGCCCTTCCCAACATCCCCATTCTGCTCGGCGGTGATCATTCGGTGACCATCCCGATCTTTCAAGGCCAGCGGGAACGCTTCAAAGGCCAGCGGCTGGGGGTGTTGTGGCTGGACGCGCATCCCGATCTTTGTGATGAGTTCACGGGTTCAAAACTGTCGCATGCCTGCGTTCTGCGCCGCGGCATCGAATCCGGGATCAACCCACGGGATATTTGTCTCGTCGGCCTGCGCTCGTGGGAGGAGCAAGAAATTGATCTGATCGAAAATGGCAGTTTGAACGTTTATCCCGCGGCCGAGGTGGCCGGACAGGGCATGGGGCGAATTGCAAAAAAGGTCTTCAAGAGACTTTCGCAGTGTGATGCCGTTCATATCTCGCTGGATATCGATTGTCTCGACCCGGCCTTTGCCCCCGGCACGGGCATCCCCGATTCAGGCGGCTTGACCCCGCGTGAAGTCATCGCCTTGCTAAAATCGCTGCAGGGTCTGCCGCTGGTCGGACTGGATGTGGTCGAGGTCGCGCCGCCGCTCGATCCCTCCGAGGCGACGGTATTTGCGGCGCTTAAGGCCATCATGGAATTTATTGCGGTGATCGCCAGAGCGAGGCAGATGAAATAATTCATGGAAATCCATGTGGAGGAACTTGAGGTGCTCCATAACCGAGCGGAGCGCCGCTTCGAAATCTGGTTGGACGGAACTCTCTGCGAATTGGATTATCATCTGCAGGCAAACACCATGATCATCCATCACACCGGCGTCCCGGCGCCGCTGGAAGGCCGGGGCATTGCCGGACGATTAACCCGGACCGCCCTCGAGTATGCAGCAGAGAACGCGCTGCGGGTGATCCCTTTGTGTTCGTATGTGGCAGTGTACATCCGCAGACATCCTCAATACAAAAGGCTGGTAAATCAAAATGGTTGACCTTGATAATTTTTCCGAATTCAAAAAGCTCGATCCGCAGAACATGCTGGCTGAAATTGAGGGCCTGCCCGATCAGTTGAAGTCGGCGTGGGAACTGGGACAGACCCTGGCCCTGCCCGGTGCGCAGGACATTCAGCGCATCGTGATCGCAGGCATGGGCGGTTCCGCCATCGGCGCGGACCTGGTGGCGGCCGCGGTTTCGGCAACCTGCCGCGCGCCGATCTTTGTCCACCGCGATTACGGCCTGCCTGCTTTTGCAAAAGGCAGGCAGACACTCGTGGTTCTATCTTCGCACTCCGGCAACACCGAAGAGACCCTCGACTCATTTGAGAACGCGCTTGAGAACCAGGGCACGATCGTGGTGATCAGCACGGGCGGTAAATTATCCGGGCGCGCAAAGGAAGAAAACATTCCGGTCTGGACCTTCGATCATCAAGGTCAGCCGCGCGCCGCCGTCGGATTCTCGTTTGGATTGCTGTTGGCTTTGCTGGCAAGATCGAATTTGATCGCCGATCCATCCCACGCCCTGCAGGAAGCCATCGCGGCGATGAAGAAATCACAGGAACATCTGCGCGCCGAGGTTCCGGCAGCCCACAATCCCGCCAAACGTTACGCCGGTCAGCTGATGGGACGCTGGGTCACGGTATTCGGCGCGGGCGCCCTGGCGCCAGTGGCGCGCCGTTTCAAAACGCAAATCAATGAGATCGCAAAGGCCGGCGCCAACTTTGAATTCCTGCCGGAGGCAGATCACAACACACTGGCGGGCACGGTCAACCCCGATGAAGTCCTGCTGCCGCATACGATGGCCCTCTTCCTGCGCGCACCCTCGGATCATCCCCGCAATCGTTTGCGGACGGATCTGACCAAACAAGCCCTGATGTTGGAAGGCCTCAACACCGATTTTCTGGACGCACGCGGCGACTCGCTTCTGGCCAACATGTGGACCCTGATCTTATTCGGCGATTACATGGCTTATTATCTTGCCATGGCCTATGGCGTGGACCCGACCCCGATCGAGGCGCTGGAGAATTTCAAGGCGGAGATGAAGAGGGCCTGATGGGCCGCGGCGGGCAAACGCCGTGATCGGAGCAGTCTCCGCACGCCGTGCAGGGACCGCTCTGCAAAAACGCTCGCCGGGTCGGGCCTAAATACGTTCCGTCCACTCCGGATGAGCATATTTCTCGCGGACCAGTTCATCGGCCCGTCCGCGTTCACTCTCGGACAAGGGCCCTTCTTCCAATTTCATATCCAGCGCCGCTTCAAAGGCCCAGACGAAAGCCTGCGCGGCATCGTTCCACAACACCGCGCGCCCCAAAACAGACTCGACCGTGGTGGCGCGCTCAAGCAATCTTTCGGCCGCCTGGCCGCGTGCCGACTCGTCCGCGAAGACCAGCGCCTGGGTGATGCGCGCCAGATCCCCGGTCAATGGAAGCGAGCCGTGCTGCAGCACGCCTTCTTTCCGCCGCGCCTGCGCCGAGCCGATCAGTTTCTTTTCATGAACGGTGATCTCATACGCCGAAGGGACTTCAAAGCAAACCGGATTGGGTGTTTCGCGAGGCGTGCCCGAATCCTCCTTCATTTCGACCGGCAGTCCAAGCGATTTGACCGCCTGCAGTAAGGCGCCCGCCAGCCGGTTGTAACTTTCAAGGATCGAGCCGGCCAGGCGCGGCTCATCCGTTGAGGCGCTGACGGAATAGGTCAATTCATCGGCATGCAGAATGGCGCGGCCTCCCGTGGGACGACGAACCAGGTCCCAGCCGCGCTCGGTCAGGCGCGGCAGGTCCACATCCGCAAAGGGCTGAGCCTGACCGAGCGAAAGACAGGGCGGTTGCCATGAATAAAGCCGCAGCGTCGGGAGCGATTGGCCGCGCCCAATATGCTCGAGGATCGATTCATCCACGGCCATGTTCCAGGCGCCGTGTGCCGGAGGCGTGATCAGGAGCCGCCATATGTCGGTCATGCAGATATTATAATGGTTCTGGAGGCGGAAGGATGATAATTTCAATCTTTGAAATCGCGGCGAGCCCCTTGGCGGCCGTCGCATGCTAAAATCAGTGGAAGGTGGTGCGGGAACGCGAGGCGCCTTGCGGCCAGCCCGTCTGACGATTGGATTGGATGATGACAGCTCTCACGGAATTGATACAGCAAAGCGGGG